>Ga0181524_10000270_pt1 | contig 62966 bp, 60 predicted proteins | sample PEATcosm2014_Bin_34_FD_119761 | JGI IMG/M metagenome (GOLD analysis project Ga0181524, IMG submission 119761) | Peatland microbial communities from MTU Mesocosm Facility, Houghton, MI, USA - PEATcosm2014_Bin05_60_metaG | ecosystem: Environmental > Terrestrial > Soil > Wetlands > Peat | place... | reverse complement strand
GTCATAGACTTCGATGCTGTAATTGACCCCCATGAGGTCTTCGACGCCCGTGAAGCCGCTTCCGAACCAACCGCTGTTCATGGCGCTGGTGACGGGCCGGGTCGGGTCCCATCGCAGCACGGCGGCCTTCATGGCGGCGAAGACGCGCCCGCCGGCGGGGCTGCCGGCCTCGGGTTGCTCGTTGCACATGGACCATAGGATGACGCAGGGATGGTTGCGGTCCCGCCGCACCATCGAGGCAACTTCCTCCAGATTGTCCGGTGCATCGCCCAGGTGCCAGTTTTCATCCATCACCAGCATCCCCAGCCGGTCGCAGGCGTCCAGCAGCGAGGGCGTGGGCGGATTGTGGGACATGCGCCAGGCGTTGGCGCCCATCTCCTGGAGCTTGCGCACCCGCCAGTATTCGAGCCCGTCCGGCACCGCCACGCCCAGGCCGGCGAAATCCTGGTGGTTGCAGACGCCTTGAATCTTCACGCGCCGGCCGTTGAGGAACAGGCCCAAGGCGGCGTCGAATCGGACGGTGCGGATGCCGAATGGCGTCTTGACCGTGTCCAGCACCCGCCCGTCCACTTCGAGGCTGCTGACCAAGGAGTACATCCGGGGCGCCTCGAGCGACCAGAGGCGGGGCGCCTGGACCAGGACCTGTTGCTCAAATTCATGGCGCGCGTCAGCGGCCAAGTCCACCGGCGTCGAGGCCGTCGCCACAAGCTCGGCCCGGTCATCCAGCACTTTGGAAACCAACCTGCCGGCAGCGGCTGATGAGCCGTCGTTGACCAGCGTCGTGCGGAGGTGCAGCGTGGCGGGCGCAACCTTGCCGTCCGCGCCCGGTTCCGGGAGGCTGGCGGTCACAAAAGTGCCCCAGGGCGCCAGGTGCAGTGGATTGGCCGCGTTGAGCCAGACATGCCGGTAGATGCCCCCGCCCTCGTACCACCAGCCCTCGAAGCGGCGCGGATCCACGTGGACGGCCAGCACGTTATCGCCGCCATAGCTGGCGGCCTGGCTGATGTCATACCGGAAGGACGTATAGCCGCTGAGGTGGCGGCCCAGAAAATGGCCGTTGAGCCAGACGCAACTGTCCCGGAACACGCCCTCGAAATCAATCCATAGGCTCTTGCCGCGGTCCGAGCCCGGCAGTTTGAAGCTCTTCCGATACCAGCCCGTGGTTACGGGCAAAAACCCGTGGTTGCGATCCGCCCCCGGATCGAACCTGCCTTCGACGATGAAATCGTGGGGCAGATGCACGGTTGGCCACGCGCGGTCGTCGAAGCCCGGCAAGGCTGGTCCGGCGGCCTCGTATCCCGGCGTCTCCTGCAAAGAGACGGGAGCCGTGATTCCGCCCTCGCCGGCGGTGTTTTCGACCAGCACCGCCACCACGTTCGGCCCGCCGGCCTTCCAGGCCGAGGCGAGGTTCACGTCGAAAGGCAGGTCCCAGCCCTGGTGGGAAGCGAGCTTTTGGCCGTTCAGATAGACCGTCGCGTTGTCATCCACGCCGTCAAAGTGCAGCGCGGGCGCAGGATCGGGAGCCGCCGGGAGCGTGGTGCGATACCACGAGAACCCCACGCGCCCCTTGAAAGTGTCCTCTCCCGTTTTGGCATCTCTCCAATCGCCCCCGGACGTGTCCAGTTCCGGGGCGGCCATGCGGTCCGCGTCCGTGGGGCCGGCGTCATCCGCCATCCAGCGCCAGTGCGTGACGGGAGCGCCCCCGGGCTGAATGGCAACACCGGGGATTTCCCCGCGATGGAACCGCCAGTCCGCGTCCAGCAGAATGCGCTGCCGCCCGGCCTGCGCCTGCCCGCGCTCGCCCGCCGCTGCGCCCGGTTCCATTCCGCTTGAGCCGAGCACCGCGGCCAGCACGGCGCCGCTCGCCAGCGCCAGCCAACGTGATCGTATCGAATGGCGATGCTTCATGGCGTCCCGGACAGTAGGGACCCTTGGCTCCGCCTTGTCGAGCCGGATGCTCGGGTGCCCTGCGCCGCTGCGCCGCCTCCCCGCAGGACCGCCGGCCACGCGCTCGGGGCAATCGCGTTGCAGGCCGCGCGGCGATGCTTTAGCGTGAAAGCGCCTCGGGCCGGATGGTTGGCCGGCGAACGGCCCGATGCCAAGACGATCACAGATGTGTTCATAATGGCCCCCTTCCGAAATCGCACCGTCAAGTTCGGTTTCATAACACGATTTTAGAATCCAAAGCAACCGTTGTGGCGCAAAGGCGCAAAGGGTGAGCCGGCAGTTGCGGATCCCTGCTGGGCGTGCCTGGTCAACGGCCAGCAAGAGCGTGGGGAGGCGACCGGGGGGCACTATGCCAGGCTCAGAAGGGTTCGTGAACGGGGTAGCGCCGCGAATGGCCGGGGCTTCGCCCACTCTCGTCAGCGGCCCGTAGCGTAGCGCCTGGGTCCCGTTCGCGAGCGATTCTGAGCTGCACCGCTGCAACGAAGCCGTGGTTGCAGCGTCCACTTTGTACATCAGTGAGTTAGCCGGCCCATGCACATAACTTTTCCCGCTCACACGCAGGTGAAACACGGCTGTAGGCCGGCTTCTGTCACCCAGGAGCAACAAAGCCGGACAGCGGCGGCCGCCGGCAGCCTGCGACCAAACCCGGAGTGCTTTACGAAAAGATAGCAAAAGAGCAACTGCACGCGAACCGTGAAGCTGCTCTTTTTGAGTGGGGCTCACGTAGGGCCGAAGGAGCCTCAGCGAGTTTGTGTTTGGTCCTGCTGAATTGCCTGAACCGCCACCGGGGCGGTGGCCTGCACCAACGGGTTACTCCGCCACAGGCTGAATTTCTTGGTCAAGGGGTTGAGCGTTTCGGCTTTTCCCAGAACCACCAACGCGTAGAATACAATATCTTGGACGTTGGTCACTATTGTGCGCTCAAGTTGTTCGAGGCAAGTGCCCCCGGTCATCGTATTGATGAAGGCCGCGACAGGCAACCCGGCGCCTATCGCGCTTGCGCGCAATTTGCGAATGTCTGCATCGGAGCCGCGCAGAATGATAAAGCTACGGGCACTAATGCCGGGATACAGCTGCCCGTCGGCATCGGTGAAGTCGAGGAACTTGAGCGAGTCCCTGCCTTCCTGACCTGCGAGGTTGACAGCCGCTGCTGTTGCATGGGCCAATGCGTTCATTGCAACGCCCGGTTCGAGGCGCTTATTGATTAGCGCCACCAGCTTGAATGATTGATTGGGATCGTTCGTGAGTGCTTGCATATTGCGTGTTCGTTATTATCAATTTGTTGGTCGAGGGCTTCGTTCTCCAGAATCTTGTCGTAAACGGCCTTGGCGACTGAGATGTCCTCGCAGCCCATGCCCATCAGGTTGGCAAAAACACGTTCGCCGCCGGTCCGGCCCGGTTTCATTCCGGCGACCACTTGGCCGAGCTCGGCGTAAACCTTGTCACGAGTTAACCGGCCGTCACGGACCAACCTGTGGAACAGTTTTTCTTCGCGAGCGCAGCCGTCAAACTCGTCGACGACGAGCTTGTCGGTTGACAGGAGTGTCTCGGCCTTGAAGTCGTCGAGGCTTAAAGGTACCGTGAGCCTACAGGCGTCAAGGTGGGCCGGGTCAATGTACTCCTTCGAGCCGGTGGTCGCGGCGATTACGGTTGTGGCACCGCGAAGGCAGAGTTCCAGTTCGGCTGCGACATGGATGTCGCTGTGGAGTTGCCATGCTACGGTCATGCGCAATTTTTCGGCCCGCTCGCGGTCAAGGTCGAAGAGGCGGAAGCGGCTCACCCGTCTCTTTCCTGCATTTAGAGCGAGGATGACCTCGTGGCTAATAGGGCCGGCACCGATAATTGCGACAGTCTCGTCTTGCGAGCCGAAGCGGTCGAAACAGATAGCTGCTACGGCCCCGGTTCGGCGCGCGCTGAGGGTAGCGCAATCCATAACGGCGATGGGGAAGCCGGTGACTGGGTCGAAGAGGATGACGAGTCCGGATGCTCGTGGAAGGCCGTACCGGACGTTCCTTGGGAATCCCGCTATGAGCTTCACGCCCAAAATGCGGCCGCCAATGTTGATACAGGCCGGCATACAGATCAGCCGGCCCTGCTCGAATTCGTTGTCGCGCCCGCCGGGGCGGACGTACTGTTTGAGGGGTTGCACGCACAGCCCCTTTGCGTGAGCGGCGAGGGCGCCAGACACGGCATCATAGGCCACCTGAGGCGTAAGATTTGCCGCCACCTCGCAATCGGATATGTAGGTCGGTGTCGGAGTCATAATTACGTTTGCAGCTTCTTGAGTTGGTACAAGAGCGCTTCGTGTTTATGGGGGTACGGTCGAAAATCGCCATGCGCCGGGTCGCGCCAAGTGGTAACTGACTTGTTGGCAACGGCGAAGAGGCCCGCGAAAAGAGGCTCGAAGTCTTCCGCTTCGTAAAACTGAAACAAACAGGCGTGGTAAAGGAAGGCGCGCGGGCCGATTTGTTCGCCTTTCGCGTAGGTTTCGTCGCGCGGGGTGAAGATGTTCAGGATGAAAGAGCCGTTGGGCTTGAGGACGCGATGGACCTCCTCCATCGCCCGGCGCGGCCGGTCGAGTTGCGGAAACCCGTCGATGCAAACCGCGAGGTCGAAAAGCCCCGAGCCGAGTGGGATGTCAGAAGCTGAGCCAACCACGGTTATGGGCCGCGTGATCCCCGCTAGGTCAAAGTTCTTGCCCAGTTGGTCGAGCGCAGTGGGCGAGATATCCAAGGCCGTGAGATTTGCACCCCACGAGCAGAAGACTTTTGTATTACGACCGTCTCCCGAGCAGAGCTCGATGACCCTTTGGCTGTCGAAGAATAGGCCCTTTGCCTCGTCGATAAACGGCGGAGGGTTTTCGCTCCATGTCGGCTTCCCGTTTTCGCCTTGTTTATAGAGCACATCCCAGCCACTGCTGAGATTGCTTTGCTGAGCGCCGGCGGGCGCGATGGTGTCATGTGATGTCATTTTGTCTTTGGTGCTTATGTTGCGAGTTTCGGTGCTAGGTGAGAAAAACCGTGACCGCCAAGCCATGCGTCGCTATAAACCGTGCTCGCGTACAGGTCCCCGCTATCGGGCATCACGAGTACCGGGAGTCCGCCGGCTGGAATGTTCACGTGCCGCGTTGCCCATCGGAAAGCGGCGAGTGTCGCGCCGGAGGAGGCGCCAAGGTGCAGGCCTTGGGTCGCGGACATCCAGTGGCACGCCGAAATAGCTGCATCGTCAGGCACGCGGATGACCGCATCAACCGATGGCCGGGCCAATCTTGACCATTCGGTGGGGGCGCCATTTCCGTAGCCTGAATTGAGTCGCTTTCCGATGGGCTTGCTAAACAAGGCACTGCCGTCGGCATCCACCCCGAACAGTTTCCACCCGCGACGGTGCGTCTCGCGGAACTTAGCCAGCGAAAGGAGCGTAGCGGCCGTACCTACCGGGACGAACACGGCCGAAGGTGTGCATTGAGCCTCAATCTCTTTGATCAGTGAAAAATAGCCTAGGGGGTAAAAGCTGGAGGCATATTGATCGATGAGGATTGCCTCTGGCTGTTTACGCAGGAATGCGTCGATAAAGGCCCGCCGAGCTCGAACGTGAGAACCTGTTTCGTCCGGGCTGTTGATTACCTCAATCTCGACGTGTTGGTACCGGGTAAGCGACAGCGGTTGCTCGCGGGGCGATAATACGTCGGTTACCACCAGAAGTTTTACGTTCATGCCGACGGTGCAATGCGCAAATGCGCGAGCTGCGTTGCCCGAGGATGGCATGACGAAAAGAGTTTCATTGCCGTTGCCAATGATTCCCCGGTGATAGAGGTTTTGCGCGAGCTTTTCGGCGGGTCGGTATTTGTGGGATCCAGAGGGATTGTCCTTTTCGAGTTTGAGTTTGACGGGCCAGCCTGCGAACCAGAGGTCAACCAGCGGGGTTGCGGTTGGTTCATGAAACGCGACACAACCTTCGAACGCCAAGCCTTGCTTCGACGTCGGCGACGATTGCAGTCCGGTGTTCATTGAGCGGAGGAGGGGTCGGTATTTCTTTGTGGACGGGAGGCAGCGCAGACCATGCAAACCGGCGAGCGCGATGGCGCGGAGATGCCTCTCGGGCAGGTGGTGGCCTTCGCAGCGCGAGGAGCGCGGCGGTCCATGGAGGGTGTGTGTGCCAGTGGCATAGTGATTTGAAGGCAGAACCGGACGGCGCTGGCGAAGCGAACTTCGAGCGGCCGGCTGGGTCTGGCTCCGCAGCCCTTTTCGACATTCGCGATGTTTGCCTGTGCGTCGGTCGTCACGGGGGAACGGTAAACCGCGATCCGGGTGTCGGTCTATCGAGACCAGATGAATCCGCGTGCATCCGCAAGCAGTCCGCCGGTGGTGCATCCGCAACGGGTCCGTTGTGCGGGCGCGCATTTTGAGTCCTCCGTTTCTGCGTGCAGGTCCTGCACGCAGAATGGCTTTGTCCGTTTCGCAGGCGGATGTGCTAGCGTTTCATGCGGATTGAAGAAACGCGGATAGACACGAAAACAGGCCAGTGATATGCAAAGCCAAGTGAAGATCAAGGATGTCGGGTCGGTCCAAGCCTCGAAGGCCCATCGAGAACTGGCGTTGATTCCCTTGGGGATTGCTCTAAACCTTGCTTTGGGCGTTCTCGTACATACTTTGAAGATCCCGCTGTACGTCGATGCGGTCGGGACGGTGGCCATAACGCTGCTCGCTGGAATGCGTGCTGGAATTATGGTAGGTGTGGTGAGCTTTGCTCTCTGGGGCATTTTGAATCCGGTGTATTTCTGGTTCGTCGGCACGCAGGCCGCGATCGCCATCTATACTGGCCTTGTAGCGAGGGGAGGCGCGTTTCGCACATGGTTCCGGACGGTTCTGGCTGGTGTTGGATTGGGCGTTGTGGCGGGCGTGGTGAGTGCTCCGGTGATAGTGGCTCTGTTCGGGGGTATAACCGGAAGCGGAGCGTCCGTGGTAGTGGCGTTCCTGGCCGCCAGCGGAAAAAGCATCCTGAAGTCGGTCGTTCTTTCCGGATTGGCATGCGAACCAATTGATAAAGCAATTCAGTGCGTACTGGCGGTCTGGTTACTGAGGGGGCTGCCGCAAACCCTGCTCCGGCTCTTTCGGCGCGGCTCGCTGGAGCGAAATGGTTTCATCCGAGGTGAAGTTTGAACAGCCCCATCCTGTTGCCCGCGGCATAGCAACCGTCCTGGCGCTCGCTGGAACCTTTTGCGCAAGGAACGTCGTGGCGGTTGGGGTGGCGTGGTTGGCGGTTGTTTTACCGATTGCGGTGGTGGCCGGGATTGGTCGGCGGCATCTCCAGTTCGTGCTGGCAATTGTGGCACCAATTACGGTTGCGCTCTTGGTCGTGTGGGGGTGGCTCGTGGGTGCCGCGCCGGGCGCGGCCGTTGGTTCTTCACCGGAAGCTGGCACTCGGTTCGCGGCGTTGGTTGGGCTCCGTCTGGCGCTGCTCGGGGGAATCATGCAGCTTTGCCTACTGAGCATTCCAACGGGTGATTTGGTGTTCACTTTCAAGCGGTGGGGGCTGCGGGGGGAGGGCCTCGTAATCGTCGTTGGTGCTTTTTCTTTGCTTCCCGAGTTGCGATTGCGCGCTGACCAGGTATTGAGTGCTCGCTTGGCGCGGGGCTTTGTGGGAAAGATGAGCTTGCTGGGCCGCGCGCGTCAGTTGCCCCATCTATTGCGCCCCCTATTTGCCTGGGCGCTGCGGTCTGCGGTGCAGCGCTCCGAGATGTGGGAGCATAGAGGGCTAATTCTAAGGCTGCAGAGCGCTGCGGAACAGGCGAGGGCTTGGTCGGGCCTCACCAGCATCACTTACGTCGGGCTTTCCGCAGCTTGGCTTGCCTACAATCTGCTGAGGATGCGGCAGATGGGATAGGAGGAACATGGACCACTCCCAACAGGTTGCCACGCCGGAGACCCTTCGAGAAATCAAGCGCGGACGTGCTGTCGGGCTAGCTGGCAAGAACTTTAGTGGGCGGACACGTTTGTTGCGCTGCTGGACGGGTTTCGATGCCTGGGATGGAGGACAGGAAGAGGCAGAACCGGGAAAGAAGGAGCTGTCGGCCTATATCGGACCCGAGGTTTACAATTCAATTTCGGGACTTGCTACGACTGTTCGGCAGGAACTGTTGCTCCATAGCCCCGATGTCCTGGATGGAAATCCGGTGAGCGGGCTTGTTGAGAATCTCCGGCTTAGCTCTTTGTATGAGCGGAATCCGTTCACCCTGTCTGGGGGGGAGCAAACCTGTTTGGCGGTTGCCAGTGGCTTGGCGCTCGGCCCTCGGGCGCTGGCCATTGATTGCCCGACTGAACAGCTCGACTTCGAGGTCAAGGTGCGCCTGTTGGAATGGCTGAGCAACGGCGCGGGTGCCGGCACTGCAACGGTGATCGCCGATAATCGCCTAGCGGAGTACGAAGATGAGTTCGAGCAGGTCGTTCGCATGAGGGAGGAACTTTCATGTGAATCTCCTGAACGGCATTTGCATTTCGAACCGCTTGCCCCGGAGGGGAACACGTGCGGAATGCATTTCGCGCCATGTGGAATGAGGCTCGACGCGCTTGAGTTCGGTTATGCCAAAGGCCCTGGGGTTCTGCGGGGGGTGTCAGCCTCCCTGGAGCCGGGGCTGTATCTCTTGGATGGCAAGAACGGTGCCGGCAAGACCACCCTGGCAAAGGTCTTATCCGGAGTCCTCCGGCCGGCCGAGGGCCGGATCCTGGTGGGCGGTTGCGAAGCGCGTCCTTGGCGGGAGCCTGGGCGCGTTGTGGGGTATCACTTTCAAAACCCCGATCTTCAACTGTTTTCGACCACTGTGGAGGAGGAGGTCGTGGCCGGGCCGAGGGCGCTAGGGCTACGTGGGGAGGAGTTGTTGCGGCGGGCGGAGGCGGCCTTGGGTGCGTTTGGTCTTTCGCGGATTCGAGGGCAGCACCCGTTGGATCTTCCGTTCGTGATTCGGAAGCGCGTGGCTTTGGCTGCTACCTTGGCGATGGGCCGGCCTTGGACAATTCTGGACGAGCCGACGCTTGGACAAGACGACGCGACCTCGGAGGCCATCACACGGATAATCGCCAATGTATTGTCTTGTGGTGCCGGGGTCATCGTGATAACGCATTCTCAGTGGTTTCGGCGGCGGCTACCTGCTAAGGTGCTGCGCCTGGAAAGCGGAGTGATCGCGGGATGACTGATGGTGACGAGTTGTGCATACGACGAAATATAGCCATGTGGAGCAAGTTGCCTGGGGAAAGGTGCGCCCCAGGGTAGAGGCCTGTAACGCCGAGTTGGCGGGGCAACTGGACGGCATTGTTCGTCATGTGGAGGCCGGGGAGAGTAAAGGCAAGGGACGGTCGCTGCCGCTGTTTGCGGCGCGATATCCGTACGGTCATTTGGTTGTAAAGACTGGGGCTTTTCTTTCTCCTTGCGCAAGCGAGGGAGCCGTGCTGTGCGAGTCGTGTAAAGCCCTGGAGCGTGCAGCCACTTACAGCCACATCCCTTTGACGCTCGTTCTAGCCCGGTGTGCTGAGGTTTACCTGGAATATCAGGACCGGAATCGCACGGCGCCACTTCGGCTTCTCCAGGCGGGTGAATTGTTCGGAGTATTTGAAACCCTAGACGTTCTGACCGAGGGGAAGTCCAAAGCGCCTGCTTTGTGGAACGTGTCTTCAGGTGCGCGTTCTGTTTTCGTTGTTGCGCCTGTGAGCAACAACGATTTGAAGCCTCCTATTGCGCGGGCTCTCGGCCGGAACGCGAATGATATCCCATGGCAGAAGATGAAGCATGGCAACTGGATGCTGGTCAGCGAGATGGCTAGGTTCCTTCCTTCCCAGTGGAACACCGAGGTGCTGGTTTTTCCGCAAGGTTGGGTGCGCGGTGAGGACGGCCGGCCTACGGAGTTCGCTGGTTCGATTTATAAGCTGGGGTGGCAGCAGTCCTGCTACTTGCGCGACTTCGGCACGCGGGAAGCGATTCTCAGCACGTCGCGTGTGACGCGATTGGACGACCACAAAACGGTTATGCATCTTTTAGCCATTGCGAAGGGAGACGTGCCGGGATTCCGACCGGTCGTTTCGTCGGCTTCGGAAGCTGGCCCATTCCGCGAAATTCAAGCATTGCTGGCAAATGCGCTTGAAAGGAAGGTGACCAATACCCGAGGCGAGGTCCGTGGGAGCACCTATACACCTGTAATTCTTCAGCCATGCCACCTCGTTCGTGCGGGCGAGGCGGTTTACTATTCCTTCAGCCGCCCCTCCATCCCTTGGCCGATGGAAAAGGGACATGCTCACGCCGACAACGGGGAGCGGGTGTGGGACGCCTTACGGGAGATCAAGGAGGAGGGGTACTTGGACCTGAAGCAGACGCAGTTCTTCGTCGGGGGGCGCTCAAGCTACGGTGCGTTGGAAGTGGCCGAGGACGGGGTTGGCGGGCTTCATTTTCAGCCGACGGGGGCGGATGGTGGGTCGGGGAACTTAAAGCGGCTCCCTGTGAGTGATTTCGTTCCCGTTGGTCATGGCGGGCCTACTAAGGTGCGTTTATCCTTGCGGAGCAGCAGTGGTGAATTTTTCTTCAGCGCAAGCCTTCGGGTTGTTCGGAAATAGCGGTTATGGGCTCCTCTCTTTTTCCAGTTCTTCCGGTCCTTGAGGAAACAAAGGAACGGCTGTCAAAAGTGGTTGAGAGGAGGATGGAGGGTGTTGCCTTTGTCTGTGTGCAGCACTTGGTGGAGACAACCGGCAGCTTGTTCGAGGCTCTGCTCAGGCTCGGGGCAAGAGCAGAGAACGTTTTTGTACTTGGGAAGTGCTACTCGACGAATAAGGGCGTGTTGCGACGCTTGAGGCGGATGAAATTATGGGCGCATGGGGGTACAAAGCCACAGGGGTTGGGGGAGTTCACCGGAGCTTTCAAGGATGACGTTAGATACATGTGGGATGTGGCTCTTCGGCATTGTCAGAGCGAGGGCCTCCGTTCTGTGATTGTGCTGGATGATGGGGGGTATTGTCTCCAACTCATTCCGAGAAGACGGCGGCAGGGTGGGAGATCTCAGCTCCCCGATTTGTGCTTTTCCGGAGTCGAGCAGACGACGCGTGGCTTCACTGGAATTGGCCAGCAGGCTCCTGGTGACTTTCCTATCATTCAGGTGGCCCGGTGCGCGGTCAAGCAATTCATCGAGCCCAGAATGGTTACTGAAGCGGTTCTGAAGAGACTCGGCGAAATCATGGCTGTCCGGGGTTTTGCGACGGCGTATGGAGTAATAGGTTTGGGCAGGATTGGACAGGCGGTGACGAACCGGCTGATGGAGCTTGGTTACAAGGTCCACGTTGCGGAGCGATCTGCTCTGCTCTTTGAACCTTACCTTGTCGGGGACGCTTCTGGATCTCCTTTGTCTTTTCACGAAAAAGCCGAGGAGCTTCCGCCTGAGGCGGAGCTTGTGTTCGGATGCACCGGTAAAGACGTTTTCAAGAAAACCCGATGGAGGCACCGATTTACTGGCGAGAGGGTGCTGGCAAGTTGTTCGACCGGAGACGTGGAATTCCTGACGGTGCTAAAGGCCATCAAAGCGACGCAGGAGCCATGTGGTGATGCGCTAGGCGATGCGCGGCTAGTCCGGCCGAACGGAACTGTCAGGGTGCTGCGCGGAGGGTTTCCTATCAATTTCGACGGGACGCCCAATTCCGTTGCTGCAGCTGATATCCAGGTTACTCGGTGTTTGTTGCTTGGTGGGCTCATTCAAGCCGTGCTTAGTACGCGGAGGGCCCAAAGCAGGAATGCCCGGTGGGAAAAGCTGGACCCAGAAATGCAACGCTTCATAATGAGGACTTGGCTCAACCGCCGCGAGGAGCGGAAACAGTGGTATTCGGAAGCCGTCTTGATGAGCTTCAGCGATGCGGCCTGGATTAATAGCAGCTCTCATGGCATCGCTGTCAGCCATCCGAATTTGACTGAGGCATTTCGAGATTGAGGCTGGGCTCGGCGAGAGGCAACAGGAGTGGTTCGGAGGGCGGATTCGGTTTTCTCAGCCAACGCCTGGGTCCTGTTGGATCATCGGGAAGCTCGGGATCGTGGAGCCGTGAATCGAGCGCGGCCCTGCGGCCGTCAGTGGTCACCAGCAGCATGTTGTCTTCGCAGGGGTCAATTTGCCCGGTGCGGAGGGCCTCGGCGCGCTCGACGAGAGATTCGACGATTTGCTTGAGCTCCGGGGAGCAAGGCGCGCTGGTCACCGCAGGCTTGCCGCCACGAAGGTCGGGCACCGGGAGTCGGAATATGGCCTGGGTCTGAATGTCGGCGACCTGGCGAAACTGCATCATCAACTCTGGGACATTGATGAATCTGGCGGAGCGGGTGTTCAGCCGGTAGCCGGAGCCTTCCGGGGCGAGTTCCATGGCCGTGACGGGTTCGCCGAAGGTGGCCGCCCAGGAATCAAAACGGTCCACGTTGAGGGCCTGGAGGGCGCACATTTGGAGATAGCCGCTTTCGGTCCAGCCGCATGGGGCGTCGGGCCAGAAAGGACCGGGGGATCTTTCGCGAGATGGCCTACGGGTGCGAGTTTGTTCTCCGAGTCGGGAGTATCGCCAGCCATGTCGGAGTGTTCGCCGCTGAAGTGGTGGCGCCTCGACATGTATGTCTCCGGGCCGATGTCCAGTGCCGGGAAAAGGCCGGCAAAACTCAAGTCATGGACCAGAGCTCCATGACTCGCGGCGAGCACGAGAGGGAGGGCGGTCGGCGCGCGCCGACTGCATTCCAACTCATCCAGGCGCTATCCGACGAACAGCATCGACAACTCGAGGGCTTCGCTGGGGCCCTCTTGAAACGAGCCGGTGAAACAGAGCAGGCTAGGCGGTATCTTGCCCAGACCACCCCCCTGGAACTCCTGGACGAGGTCTTTTACAAGGTGCTCAGGGGAGACCGCAACCGCAAGCTCGGCCGGCAGCTCAAGAGGCGGGACCGCGCGAGCATCGACGCCTTTATGGCCCGCTTACGGGGGTTCATTGCGGACGAGGTCAAGACCCGGGCCGGTCGCGCCGAGGCCGCCATCCCCCATCTCCCGATTGGAGACGAGGCCGAAGAGCCCGGCATGATCGATCCGCCGGACCCGACCGACCCGATTCGCCTTCTGGAACATCGAGACCTGAAGCGCGCCATCCTGGCCGAACTGTGCCGGGCGGCAAAGCGCGAAAAGAAGCTGGTGCCGGTGATCCAGCGCTGGGAGGAGTCCTTCTTGGCCGATGATCGCGTCCCGCTTACCGAAGCCGGGCATAAGCCGACCCACCGGACGCGAACCTTGACCCGCCGGTTCTTGCGCAGACTCGCCCGCGAACAGGAGCTCGGCCAGGATGGGAGAGAGATGCTGTGAGTTGATGCCGCCCCGACAATCCAGGCCGGCGTGTGGCGTGCGGTCCTCCCCGCTGGCGGTATAACCGTCCAGGAAGAGCCACCTTCGGAGGCCGGGTCCACGCGATTTGGTGGACCATCCGGGGCAAATTGTCCACGCCGCAGAAATTCTTTCCCGAAAAAATGTGCGGAAACCAAGATTTTCCCGGGGAAAAAGTGCCTTCTCGCCACCGGTACTAAGTGGGGAGCTCTGACTGGAGCTCGGACCGCCAGAAACGAATTGCGCCGGCATGGCTGCCGGCCAGGCGGTCGCGACTGAGACCGGAGCGCCCCGCTGAAAAACAGATGGCACTACAACCAAACGATCCTCTTTATCAGAAGGCCAAGCAGATTCTGCAGGCGGACCCGAAAATGGGCAAAAAGCGCCTGGCACAGTCCCTCGGGGTGCGCACGCCAACTTCGCGGCTGTTGGGAGAGCGGTTCCGCGGGGAGACCCTTGGCCACAACGCTGCCGACCCTGTTTATCAGAGCGTCTGCCAGGTCAAGAACGCTCATCCAGACTGGGGCGCGAAGCGCGTGGCACAAACCCTCGGCCTGACTCGCGACAAGGCCAAGCTGCATCTGGCGCGGTGGATTGGCGCGCAGGTGCATGGGCAAGCCCCTTCGCCGGGGTCAGCCGCCCCGCCCCCACCACCCCCGCCGTCTGTTTCGTCGCCACGTCCGTCCCAAGCCCAAGTGCCGCCGCCGCACGAGGACTTTTCAACCTCAAACAATCAGATCGAGGACTCTATTCGGGGCGATTCGCGGTGCCTGTCCTTCCGGGGTGACTGCATACGATCGCTGGACCAACTGCTCAACGTTGTAGAGGTGGACCCGCATATCTGGACGGTCGAGCGGCATACGATCAGATATGGGGTCGGAGCGCGGGTCCAGGACACCGACGAGATCATCTCCCAGCGGCCCATCCAGATCAGTGCGTGCCTGAAACGCCGGACCGTCGAGCTGAAAGTGGAGCAACTGGCAGAGTCCCTCATTGAGCAGATCAAGTCCGCAGCGCCTGTGCAACCCGCCATCCTCCACCCCTCCCTCGGCCCGAAGCCGGGCATGTTGGAGATCTCGATAATGGACCTGCACTTGGGCAAGCGGTCCTGGGCGCCCGAAACCGGCCGCGAATACTCCCCGGAGATAGCCCGAAAGATGTTCTGGGCGGCATTAAGGGACCTGCTGGCGAGGGCCTCGACCTACCCGGTCGAAAAGATTCTCTTCGTGTGCGGCAACGACTACCTCAATACCGACAACGGCCGGACCACGACCCACGGCACGCCCCAGGACGAGAGCCTGGTCTGGCAGGAATCGTTTGTCATGGGCGTGCAGTTGCTCGTGGACGCCATCGAGTGCCTGCGGAAGGTGGCCCCGGTTAAAGTCGTGATTGTACAGGGCAACCACGACTGCCAACGGATTTTCATGATCGGTGAGGTTCTCGCCGCACGCTTTCACGCCACCGCCGACGTCGAGGTGGACAACAGCCCGGCCCCGCGCAAGTACGTCCGCTACGGGAACAGCCTGATCGGGTTCACCCACGGGGCTTACGAAAAGCACCTCAACCTGCCAATTCTTATGGCTACGGACCGCCGAACGGAATGGGGCGAGACCTGCCATCACGAATTCCACCTGGGCCACCTCCATTCCAAGCAGACCAAGATCTTTGCCCCTCTGGCCGACAAGCAGGCGGTCATCATCCGCATCTTGCCGTCCCTGTGCAGCGCCGACAGTTGGCACACGAGCATGGGTTTTACGGGAAAGCTCGCTGCGGAGGCCCTCTACTGGGACCGCGAGGACGGGTGCGTCGCAACGTTCACCCACAGCCCGGCCTGATCCAATGAGCTCCACGATCGAAGGCGGCGATGGCGTCGGTTTGCCAGAAGGGCAAGCCCCGCTGATTACCTGGCCCTGCTACGAGCCTGCCGGGTACCAAGTCCGGCTGACTGCCGCTGACCTCCAGCACTTATTGGCGATCGGCGCCACCGGCTCGGGAAAGACATCGTTGCTGATAGCAGCCTGCCGCCAACTTATTGCGCACGAGGCCGGGAACGCCGCGCAGAAAGTTGGCCTCCTAATCCTGGATTCCAAGACGGAGTTGGTAGCGCCAGTGCGGTGGGCCGCCCAAAGCGCAGGCCGCCCCTCCGACGTCGTAGTGCTCGGGCCTGAGGGGAACGCCTCCTATGACCTCTTCGGACCGTTGCGCTCCCTGGAGGATGTCGAGACCGTGACCAGGCGCATCATGCTGGCGGTGCCGCCCCTTGCCGGCGATAACGCTTATTGGCAGACCGCCACGACCTCCATGCTGGCGGCCGGTCTGAGCCTGTTGGTGGCCACCCAGCCCACCGTGACGTTCGACTTCGCCTTGCACTTCCTGCGCACTTGGTTCCTCGGCGCCCGCACGATTCCCAAGCTCGTCCAAGAGGTCGCGGCCAGGGCCAAGCAACTGATCACGCCGGCCCGTCCGGGCGCCCGCGTGGCGCAGAATCACCAACTCCAAGGCGCACTCGACCAGGTGGATTTGTGGCAGGACCTAGACCCCCGGACGCGCAGCAATCTCCAATCCTGCTTGGTCAATGTTCTGCGTCCGCTCATGACCAACACGGCGGCCCGCTGCTTTGGGCAGGGTGGTCTTCCGCCGTTCGACCCGGGCGAAGCGGCGCGCGATGGGCTCGTCTGCGTCGCATCGGCAAATGCGCTGACCCAGCCCGAACTGGCGCGATTCCTCTTTCGGCTGGCCCGGCAGTCCTTTTTCGACGCGGTCCAACGGCGAATCGGGACAGTGCACCGGCTCTGCGGGCTCATTGCGGACGAGTTCCCGTTGGTCGTTTGCCGGGAAGATGCCGAGCAGCTTGCGACGGTGCGTAGCAAGGGCTGTTTCGTACTGGCCGCCACGCAGGGCTTGGCGGGCATTGACGATCACATCGGCGAGCGGGCGCGCCGCGCGGTGCTCCAGCACTTCAACACGCTCGTCTTCTTGCGCAGCATGGAGGAGGAGGCGGGGCTGTTTGCCACGCTCGTCCTGGGGACGCGCCAGGTGAGGGCCGGTCGTCGGCCGACGCTGGGGGCCGACGGTTGGCTGGCCACAGAGGCACCATCCTCGGAGCCCTCGATGCCGGTGCCCGTATGCGAGCCAGGCGCGCTGAGCCGACTGGCGGCGCACCAGGCCTACGTGCTCCTTCGCGACGGCTCAAGGACCGAGTCTCCCATCTGGTTCGCCCCCTGGTTCGAACTCGATCGAAGACCAGTCCCGGCAGCGGCGGCGGGGGCCGCCGCCCAGCCCGGGCCTCCTGGCGCCGACCATCTCCGCCTCGTTATGGCCCAGGCTGGCTACCGGGTTCTGTGCTCCGCGGAGGTTATCCAGGCCGCCTTCGACCTGTGCCGGCCCAAAGAACGGAAGGGGCGCCTATTCAAGCGCGTGGCCCGATTCTTCAAGACCAGGATGGGCCTGGTGCCCGAGGGCATGGAGGGGTTGCCACGCTGCTGGCTGGTGGCACTTCCTGCCATTCTCGCTCGGCCGCCGGCAACGCCGCTATGCCGGATCGACGCGGTTGCCTGCCATGAGGGCATGCTCGTTCTGCGCTTTGTCCAGGAGCCGCTTCCGTTGGAGGGCGGGGTGGCGCCCGGGGACTGCATGCGCGTGACTGTCAATGCATCGGTGTATCCCAGCATCTGGCGACCGCTGTCCCGCAGGCACTGTTGGGCCATCCGGCGGACTCATCCCGAACTCCACACCGCACTGGCCGGACAGGACATCGACGTATGAATCCCCGCCAAATGCACCCGCCTCCTCAATTGGCGACCGGCTCGTGCGATTTCTTCCCTCACAAAGCCGGTATCTGCCGCAGTGCTCCGAAACGTACCTGATATGATCCGCATTCAGCACGACTCCAAACTCGATGTCGTTTGCGTCTTCTGGCGCGATGTCGAGCGACCCTTCTTTCGTCCGAAAACTCGGCGCGTTGCCGCGATCCCTCTCTACCTCGGCACCGTATTCCTGAGCGGGGGCGAAAACCAACAGGTCACTCCCGTTGCCGCCGTGCTCGCCACGAAGCAAGGGGAGCCGGATTGGCGCCACGGAGTCGGTGTCGTTTTACGCGGCACGGAGGTGGACAGCAGCGTTTTCGATTTCATGCTCAAGCTTCTCGAGCTGGCTCTGCGCGAGGGGGTGCTTGACGCCAACGCCGCCAGCCAGGCGCGGCGCGAGATTCTGGGCATGGCGGCCATCAGGAATTAGCTCGATGCGCGTCCAAGACCAACCCAATGGATTTCGGCACATCATCTGGCGACAAGAGCCCAGCTCCGAGTTGTGCAGCAAGCGGCGTGTGCTCGGGGCCTTACCGCGGTACCTTGCATTTCTTGATCCTGAACTCACCCGGGCGGCGATAGTCCTCGCCGACCCGCGCGGCAAGGATTGGCGCACCGGCGTGCTGATCTGTCTGCCGGATTCCGAGCAGACGGTTTCGCAGCTCGAACTGCTCCTGGAGGCCCTCAGCGTCGCCCAGGCGAAGGGGTTCATCACTGGCGCACAGGCAGCCGAGGCGGAAGCCCAACTCTGGCGCCGAAGGAACCTACCATGACGTGCATCCTTCGAGCGCGAAGGAGCCTCGCACAGGCTGGGTGTCCGGGGGCCACAACCCCTCAAAGCGGCTCTTGCGAAAGACCGCCACACAGAAACGGCAAAAAGATGGAAACCAACAGGCCTGCAGATACTCCTCTGAATGGCACCGTCCTAATCACGGTGCTCAGCCTCAACACGCGCTGGGTGGCCCGTTGCCCAGTTCGTTTGCCCGACCCACTGGTCCATGCCGATCTCCGCCGCCTGCTCCGGCGAAGGAGCGGTGAGGTTCCGGGTTTGTTCGGATTCAAAGCCACCATCACGCTCTCAGAGGCCTCCGCTAAGATCCGCGTTTCCTTGCGCAGGCGCGAGATGTTCATCTCCGGCATCGCCTGGGCAGAGAATGACTGGGCGGCCGAGCTGTGGAGCAGCCTGCTCGCCCTCTCCTGGGCGGTGTTCCCATCCGAGGAGCCGCGATGGGTTCCGCCACCGCCGCTCCCGTGGATGGTGACGCTCTACTCGCGGCACTTCGAGAGGCTTCAGCTGGCCGAGGGGGTGGCCCTGGCGGTGTTTCAGCGCTCCTTGGCCAGCGTGCTGCTCTGTCGGCACTTGCCTCGAAAGGAGGCCGCCAAACTGTTTTCATCCTCACCCCCTATGCAAATCGAAGGGGACCGGAATTTGTCAAACGACCACATCGCCAAATGCACCGCCGGTTGAAAAGGCACTACAGCCAAGCCCGCTTGACCGATCTCGATTCCACTCAAGGCCTGGCCGGCCGGCATCGACTCCGCATGTCGCCTGGGTTTTTCGAGGCCCTGGAACCGAATCTCCACGCAAGCCCCAATTCGCAGAAGCAGAAGCCCAAGACCAGCAAAATCGACGGAGGCCTGTCCCTATGTTGTTTACCTTCCCGATCCATTTAGGAGACGAACACGCTCCGGCCGCAACTGTCATTCTGGCCATCCACGGACGGCTGGTCGACACGGACCGGCCCGGCGCGCTCGCCGTGAGCCTCAACTACTCCGACCGGCGGGCCTGGTGGACAGAGGAGGGTTTGGTCCTGGATCAGCCCGTGGCAATCCGATTTGATGCTCAGACCCAGCGGCTGTTGGACCGGTTCGCTCCGGACGTCTTGCCCGCCGCCGCAACAAGGGTACTCGAAGCAATTTCGCGCGCAGGCGCCGAGGCCGCAGTCCAGCGTTGCGACTTGTGCCGCGCCATCTTTCCCGCCGGCCAAGCTGTGGTCCATGCGATCTGCGTTTGCCCAAGCTGTGACTGCAGCGGGCGCTTCAGCTTGGACAACAAGGAGTCCATCTTTGGCCCGCCCACTTGAGAGCTAAAGCTGGGCAACCACCAGCCCGCGACCTCGAGTGGTTTACGCCGCCTGGACAGCCGTCAGTCCCGACCCCGGGAAGTGCATCAAATCCGCTCGCACAGAGATCCACGCCAAAAAAGGAATCATGAGCCTTGTAACCGGACATTCCGCACGCGTGAGATTAAGCCTGATTCTGGATGACTGGGAGCTGCCGGCCGACCAACTCGGCCCCAATTTCCTTCTTCTGACGGAGCCGGTCGGGACGAAGCCCGTCAGCGCGAGGCTACTCTTGGAGATGGATGGGGTGCGATGCATTTGGAACGTGGAGCTCCCTGACGGCCTCCCCATTAAGTCCCCTCGGGTCCGCGTGCGGGCCAAGCCGGACTAGCTGAGCCGCGTGAATCCGTGCCGAACGAACAAATACGCAAGCGCGCAAACCAACGAACGCATGAAGAGAATCCTGCTCGCGGAAGACGAGCCCGAAGTCCTGAGGCTGATGCGGCGCATCCTGGAACACGAGGGCTACGAAGTCCTCGCCGCCGCCGATGTTGCAACCGCCAGGCGGCTGTTGCGTTCCGGTCCCGTCGACCTCCTTCTTTCGGACATCGACCTGCCTGATGGCAGCGGCCTGGAACTCTGCCGCTGGACCTGCAGCCGGCCGGCACTACGGGCCACCAAAGTCATCCTCTCCTCCGGCAGGCTGGAGCCGGACCTGGAGCAGCAGGCGCTCGATGCGGGAGCGGTTGCCTTTATCGCCAAGCCCTTCAACCTGCATCAATTCACCGCGACGATCCGCTCCCACGTTCCGCCTGGTCCGGTAGCTGGAGGTTGACGTCCCCCATTCCGGCTCCGCCCAGGAAAGCAAGCGGACCAAACCCAAATGTCCGGCAAACACTGAATCCAAGAACACTGAATCCAGGAAAAGAGACCGCTCCATGAGATCCGACAATACCCCATCCCTACCTCGCCCTGACCCTGACATCCCTCGTTGCCCACAGCCCCCGCCGCAGGCCGAACTCAAGTCTCTACTGGGTGTCGTCCAGGAGCACGTGGAATCAGCAATGCACAAGGACGGACGACTGATGCCAATGCTCTTCACCGCCTCGCCTGATGGCGTGTATTCGGTCGAAGCGGAGCCGCTGGGCAACGGGGCGGAGGCCAGGCACTTCGCGATGACCGTCCGACTCATCTGCGCGGCGGCGTAGGTGGTCCAGACCCAGCCGAGAGTATGCCACCCATGGGACACATCTTCCCCAACGTCGCCTCGGGGTGGGGACTACGTTGTGCTCACCGGCGGGGCCGCCGATGGAACTCACAAGCAGTGCTTGATGCCCATCTTCCGCAACCCGCACGGCCACTTCTCGGCCTTGGGACGGGCCGTGGCGCCGCCGGCCCAACCGACTGAGCGTTTCTTGGCTCACCGCCGCGAGCAAACCTCACAGCACATTCGGCGTGAAAGAATTTTGCCGAACAAAAAGTCACGTTATGAGAATACGACTCCTTGGTGTTACCATATTCGAAATTGAGCTGGATCGACCTGCGACTCACAAGCCGCCTGCGGCGGAAACCCCACAGCTCCTATCCACAGCTACTCGCTCCACCGAAGCGACGCGCCCGCTTACGGACCTCAATGCGCCGGCCGATCTTCTGCCGCGGACGCCTCGCGGCACCGTCGATATCGATGCCGGCCTCAGATTGTTCGGATTAGCCGACGGCGCCTTGCTGTGGCAACGCAGGTTCGAGAGTGGCACGGCCGGCTCCGCCCTCAAGAGAGCCCTTGGTTCACAGGGCCGCATGCCCACCTCACCCCCGCTCGACCCAACGAAACCAGACCTGCGCACGTTTCCGGCGGCCGATCTTCCCCGTATTCCCGGAACCAACAGGCTGGACATCGCGGCCAGCCTCGCCCTGTTCGGAGTCGAAGATCCGGCCGTGCTGTGGACTCAGCGCTTCCGCCCCGATTCGGCCGGCGGGCGCTTAAAGATGCTGCTCGGCCAAAGGCGCAATGTGCAGGGGGCAGGCGTCGGCGCCAAAAGACCCAACCAGCGCCAGCCCGGGCGGGAAGATCCCCTGCCGGGCTTGCCTTCCCCCCGGTCCGAAGACCTGCTCGGCCTCCGGCGTGATGAGCATGGCCAAATCGATATCCCTGCCTCTTTGTCGGCCCTGGGCATCGCCGACCCCAAGAGCCTCTGGACCGGTGAGGTCCAGGCGGGTTCCGCCGCCCACGTCCTCAAGAAAGAGATCGCTCGCGCCTTGGTCAGAGGCAAAACCGTCCCTGGCATCACCCTCAACGACATTGGCCTGTCCCGCTGAACCGTCAACTCTCCCACCTACACGATGAGCAACACTCCAAGTCCCGGGGCCAACACCGGTTCTACGGACCCTCACCCGACGCCCTCAACTGGCCAGGGGTCCTCGGCCGTCGCTCCGTCGACTCCTGGACAAACGGCATGCCCAGCCACCGGCGGCTGTTCTCCCGGGCCACGCCTGCCGATTCCCATGCGGTTTCACCTCCTCTCCCAAGCCGTCCAGATCGTGGCCGATGGGATTGCGCCCAGCCTGATCGTCGTCGGCCCGCCCGGGTTGGGAAAGTCCTTCGAGGTCGTCCGTACCCTCAAGGCAATGGGGCTGGCGCGGAATGCCGATTTCTTTCTGATAAAGGGCTTCTCCTCGCCGCGCGCGCTCTACGAAAAGTTGTATGAGAACAATGGTCGCCTGACCGTGTTCGATGACTGCGACAGCGCCCTGCTCGACCCCACCGCCGCCGCCCTGCTCAAGGGCGCGCTTGATTCCGACGAGACCCGCACGCTCAGTTGGCTCACCGCCGCCAAGACTGCCGACCACTTGCCTAAGAGTTTTGAGTTTTCCGGCCAAGTGATTTTCATCTCCAACCAAAGCTTCGAGGAGATTGATCCGCCCATCCGGAGCCGCAGCTTGCTGATGAACCTCGAGATGACCCGCCACGAGATCCTGGAGCGCATGGAGGCGATCCTCCCCCACCTGACAATCAAGGCCACTCCCGACCAGAGGAAGAGGGCCCTGGACTTCATCCGGCGGCTCGCCCCGAGAATCGCTCAGCCCAGCCTGCGAACGCTCCGCAAGGTCCTGCAAACGATGCGTGCCCACCCCAACGATTGGGAAGCCTTGGCCACTCACTTCGTCACCCATGGCTAACAAGTCCACGCGACCGGACGGAAGCTGGCCAGGCCCGGAGTTCGGTTTTGGCCGAGTTGCAGCGGCATCACTAACCCCAGATCGGGGCTTTCCGTGGGTGGCTCGAACGGCCTCTGGAAACAACCCCCGATAATCGGGCGAACTTGGGGTGGCGCCGTTGGCCGGGGCGGTCCCTGAAAAAGCCTGCGGCCAAGGAACCAGCAAGACCGAACGCGAACGATAAGCCTCACCCAACTGCTATGATGAAAAGCACCACCGGAACCCGGGAATGGTCAGAGGTCAGCTCCAACATCGGCCGCGGCTGTGCCAATAATTGCCGCTACTGCTACGGCCGGGAGTGGGCGCTCCGTCACGGGCTGATTTCCCATCCCAATCAATGGTCTGCGGAGACCCTGAACGCCAAGCCTCCTAAAGTCCCGCGGAACAAGGTAGTCATGTTTCCGACCGTCCACGACATCGCCCCCTTCTACCTGGAAATGGCCGTCGCAAACCTTCACCACTTGCTCGAGGCCGGCAACAAGGTCCCGCTCGTCTCAAAGCCCCGCCGCGCGTGCATCGAGAGAATCGGCGCGGAGTTTAGCCGGCACAAAGAACGCCTCCTGTTTCGGTTCTCCATCGGCAGCTTGCAGGAGGAATTAGCCGCGTTCTGGGAACCGGGCGGGCAAAGTGGATTTGCCGGGTCCGGCCTCTCGGCCGATGCCGGTCCCGAGCGGCACATCATCATCTGGTACGGGTAACTTGGCTGCAATGTCGTCGGCACCTTCGCCGTCTCGGGCCTCCAAAGCGAAAACCATGAACCTTGGATACCAACGAATTGCTCTGCTCCGATCCCGACCTTTCCCGTTCGGCCCGGTTCCCCAGCCGCGGCGGGAAGCTACCACCAGCCAAATCCGTGGCCGAGGGCCATGAGGACCAAGATTATGGCGACGACCGCGATGAGCTCTCCCAGGATGAACCCTTTGGTTATTTCACGGAGCAACGAGTCCAGCCTTTTCCCTATCCACCTGACTGCGGGGACGGTGAAGCTATTTCCCAGCGCCCGGTAGCGAGGGGCATCCTTGGCTCCCGGAATGTCGGTGTATCCATCCGGCAGGCCCTGTAATCTCTCGCATTCTGTCGGTGTTAAATAGCGCACGATGTTGCCGCACCGCACCAGCGGGACATTGTTGCCTCCAGTGCCATACTTGCGACAGATCGTCGGTGCCACGTTAGGGCACTCGGTAACCCTAGAGTCCTGGCCATGGTTCTCATAAAGGACGGGTCGCGCCACGGTCGACGCCGCACCCGACTTGCCAGCCTCCGCCGCAGGGTGGCTTCCCGCTCCCATCGCAGGGATCTCGTTGTTTACGACGCCGACTGGATCATCGCCTTCAGCGCAGCCTCCAGCCTCGGCGGCAGCTTCTTCCCTGAGTTCTTTGCCCTCCGCAAGAAGCCTTGGCAAACCACCGATTTCAAGAAGTATCTCGGCGATACGTTCGACAGGGGCTCCAGAACCTGCGACAACGTACACGCGACGGCGTCGTTGGGGCACGCCGAGAAATTGAGAGTCGAGGACACGCCAGACGACCGTCCTCTCCGGGCCGGCAACCACACCCGCGTCCGGCCACCGACGCCCACCCTCCGGCAGCAGAGGTCTGGGCTTGCCAGCAAGCCCGGCAAGGAGGCACCCGAACCCGTTAGTCTTGTCGGCGAGGACGCCGCAGACATTTTCCCAGAGGCAAAAGGCTGGGAACATTCCGAGGAGGGATCGGACAATGTTGATTGCGATGAATAGTTGGACATAAGAGAGTGTGAGCTGTCCGCAGGGGTCGGTGAGGCCGCGGCGCAAACCCGAAACGGAGAAGCTCTGACATGGTGTTCCACCCACGAGCACTTGAGGCGCCTCCACCTCGCCGGAGAGCACCCGAGCGGCGATGGTGGTCATATCCCCAAGATTCAGGATGCGCGGGTGATGGTGGGCCACAACCTCGCAGGCGAACCGCTCGATTTCCGAGACCCAGGCGAGCTCCCAGGCCAGGCGGGCCAACCCCACCGTCGCCGCTCCAATGCCCGTGCAGACGATGCAATACCTGATCGCGCTCCTGTCGCGTAGATTCTTAAGCGTCTTGAGGGGGCTTCCCCGTTCGAGGGACGCTTGCGCGGCTCTCAATTGTATCTGGCCCAATAATGTCGACTGCACGGGTCATTGTATGACGTTTGGCGCATCGGATAGTGCAAGTGGCGGAGACACTCTTGAGGGGGTGAAACTTCAATCGTTAGTACCCTGCCGAATGCCTTCCGACTGGGCCCAAGGACCCAAAGAAGATGCCGCATAACTCATTGTGGCACAATTGGTTCTCCCGATTCATCCCGCAGTCTCTGGGAACGGCCGAGGCAGTACTTGCCCCGTGGGCCTCCTGGATGCGCGCCTTCCCGTTATAGCAGCTGTACGGCATCGGCGTGCCGAGGCTCGAAAGCGCCTTGCCCCACATCAAGTCTCCCCTGGTTCGGGTCCCGGCGAAGCCGGATGAGCAGGGAGTAGCCTGCCCGCCCGACGCCCGTTAGACGAATCCATCTCCTGCTATCGGTTCCCAGGGCCGGGCACTGAGCGCGGCGACATGCCCTGAAGTCACTGCTGCCCGTGCCGGCGGCTAATGAATTCGTGAAGGAGTTCCTTGAAATGCTTCTCGAGATCGGTCAGTTCCTTCTCATCGAGCAGGGGCTTCAGACAGGTGGCGGGGATGAACAGCTCGACCTCCTCGGCGTCTGGGGAAGTCCGCTTCGGAATGAGGAGCGACGATTCAGCCTCTGGGCTGTTCTCCAGAAACCGCGCGACCAGGCCCGGCTTCTCGCACAACGCCGCATACTCGTCGCTACTCAAAGTGATCACACAGCCGGCTTCCCAGGGCCCTTGTTCCTCCGATGCCGGGGGCGGAGACCCAGCCGGCACGCCGGAAAGGGTGCCTGATTCCGGAGGTTCTTCTGCGCTTTCCGGGGGCTCGGGAGCCGATGGAAAACCGCAGGGCTCGGGCACTCCAGCTTGGCCCGAATACCCCCACGGCCGCTTCTGGAGCGACTCGCGGTGCAGTCGCCTCAATGCGTCCACGACATTGGGAGCCGCTGCCGCCGCAGCCCTGTCGCCAATGGGCGATGAATAATACTCGGGCTCAAACCATACCGGCTCGAGGAAGATTCGCCCTTGCGCCAGCGACACGAAGGCCTGATTCGGTTCCAAGCGGCTCAGCCGCCCCGGCGGACAGACCCAGTCCTCGGCTCGCACGCGGAAACGGTGCCAGCGACGCTCAGTGGCGATGGAGCCTTCCGGGCCGCTGTCCTCTGCCTCCAGTAATGCTGCGGCCGAGAGGGGCGCCAGCCCGAAATGACCCTGGGCAAAGGCGTCGATCTGCGGTTCGTGCGAGTTGAAAAAGAACAGGTTGTTGAAGTTGACCAGCAACGCTTCGCGCGCCCTCGCCCCGATCACCATTTCCAAATTCACAAATCCCTGGGCGGCGGCCATGACGAAGCCGCGCTTGGACCGCAGGCTCTGGAGTTGGACGATGTCCCCATACCGGCCTTCGGCGCCCGTGACCACAAGGGGGTATTCGTCCATGACCAAGCCCACCAACCGGCCTGTATCCGCATAGGGGATCTGGCGTGACTGGACGGCCCGGTAGAAGTCGGCCTTGATCAGCCGGCCGATGAGAGAGGCGGCCGCCGGATCCGTGCTGGCGTTGAGGCTCAAGACAACGAGTTTGCCATCGGTGACGATCTGGTCCAGGTCGACCCGCCGCCGGCCCTTCGAGTCGAAATACGCCTGGGCCACAAGGCTGGTGAACGGGCTAAGGCAGTTGGTGAAGACGGAAGTCCAGTTGCTTTTCGTCCTCGAATCCAAGCCCGCCCACATCCGGATGGTGTCCAGGGCGCAGCGGAGCTTGTCTCTTTCGGCCTCAGTTGCCTGGGTCTCGACCTGGGGCACCACCTCCTGAAATCGGCTCAACCGCTTGGCTACCTGGGGTGGGGGACTGCCGGGATTCATCAGCCAGCCGCGCAGGAACCGCATGACCTCCGCGAAATCGAGCGCGGGAGTGGTGGCCAGCAGGATGGTCAACGCGGCATCCAGCAGCGGTTTGCGGCCCTGGCGCCAGTAGCCATTCTCCGAGTCTTCCCAGGGCGCTGCCGAGAGGATCTTGTCCACAGCCTCGTCCAGTCCGCTGAAGGATTCGAGCCCTGCCAGGGAATCGTAATAAAACTCCGATCCAGGCGAGAGGACCTGAAGATCGCCCTCCCGTCCGGCTTCCCTGGCCCACTGCTGCACCTTGGCCACGGTTTCGTCTTCCTTGAAATCGATGATGAGCAGTCCCAGGCGGCGTTGCCGGTCGGCGGCGCGGTACCCGATCAGCCCGTGCAGTAGCGGATTCATGGTCGAGGTCTTGCCCGAGCCGACCGTGCCCACAAACAGCAAATTGCGGCTTAGGTCCTCCCCGGTGAGCTCAATGTGGGCGAGCACAGCGGGCTCGTAACAGCGGAGGCGGACCACGACCTCGCTGAGGTCGTTCGCCGGGCAAGCTGGCGGGTCAGGGTCGGCAGATACGGGCTGGGAAGCCGGAGTCGTGCGAAATCGGTTGGCATTCATATCCGAACCATACGCTCCCACCCAAACCTGAAGAACCCGAATCCGGCCCAGGCTGGTTTTGTCCGGTGCAATAGCGGTGTGTGCAGTAATCCAGGGAATTCACGGCGTCATCAGAATCATCCGTAGTAGTCTCGTTCTGACGCGCCCTGCGGGAACTCACCGAAACAGGGGAATCGCCGTCGGAAGCCGCCGGACCCGAACGGCCGCAGATTCTGCTCGCCGAGGTCCGGCAAGTCCAACTCCGCCCAGCCGACTTCGTAGTTTCGAGGCCTCGTTGGCTTTGGCAATCCTCCGCTACGTGCCCTCTCGCAACTGATCGTGCAGCGCCCTCGGGCGCAGAGAGGCAATCCTCGCCGCTCTCGCCGCCACCAGCCAGGGACTCAACACTTTGCACGCCGCCAGGTTCAGCGCGCAGCATTTCCGGGTTTTCGTGCCCTCAGAAAACTCTGCCAAACGAAAACCTTGTTAGGGCCTTTAGGCAAGGCCGCCAAACTAAAAAGTAGCCAGAGAAAACAGAGTTATGCTTGATGTAAATGTCACGATACTGGAGGGCCGCCTCGTTCGCGACCCAGTTATATACGCCAACGGAACCCCGATGGGTTTCTTCAAGGTGGCGGCCAATCACCGCTACCAAGGCAAGCCGCTGGAAACCGCCTTTGTTCCCTGCAAGTGCTTCGGCAACTGGACAAAGGCCCTGGCGGGTCACAAGCAGGGGGACATGGTCCGCGTCTTGGGCAGGTTGAAAACCGAGACCTGGGGCGACGCCCAGAAGGAGCAATTGGTCGTGGTGTGCCAGTCGGTGCAGTTCATGGTGGTCGCTTTTCGGAGCAAACCGCAAACGGCGGATGCGCCGACACCGGAAAACAGGGAGCCCCCTGCCGGCGACAGTTCCTCGGATCCGAAGATGCCCCCGTTCTAACACCCCTTCTGGCTGGTAAGCCTCCAACCTCGCTATGGGCAGCACCAGCCGGACCAAACCGCCTTCTCGCTCACGAATCGGACCAGTCCGGCGGAGCGAAGGGCGGTCTGCGCACGATCATGGGCTCCGCGCACAGCCAGAACGCTGTCGGTTCCGAGACAACGAGCCTCACAGGAGCAGGTTGGAGGACCGAGAGTCCGCATCAGCCGGCACTACAGGCCGCCAAAGTCATTCTCTGCTCTGGGAGGCTGTAGCCGAACGCCGAGAGGCAGGCACTCGAGGCGGGAGCCGTCGCCTTCATCGCCAAGCCCTTTAGCCTGGTTCAACTCACGGCGATCGTTCGCTTCCACGTTCCATCGGGACTCTGAGGCGGCGCCGCGATTGGTCCTGGCCGCAAAGGTCACGAACCTCCACTCGTTCACCATTGCAAGGAGACCAGCACAGGACGGTCAAAGCGACAAAAGGAGCAAAAATGGAAACACCGGAGCCAGATGAGACGGAAGAGGCCAGGCGGAGGCTCCTGGCCCAGATCAATCGTCAACCGGCAGACCGTCCCGGCTTGGAGGCGCGTCATGGCCGGGTGTGGGATGCGGTCGAGTTGGCCGGGGACTTCGAGGTCCTGGGATTCGCCGCGCCGTTCGTGGTGGTCCGCAGGCGAACCGACCGGAAACTCGGCTCGTTGCTCTTTCAGCACCATCCCAGGGCTACTTCGACTTCAGGGAGGACCAGTAAAGCCACCCGCCCGAGTCGGTTCGTCGATGGCAGATTTCCAGCCTGCGAAGGCAAACCGGACAGAGGCGAATCCTGGCCGAACTAAAGCCATCGCCTCCCTTTCGCAACTCTTACGCTCGCCCCCAGGCGATGACACCGTCACAAGGCCTCTGGCCAAGAAAGAACAGGGCCGAACACAAGTCGTGCCACACCCAAATCCAACAGACACATGCGAAGCCCCGTGCCACCAATGAACGAAATCACCATCTCCTTGGAAATCCTCGACACCCTCGCCGTCCTACAAGGCAGTCCGCTGGCCTGGAACGTGAGTCACCGAAATGCTGTGCTCGGAACTCAGCTCGCGGTTTGAGTTCCTGCAGCAGCCGGTCGAAATCCGGTTGGCAGATGCGATCGTCACCATCCACTGGGCCGATGAATCAGAGGAGGACCAGGCGGAGGCCGCCAGGCTCTTTGAGCGTGCCAGGCTGCGCGCACGCGAAGGCGGATTCGAGCGGGTGGGCGCCCTCTGCCGGCAGGCTTTGAGCCGGCAGACCGCGCTACAGGAAGCTCGGCGCGAGTTTGTCGGCGCTTGTCTTGAAACCGACGACCCGGCCAAAGCCCAAGCCACGCTCTGGCAGGCCCTCTGGGTCAACCCGCGCGATACGTGGTCTCTGGTAACCCTGGCCGGTCTGTCGGTCGAGAGCGGCGAGATGGACAAAGCCGAGCGCCTGGCCCGCATGGCGCCGGACCTCGAGCCTGCCAATGCCGAGGCGCTCGAGGCTCTGGGGAGGGCGCAGATGGTGGCTGTCCCGACTGAAGCGCGGCGTCGCCCACCAATGGGTGGAGTTGCGCGCTGACAAGCGCCTCCTGTTCCGGGAGATAGTTCAGTGGCAAGGCCCCCGACTTGTAAAGCCCTTGAGAATCGCCCAAGATGTGCGCCACCAGCGTGTTCACCTAGTTTGTGATCCATAAGGCTTGCGCGCTGACGGGCGGCAACACGCTCATCATGCGGGTTACATTACGAGCGCCAAGGGCTTCAACCATGGGCGTGTTCAACCGGTGCAACACCGTCGAGTTCCGCAGGCAGGGCAACATCGAGGGGGCACTCATGGGCGGCGGGTCGGCCATGCACCAAATGCGCGCGCAACGGCGCCAGGACGTCCACCTCTTCCACCGGCCGACCAAGCGCGCTTCGTTCTGGCCGAACATCCACCCCGACTGCCTCGGGTTCGACCAGATGCACCCGAGCTGGAAAGCGGCGGTCGGGACCTCAGAGATTTCAGTAGATGTCCGGTTCCTTCCGTGCGCTTCGACGACGGCGTTGAGGATCCCCTGGGGAAGGGCGCCGATTGCAAGACTGTCTCCAATTGGAGACATCCCTCAGCGAGTGCGAACACGAGACGAGGCCGCAAGGTTCTCGTCCGACTCGCGTAGCGGAGAGCTCGGAAGCGCAGTGAAAGTCAAAAAGCGACTTCGTCGACGAAACCAGCAAAACACGATAAACCCAAACCAAAGCAGGTGCCAAGAAACCGAACTGAACAAAGTGATCGAGCGCCTCCGCCCCTACGCCAATCCTCCGCTGGACGCGAGCGAGCCCTTGCGCCTGAAAGCTGACGGGCTCACCGAAAACCCCGGCGTCATGGGTGCCGGCATCTGCCGGCATCTACGTCCGCCAGGGAGACACATGCTTCTGCGCAGAATCCATGTTCCTCGGCCACGGCGCCTGCAACGAGGCCGAATACCTGGCCCTGCTCAACGGCCTGCGAATCGTCCGGGCTCGCTACCCCAACCCGGGATTGCCGGTTAGCCCTGGTGCCCGTCCTACTCGTTTTGGAGCGCGACGATTCTTGGCTGGCCGGGGGTCGGCACCGTCCTGACCCCATGGGCGGGATGCAATACGCCGATGGATCTCCTGCGCATCACCCTGCTCCTGGCGAAGCAGCACGGTATCCTTGGCCAGGCCGGCTACCAATTGGCCTTCTCCGAACTGAATGGGTTCATGCAGACAGCAATTGCCGCCAAACGAAATTCCAACGTAGAACCCTTATGATCCGCATCGAACACGACCCCAACCTCGACTTCATCTGCATCGTCAGGAAGGACATCAAGCAACCCCGCTTTCGCGCAAAGGTCGGGCTCCTGAGATGATCGGCAAAAAAAGGAATCCTCGCATGAATTATCTTGGTAGTCCCTTCACCCAACACCGCTCAGAGGCCTTCCGCACCGGCGCGTTGCTCGACATCACGGCCACCGCAGTCGCCACCTGCATGGGCATGCCATCGGCGGTGAGTCCCGCGCTGTGGCGCGCGGTTGCCGACGACGCTCCCTGTCGCGTGGGCGATCCCCGCGTGATATGCCTGTGCTGGTGCGTATTCCTGTTCGTCACGGGCAAGGCCTACGACCGGGAGGAGTGCGGCCCTCACCATCGCGTTGTTTGGTTTGAGGCCACCGTCCTGGGCCGGAGGGTGCTCATCAAGGCCATCGCTCATCGGGATGAGCATTTCGGTCCTGTCATGACCCTGCTATGCGCCGACGAGCCCGATCCGTTCTCCAAATGGCCCTCGCCATAGATGCCCGCGGCCAACTCAGGTCCCTGTCCTGATATGAAAAATGTTCAACTCCGCGACGGTGACAAAATCCTCTTCCGGTTCAGCCGGCCCAGCATCGAGCCTGGCGATTTCAGCGAATTCCTCGAGGCGTTCGGCCTGGAGCACCTGCCCACAGGCCCGGCGTTGCGGCCCTTTTTCAATAGCATCGGCTTTGTGCCCGACGGCTTCGATGAAGACCCGCGCGAGATCTACGCAATCCCCGAGGTCCGCGCGTTCTACCGGTCCTTCCGCCAGGCGTGGCCATACTGGTTTTTCGCGTGCGACCTCGAGATGCCTTCTCTCCAGGCCATGACCTTCTGCTGTCTCCCATCGTTGCAGGTGGTCAGGCAGGAGGGCGCTCCCCTGCAGCGAATCCGCCTGGACAAACGGGAACTCGCCAACTTTGTTCTCGAGAACTTCCGAGGCATGAATCTGTTCTTCGCGCGGGCCGGGATGACCGAGCGGGAGAACCGGGAACGCAGCCAGCGCGTATTCGAGTATTACCAGCGCGACTGGTCTTGCTTCGCCTGCCCCTGAGCGCGGATCCGCCGGAGCTACCGTCTCGCCACCAAACAAACTCCCAGTCCTTAAATCAGCCCGGTTCTGTGCCAAACAAAAGTCGAATTACAAATTGAAAATGAGCATTGCCAACACAACGATGGGACCCTATTTCATTTCTCAAGCTCCTCAGGCACATGACCCAGGACTTGAGCAGGCGAACATTTACCCTTTGAACCTCACGATGGAGTTGGCGACCCCCGAGGGCGCCCAATCCATCGACCTCTTCGAGTTCCTGCCGCATTGCCCCGTCGGGCGACCGGTCGATCCGCTGATTCCTTTCAAGGACTCCATGCTCGACAGGGTATTTTTCCACGAGCGCCAACTGCCCTTCTCGATGCAGTGCGAGGAGCACATGCGCGTCCAGACGAAGGCGGGCAAGGTCATCGCCCTGGACGCGCTGCTGGCCGAGTTGTATGAGAGGCGGCTCCTCTCCCGTCCCGTCCTCCAGGTCTTCCGGGAACTGGGCGAAAAGGCGGACCCTCCCCAAGCGATCGAGAACGAGTCCCGCGAGGGCCTGCTGATTCCCAGCGTGGAAGCCGAGGGATTCCGCCTTGAGTCCGCCTTCGTTGAGCCCACACCGGGCGAGCCCACCTTCCGCCCCATGAAGCCCATCCTGGCCTTCACGCTGATCGGGTGGAGGCACAACTCCAGGACGGAGGCCATCCCCGCGGGCGGGCCGCTGTTCCACCTCTCCATGTCAACGGGTATGCTGGATCAAGGAAACTGGTGCCTGCCAGACGTCCCCTGCATAACCCGGCTCCTGACGAAGGAACTGCAACGGCTCGTGTCCGGAGGCACGCCGCTGGACCTCTTCACCGCCGCCGGCAAGCACGTCGTCTCAACCGCCAAGCCCTTCTTCGTTGTTGATTCTCCCGACTGAGTCAAACCTCCCAAACCCTGGACTCGCCGCTAGGCTCCCCTCGGATTTCTCCCTCCGGCTCCGGCCTTTGTCCACCAAGCAAACCGGGCCGTCGCTCGCCCATGTCGCCTCCGCCCAGGAGAACGCGCGATGAGGGGCGAAAGCGCGGCAAACGAAAGCTCGACAGACGACCACAACATCATGAAAGGCGATAGCACTCCATCCCAACCCAGCCCGAGCTCCCCTCCCTTCCTCACAGGCCCACGGCGGGCCCAGCTCGAGTCCCTCCTCGCCTTGGCGCTGGAGCACGCGGAGGATGCGATGCGCGAGGACGGCGCTCTGAGCCCCGCGCTCTTCGTGGCCTCGCCCGAGGGCCTGTTCCTGCTCGGTTCGGGGCCTTGGGCGGACCCGCAGCAGAAGGACGATTTCGTTGCCAACGCTCGCCTCTTATGCGCGGCCCATGCAGCCACCGCGGTGGTGCTGGCGTACGAGACTTGGGGGGGCGAGGCCGGGCCGGGCGAGCGCCTGCTCCCGGACGCGCCGCCCTCGGAGTCGCCCCGGCGCAAGGAGTTCATCGTGCTCAGCGGCGAGGCCGCCGGCGGCCACTCCCAGCAGCGATGGGTGCCCATCCTCCGGGACGGGCAGGGGCGTTTTTCGTGCCTGGGAGCGGTCGTCGTGCCGCCCGCCAAACCGGCCGAGGGCCCCCCGACGCACCTGCTGCCGGAGGTGCCGCCCACACAGGAGGACCGGGCCCTCGCAAAATCCATGCTCAAGGTCCGCGGCCTGAACTTCGTGGATGCCACCTCGGAGCTACGCTCGAATGACGAGCCTCACGACTGACTTCGCCGCCGTCAACCAACCCCACGCCCCATTCGGCCCGGGAGAATTGCGCCAAACAGAGAGCATATCTATGACGCAAAAAGAGCCGAATCAGAACCAAACCGTGATCGATCCCCCAGGCGATGCGGCCGGACAATTCGGCATTCCGTGCCAGGCATCACCATCGCCCCCGGCCATGCCTCAACCCGCGGCCCCAAGCAAGATCGTCCTTTCGGCAAGCGAGCTGTTCGCGCTGGAGGGCGTAGAGGCGCCCGGCGACCCTCATCTGCTCGAAGCCGCACTTCGGGAGAAGTTCGCGTTCCTTCCCCAGCCCCTGACAGTGGCCGTGTCCGGGGACTCACTGGCCATCGGTCAGCCTCCGGAAGCGGAGGAGGACCGCGCGGAGGCTGGCCGGCTCGCCGAGCGGGCCCTCCGCCGCTCCCGCGAGGGGCGGCACGAACGCGCCGCGGAGCTCTACCGCCGGGCGCTCGGATTCCAGCCCTCGTTGCTCACAGCGAGGCGGTCCCTGGCACGAGCCCTTCTCGAAACAAGGGAGGAGGACCAGGCGAAGGCGGTGCTGACGCAGTTCCTGCGCTTGAGCCCGCGTGACGAGTGGGCGCTGGCCGCGCTCGCCGATGGATGGCGTAAGCCATTGATTAGCAGCGTGATGGGCCTATCTCTCGTCCTTGCCAGAGCCGCCAGAGCTGAAACGTACATTTAACCCGCTTAAAGCTGGCTTGTGGCAATTCGTTGAGGTTCCCGTCCAAGCACCAAAGCGACGCCGCCATTCCTCCTCCAGCCTGGGCCTCTCCGTAGGAGATTTGCGGCCAGTGGATTTGGGTCAATAGTCGATGGGCGATGGGGGATTTCCGGACGAGCTAAACCGCGCTGCGCTGGCTAGCGACCAGTTGTCTTCGCGGTATGAACGGCGGAACTTCCAAGCCATTTGCCTGTGGTGAGATAGAGCTCGTAGGAAACGAGCCACTCGGCCGTCCAGGGGATTATGGTTTCGTGGAGGACCGTTTCCAGGCAAGCAAGGCGAACCACTCCTTGCAGAGGGCGCAAATCCTCCATTGATTCCAGGTATTCCAACCCAGGCCATCCGGCCGGCCCAGGCGAAGTTCGGCCAATGCGAAGCGCGGCTTTCCACATCGTGCGAAGGTCCTGCGGGAGCGTGGCTATTTTGGCCACGATTGCCGATTCATCGCGGCGGGGACCAGCAAAGACCAGCAGTCCCCGGGTCAGCCATTGTTCAATAAGCCTCTCGTGGGAATGGCGTCGCGGCCCGCGGGCCGTCCCGTCCATTGGCATCGCTTCGGGATCAATGGAGAAGGGTACCAGCATCACTTTGCCTTCTCAAAAATCTCCGCAAAGCCTTCCTCGAAGAATCCACCGGGCCACCCGTCGATAAATTCACCCTCCGAGTCAAGCCTTAAGGCGATAATGCTGGTCCGGCCCCCGGCCTTCGGCGCTTCGACGAAAAGAACGGAAACATCCTCGGCTCGAATCTTGTTCTCGCGGATTCTCCGTTTGATGCGAAGCATCAAATGCTGGCTGTGTGATTCGATGAGAAAGCTCTTTCCCTTGGCAGCTTGGGCAATGAATAGATCCCCAAGTTTGCAGGCCACCCGGGGGTGCAGATGGAGCTCCGGTTGCTCGATGGCCACGAGTTGTCCTGCGCTATCGAGGGCTCCAACGACGACCGGCAAGACTTGGATCACGCCGACACCTATGGCATTGGGTCCCACGGAAACCTGGTTTTTGAGGTCGGTGAGCGCCAGCCTCGGCTGCGTCCGCGCATTCTCGATCTCGGCCCAAACGAGCCGACGATAAAACTCTTGGTCCTTCTCTTCAAACTGGTCGCGCAGCAGTTTTAGATTGGCCATAAGCATGCTCGTTTCGGGAACAAAACGGTCAGAAACCACATCCAGCGAATAACCCAGGTCCATTTTGTCTTCGTCCGCCAGCCACTGGCTAACAGTCTTTACAAAGTCGTCGCCTCCACCTGAACCAGGGTCGTGATGTTTCAGAAGAAGATCCCATGCCGCCGAACCATCGGCCCACCGGGACTCGTCCAGGATCTTCGGTGTGCGATGGTTCGGTTGTGGAACCACACGAATCGGCCCCAAATACCGGAATTCGGACAACGCCCTATGGAGAAGCAGCACTGGACCGTGAATGAGTTGATTGACCAACTCGATGTTGCCCCAGAAATAGAAGCCCTCGTATTGGTCATGTTCAGGCGCTGGAATGTCAATAGGTAATTTGTCCGCCAAAGCGGGCACCACGTTTCGCTGCTCTAGTTTAACCCTGCCGGAATCATCGGCGAGGTTTCTCAGAAACTTGCTGAACTCGTACAAAGCAGTATCGTGTTCGTTGTCGACCAGGAGTGGCTCGAGGAAATCGTGGTAGGCATCCAGGCCATAGATGAAGGGGAGTGCTTCCGGAAACTCCTTTTTAACGCTGGCAAAAGGGGTTCCGTTGTAGGAAATGTTCAGCTCGCTCAGCCACGGGATACGGAGTTCGGCACTCCACCTCACCAGAAGCTCGACGCCGACGGATTGCACTAGATGACTAATATTTGAATCCCACACTTCGGTCCTCTCGGCCTTGGACGCGATAAGCGGGTCCCAAAGCCTGGGCAGCCCAAAAGCAGGTTCAGGCACGACCTCGATTGCTATCCTGATCGGTTTGCTCAGGTCATGCATGTGAACGAAGGAACGGAAGCCTCCCAGATCGACGGCATTGCCGCCAGCAACGGGGAGATCCGCATCGGGGTTGTTTCTCGCGACAAGTTCGCGGGCGTAATGGAGCGCCTGAATGATCGTGCTCTTGCCTGCGCTGTTAGCACCGAAGAGAAGAGTAATTGGGCGAAGCGGAACCCTGACCGGTTGGCCAATGCCCTTGAAGTTCTCTATTGTGATGCTGGTGATTCCGGTTTGTTGCATGATGTCAGGTTCTTATGGATGTCGTCACACGTAGTATTTGAAATTCGGCAGGAGGGTTCTCGTTCCCAGGTTGGCGACCAGGATTTCGCCAACAGCGTCCGAAAAATGCACGGTGACTGGTTGGCTCTCGCCAAGTTTACAGGCGTTGTAGTTCAACTTTGTCAGGGCAAGAATGTCACCGGCGACCTGCCTGATGCTTGGGTAGCCCGGATTCGCACGATTGTCTTCGATGCGGATGCCGGCCTCCTGGCCCTTGAAAACGCCGGCGATCTCCGCCCAGGGATGGCGTGACATGCTGCCGTCCTGCTGGGAAATCCCTGTATCGGTGCGAATGATGGTTTTGGCGGCGCCGCCCTCGCGCGGCGCGGTGCGGAAAGCGAAGCCGCCGTAGCCCTTCTTTTCGTCGGGGGTGCCGACGATCATCACCGGCCGGTCCACGGCCTCAAAACGGAGCGTGAAATCCATCACCCGCCGTTCTTGCGTGGCGGGATGGGTCAGGATCTCGACCTCTTCCTTCACGAATTTCCGGTCCCCGTCATACCAGCCGTTTTCGACGGCCAGGCGCGCTCCTGTTGCGCCGGTTTCACGCGCCTTCCAGCGGACGAAATCCTGCCGGAACCCCTTGACCGTCCACACGTCATTGGTCTTGCCGCCGACCTCGACCACCTCCCAGGCCCAGAAAATGCCGCGGTGATGCGGATGATCGCGGTTGAAATCGTCGGTCATCACGGTGCCGTCCGGGCTATACACCGGGTGCAGGTACGACGAACGCCGCATGGCCTCAGGAAAACCGCGCGCCAGTATCATGCCGTAATTATAGACAAACACCGGCTTGCCGTTTTCAGACAACTCGAGCCCCGTCGAGTCGTTGACTTCCCGGAAGGCAAACGGGGAGTCCGCCCCCGCCAGCGGCAGCAGCGATGCTGCCAGCCAGGCGGCCGCCAGTGAAACGAATGACCTGCGGCATCGGTTCATCATTCTCATGTGCATTGTCGTTTTGCCGGAGGACTTGGCCCCGGCAAGTGTCAGCGCGCAATTGTGCCGCAGACCGTGTTTGCCGCGCAAGGCCGCAATTGGACCTCAAAACCAGGAGTGCGGACAATCCTGCCCGCCCTTTGGCCCCCGATCACCTGAGCGCGCCGGTTATAGAAGTGCGCAAAGGGCTGTGGTGGCCACTCGGCGACCAACCGCGTGAGCGCCAGCAGGTTCGGAACACGGCCCGGCCTTCTGCGAAAGCGCCCTACGCTTTCTCATCGCGGCGGCGAAACCGATGGGCCGATGAGTTGCCGGGGATTTCAAGATATCGCCGCTCAATCCGGCGAGGGGGCTTCTCGGGGGGGGTGAGGAGTGAACTGTATTGCGGACTTCTTGCGGCACCGCTGGATTGTGGCGGCGGGCCTGACCCTGGCGGTGCTTTTGGCGGCAGTCGTTTTTTGTAACCACCTTGCCCCCGAGTCGGATGCGCAGTTGGTGACCATTCGCCAGCAAGGTTGGCTCCCCAGCACCGCCCGCCCGTGAGCTCGATGCGCCGATGTTTGCCTGAACCGAGCAGTTTCGGCGACTGATGTTCGCCACGGCGGTGGCCAACCAAATAACCGTCCCTTTGAACGGTGAGGAAATCGTGGAGCGGGCCTTCTCGCCCGACTCGTCATCCAGGTGAGATGCCAAGGAGGCACTCCGGCCTTGAATGCCGGAATATGTTCAGCCTGTTACCGTAACCGCTTGCATGGCGGCTTGCCTCGCTTCTTCCAAATCGAGATGGTCATGCCCGTTGGCCACATCGAGGAGTTCCGGTGGGAGCAGTTCGTCGAATTTCTGCATTGCCCTGACTGGGATGTGGCGCGCGAGTTCCGCTGCGCTGGGGGAGGAATGAATGATCGCCTCCAGGTGCCCCTGGAAGGCTTGGGCAGAGTCCACGTGATACGTGATGGAGAGTCTGTCAATCTCGTGGGGAATGCGCGCCGCACTTGCCAAAGCCCGCAACGTCAGAACCCCGCGGGTGCCAATCCAGGGGAACCACTGAACTTTGTGCGGTGTCGAGAGCACATTCGACCGGATAAGCCCACAGTGTTGGGCGAGGCGTCTGGCCGCGCACAGGAGCAGCTTGCCGCCTTCGTCCAGCCAGGCGGGTTCGTCCGTGCCCAACAGCACCACTCGCATTTCCTGGACAACGCGGCCGTGGATTTCTCCCCCTGACCCCAGAAACGCGGGCGCTTTGCCGCCACGGGCGGGCATGACAAATACGGTCTTCGCCAGCGCATCGATCTCTTCCACGCGCCAGCGGCGTCCAGCCAGGATGATGTGCTCGCCCACGGGCGGGATGAGGTCCGCAGGCAGGTTGCCGATGTGCTCTTCCCCGTTTCGGATCAAATACTCTTCGGCGCCCTTAAAGGCAGCATAGAAATCGAAGCTGGAGGTTATCTGCTCTCCGAGCGGAGCCAGAATGAGTTCGCCCTGCGGCAGTTGCTCAATGACCTGTTTTCCCCCCAGCCCCTTTAGCAGGACCTCGAACATGGCCGGCGTGACGTGTCGAAAGGGGCCTGCTTCACAAAGGGTCTGGTGGAGTTGGACTGCGGGCATACCGCCCGTCTGCTTCAGGCAGCTCAATATCTGGTGGACCAAGGTGCTGAGGTGAAGGCGGTCGGTATCGGGCGGTTCAAGCCACTTGGCCAGCATGAGCCGGGTGAGTGCTACCGCGCGGAGCAGGTCTGGATAGAGCAGATCGGTGAGCCCGCTGCCAAAATGCGGAGAGGTCTCCCGAACATACATCCGCATAATGGCCGTTTCCCCCTCCCGCCGCCCTGACCGCCCCAACCGTTGCACCACCGAAGCGACACTCCACGGCGTATCGACCTGTCCGACGGCGCGGACCGCGCCCAAGTCTATGCCCATTTCCAGCGTGCTGGAACAGATGGCTGTCGTTGGGGCCTGGTCTTTGAGCTGGGCCTCCGCTTCCTCGCGCAGTTCCTTGGAAATGGACCCATGATGAACGACAAAAGGATCTGCCGGCAGCTTTTCCCTTTTAGCTCGCTCGCGGAGCCTCACCGCAAGGGTCTCGATGGTGTTCTTGGCGTTCACGAAGATCAGGTTGGTCGAATGCGCGAAGTTCCGCACGATGTCGGCCGCGATTTCGTCGAGCTCATCGTCCGGTTGGACCCCAGGCTGACGAAGGGTGGGCGCCAACTCCGGAACATTTCCGGGGTGACAGGGCGGGCCTCCCTGCAGTTCCGCAGCACAGATGCGCTCAGCAATCCGGAGAGCTTGGGCGGGACTTAGCCTTGGCTCCACGAGCTTCTCATTCTCAGTGAATGGCCGCCGGAGATAGGCTCTGATGCCGAACTTGATCTCGCGCTTGCAGCTCGGGTCGGAAATGACAATCACGTTTCCAGGGTCGTCGGGGGAGAGAAACCGGCAGGCAGCCTGAGGATCGCCCAGTGTTGCGGACAATCCGACCAATCTTGACGTTGTGCCCGTAGCGTTGCTGAGGCGCGCCAGCAGGCTGCGCAAATGCACGCCGCGGACGTTGTCGAGAAACGAATGCAGTTCATCGATCACAACGAATTCCAGGTGGCGATAAAGCCGCGGGATGTGGACGCCGTAGTTGATGAAGTTGGATTCCAGCGATTCAGGCGTGATGAGCAGAATTCCTGCAGGTGACTCTCGGAGTTCTCTTTTGCGGCTCACGGAAACATCGCCGTGCCAGCGATGGACCGGCATTTCCAGGTAGCCGCAGAGCTTTTCGAGCCGCATGAACTGGTCGTTGATGATGGCCTTGAGCGGCCCGACATAGAGCGCCTGTATCGACGGGTGCGGGGTGGTCGCCAGCCTGGAGATGATCGGCAAGAACGCGGCTTCCGTCTTCCCGCCGGCGGTCTGAGCCGTGACGATGAGGTGGCCGCAGTGTTCCAGAACCTGGTGGATGGCTTCGACCTGGATGGGGTGAAACTCCTTCCAACCCATCGACCAGATGGCCTTTTGCACCCCGGGGTGCAGGAGGGTGAAGGCCGCGCTGCTCATCAGAGTTTGAAACTGGCCAGATCCGCTTCGTTGTCGGGCGTGGGCGGAACTCCCCGGGCGATTTCTTCCTCCACCGATAGCGGTTGTTCTGTGGGCTTGACCAGTCCCTGGTCGAGAAAGTCCTGCCACTTCCTGCCCGGGTTTTGTTCCAGGACGTTCAACAGCCCGACGAAAGAGCGGACCACGTCGCGAGGCGTTTTGTAGTATTCGGCGCCCAGGGTCTCGCTGGCCTTCTGGAGGACGGCCGTGAGCCCTTCGTCGGGGATGATGTGTTTAGCGGTGTCGCCGTAGGCATGAACATTGCGGATGTTCTGCAGCAGCACGAATAGGTCTTCCGGTGTGAGGTTCTGTAAGCGGACCACGGGTCCCGAGAAATCGACCACGCCATCACCGGCAAAGCGGTTTTCCAAAAGGCGCGAACGCAGGGCCTCGTAGCTGTAAAGACCCCGGCGCTTGTCCTCCAGGCATTCGTCGGTGCCCGCCATCAGAAACCCCAAGCTGCGAACGCCGCCCTGGAGGCAATCGTTCAGGATCGTGAGCAACGATTCGTAATTGGACTGGCGGACGCGCAAATTGGGCAGCCGGTGCGAGAGCACCACCATCTCGTCAACGTTTACCAACAGGCCGGCGTACCCCGCTCTCACGCAGAAGGCAGCCAGCAGCTTGAGGCTGTCATAGAAGTTCTCATCGCTGATAATGCGGCGGACTCCCAGATCATTTCGCGCCTCCGTTTTGGTGGTATATTCGCCGCGCAACCAACGAAGCGCCGCCCCCTGGAGGGCGTCGTTTCCCGCAATGTAGCCCTCGTAATACTTGGCCAGCACTTCAGCAAACTCAAAGCCCCCGACATGGTCTTGGAGACTCTTGAGGTCCTCGAACATGCGCCTCTTGACGTCCTCGTCCTTACCTCCCGCCTGCGTGATTTCATGGTGCAGCTCCGAGATCCAGCCTTCGCAGAGGTTGCGGAGGGCGCCCCCGTCCGGTTTGGATTTGATGGCCAGGTTCCTCACGAGTTCGGAGTAGAGCGCCCGAGCCTCTCCACCCGAGGCATGCAAACGCCGCTCCATGGACATGTCGGCCTGAACCACGACCATCCGCTTCTGAAGGCCCAGGTTGCGAACGAGGTTGAGGAAGAAGCTTTTTCCACTTCCGAAGCGCCCCACCACGATGCGGAAGGCGGCTCCCCCCTGCTCGATGCGGTCCAGATCGGCCAGAAGGGCCGTCACCTCCTGTTTGCGCCCCACCTGGATCAGGTGCAGTCCGAGTCTGGGAACCAGCCCTGCCTGGAGGGATTGCAGCACTGCGTCGCGTTCACGGCGTTTAATCTCGATCATTTTATTAAAGTCCTATGGATGAGAATTGGGTCGTCGCCCTCAACGAGGAAATCTCCCAGGTGTTCGTCGGACCACTCGTTAATGGCATCCTGAACATCAAGGGGCATAAACTGAAACTCTTTGACAAGTCCGTCGAAATCCTTCCTCGTCCATGAATCACGCTCAACCAGGCGCATCAGCACGTGACGATACTTCGGGTCGAGGGATTTAAGCCACTCCGGAATTGGCCCGGACGGTGTTTCTGGAGCTGCCAATACCTGCGGGGCCTCTGCGGCCGGTCTCACGCGTGCCGTTGTCATCTCTGGGCTCTCCTGCGCTTCTTCAACCATGACTTTGGCCAAAATCCCGATGACCTCCGAGGTCTCTCTCGTGATTTTGTCCACGCGCGACATGTCGAGATGGAATGGCTGCCAGGGTGCCGGAATGGCTTCACCGGGGACCCTGGCCTCGCCCCTCTGCACCGTGACTTCGGCAAACTCAGGATGGATCGTTTCGAGGAAGGCGTGCAGCTTCTCGGCCGAAAGCCCCAGGGCCTTGAAGATGCGCTCTAGAGCGCGCACCTCGTCCTTGGTGACCAGTTTGTCAGCCGCGGCGACGAACACCAGGACCTGCCCTACCCGCTCGCACTGCTCTTTCGGGACGCGGCGGGCAATTTGAGCGACCGAGTGTCCTGCCCTCGCTGGATGTGCTATGAGGGCCTCCTCAAGCGCGCCCAGCCGCTGCTGATCCTCTGGGCTTAGCGTGAGGTTGTTCTTGATGAACCGGTGGGAAACCTCGAGTTCCTCCGAAGCCACAGGGCCATCAGCGCCCGCAACCAGCACGCAGAGTTTGAGGAGGACCGCTGCCCCTAAGTAGTTTTGCGAGGGCGGCGCTACTTTGCCGCTCGGGGGCTTGAAAACCCCCAATTCTTGATCCCAAGCGTAGGGACCGTCGTAGCGGGCATCAGGTTCGACACCAAACCCGAGCGATTCGATGGTTTGAGCCAGATCGCGACTCTGTCGGATCGTCAGCTTCTCGCGTTGGGGGATTTCAAGCAACCGGGCCGCATCATGCACGCCAAGAAGGGAGCAGCCGTTGTCGCTGTGGGCGTCCGCCAGGATCTCATGCCAACGATTGGCCAGCGGGTGCGATGCTGCGGCGCGCAATTCCTGCGGCAGTGCCAGGTGCGCCTTGAGGCTGGCAGCGGGTCCCGCGGCTTTGACTTTGGCCCGGCTATAGCTCGTGAGATCCTCAACGCAGGAATTCCAAATGCCAAGCAACGGCTTGAACTGGGTCCGCAGTCCCAAGACGTCAGGAACCCGGATCGAGAATTCGTGACGCGGGCCGCATAGCAGGGTTGGACTGGCGGGCCGATAATCCAGTCCGGCTTCGCGGTTCGCGCTTCGCAGGCCCAGGCCTCCGGGAAACCGCTCCAAGTATCGCTTCGAAAAAAGGGCTCTGAACTCCTCGTTAACCCGAGAGATGACCACACTCCGGCGAGCCTCGGGGTCTCGTGAAACCAGTTCGTAACCCAGTTCGGCCTGGAGCGTTTTGCCGGAAAGAACCTGGCTTGCCAGGACAATGGCCCACTCGTCCTGTCCCAGCAAGGAGACCGGCAAGGTCTTCATCCATTCCAGGAGCTGAGTGTAGTATTCGGCGCCCTGCTTCCAACCCCAGAAGTGGATGAGTTGGCAACCGTAATTGTGCAGCGATTTGCTGCGGGTGTAGGGCCCGTAATGATGAATGAGGCGTACAATCTCGGCCACCGCCTCCTGATCTTGAGCCTTCTGCACCAAGAGCCGGCGCTCCAAGCCATAGAAGAAGAGGAAAATGTAGCCTAGCTCGCGCGATGCCGGGGCTTCGTCCTTGCGGCCAGCGGCGAGCCATTCGAGGTAGGTAGCCCGTTGGTCGGGCGAGAGCCACCGGTACTGCGGATAGTAGCCGATCTGGGCGGCGGGGCCACGCACAGGCTCGCCGACGGGCAACCGGGTGTTAATATTTGACGCCTCTTCGACAGCCGATTCGCCGTCGCTCACATAAATCATGCCCGAAGGAATGTAGAAGTCCCCGATGGCGACGGATTCGTTGGCGGGCACCCAGCGGAGGGGAACGTTGCACCTGGGGGGCGACACTGTGATCCCAACGGAGCGGCGGCCCAGTTGGGCTTGCGGCTGCGGGATGACCGGGGGGTACGACGGAGGTCTTTTCGGCAGCGCGGCTCCCAGAACGCTGCCCACCAGACCGCCAATGACGAAACCGGTCGGGCCCGCGAGAGCGGCCCCTAAAAGGCCAACCAGCAGTCCAACGAAGATGATTTTGAAAAAAGTCATCCGCTTTGTGCGGCATCCGTGGCGGGACGCCGACTTTAGATCGGCAGGTTAAAGCATCTGCATCCTGTTTCAAGCGAGTTTGTCCGTCGCGCCCCCTGAACTCACTGGACTTTGCCGACTGCTCGCATCGGCCGGCCGGCGGTTGGGCGGGGCTGCCTCGCGGACGGTTATGGGCCGTTGGCATCCCCTTTGAACTTGGCGCCGCCGGCGCCCCGGCCTTCGTGGCCCGGCCCGCGCGGCTGGCCCAGGCCATCCAGGGCGTCAACTGCATTTATTTGCTCTATGAATCGGGTGAAGGCCCGGCGCCCGGCGCCATGTTACGCGGATGATCCTCCTCCTTGACGCGCCGAGCTGCCAAGAGCAGCAACCGTCGGCAGGTTCCCAAGATTCCGACTGTTTCTCTCTTTCTGATCTGGTTTCTTGTTTTCACGCCCGGATTGTCGCAAACGGGGTGGGACAAATGCTGACCAACCCAGGAAAAGAAACGCGGGCTGGGCATGGGCGTGGTTGACGAGCGCGTCGAGGTGAGCCTGATGTGAGCGGTCCACGTGTGCCCCCAATAATCTCACGATCACAGCGCCAGTGACTGAAGCCCTGGCCTTCAACGAAAGAGCCGTGGGACATTCGCCTTGGTACGCGTTCCGCCGGACATGCGCGCTGACGTGCTTATTTTATCCGCCGAACTGGCCGCGGGAGAAGATCTGATCGGGAAGCTGATCCGCGAAGCCGCCATCCCGCTTGGGGCAATATCCGGTGACGGCTCTTCAATGCCCAATGGCGGTGACGACGGGATTCAGACCCCGGACTGGTTAGCGAAGGGGATCGTTCGCCACTTCTTGCCCGCTGGAAGGCGCCTGGAACCCTGTCATGGCAATGGAGCGTTTTGTCGAGCGATGCCCTGTTGTGACCGGTACGACATCGCGGAAGGGAAGGACTTCATGACCGCGGCCGGGCACTGGGACTGGATCGTGACGAATCCGCCGCGTTCATCAAGCCCTCGATAGTCACTGGGCCGAGGAGGCCGGATTCCAAGGGCGCGAGGCCCGGCTGCTGGAGTTTCTGGACGTTGGTCCTGGTGCGGCGCTGTTCGGGGGGCAGTTTGGCGTCGCCCATAAGGCGGTTGGGCCACAGGTTGACGACCTCGACAGCCAACTGGTTGGCACCCGGCTTGAGGGCCCCCGTGATTTGGACGCGCCAGGGGGCGGTCCAAACGACGCCCAGGTTCTTGCCGTTGAGCCGGATGCGGGCGAGGTTCCTGACCCGGCCCAAGTCGAGGAACATCCTGGGCGCGCTGCCGGCAGCAGCAGGCAGGAGCTCAAAAGTCTTCCGATAAGTGGCGGTGCCCGAGTAGTATCTAATGCCCTCCTCAGGCCGGCGGGTCCAGTCTTCGAGTGTCCCGAACGTGACCCTCGCCGGGCCGCCCCAGGCCGGGTCGAACGAAACCTCCCAGGGGCCGTCGAGCCGAGACTGGGTCTCCAATTCCGGGAAATTCCCGGTTCCCGTCCGAGGTGCCTTTGCGCCGGCTCCGGCATGAAATACAACGAAGAAGCTCTGCTTGGGCACGAAGTCGAGGGGGATGATGGTGCGTGCTCCTTCTACGGTGAACTCCGGCAGGGCGCGCCTTTCGCCGGCAACGGCATCCCACAACTCCGGTGGGCGGCCTGCGGCACGGAAGATAGCCCGCACGGACACTGCGCGCCGGCTGAGATTCGCCACGAAATAGAGGTCCGTTCTGCCGTCACGCCGGTGAATCCAGTCCAGCGGCGACTTGACGCCATCGAAGCGGGGCGCAAAACCCGAAGCCGGGGAGGGATTCATTCCCCGGAACTCGACATCCGGCGGCAAGCCGTCGGCTCGGGCGATCTCGTCGAGCGGCCGGCCCCAAATCACCCGTCCGCGCCCCACTTTGTTTTCGCCGGCCTGACCGGGATTCTCGCCCCACAGTTCGCGGGCCAGGACACGGAATTCCCCGTCGCACGCCGGCCAATTGGACAGCCTGGGCGCGTGCTGCGGGGCGGGGCCGACGATGGTCGCGCCTTGGCGCGCGAGCGATGAGAGCTTGCGCAGGACCGGAGGCGACATCGCGGGCCGCTTGCGGTGCGGGAGGACCAGGTAGCTGTAGCTCATGCCGTCGGGCAGCCGCAGGCCTCCCTCGCTCATGGAAAGCCGGTTCAGCAGCGCCTCGGCGTTGATCGTATCGCAATCGAACCCCGCGGGCAGTGGGGGAGTCTCGTGGGCGCGGGCGAACTGGGCCAGGCCTGTGGCCAATGGTCCCGGGGCCTGGTCGAGTTGTGTATCCGATCGAGATTCCGTTTGGCAGGGTTTTTGGCCGAAGGGCTGTTGTTCCTCGCCTCCTCGCACGCCCTGAGGAATAGCGGAAACTGTCTCCAATTGGAGACACTCTGGGGCGATGCCGCGATGCCGCTTTGGCGCTCAAGGGAATTAGTGGCTCCGTGTAACCCGTGCGGTGCCGATGACGTTCAACTGCTCGATGGCGCCGCCGCTGTGGTCAACGGGAGACGGTTTGGCAATAAGCGCGACCCAGAGGTGCGTTGGTATACACGAACGTGCCGTAGCCCGTCCCATCGGCCATGACGGTTGCCAGGGGAGTCCACGGGCCGTCGAGGCTAGCCGGCCTCAGCAGGTTGTGCCGAGCGTTGGGCAACCCCAGCCGGCCGGTATCACGGCACGTCTTCGTGGACCGGGATCGGTTTGCGCGAGTGCTCATAGGGGCGGAGGCATTACAGGGGTCGCGTTTCCCTCAAGAGCCTCCGGAGCTCTCGTTCGTCGGTCCGCGGGTCCCAGCCGAGCTTGCCCATGACCCAACTGCTGAGGGCGACCCCCTTCAGCCCGGCGGCCCGCGCCTGCTGCCTCAGGCGGAGCGCTCTCATCCGGTCCTGATACCGGGCCAACTGGCTGGCCGACAGTTTTGCGCCCTGTCGATGGACGTCACGCGAGCGGTGCAGACGCGCTACAGCCTTCCATTTCAGGTCGCGCTTGTGGTCAAGGCTCCAATAGCGCGGGACGAAAATCATCGTCCCGAAAGGCGTGACATTAACGCTGAGCTTCTGCAAGAGGGGGCGATCCCACTCCATGCCGTAGAGCACCCACTTGTGGCAAAAGGCGTCGAATACAACGCGGAAGCGCTCGCTCCTCTTTTTCCAGCGAAACTCCCAACCTTCGGGCCGGAAGTTGCGCTCCGAGGCCATTCGTCGGCGGATGATGCCCTTTCTGTCGCGATACCTGCCCACATCGAATCGCCGCTTGAGCAACTCCCAATCGGCTTTGAACTCGGGTTTCTGCGAGAGCATCTCCTCCTTCAGATCGAACTTGTGCTGCGCCGAGATCAGTCTCTCATAGCTGCCCACCTGCACCTCGTGCTCATGCTCCGCGACCGCGTCCTGTTCGGTGACCGAGGGGAACTCGCTGAGCAGGCTGAGCAGCAAACGCACCTCATCCGTCACACGCTGCCCCGAGCTGATGGTGTCCATGAGCAGTTCTAGCAGACCCTGGACGTCGATCGGCCAGAGGGAATAAGGCACCAGCAACCAGGGGTACACTTGGTCCACGAAACAGAAGTCCGGGTGTTTGCGCGCCAGGGCCGGCAGGTGGTGAAACCGATGCACGATGGCGCCGCATTTCTCCCTGCGTCGAAACGCTAGCCGGTCCAGTCTCGCCAGCTCTTCAGATTCTCTTGCGCTCATGGCACCAGACATTACCAAGGCGGCTCCGCAATCACGACCCAAAACCCGGACACAGATTGTCCCCAATTGTTGCCCTTATTCGGCTGGCAATTCTGGGCCATGCTGTATCTGGGTCGGGAACCTCTGGTTCGCCTCGGGGTGCGGGGTTCGTCCGACACCGAATGCCTAAACGACTATGACAATTGATAAACGGAACGATACGGGATGCCGGTGGGAGGCCAGCGGCCTCGCCGTCGCAACTCGTGTCGCGCCGCCTTTTGCCCTATGAAGGAACTGAGCCTCTACGACATGCTCGGCGTGCTTGCGCCCGGCGCGGTTGTGACGGTTGGGATCGTGACACTCTTTCCCGAGTCCGCTGCCGTCCTGGCGAACAAGAGCCTCACCGTCGGGGAATTTGGCATAGTCCTCTTGGCCTCCTACGTCGTGGGCAACCTCGTGGCGGGACTCGGAAACTTCCTCGAACGCGCCTACTGGAAGGTTCGCGGGGGCAACCCGACGGACTGCGCCATCAGAACCGGCTGCACGATCATCCAAGCGCGCGAGCACCAGTCACTTCAGGAGAGGCTTCAAACCAAGCGCTTGATCCAGGCAGATGAGCACCTAACGGACCTGCAGCCCCGCGACTGGAAGGGGATAACGCGCCGGATGTATCTCGACCTGGAGAGCCGAAAGGCCACGCGGCGCATCGATCTCTTCAACGCCCAATATGGCATGAACCGCGGCATCGCTGCAGGATTTATTGCCCTGGCTGCGATGGTCATCTTCCACGCTGGCCTTGCCGCCTGGCGAATCGAACTGATACTGGCGGCCTGCACAGCGCTGGCCTGCTACCGAATGGAGCGGTTCAGCCGGTATTACACGGGAGAGCTCCTGCGCGGCTATATCAACGTGGGGGAATCGACCAAACCCGAAGTTCCGGCCACTACACAACCATGAGCAGACGACATGATTTTGCTGACCGAAACTGCATTAACCACAACTAAGACAACCGTTATGGGAAAAGTTACATTCTATCCGATTGGAAACGCAGACAGCTATCTGCTGCAGCTCAACAGCGGAAAGACCTTCTTCTTCGATTACGCCGACATGCCTGACCCAGCAGACAAGGGCGACAAGCGGATGCCGCTGGCCATAAACCTCAAGGAGGACATTGGCTGGCCTAAGCGCAACTACGTCGACGTGGGCGCCTTCACCCATGGCGACATCGATCACCTGAAGGGGGCGCCGGAGATCTTCTGGCTGGAACACGCGGCTAAATACCAGGGCGACGACCGCATCAAGATCACCGAGATGTGGGTGCCGGCGGCGCTCATCGTGGAGGAGGGCTGCGAGGACGACACAAGGATCATCCGGGCGGAGGCCCGCCATCGGTTCCTGAACAAGAAAGGGATCCGGGTCTTCTCCCGCCCGGAACACCTCAAGGATTGGCTGCAGAAGCAGGGCAAGAGGCTCTCGGACTACATGGATCTCATCGTGGACGCCCGCAAAACCGTGCCCGGCTTCACGCTAGAAAACCAGGGCATCGAGTTCTTTGTCCATTCTCCCTTCGCCAAGGCCACCGATGAGGGCCTGTTGGACCGTAATGACGACTGCCTGGTGATGCAGGCAACCATCCGGGTGAACGGCATCGATACCAGATTTCTCATCACTGCCGATTCCACATGGGACAGATGGGTCGATATCGTGGACATCACCCGCGCCCATAAGAACGACCAACGGCTCGCCTGGGATATCCTTAAGATCCCCCACCACTGCAGCTATCTCTCGATGGCCGAGGAGAAGGGCGATCACAAGACCAAGCCGACTCCGCAGTTCGATTGGTTGCTCAAGCAGGGTGCCAAGCGTTCGGTGATGGTGTCGAGCAGTTGGCCGATCCCGAGCACGACGGAGGACCAACCGCCTCATGTGGAAACCTATCGCCGTTACAAGGAGACGGCCCAGGAACTGGATGCCGATCTGGTCGTTACCATGGAGCACCCCAATAGAGACAACCCGAAGCGGACGGTTATCGCAATCGACGCCAACGGCCCGACCCTCAAGCGGGACTTCACCCCAGCGGCAATAGCCATCACCTCAGCGCGATCGCCTCGTGTCGGATGAGTTCCAGACCCCGCCTATTGACTCTCACCGGCGAGCGTGTTTCGCTCAACTCCCTGCGGATCGCGAAGGCGAGGCAGTTTGCGCAATATTTACGGGATGCCGGCCCCGGCGCGTTCGTTAAGCTGCGCGAGGTCCGCAGACAAATGGTGCCACCGGCCGAGACCGTGGTCTTCGTGGTCACACCTGAGCGGCCGCAGAAGCTGGCCAATCCCATCGAGGGTCATGAGCCTTTGGCCGCGACATTCCCAGAGGGTGACGACCGGATGCCCGAGGTGATCAGTCTCAGGCGCGACTTCCCGAACGTGCCCCATCTGAACCTCTGCGTTAACGAACTGCCAAAGAGCCTCTGTCTGTACGATCAGCCCTACGAGAACGTGAGGCTGACCTGGACCCCGGCCGAGTTCCTGCGCCGGATACACTTTTGGCTGTCCGGGACCGCCACCGGGACACTGCACGGCGAAGATCAGCCGCTTGAGCCGCTCCTGACCGGTTCCGGGTTTCGACTGGTTCTGCCGGCCGATTTCGACATCTCCAACCCGAACCAAAAGCCCCGCCCCCTCAACTTGTTCCGCGTCGAGACCGTGGCGGGCCAGTTCACACTCCGCGCAGTCTGGCAGGCCGGAGGGCAGAATATCGACTCGGTCGCGGCGGTGTTCTGGTGCCAGCCCCAGCAGCACGGGGTCATCAATCACGAGCCGCTGAACCTGCGGCAACTGCAGGAACTCTGCCAGCGGGCCGGTTTGGACATCGCCGAAGAGCTTCGCCAGACCCTCCGCCAGTGGTTTCTGAATAAGCCTGCCCCCGATATTCTACAGGCCAAGATCGTTCTCATCCTCGTGCTCCCAAAGACAAGGCACCCGAACGGGAAGGTCGAGTCCGTGGAGACCCGGGCGTTCGTCACGCGCGGAGTCTCCGTGGAAGAGTTGGGGCGGCGCCTCGAGTTGTTCGATAGGCATGGGCCCACGCCGGGGATGATCATCGGCAATCCAGCCATCCCAGCCAAGACCTTGGAAAGCGTGGAAATCTGCCTCCTGCAGGTCCTCAATGCCCTCTCTCCGGCCCGTGCGGCGAACCTCAACGGCCTCGAGCCCTGCCAGACGCGCATCGTCGCAATAGGCATGGGCGCCTTCGGCTCGCAGGTTTGCAACAACCTCGTCCGCGCGGGCTACGGACGCTGGACGCTCATCGACAATGACGTGCTCCTGCCACACAACTGCGCCCGGCACTTCCTCGGCGATTGGGCAGTCGGCACCAACAAGGCACAGACGATGGCCCAGGTTGGCAACCTCACCCTGAACGATCCCAAGATCGCGGAGTTCATACCCGCCGACGTCCTCCGACCGGCTGAACACGCGGAGGCAGTCAACAACGCGATGCAGAACGCGGAACTGGTGCTGGACCTCTCGGCTTCGGTGGCGGTCTCCAGGCACCTTGCCCGAGCCGAGACCAAGGCGCGAGCCATTTCAGCTTTCCTCACGCCGAAGGGGGATGGACTGGTCATCGCGGCCGAGGACCGCGGCAGGAAGATCCGGCTCGACTGGCTGGAGATGATGCACTACCGAGCGGTCTTGAACGAGCCCACGCTCACGGACAGCCTCCGGTCTAAAGATGCCCGCGTCCGATATGGAAACTCTTGCCGGGACATCACCACCGAACTGGCCCAGGACGACACAGCCTTATGGGCCGCGGTCGCCAGCAAGGCGATCAAACAGATGCGACAGGAGTCCCGCGCGGCATTGAGGATTTACCGCTCGGATGAGCGCGCCATGAGCAACTTGGTCGAACGGAACGTCTCGGAGGCGGAGGATCTGCGGCTGCGGGACTGGGCGATTCGCATCGATGGCTGGGTCTTGGAGAAGCTGGCCAAGTTCCGTGAAGCCAGATTGCCCAATGAGACCGGGGGAGTCCTGCTAGGCGCGTTCGACACCTACCAGCGCGTATGTTCCATCGTCGTTGTGCTGCCTTCACCGCCTGACAGCACCGAGTGGCCGACCTCCTACATCCGGGGCAGCGAAGGCCTCGCTGCCAAGGTCCAGGAAGCACAGAACCTCACTCTGGGCCAGATCAGCTACGTTGGGGAGTGGCACTCCCATCCCCGAGGAGCCTCGACCCGCCCCAGCGCGGATGATTTCCAGGCCTACGGATGGCTCACGAGCCACATGCATGCCGAGGCATTGCCCGGCATCATGCTCATCATCGGCGACCGCAGGAGAATCTGCCTCGTCTCTGCCGAGCCGAGCTGACCCTCAATAAACCGAAGACTAAAGCGCATCCTATGAAATCGACTCTGGACTGGTTTGCAGTCACCGTGACCGCGATCATCGCCACCGACTGCGTCGTTCTACGGGTGCGTCGCCGTTGGCGTGAAGAGCACAAGGCCCGGGTGCCCCTGCATTGGAGACAACGACGACGACACGCCGAGGAGTTACAGCGCATAGCGTGGGAGAACCGCCGCCTGATCTGGTTTAACGGTGGTCCGGCGCCGACAGAGGGCTGAACGGGCCTGACGACTTCCGGCCGGGCAGATCGCCGCCGAAACAACCGTTCATCAGCGACATGATTCAACTGGAAAAAGTGAAGCAAGGCGCTCCGGAGGACCCGGCCCCCCAGCGCCGGTGTCGGGACAACTGAATGGGCTGGCCAGAGTGCAACCCGAAACCCCGAGGGACGATGAAACGAACTTGATCCGGCGGTTCCGGAATCCCAATCTCGGAGGAGCCCTGAGCTGACTATGCCAAACTTGAGGTTATACGCGAGCAACCGGCTGGAGAACCTGGCGCAGGCCCTGGCCGAGGGCGTCCGCCGGCCACTCCGATCCCCGCTCGATCCGGAGATCATTCTGGTGCAGAGCCAGGGGATGGCCCGCTGGCTCAAGCTTCAACTGGCCCGGCATCATGGCATCTGCAGCAACTGCCGTTTCCCCTTCCCGCGCGCCTTCAGTTGCGACGCGCTCAGGGCGGTGCTGGGCGACCTGCCGGCGGAGGAGGCCTACGACCCGGAGCTGCTGACCTGGCAGGTGATGAAGCAACTCCCTCTGTTTCTTGGCCTGCCCGGTTTTGAAGCCCTGAGGAACTACCTGGGGACAGAACACGACGGCCGGAAGCTGTATCAACTGGCAGACCGCATCGCCTATGTCTTCGACCAATATTTGGTCTTCCGGCCCGAACTGGTCCGGGAATGGGAGGCAGGAGCCGACCAGGGCTGGCAGGCGAAACTGTGGCGCGAGGTGAGCGCCCCCTTCCGCGAGCAGCACCCGGCCGCGCTGCAATCCAGGCTCATCCAGCACCTGGTGCAGGCCAGCGGCCCGGTTCCGGGCTTGCCCGAGCGGGTCGCCATCTTCGGGGTCTCGGCACTGCCGCCCTTTTACCTGCGGATCTTCGCCGCGCTGGCCCGCCACATTGAGATCAGCCTCTACCTCCTGCAGCCCTGCGAGCAGTTCTGGGGCTACATCAGCTCCGTGCGCGAGCAGGAGAAAACCCTCAAGAGCGCCGGCAGAGGGGCCTCCGAGGCGGACCAACTGCACCTGGAGAGAGGCAACCGCCTGCTCGCCTCGATGGGGCAACTGGGGAGGGACTTCCTCCTGCTCCTGCAGGAGGCCGGCGACTGGCACGAATCGGAGCCGTCGCTGTTCGCACCCCCCGGCCAGGAACACCTTCTGTCCTGCATCCAGGCCGACATCCTCAACCTGGAGGACCGCGCGACGGGCCAAAGCGCGAGGAAAACGATCGCGGACAAGGACGATTCTCTCCAGATCCACTCCTGCCACAGCCCGCTGCGGGAGCTGGAGGTCCTCTACGACCACCTGCTGGACTGGTTCGAGCGCGACCCCGAGCTGGCGCCTCGCGACATCCTGGTGATGATCCCCGAAATCGAGCTGTATGCGCCCTACATCCAGGCGGTGTTCGGTTCGCCTGAGCAGGATGCCTTCCGCATCCCCTTCAGCCTCGCCGACCGGACCGCGCGGACGCAGAGCCACCTGCTTGAGACGTTCCTTTCCTTTCTCAAGCTGGCGGACTCCCGCCTCGGCGCCAGCCGGGTGCTCGCCCTGCTGGAATCGGCGCCTGTCCGCCGGAAATTCGGGCTGAGCGAGGACGACCTGGAGCTGGCCCGGCACTGGGTCGGGGAGGTCCGCATCCGCTGGGGGCAGGACCAGCAGCAGCGGGCCGGGCTGGGCCTGCCCGCGTGGTCCGAAAACACCTGGCGGTACGGGTTGGAGCGGCTGCTCCTGGGCTACGCCTTGGCCGGGAACGGGGAGCAGCTTTTCAAAGGCATCCTCCCCTACGACGACATCGAGGGGAACGCGAGCGATGTCCTGGGCCGGCTCGCGGAGTTCGTCGAGCGTCTCTTCGCCGCCCTCGGGTCTCTCAAGGCAGCCCGGCCGCTCAACGAGTGGGCGGCAACCTTCCACTCCATCCTGGAGAGCTTCTTTGAAATCAGCGAGGATGAGGCGCAGGAACTGCAGGTGCTCGTCGCCTGCCTTGAGAAGCTCGCGCGGGCGGTGGAGCGCGCGGGCTTCGACCAGCCGGTAGAGCTTGCCGTGGTGCTGGAGCGGTTGAACCGGGATCTATCGGAGGATTACTTCGGCGCAGGCTATTTGACGGGGGGCATCACCTTCTGCGCCATGAAACCGATGCGGAGCATCCCGGCAAAGGTGATCTGCCTGCTCGGGATGAACGACCGTTCCTTCCCGCGCACCTCCCCGCAGTTGAGCTTCGACCTCATGGCCCAGAAGCACCAACTGGGCGACCGCTCAAGCCGGCAGGATGACCGCTACCTGTTCCTCGAGACGCTCATCTCGGCCCGGGAGCGGCTCTACATCAGCTACGTCGGCCAGTCGATCAAAGACAACAGCCAAGCGCCGCCGTCCGTGGTGGTCAGCGAGCTGCTGGATTGCGTGGCCCAGGGGTTCAAGCTCCCCGGCCGGGACATCGTCGAGGACCACGTCCTGACCCGGCACCGCCTCCAGGGGTTCAGCACCGCCTACTTCAAAGGGGGCCGGCTATTCAGCTTCTCCCGGGAGAACCTGAAGGCGAGCCAGGTGATCTCGCCGGAACGCAGGCTGCCTGGCAACTTTGTCCCCAAGCCCCTGGCCTGTCCCGAGCCGGAATGGCGGCGGCTGTCCATGGAGACGCTGGCGGAGTTCTTCTGCAACCCGGCGAAATTCCTGGCGGTGAAGCGCCTGGGGCTGCGGTTGCCCTCCGAGGCGGCGGCGATGGACGAGCGAGAGGCGTTTGGCATCGAGGGCCTGGACCGCTATCAGCTCCAGGAGGAACTGCTGGAGCTGAAGCTGGGCGGCAGGAGCCTCAAAGACGCATGTGGGCTGGTCAGGGCCTCCGGGCGGCTGCCGGCCGGCATCGCCGGCAACGTCCATTTTGCCCAAGTCCGCCGGGATGTCGAGGTTTTCTACAAGCGGCTGGAGCCATTCAAGCCCGGCAGGTTCCAACCCCCGGAGTCGTTCGAGTTAACGGTCGGCGATTTCGTGCTGAGCGGCAACTTCACCCGCGCAACGTCCGAAGGGCTGCTCTTCTACCGCCCCGCCATCATCAAGCCAAAGGACCTCTTGAGGGCGTGGGTGGAGCATCTCCTCTATAACGCCACTCGTTCCGTCGGCGAGCCAACGCAGACGGTGGTCGTGGGCACCGAGTCCATCTGGAAGCTCGCCCCGGTCTCAGCCCCGCAGCCGTTGCTCGAAGAATTGCTCGAACGCTACTGGGCCGGGCTGTGCCAGCCGCTGAAGTTCTTCCCCGAAAGCTCGTATGCGTTCGCCGCGGCGGACCATAAGGTTCTCACCGGCACAAAAGGCAGAACGGTCAAAACCCCGATCGATTTCGCCCAGGACAAGTGGAACGGAAGCGAATTTGGACCCCCCGGCGAGTGCGAAGACGAGTACTTTGCCCTGTTCTTCAGAACCGGCGACTCGCTTTACGGCGACTTTGAAACGCTTGCCCGGGGCGTGTTCCACCCGCTGCTGGAGGTCTCGGAGGAGGTCAAAGAGTGAAAGCGCCCACCCCGTTCAACCTGACGGAAACACCGCTGACCCGTGGCGCTAGCCTCATCGAGGCCAGCGCGGGCACGGGCAAAACCTACACCATCACGGCCCTGTTCGTGCGGCTGATCGTGGAGGAAAACCTCTCGGTGCGGGAGATCCTCGCGGTAACCTATACGGAGGCGGCGACCTCGGAACTGCGTCATCGCGTGCGCCAGGCGCTGGTCCAGGCCGGGGAGGCCTTTGCCTCCGGGGAAAGCGACGTGCCCTTCCTCAAGGCGCTGGTAGCCAGGTACCGGGAGCAATCCGGGGAGATGGAGGCGCGGCTGCAAAATGCCCTGTGCGACTTTGACGAGGCGCCGATCTACACGATCCACGGCTTCTGCCAGCGGACGCTCCGTGACCGGGCGTTCGAGAGCGGCCTGCTCTTCGACACCGAGCTGGTCACCGACCCGTCGGAGTTCCTGCAGGAGATCTCCGACGACTTCTGGCGCAGGCGCTTCTACGAGGCCGGGCCGACCCTGGTGAACTTTGCCCTGAAAATTGGCCTCGGCCCCGAACGGTTCCTCGGCCTGCTGCGAACCTGCACGAACTACCCGCGGATCGAGTTCGTGTCCCAGGCCAAGGGCCGAGCCCTCGAATCACTCTCGGCGGAGCTGGAGGGCCGCTACCTGGCGGCGCGGGAGGTCTGGCACTCAGAGGCAGGCAGGATCAAAGCCTGCTTCGGTTCAACGGCCAAGTGGGGCAACACGCCCTACAACAACGACGCGTCCATGGCGGCCCGGTTCGACCAGCTCGACACCTGCTTTTCTGAGAGCGACACGGCCTTTGAAGCCTTGGCGTGCGTGGAGGATTTCTGCGCGACGCGGCTGCAGGAAAGGAAGGCACAGCGTTCGAAGGACGCCGTCCCGGCCCACCGCTTCTTCGAGCTGTGCGACCAACTGCGCAAGGCGGAGCAGATTTGGCTGGCAGGCATCCAGCTCGCCTTCGTGGAGTATGCGAAGGCGGAGATCCCGCGCCGGAAGGCCGAGCGCAAGATACAGTATTTCGATGACCTGCTGACGCGCCTGGATGGCGCCCTCTCGAGGCCGGGCGGCGAAGCCTTGGCCACAGACCTGCAGGCCCGCTACCGGGCCGCCCTGATCGACGAGTTCCAGGACACCGACCCGGTTCAGTACTCGATCTTTCGCCGCGCCTTCTCGGGCGGGAAGACCTTTCTCTTTCTGATCGGCGACCCCAAGCAGGCGATCTACGGGTTCCGCGGGGCGGACATCTTCACCTACCTCGAAGCTGCAGGCCAGGCCACGGGCCGCTACACGCTCGGCGAAAACTGGCGCTCCGAGTCGGGCCTGGTCGCCGCGGTGAACAAGATCTTCGGCGCCGCCCCGGGCAGTTTCGTGTTCGAGCGCATCGGGTTCCAGGAAGCCGTGCCGAAGGGCAAGGCCGACGCGGAACCGCTCACGCTGGAGGACAGGACGGAGCCGCCCTTCCAGCTCTGGTTCTGGCCGCGCAACGGCGCGAAGGAGATTTCAAAGACCCTGGCCACGAAGACGCTGCCGCGCGTGGTGGCCGGCGAGATTGTCCGGCTGCTCAACGGCAACACAAAGATCGGCGGGCGCCGGCTCAAGCCGGAGGACATCGCCGTGCTGGTTCTGGAAAACCGGCAGGCGGCCAGGGTCCAGGAGGCCCTGAGCGATGTCAACGTGCCGAGCGTGCTCCACACGACAGCCAGCCTGTTCGAATCCCGTGAGGCCACCGAGCTGCGTCGTGTGCTGGCCGGCATCGCTCTGCCGGGCGACGAGCGCCTGGTCAGGTCCGCCCTGGCCACCGACCTCTTCGGCGTGGATGGCTGCCAGCTGGCGGAATGCGCCGAAGCCCGGTGGCAGGAGTGGCTGCAGCTCTTCCACGACTACCTCGAGCTCTGGGGTCGCTACGGCTTTTTCCGGATGTTCCGCCTGTGGCTCCAGCGGCAACAGGTGCGGCAGCGCCTCCTGGGCTTCCCCGACGGCGAACGCCGGCTCACCAACATCCTTCACCTCGGGGAAGTCCTGCACCAGGCCGAAGCAGAGCGCCGGCTGGGCATCGCCGGCCTGCTGAAGTGGCTGGCCCAACAGATGGACCAGGAAGAGGAGGCGCCGGAGGAACACCAGTTGCGGCTGGAGCGGGACGACAACGCCGTGCGGATCGTCACGGTTCACAAGAGCAAAGGCCTCGAGTACCCGGTGGTCTTCTGCCTCTTTTCCTGGAAGGATTCGGACATCAAGCGAGGCTCCGAGGAGCTGGTCTTCTTTCACGACCCCGCGCAGGGTCACAGGCTGGTGCGCGACCTGGGACCCGACATCGCGGACGAGCACCGGCAGCAGGCCAGACGGGAGCGGCTGGCCGAGAACGTGCGCTTGCTCTACGTCGCGCTGACGCGGGCCGGGCACCGGTGCTATTTTACCTGGGGCGGCATCAGGGGGGCCGGGACCTCGGCGCCCTCGTGGCTGTTCCACAGGCCGCCGGCCGCAGGCGGCCCGCTTCTGGAAACGCTCGAAGCCCACTTCAAATCGCTCAGCGACGAGGCCATGCTGGGGGACCTGGCCCCGCTGAGCGAGAGGTCAGGCGGGGCTCTCAACGTCTCCAACCTGCCCGAGCCGGCGAATGTCCCGTACAAAGCGGGAGACGGTGCCGGCGCAAAGCTGGAATGCCGCCAGTTCAAGGGCCGCATCCAGCGGGACTGGGTCATCTCCAGCTTCACCTACTTCAAGGCGGGTTTGCCCGAGGAACTCCCCGACCGCGACGGCGTCGGCTCGCCAAAAGCGGAAGAGGCTCCGGGGGAAGGGATCTTTGCCTTCCCGAAGGGAACCAAGGCCGGCAGTTGCCTCCACGAGATGCTGGAGAAGCTCGATTTCAATGCCACCGACGAGGAGATGGCGAAGCTTGTGGACCAGCGGCTGCAGGCGCATGGCCTGGCTCAGGCGGGCAACAGCGTGGCGGTCCAGCAGATGCTGAAGGCGCTCCTGAGGTTTCCTCTTGCCCCGGCTCGAAAGGATTTCACGCTTTCAAAGATCAGCGCCTCGGACCGGCTCAATGAGCTGGAGTTCTACTTCCCGGTTCGGGGCGTAGCTCCTGCCCGTTTGCAGGAACTGCTCGGGAGGCTGGGGTGGTCATCCGCCGTCCCGGCGCAGCTCGACCGGCTGGCCTTCGACCCGATACAGGGTTTCCTCAAGGGCTTCATCGACCTGGTCTTCCGCTTCGAGGACCGGTTTTACCTGGTGGACTGGAAATCCAACTGGCTCGGCAACCGGATGGAGGATTACTCGCCCGACGCCATCAGGAACGAGATGCGGCAGGAGTATTACTTCATCCAGTACCACCTCTACACCGTGGCCCTGCACAAATACCTGGCCATGCGCATTCCCGGCTACGATTACGAGCGGCATTTCGGCGGGGTGATTTACCTTTTCCTGCGGGGCCTGGACCCTGACCGGCCTGAGCGCGGGGCGTATCGGGATCGTCCGCCGCGGAGCGCCGTCGACCAACTCTCGGCCTTGCTGGAGGGCAAATGAACGTCGAAGGACATCAACGCCCTCAACCCGCCGGGGCCCTTGCGCCCATCGACCGGCACTTTGCCGGCTTGATGGCGCGGCTGGCCGGGGATTCGCCCGAGGTGAAGCTGGCCGCCGCCCTGGTGAGCCACTACCGCCGCCTGGGAAATATTTGCGTGGACCTGGAGGAGTACGAGCGCAAGCCGCCGCCGGTGGAGATTGCCTCGGAACTGGGGCTGGCGTCCTGGCCCGCCGGTTCAAGCCTGCTAAAAGGGCTCAGAAACTCCCCGGTCGTGGGCAGGCCCGGCGACTTTAAGCCGCTGGTCCTGGATGAGCAGGGCCGCCTCTACCTCCACCGCTACTGGGGCTACGAAGCCGATCTGGCAAGCGCCGTCAACCACCTGGCCCAGGAACACACTCCGCAGGTTAATTGGAAGCTCCTCGGCGAGGGTCTGTCCCGGCTATTTCCCGCAGAGACCGCGGCGGAGGTCGATTGGCAAATGGTCGCCGCGTTTGCGGCAATCCGGAAAAGGCTGTGCATCATCTCCGGGGGGCCCGGCACGGGCAAGACCCGCACCGTGGTCCTGCTGCTGGCGCTGCTGCTCGAACAGGCCGACAGCGCCAGGTTGCGGATCGCCCTCGCCGCGCCGACGGGAAAGGCCGCAGCCCGCCTGCAGGAGGCGGTCAAGAGTGCCAAGACTGCCCTGCCGTGCGCGCAGGAAATCAAGGACAGGCTGCCCGAGGAGGCGAGCACGATCCACCGGCTGCTCGGCTACGTTCCCGACTCGGCTTACTTCCGCCATGATGCGGACAACCCCCTGCCCGTCGATGTGGTCGTCATCGACGAGGCGAGCATGGTGGATTTGGCGCTGATGGCCAAGCTGGTCGCGGCCATCCCTTCCTCGGCTCGCCTGATTCTGCTCGGGGACAAGGACCAGCTGGCATCCGTGGAGGCGGGCGCGGTGCTGGCGGATATCTGCAACGCCGGCGCGCAGCGCGCGTTCTCCAGTGGGTTCAGCGGCCAGTGTGCCCAGGTCACAGGCAGAGAACTCCCCCCAGGAGCCGTCTCGGCGGGCTCGTCGGAGCTGAGCGACTGCATCGTCGAACTGCGGAAGAACTACCGGTTCGGCGAAGACAGTGGGATTTACAGGCTCAGCCAGGCGGTCAACGACGGCGATGCGGAACTCGCCGTCGAGGTGCTTCGAGCTGCCGGAGGCTCGCCGGGCTCGCAGGTTTCATGGCGGTTGTCGCCGGAACCAGCACGGCTGAAGGAGGCCCTGAAACCTCATGTGCTCGACAATTTCACTTCATACCTGAAATGCGAGGAGCCTGCGGCGGCCTTGCGGTGCTTCGGCCGGTTTCGCATCCTTTGCGCCGTCCGCAACGGCCCTCTGGGCGTGGAGAACATCAACCGGCTGGTCGAGGAGATCCTGGCTGACGCCGGGCTGATCGAGGCGGGCGGCAGTGCCCACGCGGGGAGGCCGCTCTTGATTACCCGCAACGATTACAACCTCAGGCTGTTCAACGGCGACATCGGCGTTTTGCTTCAGGACGCTAAGCGGGGGGAACTGCGCGCCTTTTTTTCCGGGCCGGAGGGGAGCCTGCGGGATTTCCTGCCCCTGCGGTTGCCGGAGCACGAGACCGCGTATGCGATGACGGTCCACAAGAGCCAGGGGTCGGAATTCGAGCGCGTGCTGATGATCCTGCCCAGTGAGGACAGCGCGATTCTCACGCGCGAGCTCGTTTACACCGGCCTGACTCGCGCGGGCAAGCATGTTGAATTGTGGATCGCCGAGAAGCCCTTCGAGACGGTGATCCAGCGGAAGATCAGCCGCAGGTCCGGGCTGCGGGATGCCCTGTGGAGACCGCCCCATGCCCTATGATTTCTTGCCCGCTAGCGGATCGATTCGAGCGGGGGGGAGCCGGCTGCTCAGCGTCGAAACCGCAAAAGAGCCCGAGTTGAGGGTGGGACGAACCTTCGGCTCTTTGCGCTTCGGCACGGATGCTGCCGGACGCCGTCGGGTTATAGGAACTCGGCTTCTGGGTTTCGCTGTTGCTCATGATCTTGTGCGGGTCGCATTTTCGTTCCGCTGTGGTTGGCACAACGAACACGAAGAGACGAGCGATGAACGGCGGGGCTCATCGCTCCTTCTTGTGCCCGGACTATGAAAATGCCGGTTGATGCCCGCCGTGTCTCCCGTGGCCATTCTCGGGAAGACCCCGCGTTCCGGACCAGCGGCTCTGGCCGGTTTCTCCAGGAACGCCGGGAGTGGACTGTATTGCTGCTTCACAGCGGTCTTGTAACCTCGAGACGGAACGTGAAAAAGCGACTTCCAATCAGGCCTCGATTTACCCCAGAGGTTCCAGGTTCGTTCATTCCGAGCAGTGAATTCCCGAGGCTACGCCCTGCAAATCCCAAACGCCCGTATGGGCGGCATTCTGCTGGCATCCTGGCGGACGGCGCAGAGGTCCTGGTCGGTTACGGCAAGACGGTAGCGCTCCAGACATCGGTTTGAGCCCGATGAGATCGGCCTGCGCCGTCATCGCGTAGGTCGAAGGATGGATCGCAGCCGAGCCTTTCCAAAAACCGTGCCACACCATTTTGCAGCTCGAATTCGAGCCGGACGTCAGCTACTCCTTTCGCATGCCTAAGTTCATTCAGAAAACTCCAAATCATTTGCAAGGAACGCGGGCCTATCTTTCCGGCCCCATGGACTTCATACTCTCGAGAGAGGAGGAGAAGAAAAACGGCTGGCGAAACCGCGTCGGCCAGTTCCTGGCCGCCTATGGAGTGACTGTCTTTGATCCGTGGTCAAAACCCCAGGTCAGGGGGCTTTACGAATACGGCCGGGAGGGCATAGACACGCAGCATATCCGGGAGCGCTGGACTTTTCGCCGCGGCGCCAGAGGCGCTATCGCGCGCGCCCGCTGTTCCGGGAAATTCCGGGAGACACAGCACATCGACCTGCGCATGGTCGATAGCTCCGATTTCCTCATCGCCTACTGCCCCACGAACATCTACAGCGTCGGCACTCCTCACGAAATCATCGTCTGTCGGCAACAGCACAAGCCCGTTCTCTTTGTGAGCCCACCAGTCACATTTCCGGCGTTAACCAGGCTTCGAGAGCACCTGCGGGACGATCGGATCGGGAGGAAATTGCTGGACCAATTGGCGGCCGAAGTCCCCATCAAGTCAAATCCCAGAGGCATTCCGAGCCTCTGGTATGTGCCCCTGGTGGGCGGCGAGCATTTTTTCGACGGTTATGGGAACATCGAGATTATGGGACATCGACTTCAGCGTTGGGGGTGTTTTGGAGAGAACTGGCACCGCGGCAGCCGCCGATGTTCCCATAATACTTGGGGGTCTTTGTGGGGGATAGTCCGCGTGGTGGTAAGCCCTGCCCCAAGCCGGACCGGCACTGACCGGACGTTGGGCGGATATGCGCATGGCGGGCGGGAGAGGGGTTACGTTCCGATGTTCCGATGTTGGGCGCGGGACGGCCTTCGGGAAGATGACGCAGAGCGGCGTTTTTTTGTGGATAAGTATATATATATGTATATAATATGCCCATGAACGAACTCAGTCCGGCTCAACTCCTCCAGCAAATCGC
>Ga0181524_10000269_pt1 | contig 63021 bp, 64 predicted proteins | sample PEATcosm2014_Bin_34_FD_119761 | JGI IMG/M metagenome (GOLD analysis project Ga0181524, IMG submission 119761) | Peatland microbial communities from MTU Mesocosm Facility, Houghton, MI, USA - PEATcosm2014_Bin05_60_metaG | ecosystem: Environmental > Terrestrial > Soil > Wetlands > Peat | place... | reverse complement strand
CGGGGGTTGAATCTACGTCATGGCTGCCAGCACGGCGTCGGCGAATTGGGTGGTTCCGGCCGTGCCGCCTACATCGCGGGTGAGGGTCTTGCGCTCGGCATAGACCGCTTCCAGGGCCTTCTGCACCTGGTCTGCCGCGGCCTCTTCGTCCAGGTGGCGGAGCATGAGGACGGCGGACTGCAAGAGGGCGGTGGGGTTGGCCACATCTTTGCCGGCAATGTCGGGGGCCGATCCGTGCACGGCCTCGAAAATGGCGCACTCGAGGCCGAGGTTGGCGCCGGGAACAAGGCCGAGACCGCCGACAAGGCCGGCACAGAGGTCGCTGACGATGTCGCCGTAGAGGTTTTCGAGCAGCAGCGTGTCGTATTGGTAGGGGTTCATCACCAGTTGCATGCAGGTGTTGTCGATGATGTGCTCGCCGTAGAAGATCTCCGGGAACCCCTCGGCCACCTGGCGGGCGCAGCGGAGGAAGAGGCCGTCGGAGAGCTTCATGATGTTGGCTTTGTGGATGGAGTGGATCTTCTTGCGGCCGTGCTTGCGAGCGTAATCGAAGGCGAATTTGGCGATGCGCGTGGAGCCTTTTTCGGTGATGACCTTGATGCATTCGACGACGCCGGGGACCACCTCGTGCTCCAGGCCCACGTACTCGCCCTCAGTGTTTTCGCGCACGATGATCAGGTCCACGCCGGGCCAGTGCGTGGCCAGGCCGGGGAGGTTCCTGATGGGGCGGAAGTTGGCAAAGAGATCGAACTTCTTGCGCAGGGTGACGTTGATGCTCTTGAAGCCGCCGCCGACGGGGGTGGTGACGGGGCCCTTGAGGGCCACGCGGTTGCGCTCGATGGACTCATAGAGCGCGGCGGGAATGTATTCGCCGAAGATTTCAAAAGCTTGGGCGCCGGCGGCGAAGCGCTCCCACTCAAACTTGACGCCGGTGGCTTCGAGGATGCGGAGAACCGCCAGGGTGACTTCGGGGCCGATGCCGTCGCCGGGAATCAAGGTTACCTTGTGAGTCATAGTTCAGCTCCTAGCTGTTAGCTTCTAGCTTCTAGCTCCTAGCTAGAGGCGGGTCTTTCAAATGCCCTATGCGCTCATAAGCAGTTTGATTCCCACAGCTATGAGCCCCGTGCCAACTATGATGAAAATTAACCGTCCGGACCATGTCGAACTTTTCCGACTTCCGACGGAGACAGATAAGATGTCCGCCTCGTAAAACTTCTTTCCGAAAACACCGCCCGCTATCCCTACAAGGCCGGCAGCAATCAGAAGGATGCCCATCTTCCTTACCTCTCGACAATTCCTTAGTAACCATCAATCCTGGAGTCTCGGGCTAGCGGCCAGAAGCTGCCTTTTACGTCTTCCCTTTGCGGCTGCCCAGCAGGCCTTCCAACTCTTCCTTGAATTCGCGCACGTCCTTGAAGTCGCGGTAGACGGACGCGAAACGGATGTAGGCTACCGTGTCCAGCCCCTTGAGGTGCTGCATGATGAGTTCGCCGATCTCGCTGGTGGTCCGTTCGCGCTCGGGAGCGTCCACCAGAAAGGTTTCGGCGGCGTCGACGAGGGCTTCGAGTTTGCTGGCGGGGACGGGGCGCTTCTCGCAGGCGCGGAGCAGGCCGCTCAAGACCTTCTGGCGATCGAAACGCTCGCGGCGGCCGTCTTTCTTGACCACCATGTAAGGGATTTCGTCGATGCGCTCGTAGGTGGTGAAACGGCGATTGCAGCGCTCGCACTCGCGGCGGCGGCGGATGGAGTCGGCCTCCTTGCTCTCGCGCGAGTCGACGACCCGGTCCTGCCCGAAACCGCAATAGGGACATTTCATGGTTGGGTCGATTTTACGGCATGGGGCAGGTGTCAGAGATCAGGGATCAGAGAGCAGAGAGCAGAGATCAGAGATCAGAGATCAGAGATCAGAGATCAGAGATCAGAGAGCAGAGAGCAGAGATCAGAGATCAGAGATCAGAGATCAGAGATCAGGGAGCAGGGACTAGCAGGGCCTTGCTGGCAAGGGCGGTCAGGCCGTCGAGGGTGTCGAGAAAAGCGGAGGCGATGGGCGGCGCGTCGGCGAGGTGAAAGAGCAGTTCGGCGTTGTTCCAGGCCGATTCGCGGGCGGCGGCGACGCTCCAGGCGGCGAGGGTGTCGTCGAGGGCTGAGACCGGCGGCAGGGCGTCGCCGAGGAGGCGGACGTGGAGGGTGGTTTTGGCCGCTTCGATGAGGCTGTCGAGGGTGGTGTTGACGGCGGTGTAGTCGTTGTATTGGGTGGTGCCGTGTTGGGGCGTAATGGACGTGGCCTGACAGGTGGCGAGGACGGCCTGCGGCAGGTCGTGGTTGATGTGGGCGTTGATGCCGGCCAGGGCGAACTGGATGCGGGCGATGGCGGGCTGGTTGCGCAGGGCGAAGAGAGCCTGCCAGCAGCCGGGCGTGGATGCGCCGGAGAGAGAGGACTGGACGGCAGCGAAGTAGAAGCGGGCGAATTGAACGTCGAGGGCGGCGATCCAAACGGGATCTACGAAATTGGCGGAGTTGGCGAGGCCGGCGGAGTTGGTGGGACCGGAGGCGTTGACGCGGGATTCGACGGCATGGGTCACCTGGAGATAGAGCCAGTTGAACCACTTGAGGCCGTCGCCGTCGATGCAGGTGGCTTCGATGGTTTCGAGGATCTGGACGACGTCGGCGGTGGTTTGCGGGGTGGTCTGGACGGCGGCGAGAAGGGCGGAATCGTAGGGGAACATGGTGGGCTATGATAACCGGGAGGCGCCTCCATTGGAAAGCGACAGGACCGGGATGGTTGGGCTCAGGCAGGACCCTGGTGGTTTGAGCCGTCAGAAGTGCGAGAGGTCGAATTTCGCCATCCGTGCAGGCGAGCGGTACAAAAGCATGGACACCTAAGGGAATTCCTCACGAGATTCTGCACCGCACAGACAGAAGTTCGGCACCGGGCTAGACTGTGCTCAGAGTGCAGGCTTTTCCTAAAGGGCGAGTAGGTGAAAGTTGCTCGCCGGTCCACAACGAGCATCGATGAGCTGATGAGACGCATCGTTCCCAGCCGTTCCGTCACCATGAGGCTGCTGGCGATCACGGCCCTGTTGGGTCTGCTGGCCGCCATCTATCTGCTTGCTGTTCGTCCTTCGCAGTTGCAGTGGGGCGCGACCCGAGAGGAGGCGGCGCACTCCATGCCGGGAGACGACCTTGTTTCCTCTCCATCTTTCTGTGCGACGCGAGGGGTCACCATTCACGGCAGGCCGGAAGACATCTGGCCCTGGGTAGTGCAGATCGGATATGGCCGGGCAGGATTCTACGGCTACGACCTGATCGAGAATCCCGGCAGCAGGACGGGAATTCGCAGCGCTGATTCGATTCTTCCCGAGCTGCAAGATCCGAAGCCCGGCGACGTGCTCCCTATTAGCTCAATTGCTTCCCTGGTCTTCGGATTGATCCAGCCGAACAGTTATCTCATCTGGCAAGACGCCGCAAAAGTTCCGTCGAGCAGCTTCGTTTGGGCCCTGTATCCGATCGACGAAAGCCATACGCGCCTGATCAGCCGCATCCGGCTTCGCTACCACTGGACGGACCGGCGGATTCTGCTTGACCTCTTCACCGAGTTCGCCGACCCGGTTGCGGTGCCGAAGATCCTGTTGGGGATCAAAGGGCGGGTGGAAGGACGAGCTCTGCAGCCGCTGGCAGAAGAGGCCGCCGAGATCATGGTCTGGTTCATCGCCCTGGCGGAGTTGGCGGCTGCGGCAGTACTCATCCTCCGCCGGCGCCGCTGGGGCGTTGCCTGGGTTCTTGGGTTCGCCTCGGGGCTCCTGCTGCTGTTCGCCCTCTACGCACACGCTCCGATGTGGATGGGCGCGGCGTTCAGCTTTGTCCTTCTTGGCGGGCTGCTCCTGTCATCGCGAATGAGTTCCGGATCTTCTCAGCGAGGTTGAGTAATTCGTGCTGTTCCGCGCGGGTGGCCGCACAACATGAGCTGCCTGGCACGCATCGAACGGGTCCCGAAGGAACTCCGGAGGACGCCTGGCAAGCCCGAGGTGCTGCTTCGCTCAGCTCAAAAACTCGGCGATGGCCCCGACTACGGTTTGCTGTTCGTCTTCGCGGAGTTCGGGAAAGATGGGGAGGGCCAGAACTTCGCGGGCGGCGCGCTCGGACTCAGGGAAGCTGCCTTGGTTGTAGCTGAGACTCTTCAAAGCGTCCTGCAGGTGCAGGGGGACGGGGTAGTAGATCTCCGAGCCGATGCCGCGTATGGCGAGAAACTCGCGCAGGGCATCGCGGCGGCGCGTGCGGACGACGTACTGGTGCCAGATGTGATGGCTGCCGGGAACCTCATGGGGCAGGACGACGCCGTGGATGGGATACGGGCCGGATTCGGCCAGGCCCGCCGCATGAAACAGCGCGTGATAGCGCCTGGCCACGGTGCGGCGGGCCGAGTTCCAGGCGGCGATGTACTTGAGCTTGACGTGGAGGATGGCGGCTTGAATGCCGTCGAGGCGGGTGTTCCAGCCGATTTCGTCGTGGTAATAGCGGCGGCGCATGCCGTGCTGGCGGAGCATTTTGACGCGCTCGGCCAGTTCGGCGGAGTTGGTGGTGACCATGCCGGCGTCGCCGGCGGCGCTGAGGTTCTTGGTGGGATAAAAACTGAAAGCGGCGATGTCGCCGAGATTGCCGGCTTTTACGCCTTGCCATTCGGCGCCCCAGGCCTGGGCGGCGTCTTCGATCAGCTTCAGGCCGCGCTCTTGTCCAAGACGAGCAAAAATAGTCCAATCGGCGGGCTGGCCGTAGAGGTGTACGGGGAGGATGGCGCGAATGGGAGTGGGTTGGGGGCCGTTGAGGAGGGCTTCGACGGCGCGGGGCGAGAGGTTGAAGGTGGCGGGGTCGATGTCGGCCAGGACGGGAGTGGCGCCGGCGCGGAGGATGGAGCTGACCGAAGCGAAGAAACTGAAGGGGGTGGTGACGACGGCTGCGCCGGGGCCGAGTTGGGCGGCGGCGAGCGCCAGCCAGAGGGCATCGGTTCCGGAGGAACAGCCCAGCGCGTGGGCCACGCCGAGTTGGGCGGCGGCGGCGCGCTCAAAGGCGGCTACCGGCTCGCCAAGGATGAACTGCTGCGTCTGAAGCACGGCCCCGATCGCATCCATCAGTTCCTGGTGGAGGGGGCGGTACTGGCGCTTGAGGTCCAGCATGGGCACGGGCTGGGCGGTTTGGGACTTGGGCGCTTGTGGCGGGCCGGCGTTTTGCACGTGACTATGTTACCAGCCGCGCGCTTTCCCGCGTCTCACAGGTTGACGGGGCTCGGCGATCACCTGATGGGGATTCGTGGTTTCCGACCCTTGGGGCGGTTTTTGCCGCGAGCAATAGTCGCAAGGATGGGGCACCCGGCTTTGGTGCGGAACGGGCAGAGGACGAACCTGCGTTTGTGGTTTCCCAGGTCTTCCGCCGCGGTCCGCCACGGCGGAAGACCTGGGGCGCCCGGCGTCGGCGGGGAGCGGACCGAGGACGGCGGCGGGCTTGAAAAGGTTTGTAAACACATATAATGTTGTGACATTGCGGGATTTGGCGGGGACCGGGTTTCCGGAGCCGCCCGCCGATTTGTCTTTCAACCAAAGCAGCTGCATCTAAACAACCAAGAGAGTAGGAGATCGGCACATGGAGAACAAGCCGGCACAAAACATTCAGGACACATTTCTGAACACGGTCCGCAAGGACAAGACCCCCATTACGATCTATCTGGTAAGCGGCGTCAAGCTGACCGGAAAGATTCGTTCTTTTGACAAGTATTCAGTGCTTCTGGAGAACAACAGCCAGGAGCAGTTGATCTTTAAACACGCCATTTCGACGGTGGTGAGCAACCGGAGCGTGCTGCACACCGAGCATCGGCCGATTGCGGTAGGAACTGGAATTGGACCGTCTGCGGTGACGGCGCAGTCCGTCACGCAAGCGGCCGCGGAGCAGCGATAGCAGGCGGGGAGCGGTCTCGATTGGCAGTTGAGGAGAGCAGGACGGTGGGCGCCGGTGGAAGGCCGGAGCGCGCGGTCCTGGTGGGAGTGGACCTGGCCCGGTCAGCTCCGGGAGGTCGCTCGCGCGGCAACCGCGCAGGCGCGGCGGGTGCGCGGAAGGGTGTGGTGCGCCCGGACGCGGACGCGACCCTGCCGGACCCGGATGAGGGAGCGCTGGAGGCCGGCGCACGGGAACAATACAATCTCCAAAGCGGCGGGCCTCAATTGGGGCAGGCGGCGGCGCGGGCGTTTCCGGGGTTGGACGCGGAGGAGTCCCTGGCCGAATTCCGGGAGCTGGTTGCGAGCGCGGGCGGGGTGGTGGCCGCGGAGCTGATGCAACGGCGATCGCGGCCCGATCCGGCGACGCTGATCGGGGCGGGCAAGGTGGAGGAGATAGCCGGGGTGGCGGCTGCGACGGAGGCCGACCTGGTGCTGTTCGACTGCGACCTGTCGCCCACCCAACTGAGGAATCTTGAGGCCGCGCTGCCGTGCCGGGTTCTGGACCGGACGCAGTTGATTCTGGACATTTTTGCGCGCCACGCACGGACCCGCGAGGGGCAGTTGCAGGTGGAGCTGGCGCAACTTGAGTACATGCTGCCGCGGCTCACCGGGAGGGGCAAGTCAATGTCGCAACTGGGCGGCGGCATCGGCACGCGCGGGCCTGGGGAAACCAAGCTGGAGACGGACCGGCGGCGGATCCAGAGCCGCATCGACCACTTGAAGGGGGAGCTGGAGGCGGTGCGCCGGGTGCGGGGACAGCAACGGCGGCGGCGGGAGGCGGTTCCGGTGCCGACGGTGGCGCTGGTGGGCTATACCAACGCCGGCAAGAGCACGCTGTTCAATCAATTGACCGGGGCGCAGGTGCTGGCTTCGCCGCGGATGTTCGCGACGCTGGACCCAAAACTTCGAGCCATAGAACTGCCCAGCCGACGGAAAGTGCTGCTTTCAGACACTGTGGGGTTCATCCGCAACCTGCCGCACACGCTGGTGACCAGCTTCAGGGCGACGCTCGAAGAGGTGGCGCAGGCCGAGGTGCTGTTGCACGTGAGGGACGCGGCTTCGACCTATGGGGAGGAACAGAAGGCGCAGGTGGAGAAGGTTCTGGGCGAGCTGGAGTCGTTGGACAAGCCGCGCGTCGAGGTGCTGAACAAGATCGACCTCGTGGGGGAGCACGAACGGGAGGGGCTGCTGGCGCGGGCGCAGACCGGGGGCGAGGTGGTGGTTTCAGCGCGCACCGGGGAGGGAATGGAGGCGCTGCTCGTGGCCATCGACGGGGTTTTGCACTCCGATCCGGTGATCGAGGCGGAGTTGAGGGTTCCGCAGCAGGAGGGCGGGGTGCTGGCGGCCATCGAGGCGGGGATGGTGGTGCACAGCAGGGAATATGAGGGCAACCTGGTGCGGCTGAGGGTGAGCGGGCCGGCGTCGCTGGTGGGGCGGCTGAGGAAGTATCGGGTGCGGGACGAGTGACGATGTTTCATCTACGCGGCGTTGCCGGTCTTCTATGATGGGCTGTTCCAGCCGACAAATCTTTGCGCCCACCGTGTGGCACACAATTCCCCCCGCGATCAAAGGAGGCCGTATGAACCCCGCAGAAGGCGCCGCAGGCCGCACCATTACCACCCTTTCCAGCCGCGAGGTGTATCGCAACCACTGGATGCGGCTCAGGGAGGACGAGATTCTGCGGTCCAATGGGAAACGGGGCATTTTTGGAGTGGTGGACAAGGACGACGCGGCCATCATCCTGCCCATCGACCGGGGCCAGGTGTGGCTGGTGGAGCAGTTTCGCTACACCATCCAGGAGCGGGCGCTGGAGCTGCCGCAGGGCGGCTGGGAAGAGGAAGTGGAAGACCCCGAGGAGCTGGCGCGCGGCGAGCTGAAGGAGGAAATAGGCCTGCACGCCGCGGAGATGACCTACCTGGGATGGCTGTGGATCGCCTACGGGTTTACGCGGCAGAAGCAGCACGTGTTTCTGGCTACCGGGTTGACGCACACGGAGAAAGACCCCGACGCCGAGGAGCACGACCTGGTGGTGCGCTCGGTTGCGGTTGGTGAGTTCGAGGAGATGATGCTCAACGGGGTGGTCCGCGACAACTGCACGGTGGCGGCGTGGGGGCTTTACCTGCTGTGGAAGGCGCGGCGGGGTTGAAGCGGTACGTCGGATCAGCGGGATTGCGGGATGCCGGCAGCCCTGCCGGCGGCAAAGTAAATCTGCTGAAAGGCGCTGGCCTCGAAAAGGCTTCGTGCTCGGGTCTTCCGCTGGATTTCTCCGACCAGGTGAGAGACTGCCCTGTAGGTTTTCATCATCTGTTGCACGGATGCCCGTTCACCTCGGGATTGACGCACAAAGGCGTTGCAGAGTTCGCGCATCACGCCTTCGACGGTCCCATGGTGAATGTTGGGGTCGATTCCACTCAGGTCGCTGAGCGATTTCGATAACCGGCGATGCACAGTCTCGAAGACGAACCAGTCATGAGTGGGTTCAGGGCCAGGGCCGTACCAAGCGCGAGCAACCGAGTTGGGGAGATGAGGAGCGGAATCGAGCTTTGCGGATGCGACAGCCAGACCCAACTCGAACGGCATGTTGAAATGGGGCGTTCTGGGCGGAGTGCGGTCCAACTGAACCCTGGAGAGATCATGAATCGAGTAACGGCAGCTGCGGATCAGGTCGATGATCTTGTCGAGCCGGTTCTGGCCGCCCGGAATCTCGATGGTCGCGCGAGGCCTGAGACCAAGATGGATCAGGCCTGTAATGTAGGCAAGATATAGCCGGCGAAAGCGGTCGTCGTACGGGATATTTAAGAAGACGGACTTCTCGGAAAACTCAAGCGTTTGCATGGGCGCGGTTTCTTTTCTTCCTCACTGAACCGACCTCTTTCTTCGCCACTGCCTTCGTTGTCCCGGAAGATGCGGACCGTGATTTGGGGGCATGAGCCTCTCGCCGCCGGGATCCCTTTTCATCGACAAGACGAATAAGGAAGTCCTGCTCGGCTCTTGTCAGCCCGAGTTCCTTCCCAATCTCGTCCAGTGTCGGCATCGGGGTCGTGATGGTAACAGAGTGCGCCATATCAACTCCATGATACCGCTTTCCGCTTTTTCCCGTGTGGGGATTTTGCCGGTTTGGCGTCCTATCCGCGTTCTCGATGGGGATTCAGCATGTGGGGCACGTTGGACCGACGGACTTGACGCGGCCGGCCGACGATTCTACAGGACCACTTTGTAAATGTTGCCCTTATTGTCCACGGCTACGCCAAAATGATTGTCCTCCGGCACGCCCAATTGTTCACGATGAAACTCCACCTGAAGGACGGTCCCCCGATCTCCGGTAGCGACTGCCTGTCCAACATTTTCGCTGCCCAGAATAGTGGCAACATAATATCCCTGCCCGTAAACGGCATCCCAGGCGAAGGCCAGGTTGGGCTGCGGCGGATAGCTGGCCGGGGTTCCCGGCGTCTTGGCGTTTACGAAAGACGCCGTAACAATCGTCCATGTTCCCTGGAAGGACTCTCCGTTCGCCTGGACCAGAGTGATTTTTCCTGATTGCCTGTAGATGTTGGTGAGCTTTGCGGTGAAGGCCGGCGGGGGAGCCTGTGCTGCCGCCGGTCCCTGGACGGGGAATAGCCGTTGAGCGAAGGCGGCGGCGCCTCCCGAGGCCAGGCAAACGCCGAACAGGGCGAGAATAAGTGCAAATCTGGCTTTCATGGGAAACCCTCTTCTCCAGTAGACACCCCGGGCGTGAAAGAGTTACGCGCGTTGCGAATCCTACCCGCGCTCTTCCAGGGGAATGTACGGTGCGGGGTAGGGAGGGCCAATGTACTCGGCGCGGGGACGGATGAGGCGGTTGTCGTCGAGTTGCTCGATGACGTGTGCGGCCCAGCCGGCGATGCGGCTGATGGCGAAGATGGGGGTGTAGAGATCGATGTCGATGCCCAGGGTGGCGTAGGTGGAGGCGGAGTAGAAGTCGACGTTGGCGTTGAGCTTCTTGTCGGCGTTGATGTAGAGCTCGATGGCGCGGGAGTAATCGAACCATTTGGGCATGCCGGCATCCTTGCCGAGCTGCTCGCTCATTTTGCGGAGGTGGGTGGCGCGGGGGTCCTCGGTTTTGTAGACGCGGTGGCCGAAGCCGGAGATCTTCTGGCGGGCGGCGAGCATGCCCTTGACGTATTCGACCGGGTCTGCGCCGGCCTTATCGATGGCGTAGAGCATGCGCATGACGCCCTCATTGGCGCCGCCGTGCAGCGGTCCTTTGAGGGCGCCGAGGGCGCCGGTGACGGCGGAGTGGATGTCAGAGAGGGTGGCGGCGATGACGCGGGCGGCAAAGGTGGAGGCGTTGAGCTCGTGATCGGCGTGGAGGATGAGGGCGATGTCGAGAGTGCGCGTGGCGGTTTCGGAAGGTTTCTCTCCGTTCAGCATCCACAGGAAGTTGGCGGCGTGGTTGAGGGAGCGGTCGGGCGGGACCACCTCTTTCCCTTTGCGGATGCGGTCGTAGATGGCCACCAGCATGGGCAACTGCGCGGTGAGGTTGTAGGCTTTGCGCACGTTGGCGTCGTGGGAGTTGTCCTTTTCGTCGGCGTCGTAGAAGCTGAGCGCAGAGACGGCGGTGCGCAGGACTTCCATGGGGGTGGCGGAGGTGGGAAAGGCGCGCAACATGTCGACGATGCGCACGTCGAGCGCGCGGGCGAGGGCCAGTTGCGCTTGGAACTCGCGCAGTTCGAGCTGGTTGGGCAGGATGCCGTTCCAGAGCAGATAGGTGGTCTCCTCGAAGGTGGAGTGGTCGGCCAGCTCGTGAATGTCGATACCGCGATAGGACAGCACGCCCGCTTCTCCGTCGATCCAACAAATCCCGGAGTTGGCCGCAACAATCCCTTCCAGACCCTTCCCAGCGACAACAGTGGACATAACTTTCCGTGCTCCCCATGCGGTGGTTTTTGGCGGCTGCGGCGGATGTCCTGGCCCTCTGCCCCATCGACGACGACCCGTCGCTACCACCCCAGGAAGCAGAAATCGCTTCCCGGGGACCCCGGCAGCTGCCACCCCAGGAAGCAGAAATCGCTTCCCGGGGACCCCGGCACGTGGGGGCCATTGAAGAGCCCGGCGCCCAAATTGCAGTAAAGATGTTTATAACGTAAGGATTCGATGGTTGTCACGGAGAGTCGGACGAGAGGGCGCTGAAGCGGCTTTCCACCCCGGCGACGAGGGCCTGTCTCTGCCACCCCTGGAAGCAAAGACCACTCCATGGGGACTCCGGTCGCTTTACCCCGGCGAGCAGGAAACACCACCCGCGCCCCGCCCCGACCCTGGAGGGCGCCCCGGCACCCGGTACCCGGCACCCGCCCCTGTCGCTGGAGACTCGGGCGGGCCTGCGATGCGGCCTGGCGGGCGTGCGCTCAAGGGAGAGAGCAGTGTTTTTCCGGAAATTTTTGGTTCTTTCGATATATCAGAGTCCGGGTTTTTCGATATATTGTCTAGGTTCCCCCAGAGGTGCGGGGGTGGACTCCGGAGAGTTTTGGAAGTTGAGGGCTGGAACTTCCCGGAGACACTGGGAGTTTTTGAGGGAGAATCCCCCCAAGCAGCGTCTAAAATGGTACAGAAGGCCGCCATTACCAAGGCGCGAGCCGTGCCGAGAGGCCCTGAAGTGTGGGTCGCCGGGCCGGCCACCAGAGAGAAGAAAGGCAGAAAAATGAGTGAAGAAGAAGTCGAAGACACCCCTAGAACCTATTCCGGCGCGTTTTTGGCGGCGATCGCCGTGGCGTTGCTGGCCGCGTTGGGCGGCCTGATCTGGAGCTACACGCTCAGCGGCAGGCTTGCGACCCAGCAGACGGAATTGGCCGAGGCCAAGGCGCAGAACGTGAAGCTGGAAGCCGAGTTGCGCGAGACCGACGCGCGGCTGAATGTGGCTACCGACGAGTTGAAGACATCGCTGGGGCTGACGCAGAAACAGTTGGACACCCGGGCACAGGAGCTTCAGCAGCGCGAGGCGCGCGATGAGGCCACGGCAGCACGGCTGGCGGGCGAGCAGAAGCAGACCGCGCAGCAGGTGACGGCGGTTTCCAGCGCGGTGACCGACGTGAAGACCGATGTGGGCGGGGTGAAGACCGACGTGGCCAAGACGCAGAGCGACCTGGCCAACGCGGTGAGCCAGTTGATGTCAATGAAGGGGGATTTGAGCGGCCATAGCAGTCTGATCGCGCGCAATGCGGCTGAGTTGGAGGTTCTGAAGCACAAGGGCGACCGGAACTACTACGAGTTCACCCTGGTGAAGGGGCAGAAGAAGCCGGTGGGCACGGTGAGCCTGGAGCTGAAAAAGGCCGACGCGAAAAAGAGCAAGTTCACCCTGGTGGTGTACTCCGACGACAAGGAGTACGAGAAGAAGGACAGGAACCTGAACGAGCCGCTGCAGTTCTATAGCGGCAAGGATCCACAGCTGTTCGAGATCGTGGTGAACTCGGTGAGCGGCAAGAACACGATTACCGGGTATCTGTCGACGCCCAAGAGCGCGCCGGTACCGGCTTCTACCGGTCAATAACCGCGGAGTGGGGCGCGAGCACCAGGCTGGGCTGGTACTGCAGGCCAAAGGTAAAGCTCAGGTCCTTGCGCGTGTCCCACTGTTGTTTGTCCAGGCGAAAGGCCGCGACGATGGTTCCCTCGACGGTCTGGCCGGGGTCGATGGTAGCTTGGAGAGACAGCCCCTTGCCGTGCGGCACGGGCATCGACGGATAGGCGAGAAAGACCCGGTCGTAATCGGCCGCAGTGGCGGCGTAGCTGGAGTGGATGCCGTCGGGCAGCGTGGCATTGACCAAGGCGTTGCGCAGGAAAAGCGGGATTTGGCTCTGGTTATGCAGCTTGATCAGGGCAAAAACATAGATCTGGTCGTAGGTTTCCTTGGGCATGCGGGCGCCGTTGGCGTCGAAGCCCGAGGTTTCAGTGTGCTGCGGATGGACCCATACCTGCTCGATCTCTCCGACGGCCGGAGGCGGCTTTTGCCCGGAAATCACATAGATGGCAATGATGGCGGTGACCACCAGGGCGGCGATTATGCTGGCCCAGACCACATGGCTGGAACCCTTGGTGAATGCCTCGCCGCGGGCAGCATCGTCCAGTTCCGGGGAATCCTGCTGAAGTAGGCTCATAGACGCCCTTATCTTATCCCCACCAGGGCAACGCGGGCCATAAATTTCGCTCATGGCGGCGCGAAATCTTCCATTCCTTTGTGCGGAGAGAGGTGACTTTTGGTCAGAGAGCCTAGGCTGGCGAGGGAAGCTGTCCCAAATGCAAGAAGCCGCCGCACTTGCATGCGACGGCTTCCGGGCCTGGGGCACGCCGTAGATGAGTTGATAAGATGCCAGTTCTAAGCGCTCGGTGAGTCAAAATGTTTGCGTTCTATGGTCTCGGCCTGAGCGCGGCGAGGAAGTCTCCCGGTTCAAGCGTATTCAATACATCTTCAGGGCTTAGCCAGGCGCGGCGGAGCTGGCGGAGGCCGTAGTCCATCTTGCCCAGGTTGCGGGCGTCGTGGGAGTCGCTGCTGATGACGATGCGGCAGCCGAGTTCCTTGGCCAGGCGGAGGTCGCGGTCGTTGAGGTCGAGGCGCTCGGGGGCGGCGTTGTGCTCGACGGCTACGCCCAACTCGGCGGCGCGGCGCAGGACCAATCCCAGGTCCAGGGCGAAGGGTTCGCGGCGCAGGAGCAGACGGCCGGTGGGATGGCCGAGAATGCGCACATACGGGTTTTCGATGGCGCGCAGGACCCGCGCGGTCATCTCTTCGCGGCTTTGCTCGAAGCGGGTGTGGACGCTGGCAATAACGATTTCCATCTGCGCCAGGACTTCGTCGTCGAGGTCGAGGGCGCCGTCGGCCAGAATGTCGACCTCGATGCCGGTGAAGACGCGGATGCGGCCCTCCATGAGGCGGTCCACTTCGCGGACGCGCTGGATTTGCTCGAGGGCGCGCTTCTCGTCCAGGCCGTTGGTCATGGCCAGGTTCTTGGAGTGGTCGGTGATGGCGATGTAGCGGTAGCCGCAGGCCAGGGCGGCGTCGGCCATCTCGCGGATGGTGTTGTGGCCGTCGGTCGAGTCGGTGTGCATGTGCAGGTCGCCCCGGAGGTCGGCGGCCTCGATGAGCCGGGGCAGCGCGTGGCGGGCGGCGGCTTCGATTTCGCCGAGGTTCTCGCGCAGTTCGGGCGGAATCCAGTCCATGCCGAGGGCGGCATAGATCTCCTGCTCGGTGGCCGCGGCGACGATGGAGTTGTCGTCGAGCCGGGCGAGGGACCACTCGCTGAGGGTGTAGCCCATCTTGAGGGCGCGCTGGCGGAGGGCGACGTTGTGGGCCTTGGAGCCGGTGAAGTACTGCAGCGCGGCGCCGTAGGAGGCCGAGGGCAGCAAGCGGACATCGACCTGGAGGCCGGTGGAGAGATGAAAGCTGACCTTGTTCTCGCCCCTGGCGATGATGTCGTGGATGCCCGGATAGGCAGCCACGTAGTCGACTGCGGCGGCAGTGTGCTCGGGGGCGCAGGCGGGGCCGGTGACAAGCAGGTCGAGGTCGCCGGCGGTTTCGCGGCCGCGGCGCAGGGAGCCGGCGGGGGTCACTCTTTCAATGCCCGGAAAGGCCAGCAAATAAGCTGAGATGCGCTGGGCGGCGTCTTCGGCGATGTCGATGCGATAGCGGCCGGCGCTGCGGCGATAGTCGTCGATGCCCTTGCGCAGCTTTTCAATCTGCTTTTCGCCCATGCGCGGCAGGCCGGCGAGGCGGCCTGCTTCAATAGCTTCGGCGAGTGCGTCGATGCTGGCGATTTGCGCAGCGGACCAGAGGAGCGCGACGGTTTTGGGGCCCATGCCGGGGAGCTTGAGGAGTTCGAGAAGGCCCGCGCCGTACTTGGCCAGCAGTTCCTCGCGCAGGGGCAAAGTGCCGGTGGCGGCGATGGCCTGCAGGTTGGCGGCCATGCCCTTGCCGATGCCGGGAATTTCGAGCAGGCGGGCGGTGTCGGGCGCGGCAGTCGTCAGGTCCACGGTGGTTTGCTCAGCGGCCTCGGCAGCGCGGCGATAGCTGCGGATGCGGAAGCCGTCGCCGCCGTCGATCTCGAGCAGATCGGCGGTCTCGGACAGCAGACGGGCCATGGTGGGGTTGTCCATGGCGGAAGCGTAACAGAGATCGGAGAACAGGGACTAGGGACTAGGGAACAGGGAACAGGGAACAGGGAACAGGGAACAGCAAGTCAGCAGGCCGGCGGATAGGCGAGCCGGAGCGCCAGAGGGTGGGCGGCGGCGTAGCGGAGCGGGTGGATGGAAAGGCGCGCTCGACAGGATACTTCCCGTGACTGAACAGTGCGGTGTGACGGAGGAAAAGAATTTGGGCGCACTTCAGGTACACCACCTGGCGGCGGTCTTGCGGTAACGCCCGGTCTTACGCGCGCCTAGGCTGCGCTGTGGGCGGCGTCCTTGAAGCGGATGACTGCGTCCGCCTGAGGACCTTTCTGACCTTGGACGATGTCGAACTCGACGTCATCGCCCTCTTTCAGCGTTTTGTACCCGTCCAACTGAATCGATGAGTAGTGGACGAATACATCCGGCCCGTCTTCACGTCCGATGAATCCGTAACCCTTGGCGTTGTTGAACCACTTGACCTTCCCTTTGTACTGAGCCACAGGCTCCCTCTTTCTTTGCGTCTTGCGGGGAATCCGGCGAGCGAGGGTGTCGCCCGCCGTAACTATTATGACGGGGAAACCGGAGGAATGGTTGGTCTATTTTTTCGCGAGGCATTCCATGAAGTGAGATGGGCCGGTCTTCCACCCCCGTCGCCGAAGTGGGTGCCGGGGTATCCTTCAGGGTCGGGCATCGCCGGGGTCCCCGGTTTGGAGGGCCGGCCAGGAGTGGGAAGTCCCGGTGAGAGAGGGCGGGTGCGTGAGGGGCGCAACACGGGCTGCGGAACGAGCGGGAAATGCCAGTGGATCCTCGAAAGGCATACCGCAGGGGAGCAGTGGATGGGTTAAAAGAGGCTGCGGAAAAAGTCTTGTTTTCGCGCCAACATCCCGAGAAGCGGCCCTCAGGGGCTAAAGCCCACGCTGATTCTGTGGCACTTACGGCACGATTCGCCGCGGCGAATCGTGCCCTAAAAAGAAACGGGATTTCGATTGTGCTGCAAGTTGAACAATCCAAACAGAAACAGCGTGTTTGGGCAAATGCAGCGAGTTAGCCCCCGCTGAAGCGGGGATAGCAAGTTAGCAAGTTAGCGGCGGCATCGTCGGACGCAGTTTCATCCCTCCGTGGGTCGGCAACGCCGGTGGGCGACTAAAAAGAAACAGGATTTCGATTGTGCTGCAAGTTGAACAATCCAAACAGAAACAGCGTGTTTGGGCAAATGCAGCGAGCTAGCCCCCGCTGAAGCGGGGATAGCAAGTTAGCAAGTTAGCGGCGGCATCGTCGGACGCAGTTTCATCCCTCCGTGGGTCGGCAACGCCGGTGGGCGACTGATACAAAACCCTCGCGAATCCACGCTGGAACGAGTTTTTCCGCAGCCTGTAAATCCCATCCCTGCTAGCCGTGCCCTTTCAAAGCAACGAGTTTATCCGCAGGCTGCAGTGGGTGTTATTTCTTGCGCTTGCCGGCGATGAGGCGGGCATAAAGGAGCACGCTGGTGAGCGTCTTGCCGTCCAGAATCGCGCCCTGCTCGATCATTTTGAGCACCTCGGAGAGCTTGACCAGGCGCAATTCGATCAGTTCGTCCTCATCCCAGTCGGTGTCGCCCGCCAGCAGGCCCTCGGCCACGAAAACTTTCATGGATTCGCCCAGAAAGCCGGGGCTGGGGTAGTACTCCACAAGCGGCTTCCACTTCTTTGCGCTGTAGCCGGTTTCTTCGGCGAGTTCGCGCTTGGCTCCGGCGAGCGGGTCTTCGCCGGGCTCCATTTTGCCAGCGGGCAACTCCCAGAGGAACTGGTTGGCGGCGTGACGGTACTGGCGCTCGACGACGATCCAGGGATCTTTCTTGTTTTTGGAGCTGTCGATGGCCAGGATGACGACGCTACCGTTGTGGCGGATCAAGTCGCGCTCACTGAGGCGGCCGCCGGGCTCGATGAGCTTGTCGTGAACGATGCGGAAGAGCGGGCACTGAAAGACGACCTCGGAGCTGAGCAGTTGGGCGGCGTCTTGAGCAGCGGCGGGCGCGGGGGCCTCTGCAGCCTTCTTCGCCTTCAGCTTGAGGGCATTTGCGGGCTTGGTCCTGGCGGCTTTTGCTTTCTTTGGGGCGGCGGCCTGAGCTTCTTTGGGCGTGGCCGCCGTTACTTTCTTTGGCGCCTTCTTTGTATTCTTCTTTGGTTCGGCGGCCTTTGCCGCTTTCTCTTTGCCGGGCATCTCTTCTCTCTCTCCTTCAAGCACAGTCAGGAAAAGTATACGCACTAGGGCGGCGGGTGCGGCCGGCCTCCATGCGGCAGTTGTGCATCGATTCCATCCGGCGTGGCATCCTTTAACAGAGCCGAATTCTGCTTGAGCGTGGGTACTGGGGGTTTGCTCTGGGGCAAACGAGCGGGCGGCGCATTGCCGGAAGAGAATGAGTTGTTGACCGCAGACTGTCATCCGATTAGCGTGGCGCCGGGGTTGCACCGGCTGTTTCTGGACTACTGCGCCGGGGCTGCCGCGGCGCGGCCGTTCTATGCTTCGCTGCCGCCGGATTTGGGCTGGCCCGCCGCGGCGGGCCGTCCGCCGGTTCCGGCGCACTGGCCGGAGCTGGTGCGGCTGCTCAAGGAGCAGAATCCGTCCTCTGCTGTCGAGGGGTCGGCCGGCGCGGCGGCGCTGGAAGCGCTGGGCAAGGGCGCGGGCGCGGTGGTGACGGGGCAACAGGTGGGGCTGTTCGGCGGGCCGCTGTTTACGCCTTTCAAGGCGGCCACGGCGGTTGCTCGCGCGCGGCAGGCGACAACGGCCGGGCGTCCCCACGCGGCGGTCTTCTGGCTGGCGAGCGAGGACCACGACTTTGCCGAGATCAACCACGTAAGCTTTCCGGCGGGGCGGGAGCTGAGGAAGCTGGTTTATGCCTCGCATGTGGGAGCTGCTCCCGCCCCGCCGGCGGCTCAGAAGGCGGCGCGGCCGGTGGGCGGCATTTTGCTGGACGAGCGGATCACACCGCTGGTAGATCAGGCGTGGGAGCTGCTGGGCGAGTCCGATGCCATGGAGGCGCTGGCCGCGGCTTACCGGCCCGGACGCACCTTTGTGCAGGCGTTCAGGGAATTCTACGGGAAGGCTTTTGCGGCGCAGGGGCTGCTGGTGCTGGACGCGAGCGGTCGCGCACTTCACCGTATAGGCTCGCCGGTGCTGCGGGCGGCGCTGGAGCGGGCGGACGAGCTGCACGCCGCGCTGGTGGAGCGCAATCGCGAACTCGAAGAGGCGGGGTATCACGCGCAGGTGGCGGTGGGCCCGCAGTCCAGCCTGCTGTTCCTGGTGGACGAGCGGACCGGACCCGAACAGCGGATTGGCGCGCGGCTGGCGCTGAAGCGGATTGCGGCCAGCGGCGGGGAGCCGAAGGGCTTGTGGCAGGCGGGTGGGCCGAATGGCCGGCAGAGCTTTTCCACGGCGGATCTGGTGGGGATTCTGGAGAGCGAGCCGGAGCGCATCTCGCCCTCGGCGCTGTTGAGGCCCGTGTTTCAGGATTATCTGCTGTCGACTTCGCTGACCATCGGCGGGCCGGCGGAGGTGGCTTACTTTGCGCAGTCGGCAGTGCTGTTCGAGAGGATTCTGGGGCGGATGACGCCGGTGGCGCCGCGCTTTTCCGCGACGCTGGTCGAGCCGACCATTGGCGAGCTGCTGCGACGGCACGAACTGACGATGGAGCGGGTGTTTCAAGAAAACGCGGCGTCGCTGGCGCAGTTGCTGGCCGCGCGTGCGATGCCGGCGGAGGGGAAGCGCAAGCTGGCGGCCGCGGGAACGGCGCTGGACGCGGAGCTGGGGCCGCTGCTCGAGTGGATGGGCCGGCTGGATGCGGGACTGGGCCGGTCGGCGGAGACCGCGGCCAGCAAGATGCGCTACCAGATGAACCGGCTGCGAAAGCTGGCGGCCAACTTCCAGTTGCAGCGCGAGGCCGCGCTGGGACGGCACGCGGAGGCCATCTGCCAGGCGCTCTATCCGGGCGGGGTGCTGCAGGAGCGGGTTCTGGGCGCGGCGTGGTTCCTTGCGCGGTATGGGTTTGAACTGGCGGAAGAGCTGAGCGCGCAGGCGCTGAATTCCTGTCCGGGGCATACGGTGATGTGGCTGTAGAGCGGAGCCTCGTTCGGAGCTTCGTCAGGCCTGCTCCCGCTCCCTCAAGCGCGCATCTCGTTCTTCAGTTCGATAATGCAAACCGAGACTTTCTTGGATACCTCCGAATAGGCGGAGCCGTTGGACAGCAAACGCTCGGCTTCGTCTTTCTTCTTGGCGTTGATTGCGGCGGCAACTTTGCCCGCTTCCACATGGAATGCCGCATGATTGGCTATGCACTTCGCATGCGTGGCGCTTTTCCCATACAGCGCCTTGGCTTCCCCGTGCAGCCATTTGCCGAACTCGCAGTTGTTGTCCTTCGAGATTGCGGCCGCATCCATTGTCTCATTCGCGTGAAGGGCGTTTCGAAACTTGAACTTCCATTCGGCATGTTTCTGAATTGCATTGTCTAAATCCACGGTTGGTCTCCTCGCTGGTTTTGGCTGTGAATGATGAGCTTTCACTTCAGGTGGCAGCCCGCGCCATTGATCCGCACATTGTTACGACTACCATGCATGAGCCGGGCAATGGCCCCAATTCCGGGACTGAGGCGTGGCTGTCCGTCTCATTCCAGGACGGTTCCGATTCGGACCGAACCTCTCCCCTTGCAAGGCGCCATCGCTCCCACCCCTTCGTCTCCCCAAGAAACGACGGGCATGAGCGCGATGCCAGACATGCACACGAAGCGGGGAGCCGCTCTGTTATCAGAAGAGCCGCCAAGCGGGCCTGCATGCAGGTTAAATCGACTCCGTTTCCGCTATAATCCTCGCGAAAGAGGGCGAGGTTCCCAATGAGAAGGTTTTTTGCGGTGTTGGCGGTGGGACTGCTGGCTTGTTCGGCGGCGCGGGCGCAAAAGGAGCCGTGCGCGACGGCGGGGACCAACAATGCTGTTCTTGGCATTCAGACCGTGCGCCTGTGGCCGGGAGACGCTCCCGGGGCCAAGGGCAAGGGCTGCGAGGATACGCCCACTTTGACCATCTTCGAGCCGCGGAAAGGGAGTGGGAACGGGTCGGCCGTGGTGGTGCTGCCGGGGGGTGGGTACGAGGGGCTGGCCGCAGTTCACGAGGGGCGGGAGGTGGCCGACTGGTTCACGGAGCGGGGATTTCGGGCCTTCGTGCTCAGCTACCGGCTCTCGTCGCACGGCTACCTGCTGCCGGTTCCGCTCGAGGACGCGCGGCGAGCCATCCAGACGGTGCGGGCGCGGGCCAGGGACTACTCCATCGACCCTAGCCGGATGGTGGTGATCGGCTTTTCGGCCGGCGGGCACCTGGCGGCGCTCGCGGCCACGCAGTTTGTGCCGGGCAATCCGGATGCCGAGGATGCGATCGACCGGGTGTCGAGCCGGCCGGACTACCTGGTGCTGGGCTACCCGTGGATCGGCGCCATTTCCAGCGACACTTCGCACCTGACGTATTGCAAGCTCTTCAACGTGATGGATCGCTGCGAGGCACTGCGTGCGGCGTACTCTCCGGACCTTTTTGTCACTAAAGACACGCCGCCGACTTTCCTGTTTCACACCTTCAACGACCAGACGGTTCCGGTGGAGCAGGGGCTGCGCTTCTATGAGGCGCTGGTGAAGGCCGGGGTTCCGGCGGAGATGCACATCTTTGCCAAGGGCCCGCATGGCGTGGGGCTGGGAGGGAGCGATGCGGCTCTGAACGGGTGGCCGAACCTGCTGGAGAGCTGGCTGCGGGCGCAAGGGCTGTTGAGCGACGAATCCGGGGCCGGCAAACCGTAGCGGATAAGGAATCGACCTGAGGAAAAGACACAAAAAGTAGCCTGGAAAATAAGAAGCGGGCTACAGGCTCGAGGAGTGGAGGGACTTCCTGGAGCCGTGCAGCCCGCTGGACCCTGAACCGGGTCTAGGTGGTAATCTCAGTCTAGGCTTGTTTGGCGCAAATGCAAGTTCTTTTTTGAACAAACTTCTCCCAATGGTGATCGCAGTCACAGGACACCGCCGATTCGGCTGCATCTGCGTTGACTTGGGGGGTTCGCCCCTGATACAAAAGGGGGTTCCACCCGCGCAAAGACATATCTGACCGCGGGAGCGAACCGGTACCACCATGCAAGAAATCCTTCAACAAGTCGGGGCCCTACTGGTTGGCGCCGTACCCACGATTCTACTGTTCATCGTGCTGGTTCTGGCCTACCAGTTCCTGGTGCAGGGGCCGTTGACGGCCACGCTGAAAGAGCGCCGCGCGCGGACCGAGGGGGCGGTTGAAGAGGCGCACAAGGCTATTGCGCAGGCCGAAGCCAGAGCGGCGGAGTATGCCGCCAAGCTGCGCCAGGCGCGGGCCGAGGTGTACAAGGTTCGCGAGCAGCGGGTGAAGCAGTGGAGCGCCGAGCGCGACGCCCAGGTGGACAACGCGCGCAAGGCTGCCGGGTTGAAAGTGGCCCAGGCCAGGGCCGAACTGGACGCTGAGGCTGCCCAGGCCAGGCGGAGCATTCAGGCCTCGGCCGGGGATTTGGCCAGTCAGGTGGTCCGCGCGGTATTGCCGGCGGGCGCCGGGGGTTCCCGTTGAGAGATGCGAGAGTTCACAGGCGTTTTTTGAGCCGGGTTTTCCGGTTTGCGGTCTTGGCGGCGCTGGCAGCCGGGTTGGCGGTAGCGCCTTGGCGCCTAGTGGCGCAGGAAGCGGCTCCGGCGGTGAAGACGGAGGCGGCCGGACAAGCCTCCGCCGGGCAGGCTGCGGCCAAACCCGAGGCCGGGGAATCCAAGCAGGAACAGCAGGAGAACGCCTTCCGGCTCAATGGTCCGCTGGTGAAGGCGTCGGCCAAGGCGCTGCACCTATCGGCGGAGACGATGGCCAGCATCTACGAGTTCATCAACTTCGCCATCATCGTGCTGGCAATCGGCATTCCTCTGGTTCGCTGGCTGCCCAAGACGATCCGCAAGCGCGCCGGGAAGGTGCGCACCGATATCGAGTCGGCGCGGAAGGTGACCGAGGACGCGAACGCGCGGCTGAGCGCGGTGGAGGCCAAGCTGGCGAAGATCGGCGACGAGATCGGGAAGTTCCGCGCCGAGGTGGAGCGGGAGAGCCTTGCCGACGAGGCGCGGATCAAGGCCGCTCTCGAAGAGGAGAGCGCACGGATCGTGGTGGCCGCCGAGCAGGAGATTGGCATGGCGGTGGCGCAGGCGCGGCGTGGACTGCGCAATTTCGCCGCGGATCTGGCCGTCGAGCAGGCCGCAAAGCAGATGATTCTGACGCCGGAGACCGACCGCGCGCTGATCGCCGAGTTTGTGGGCGACGTGGGCAAGGGAGGGAAGAACTAGATGGCCGCCTTTGTTACACGATACGCGCAGGCATTTCTCGAAGTGGTTACCGCCGCCAAACTGCCCACGGCCGCCATCGACGACGGGTTGACTGACTTTCTCGCCACCTGGGACGGGAGCCCGGCGTTGCGCGAGTTCTTTTTGAATCCGGCCATTGCCGCCGTGCAAAAGGTAGAGTTTCTGGATAAGTTGAATGAAAAGCTGGGGCTCTGGAAGGAACTGCGCAACCTGCTGGCGGTGCTGATCTCGAACGATCGCATCGGAGCGGTGGGCGAGGTGGCGGCGGCGTACCGGAAGCTGTTGCAGGAGCAGTTGGGGATTCGTCAGGCGGAGATTGTGACGGCGCGGGAGTTGGGCGCGGCGGAGCGCGAGGCGCTGGTGGCCGAAGTGGGCAAACTGGCCGGAGCGCGCGTGGAGGCCAGCTTCAAGCTGGATGCGGCCATTCTGGGCGGCACGGTGGTGCGCATCGGCTCCACGGTGTATGACGGTTCGGTGCGCGGACGGCTGGACAGGCTGAAGGAAGCATTGACGGCCGGCTAGCGCACAGAGATCAGAGATCAGAGATCAGGGATCAGAGATGAGAAGCCGGCGGCAGGAAAGAGTTCTTAGCAGGGATTGGTCAGAAGTTTTGAATTGCAATCGGAGTGGGGAAAGGAGTTCAGCGGTTGGAGATCGGTGGCCGATTCATGGGCCACGGAAAACTGATCTCTGATCTCTGATCTCTGACCCCTGAAAAGACAGGAAGAGCAGAGATGGCTCAGATCAAGGCAGACGAGATTACGCAACTTCTTCGCGAGCAGATCGCGAACTACGACTCGAAGGTCCAGGTAGACGAGGTGGGGACCATCACCTCGCTGGGTGACGGCATTGCGCGGTTGCACGGTCTGGACAAGGTGATGGCGGGCGAGCTGCTGAGTTTTCCGCACGGCGTCGCCGGACTGGCCCTGAGCCTCGAGGAAGATTCGGTGGGCGCGGTGATTCTGGGCGACTACACCGAGCTGAGCGAAGGCAACGAGGTGAAGCGCACCGGCACAATTCTGAGCGTACCGGTGGGCGAGGGGATGATCGGGCGGGTGGTGAACGCACTGGGCCAGCCGATCGACGACAAGGGCCCCGTCGCCTCGACGAGTTCATTGCCGATTGAGCGGCTGGCGCCGGGGATCATCGACCGGCAGCCGGTGCGCGAGCCCATGGCCACGGGGCTGAAGGCCATCGACGCCATGATTCCCATCGGCCGCGGCCAGCGCGAGCTGATCATCGGCGACCGGCAGACGGGCAAAACCGCGGTGCTGCTGGACACCATCATCAACAACGCCAAGAACGAACTGATCTGCATCTACTGCGCCGTGGGCCAGAAGCGTTCGTCGATCGCCCAAGTTGTGCAGACGTTGACCGAAGCGGGAGCGATGGGGCACACCATCATCGTGGCCGCCTCGGCCTCGGAGCCGGCGCCGATGCTGTACATTGCCCCTTATGCGGCTTGCGCCATCGGCGAATTCTTCCGCGACTCCGGCCGCCACGCCCTGGTGATGTACGACGATCTGTCGAAGCACGCCATGGCTTACCGCGAGATTTCGCTGCTGCTGCGCCGTCCGCCGGGCCGCGAAGCCTATCCGGGCGACGTCTTCTATCTCCACTCGCGGCTGCTGGAGCGCGCGTCCAAGCTCAGCGACAAGCGGGGCGGCGGCTCGCTGACCGCGCTGCCGGTGATCGAGACGCAGGCCGGCGACGTTTCGGCCTACATTCCGACCAACGTCATCTCCATCACCGACGGGCAGATCTTTTTGGAAACCGATCTGTTCAACTCCGGCGTGCGTCCGGCGGTGAACGTGGGCCTATCGGTTTCGCGCGTGGGCTTCTCGGCGGCCATCAAGGCGACCAAGCAGGTGGGCGCGACGCTCAAGCTGGACCTGGCCCAGTACCGCGAACTGGCCGCTTTTGCGCAGTTCGGCTCGGACCTCGATCCGCTGACGCAGAAGCAACTGAATCGCGGCAGCCGCTTGACTGAACTGCTCAAGCAGCCGCAGTTTCAGCCGCTGACGTGGCAGCAGCAGGTGGTGGTGCTGTTTGCCGGCACGCAGGGCTACCTGGACGATTTCGAGGTCTCCGACATTCACGCCTTCGAGGTCGGGCTGTACAAGTACTTTGCGAGCGCGCAGACGGCGCTGATCGACGACCTGACCAAGAAGAAGGCGCTGGACGACGGTCTGCGCAGCCGGCTGCACGCGGCGCTCAAGGAGTACGCGGCGAATTTCAAGGCGGAGCTGGCTGCGAAAGAACCGGCTGCGGCGCCAACTGCTCCAGCGACAGGCGCTAAGGAACCTGCTCCAGCGGCAAGCGTTAAGAAATAGGAAAGACTTATGGCAAACGTACTCGATCTACGGCGGCGGATACGCAGCGTGAAGAACACGCGGCAGATCACCAAGGCCATGAAGATGGTGTCGGCGGCCAAGCTGCGGCGCGCGCAGGAGCGGGCACTTTCGGCCCGGCCCTACGCCAGGATGATCACCAGCGTGCTGGAATCGCTGACGCGGCGCATCGATATCTTCGATCCGGAGACGGGCAACCTGCGCCATCCACTGTTTGCCACGCGGCCGGAGAAGCGGGTTTTGTTGATCGTGGTCAGCGGCGACAAGGGCTTTGCCGGCGCGTTCAATGCGAACATTCTCAAGACGGCCTTCCAGTTCATCAGCGGCAACCCGGACAGGGAGATCGACGTCGAGGCCGTGGGCCGCAAGGGCCGCGACCAGATGCGCCGCCGCTATCCCGCCGCGGTTTACACCGAGCAGACGGACGATCACGGCCGCAGCGTCAAGATTCGCGAGCGCAAGGCGAAGGTCGAGGTCACGGGCGACCATCCGGGGATGCTGTTGAAGCTTGAAACCAGCCGCGTCTTCGAGCTGGCCCAGAGCATCATCTCCCGCTACGTGCACGAAGAGATCGACGCGGCCTACATCGTCTACAACGAGTTCAAATCGGTGATCGCGCAGCGGCTGGTGGTGGAGCTGTTGTTGCCGCTGATGAAGATTGGCGTTCCGCAGATTGCCGGGGCTGTCGAGCTGACCGTGGAGGAACGCGAGCGGGCCGCCGAGGCCGCCCTCAGCGCGGGCATCTCCCTGGAGCCGGTCGATACCGCCGAGGCCGACGAGGAGTCGCGCAAGTTCGGCACCGCGCAGGTGGATTACATCTACGAGCAGCCGGCGGAGGAACTTTTCAACGGCCTGCTCCCGCAATATGTTTCTTCGATGCTGTATCACGCGATGACGGAGTCGGTGGCCGCGGAACACGCGGCGCGCATGACGGCGATGGATTCGGCGACCAACAACGCCTCGGATATGATCGACGCGCTCACGCTGCACATGAACCGCGTGCGCCAGGCGGCCATCACCAAGGAAATCATTGAAATTGTCAGCGGCGCGGCCGCTGGTTAGCACTTCGGAAGGCAGAAATGGCAGAGAACATCGGCAAGGTAATCAAGGTCTCCGGTCCCGCGGTGGACGTGCAGTTTGAAGAAGCGACGATGCCGCCCATCTACCAGGCGCTGCGCGTCACCAGCGAGGGGTTCACGGTGCCCACTCCCATCAACGTGATCCTCGAGGTGGAGCAGCACCTGGGCGAGGGCCGCGTGCGCACCGTGGCCATGGAAGGCACCGAAGGCATGGTCCGCGGCATGAAGGCCATCGACCTGGGCGGGCCGATCCGCATGCCGGTGGGCAAGGAGACGCTGGGCCGGGTGATCAACGTGATCGGCGAGCCGGTGGACGAGCTGGGCCCGATCGGCGAGAAGATGCGCATGCCCATTCACCGGCCGGCGCCGCTGTTCGACGAGCAGTCGACCCACGAGGAGATGTTCGAGACCGGCATCAAGGTGATCGACCTGATCCAGCCCTTTTTGAAAGGCGGCAAGATCGGCCTGTTCGGCGGCGCCGGCGTGGGCAAGACCGTGGTGATCATGGAACTGATCAACAACGTGGCCAAGAAGCACGGCGGCTACTCGGTGTTTGGCGGCGTGGGCGAGCGCACCCGCGAGGGCAACGACCTGTGGCTGGAGATGACCGAGTCTGGCGTGATCAAGCCGGGCGACTGGGCCAACTCGAAGTGCGCGCTGGTCTACGGGCAGATGACCGAGCCGCCCGGAGCGCGCCTGCGCGTGGCCCTGAGCGCGCTGACCGTGGCCGAGTACTTCCGCGACGTCGAGGGGTCGGACACGCTGCTGTTCATCGACAACATCTTCCGCTTCACGCAGGCCGGCTCGGAGGTTTCGACGCTGCTGGGCCGCATGCCTTCGGCCGTGGGCTACCAGCCCAACCTGGCCACGGAGATGGGCGAGTTGCAGGAGCGCATCACTTCGACCAGCAAGGGCTCGGTGACCAGCGTGCAGGCCGTCTACGTGCCGGCTGATGATTTAACGGATCCGGCTCCGGCCACCACGTTTGCCCACCTGGACGCGACCACCGTGCTGAGCCGGCCGCTGTCGGAGCTGGGCATCTACCCGGCCGTCGATCCGCTGGCCTCGACGTCGCGCATTCTTTCGGCGCGCATCGTGGGCCAGGATCACTACGACGTGGCCCAGGGCGTCAAGCGCATTTTGCAACGTTACAAGGACCTGCAGGACATCATCGCCATTCTGGGCATCGACGAGCTCTCCGACGAAGACAAGCTCACCGTGGCCCGCGCCCGCAAGGTGCAGAGGTTCCTGTCGCAGCCCTTCCACGTGGCCGAGCAGTTTACCGGCATCCCAGGGGCGTATGTGAAGGTTGCCGACACCGTGCGCAGCTTCAAGGAGATTATCGCGGGCAAGTACGACGATATTCCCGAGCAGGCCTTCTACATGAAGGGCGCCATCGAGGAAGTACTGGCAGACGCCGAGAGGCTGAAGGCGACGGTGTAGAAAAGCAGGGAACAGGGAACAGGGAACAGGGAACAGGGAACAGTAGGACCGCTGGCAGCAGCATTGCTTGGAAACAAGGGATCAGAGATCAGGGGTCAGTCAAAAAAACGATTCTGCGATGAGTGGGCTTTTCTGATCTCTGATCTTTGCGCTCTGATCCCTGGAAGGAAGTTATGGCGGACGAGACAAATCAACTGCGGGTCCGGCTGGTTACTCCCGAGCGCACGCTCTTCGATCACGCGGCGGTAGCGGTCGAGCTGCCCGCGAAGAACGGGTACATGGAGACGCTCTATGGGGCCGCGCCGCTGATGGCCGAGTTGGGCGCCGGCGACGTAACGCTGCACGGCGGTCCCGATGGTCCGGAGAGCGTGACTCGCTACAACGTCAGTTGGGGCTTTGTCGAAGTGCTTCCCGACCGGGTGACCATCCTGGCCTCCGACGCGCTGAAGCCGGAGGAGATCGACGTGCCCCGCGCCCAGCAGCAACTGGACCGCGGCCACAAGATGTGGAACGAGGCCGGCGACAGCGAAGAGGCTTACACCGAGGCTCTCCACGTCATCGCCGAGGCCGAGGCCAAGCTGGCTACGGCGGCGGAGAAGCGCTGAAATCTCTTCACCGATTGATGTTGCAATGGAAAGGCCCTGCTCTTGAGAGCGGGGTCTTTTTGTATAGAAGCCAAGAAAAGGAAGCCCGGCATTTGCCGCCCGCCCCTGAATCCAGCCGCCAGCCAGTTGCAGGGGTCTAAAGTTCGTTGTATCTTCATGGACGCGCAGGGGAAGAAGCGGGGCGCGCTTTGGAAATGCGCGAGAGGAAGGTTGCAATGCAGTCTGTACGATCGGGTCGCCGGGTTGATTCCCTGCGATGGTATGTCCTGCTGGCGCTTGTGGCGGTTGCCATTTATCCACAACGGGGCTTTGCAGCTAAAAAGGTGGTGACGGATGCGGACAAGGGCGGCGACGTCCAGATGAAGGTTGGGGACGTGCTGCAAGTGCGGCTCAATTCGAATCCGTCGACGGGGTACATGTGGTACGTCCATCCCAAGTCGACCACTTTGTTGAAGCTGAACGGGCAGACGCAGACCGAGGCCACGGAACCCGGCGTGGGCAGGCCCATCGTTCAGGTATTCACCTTTGAAGCGAAACGCCGGGGGGATGGAATTCTCCTGCTGCGCTACGTCCGCTCGTGGGAGAAGCCGGCGCTTGGCGAAGAGCAATTCAACCTGCACGTCGTGATCGAGTAAGGCCGCGCTTGCCGGGCATGGATTGCGGGAAGGCTGCGAAAAACCGTACATAATAATAGGCTGTAAATGCAGGTAGCCCACCTTCGCCGATTCGCAAAAGGCGCGAATCAGCGAAGGTGGGGCAGGCGCGTTTGTGGAGCACCCGCTTCTTCGGGGCGCCCGCGTTCGCGGGAACAATTCAGCCGTTTACTGCTTCAGAATCCAGGCTGCAATCTTGTCCAGGGCGACGGGAGACATAGTCTCTTCAATCTGCGCGTACTCGGAGGGTGAGCCGGTTTTGGCCGTTTGGAAGAGATGGTTCAAGCCTGGCAGTTCGTCCACTTCGACGTGCTTGTTGCCGGACTCCTCGAGCGCCTTGCGGATGGCGGGGAGGTTCTGCGCGGGCGGTACTTGCAGGTCTTTTTCGCCGCTGAGGGCCAGTACGGGGCAGGTGAGCTTGCGCAACGCGGTGGCCGGGTCGTAAGTGAGGAAGTAGCGGATCCACGGCGAGGTGAGAGCCTTGGTCTGCGCGGCGATCTGGGCATCGGGCACTCCCTCCGCCGCGAGCTTTATGCCCAACAGTTTATTAAGTGCCGCGGGGTCCTTTTCGGTTTCCACCAGGGCGAGCGTCTCGCGTTCCTTTTCAGCGTCCGCGGCGGCCTTTTCCTTGGTCTCTCCGCCGGCTTCGGCGATGAGGCGGGCTTGCTCGACGATGATCTGGTCTCCGGGCACGCCGGAGCCGGCCATCAGGACGATGAACGCGACATCAGGGTCGGCGACGGCGGCCAAGGGCGCAATGATTCCGCCTTCGCTGTGTCCGATGAGGCCGATTTTGTGGGGATCGACTTCGGGGCGGGACTTGAGGAAGGCGACGCCCGCTTCGGCGTCCGCGGCAAAGTCGGCGGTGGTGGCTGTGGCGTAGTCTCCGGTGGATTTGCCGACGCCGCGCTTGTCGGCACGCAGCACGACGATTCCCTTGCGGGTAAGGTAGTCGGAGAGAACCAGGAACGGCTTGTGGCCCATGAGACTTTCATCACGGTCGTGCGGGCCGGAGCCAACGATCAGCAGAACCGCGGGAAACGGGCCTTTGCCGGGCGGAACGGTGAGCGTGGCCGCAAGCGTGTTGCCCGCGGCCTTGTTGGTGTAAGTGACGTCCTCTTCACGATAGGGGTAGGGCTTGACCGGATTCTGGGGGCGGCGCAGCTCCAGTTCGGATTGATCCTTGATGCGCTTGAGCGTGAGCGGCAGGGGCGAGCCCATTTGAGTAAATGTGCCCTCGATGGAAGCGAGGTCCGCGGCGATCTTGCCTTCAAATACGGCGCCGAGCGCCTTGAGGTCGATGGTGAGCGAACTGCCGTTGCGCGTTACGGAGGTGGCGGGAAGCCACGCCGGGCTCTGGTCGGGGCTTTGCAACTGGGCGGTGAGGCCGTCCTGGGTGTTGACGATTTTGAAGACGATGCGCAGCTTGATGGCGCCGGTGTCCAGGCTGCCCAGCCAGGTGCCGTCGATGTCAGAGGGCGCGGCGGGTTTGAGCGCGGCCTGCGCCGGGGCGCGCTTGAAGTTGAGTTCGAGCGGCTGGCCCTGCGTCCAGGTGCCGTCGATTTCAGTTGCGCCCTTGTTGACGGCGCCTTCGTAAGTTCCATGCACGGCGTCGACGGTGAGCGAGAGCTTGGAACCCTTGAGCGTGACGGCCGTGACCGGGATGCCCATGGCGCCCTGGTCGATGCTGTCGAGGGTTGCTTTGAGGGTTCCGTCGTGCGCGGCGGTGATGTGCAGGGCAAGGCGGAGTTGGGCGCCGCCGGCACTTAATGCGCCTTGCCAGTCGCCGGCGATTTGCGATTGCGCACGGCAGAGCGGCGAAAGAGTTGCCGCGCCGAGGGCGATCAGGGCGAACTTTATCATGATGCTGCGTTTCATGCTTCTCCTAATCTGAGTGGAGGGCCTTGGCGGCGATCTCCACGTTGTTAGCGATTTTTGTCGACGGCCAGGCAAGGGACGCGATGGTGCCTTTGTCAGCAAATCGTATGCTTGGCAGACCAAGAAAGTTCAGTTCTTTCCTGCAGGCCCTGTTGTGAATGCAGACATTCCCCCAGGGGCTAAACCCCGGTTGATTCCGGCCGTTCCATTTGCCGGGGTTAAAACCCCAGCCTGCCAGCCCGTACCATTCACAAGCCGACTTACTCAGATGCTCTCTAACTCCAGGTGCGGATGCCGATAACTCCCCAATAAGCAAGGTACACAGTGGCGATCAGCAGCGCCGAAGTTACTGCAATCGAGAACCAGCGGACGAACCTGCGTATCTCCTGTTTTCGCGCCAGCCACAAAGCGACGGCGCTGGCCAAAGAGGCCCCGGCAAAGACCAGCGAGGCGAGAAGGATGCCGAACGACCATATCGTCATGTGGCCCAGGCGCGCGAATACGTCGCTGTTGGAAGCGATAGAGAGCCCCACAAACGCCAGCAGGCTCAGCACGGCGATCAACGGCCACAGCCGCATGGAGCGCTCCGCAGGCCGGCGACGCCGCTTGATGAGGCCGCCGATGATCCAGAAGGGCGCATAGAGCAGGATGGAGACGAAGGCCAGCAGGAACCAGGCAACCAAGGCGATTTCAGCGATGGCAAACCAGGTGGGGATACGCTTCATGGTGCCGCCGATGAAGACAAATCGCCCCTCGGCGTTGGGAGCAAGCAGCATGGCCGTCGCAACCGGCTCGGGATGATCTTTTTTCGGCAAATACCGGAACTGCTCGCCGCTGACGGGCACAAATGGCTGGTCGATCTCGCTTGTGTCGGAAAGCAACAGGTTGCCGCCGGCGAACCGGACCCGGTTCAACCCGATCAAGCGCCCCAGAAACTGGGTAAACTCGAACCGCGGGGAGGCGGGCTCGTACCATCCTGCGTAATCCGCGGCGTCGGCGGGCAGTGGAGCCGCGGCGGGCGCCGGCGGCCTCTGGAGGGAACGGGTAACGTAGGCGCGGATCGCGTCGCCGATCTTGCCGAAGGCCTCGCCATTGCCGGAGTTAATGCTATAGGAATAGCCCACGCCATACTCCGGCATATACGACATCTCCGTCAGTCCGCCATCCACGCCTCCACTATGGCCGTGATATTCGAAGCCATCGTGAAAGCTGGTGTAATTGCTCAAGCCATATCCCGCCTTAAGCCCCTGCTGCGCCTCCCATGTGCGGGTCGGGGTCTCCATGCGATCGATCGAGGCCGCGGGCATGACCTGCATGCCGCCCACTGAGCCGCGATTCAGATAAAACTGGACGCAGGCCGCCATGTCTTTGGCCGAGGCGTTGATGGCGCCGGATGGACGCCCAATGATATTCCAGTAGGGATAGGGCGTCTTGCCGTCGGGATGATAGAGGGTGGTCAACTGCGGCGAGGGCTGTTCGAAATACGTGGCGGTCTTCATGCCGATAGGCAAAAAGAGATTCTGCGTGACGTAATCCTCGAAGCGCTGGCCGGTGATCTTCTCCACAATGTAGGCGGCCACCGTAGGCCCGGAGTTGCAATACGACATGCGCGTTCCCGGCCGCCAGCGGGAGGTGCGCGAGTGGTGGTCATAGTCCAGGCCTTCGCGCAGCGTCATGCCCTTGGCGTCCTTGGCATACTCGCGCATGTGAATGTCGTCCCAGCCGGTGGTGTGTTCCAGCAGATCCACCACGCGCACCGGGTCGGTGGCTTCCCAGCGATTCTCAAACCAGATCTCGGGGGCGAGTTTATGCACCGGGTCCTGGAGCGACAGCTTGCCCTCATTCACCAGCTTGAGGATGGAAAGCGAGGCAAAGGTCTTGGAGGTGGAGCCGATGCGGAACAGGGTTTCGTCCGCGGTGGCGTGATTGGCAGCTACATCGGATTTGCCGAGGCCAGCGACCCATTCGGGGCCGTCGCGGTGGACGATGGCGACGGACATGCCCGGCGTGTGCGAGTCGGCGAGGATTTTCTCGAGTTGCTGGCGAAGCTCCGGGATGGACTGCGCGGGCTTGGGCGTTTCATCTTTCCTATTCTGAGAAAAACCGGCAGCAGCCGTAAGCAAGAAAACGAGGATGAGAAGGACGGATTTGAGACCCTGGCAGAGCATTCTCTTCTTCATTCGCGATCCCCTAAAATAGCAGTTATCTTTCGCACGCGATGGTAACACCTTCGCGGCGCCTCATCACTCTCCTTTCCCGTTTGCAAGACCGTCTTCGAGTTCTCCGCGGCGTTCGAGCTGCTTGTAATAGACAAGGGAATAGAGCACAGGAGCGAGGGCCGCTGCCAGCAGTGCGTACATTGGCCAGCTCTTCAGGCCGAAAATCACGAGTACCAACCCCACGAGGCCGCCGGCAACAAGCGTCTTGGCGGCAAAGCGGTGCGTAGCGTTCCAGACGCGCTCATTGGCAAGGGTCCACGGGGTCCTGACTCCGATATAGAAATTGCGGCGCACTTTGCCCATCAGGTTGCCGAGCAGGGCAATGAGCAGGCAGGCTCCGCCGATGATTGCGCGGCCCTCATCGATGGGGTGCCCGAAGGCCGACCAAAGCATCACCGCGCATAAGTAAGCGGACAGCGAGAACAGCATGAGCATGACCTGACGATAGGTGGACCGAAAGGCATCGACCTCAAAGTTCCTTGGCGAGAGCCACGGCAGGAGCCAGGTGAGCAGCATCATGGCGGCCATGAAGCCGGGGCCGATCAAAAAGATCTCCCACCTGGGGCCGTAACCATCGGGCCGGCCGTGAAGGTTCCAATGGGTGGGGATGGTTTCAGGAAGGTGAGGCCAGGCAATCACGGTCGCCGCCAGGGCCGCAGTCGTCAGCAGGATTTCAAACAGAAAAATTTTGCGCGTCATCGTTTTTTCGCTCCCTTCTTGTTGCCGCCGCCGATCAGGTCCATGGCCCAGGCCATGAGGTCCTGGACCACGGTGGTGTTGAGCGCGTACCAGATCTGCTGGCCTTCGCGACGGCTGGTGACCAGGTCGGCCTCCTTCAACACGGCGAAATGGTGGGACATGGAGGGCTTGGTCATATCGAACTTCTGCGCCAATGCCCCGGCGGTCATCTCGCCCCGGCGGAGCAGGGCGAGGATCTCGCGGCGAGTAGGGTCGGCCAACGCTTTGAAGGCTTCGTTGCTGCTCATGTGTTGTTTGACCGCCTTCTAATTAGACGATTGTCTAAATATAATCACCAGCCGGTTTCTTGTCAAGAGAAAAAAATGGCGCCGGTCAGGGCGGCCGGCGGCTGGCTACAGCGTTACCTGAAGAACTGTGTGCTTTTGAATTCCGCGCAGGGTTTCCGCACCCTCCGCCCCAGCGACGAAGACCGTCGCAACGGCCCCGACCGGGCGATCAGCGAATGAACGGAATGTAGGCGCGAACGCGCGAGCGGTAGGCGGCAAAGGCGTCCTGGAAACGTTCGGCCAGGAGGCGGTCTTCCGCGCGGATGCGAATCTCGGTGCCGGCCAGGAGAAAAATCACCGCCGCAACCCACATCGGCCACCAGGTCCAGGCGGCTCCAGTGGCCAGCAGCATGCCCAACATGGAGGCGTAAATCGGGTGGCGAATCCAGCGGTAGGGACCGGTCCGGATCAGCTCGTGGTCCTCATTGAGCGCTGCCTTGAAGCGCCATTGCTTGCCCAGGTGACGCGTGGCTGCCCAGGCGAGCGCCGCCGATGGAGGGCCGAGAACCATGGAAGCGACGAGAGACAGCGCGGACTTTTCAAAGCCCACGGGCCGCACGTAGGCCCACACCAGCGCAAAGCTGACTGTGACCAGAAACATTCCCCACCGGGAGGCCGGCGCGCTGGCTACTTCCTTTTGCCCGGCTGCCTGTTTGCGGGGTCTCGCAAAAGCCAGCAAAAAGGCGATCCAGCACAGGGCGAGTTCAACGAGGGCGGCAATCTGGAGCATGGGTTCGATTGTATTCCTGAGTGGTTTCCGCCCCATATTCAACGTTCAAACCGGTTCGTGGACGGTTGTCTGAATTGCTGTGCAAGCGGCGGGGACAGCGCATACAATACTGAATTGAAATGGCTAAAGCGAAGGAACGGATTTTCGAGGTTGCGTGCCCGGATTGCGGGGCAATGCTGAGGATTGACGGGGCGACGGGGCTGGCGGTGAGCCATACGCCGGCGCCGCGCAAGCGGATGTTCGAGGACCTGGAGACGGCGGCCAAGGCCATGCGTGAGCAGGATGAGCGCAAGGAGTCGATCTTCCGGCAGAGTGTGGACGCGGAGCGGAACAAGGCGGATCTGCTGGAAAAGAAGTTTGCCGATGCGCTGCGCAAGGCCAAGGACGCTCCCGAGGGCAAGCCGTTGCGGGATTTCGACCTGGACTGAAGGGCATTCCTTCCGGGTCGAAAGCACGGACCTGCCGGGTGAGAATCTCAGCAGGCAACACGTGTTCTTTCTTAAACTTCCCACGGGCCGCCCGTTGGGCGATAATGGATGGACCGTTGCCTTGACCCCGGCGTTGCGGCGCGGGACGAAAAAGGAGAGACCATGGTGGTTGTACCGCTTCTTCAACCGGAAAACGAATCGAAGGCCGAGCGGCGTACGTGTGGGGCTGAATGCACGAATTGGGCTCGGATTGCGGCGGGCGGAAGTCTGCTGGCAGGGGGGGTGCTGCTGCTGACGGGCCGGCATCGCGCCGGTCTGGCCGTGGCTGCCACGGGCACGACGCTGGCGCTGCTTGACCAGCAGGAGGTGCTGCGCGCGTGGTGGGATGCTCTGCCAAGCTATATCGAAGACGCGCTGCATTTGCTCGACCGGGTGCAAGCGTCCGTGGAGGAGCTTTCCGCGCAGAGCGAAAGGCTGCATCGGGCTCTGTCGAGGTAGGCGCTTAAGGAGTCTCCGATCAGGCTGCCGAAGGAAATGTCTGGTCGGTAGGAAGCATTCCCTCGGGCGGCTAAAACCGCGCCCTTCCAAGGCGATGAGTTTTTCCGCAGCCTGTAAAGCCCCGACCTGCCAGCCGCGCGCTTTCAAAACGGTCCCTTTGCGGCATCCGTCCGACTTGTTCAGCGCTTCCTTAAATCCCCAGTTGCTTTCGGCCGGCCGGGCTGATGCGATGCGGGGACCACTTGGGCTCCCAGACCAGATCGACCTCGACTTTGCTTATATCGGGGATGCCGGCGAGGCGGTTGTTTACCTGCTCGCAGATGAGGCCGCCGGCAGGGCACTGGGGGGTGGTCAGGGTCATGGTCACCTTGACCCACTGGCGCGGCCAGGCCGGTGTGGAGTCCGGGTCGGGGCCGGTCGAGACCGCGTAAATCAGGCCCAAATCCACGAGGTTCAGCTTCACTTCCGGGTCGAAGCAGTCGCGCAGCGCTGTGAGGATTTCGGCTTCGGAGAGCATTTGCTAGTTTTTCCGCTCCACCAGGTAGCGGGCGACGGCTTTCAGGCCGTCGGCGCGCGCACCGTAGGGCTCGAGGGCGGCGAAGGCTTCTTCGATGAGGCGGGTGGCGTCGCGCTGGCTCTGCTCGATGCCGAAAACGGCCGGCCAGGTGGCTTTTTCGGTAGCCTGGTCTTTACCGGCTGTCTTGCCCAGGTGAGCCGAGTCCACGGTCAGATCGAGTACATCATCGATGATTTGAAAGGCCAGACCGGCCTTGCGGCCAAAGAGATCCAGGCGGGCAGCGTCGTCCGCGGCGGCTCCGGCGTAGACGCCGCCGGCGACGACGCTGACGCGGATCAGCGCGCCGGTCTTGGCGCGATGGATGGTCTGGACCAGTTCCGGCGTGGGTTTCTGGTGTTCGCTTTCGAGGTCCAGCACCTGGCCGCCGATCATGCCTTCGACGCTGCCGACGGCGTTGGCAATGAGGGCGATGATCTGGACGGTGGCCGCGGGCGTGGAGTCGAGGCCTGCGAGAACTTCAAAGGCGCGGGTCTGGAGGGCGTCGCCGGCCAGGATGGCGATGGCCTCGCCGAAGGCTACGTGGCAGGTGGGCTTGCCGCGGCGCAGGTCGTCGTTGTCGAGGGCGGGCAAGTCGTCGTGAATGAGCGAGTAGGTGTGGAGCATTTCCAGAGCCGCTCCCAGCCGCTCGATTCCAGGGGGCAGCGCGCCGGCGATGGTGACGGCGGCCTGGAACGCCAGCAACGGCCGCAGGCGCTTGCCGCCGGCAAAGGTGGAGTGACGCATGGCGCCATGGATCGAGGCAGGGACCTCGTTGACGCGGGGCAGGAGTTCCTCCAGCGCCCGGTCGGTGAGCTCTGTGGCCTCTTTCCTCAGCGATTTCACATCGACAGGCATTGCTCTCATGATAAACGAGGCCGCGAGAGCTTTCGCTCCAGAAACCACAGGGCTGTGAGAAGCAGCAGGGCCAGAACGCTGAGCCAGCGTCCGGCCATTGCGTCGGAGGTGGTGGTCCAATCCACATGCAGGTCCACAGGACCCTCGGGGACGGGCACGGCCATGAGTCCGTCGTCGCGCTGGGGGAGTGGGCCGGCGGGGCGGCCATTCACGAGCACGCGCCACGCCGGGTAAGTACGCAGACGGAGGATGAGGTAGCCGGGATGCGGGGTGACGGCGACGATGTGGAGATGCTCGGGCGAAGCTTTGCCGGGGTTGGCTGCAGCGGCAAAGGTGGCTTCGCAACTGCCCTGCTCGACCCACCAGTCGGGATTGGCTCCGGGAGTGTCCAGGATGCCCAGTTCGGTGTCGGGATCGGTGACCAGGCAGGCATCCGGAAGGCCGGTGGCGACCATGGTGTCGTCGGCGCCGACAGGGGCATATTCGTCGGTTCCTTGAAAGCCGGCTCCGGTAAGGTAGACGTCCATCATGGGAGCAACAGCGTCCTCATCGTCGCAGGGCTGGAAGAAGAATTTGCCGGCAGTGGCCGTGGCCGCCAGAAAGACCGCCGCGCAGACGGCCACGACGGCAAAGCGTCGCCAGCGCGGGGCAGCGTTGCGGGGCCAGACGGCCGCGGCGAAGAAAATGGCCATCGGCGCCTCCAGCACCACCAGCCAGCGCCACGGAAACTGCAAAAAGCGGAGCTTGGGAAGCAGGTTCCACACCGGCAGCGAGATGGGGAACTGGAGAAGGAGAATCGCGACCGGGATCAGCGCCAGGGGAATCCACCAGCGGCGGGGCGCGGGCAGGGTTTTGCGCAGCCGGCTGATCAGCAGGCCTGCCAGGGCCACGGCGATCATGGTGACGGCAATGAGGGAGACACGCGTCAGTTCAATGTCGTGCTCCTTCAGCAGCGGGTTGGCGTGCCGCGCTAAGAGAAAGCTGTTCTCGATCATCTCGCCGGCGTCGCCGGTAGCCTGGCGGATATCGATCCAGCGCTGTTCCCAGACGGCGGGAACCAGAAAAATGGCCGGGAGGCCGATTCCCAGGACGGCGGCTACGGCGGCGCGGAGGATGGGGGCCCAGGATTTCGAAAGAAGGGCGACGGCGAGGGCGATGGCGGCAAGCAGATAGCTGGCCATCACTCCCAGTGGGACGTTCGAGAACCAGGCGCCTGCGATGACGAGGGCGAGGAGTGCGGTGGAGCCGTCGAAGGCGCGTTTCCAGACTGGAATGGAAGAAAGGTCGCCGGACGGGTTGCGGTCGTGCAGGCCGGGGTCACCGCATGCAAGTCTTCGCCTGTGGAGTGGGAGGATGAGTAGCAGCAGGAGCGGAACCCAGAAGCCGCCGGTCATTTCGCCAAAGGCGCTTCGCTCGTAGGCGGTGAAGAGGGCATAGCCGGAGAACAGTGCCGCGCAGCCGGCCAGGGTTGCGGGGGCGTCGGAGAGAGCCTGGCGGGCGAGCGCGCGGGTGGCGAGTCCCGTGGCGGCCAGCAGCAGAAAGGTGAGGGCGATGGGGACGAGTTGCCAAGGCAGCACGAGGCCCATGGCTGCCCCCAGCATCCAGGTGAGCGGCGGATAAAAGACAAAACGCGGCTCGCCGGCGCCGAAGTTGGGACTGGGCGACCAGTGAGGATACGGAGTGAGGTGGCGCCAACTGTTCAGGCAATCGAGCCAGGAGACGAGATGGAAGTCGAAGTCGTGGCCGCAGGAGTTGCCGCGGATCAATTGCGGCGCGGTAGCCACGGCCGCGGCCAGCAGGATGAGGGCTGGGCCGGTGAATCGGCTCCAGCGGGCGGCAGGCGGGGCATTCATGGCAGCAGGCGCAGGGTGTGGCGGGTCTGGGCGGCTACGGCCGGCGGGGTGAACGGGAGCGCAAACGTCGTTCCCCCGTAGTAGTCGTTCCACTGGTCGCGAAAGTAGGGGCTGTAGGGGTTGCCGCTCTCGCCCAGAACGATGTCCTCGGTGGAGCCGTCGATGTTGCTCCAGTCCATGGTGAATCGCTGCGAGGGGCCGAAGTCGCGGCCCACCTGCTTGACGGTGGTGGTGTCGCCGCTGAGGGGTTGCGGGCCGGTTCCGGCTACGCGGCTGATGAGGGGCAGAAACCCGGCCAGAGGATGCTCGATATCGACCACATGCCAGCTTCCGTAGGTCCACAAGGCCACATCGCCGGGGGCATCGCCGTTTTCCATGCCCTTGCGGACGGCCTCGGTAAGGAGGGCGTCCCAGTTCTTATAGGCCGGAGGAAGCCAGTCGGGACTGGCGTGCATGATGATCTCTTCCTCGGCAAAGTTGGACTCGGACCAGCGGTATTCCACGGCGTCCTTGCCCAGTTTGGGCTCGAGAATCAGGGGCCAGAAGGCGCGGCGGGCCTGGGTGACGATGGAGGCGGCGGCGGAGTCGGTGGTGAGGCGCCCGTCCCAACTGCGCATCAGGTCGGCGGCCTTGCGCAGGCGAGCGTCGGCCGCGGGGGTGTGGTCGATGGCGTAAGCGAGACGATGGCCGATCTCCTGGTCCACTTCGCTGTAAATGTCGGTCTGGACGGCGAGCAGGTCTGCGGACGTGAGATGGTCGCGGCCTTGCAGCATTTTGTAGATGCGCTCGGCGCGATAGGGGTCGAGCCACTCGTCCGTGAGCGGAATCGCCGACAGATCGTTGTTCGAAATCGGATCATAGCGCGGCTTGTCGGTGGTGACTCGTGAGTTAGCCGTAGCCAGAAAGCCAGAGGGGGGATCGACAGCGTGGGGCAGTGCGTCGAAAGGAATGTAAATCAACTGAGTATTCCAGCCGAGTCCCCACTCATATCGAAGGTTCATCGTGTCGTGGGGAAGAGGCTTGTCAAATACTCCCAACCCAAGTGCCCGGATGGGCACGCGCCCGACGGCGTGGTAGGCGATGTGGCCCTGGTCGTCGGAGTAGACGACATTTTGTGTAGGCCAGCACCAGGCGCTCAGCGCAGCCGAAAACTCGGCCCAGTTGGAGGCGGTGTTCATTGCGTAGAGCGGGGACCCGTTGAGCGCCGGGTCGTAGAGGGTCCACTTGAGCGCGATGGGCCGCGTTTCTTTCGTGAATAGGGGATTCAGCAGCGGGCCGTGCTCCGTGGACTGCACATCGAGCTCCACGTCCTGGCCGCCGCGCACGTGGATGACCTCGTGGTCCACGGTCAGCGGCTTCCAGCTTGTATCGACGGACTCGTAGTTGCCCTTGCCGTCGAATTTCTCGACGTAGAGATCCTGCACGTCGGCGTAAAGAGCGGTAAATCCCCAGGCGACGTGCTCGTTGTGTCCGGCGATCACAAAAGGCACACCGGGGAGCGTGACTCCGGCGGCGTGAAACCCTGGCGCGCGCAGGTCGGCCGTGTACCAGATGTTGGGCTCGGTGAGGGGCAGGTGCATGTCGTTGGAGAGCAGGGGCTTGCCGCTGGCGGTGTGGCTCCCGGCGATGACCCAGTTGTTGGAGCCGGGGGCGCAACCGGCGCAGGAGGGCAGGCCGAGCAGGGCGCGGAGGGCGAGCGGGTCTTCATGGGCGGAGGGAATGCCTGTCGGCGCGGCGCTGGCCTGGGAGTTGTCATCGTCGTCGTCGGAGCCTTTTGAGGCGGGCGGCTCGGGGTGCGGCTGGCTCAGATCGACGACAATGCCGGTGGGCGGATGATCGCGCCAGGAGCCGACGGGGTAGAGATCGCTTTCCAGCTTGGGGTTGTGCAGATCGGCGGCGATCCTTTCGCGCGTAAGCTTCACGTCCCAATGGGTATCGAGCATCTGGACCATCAGGATGCCGATGCTGATCGAGTCGGCGCCGCTCCAGGGCTGGGGGCGATAGTGGAGCAGCCTGAACTCGGCGGGAAGCGAATCAGGGTGCTGGGCGATGAAGAGGTTGACGCCGCGGGCGTAGTCGTCGAGGCGGGCGCGGTCGGCCCAGGGCAGGTTCGAGTAGATGCGCCGGGCCGTCAAGCGAAATTGAAAGACGCGCTGGGCCTTGTCGTGCCTGAGGAGCGAGGGGCCGAGGATCTCCGCCAGCTCGCCGTTGGCGTTGCGGCGGGAGGCGTCCATCTGCCAGAGGCGGTCCTGGGCGGTTACATAGCCCTGGGCAAAAAAGAGGTCGTCCTGGGTGGCGGCATCGATGTGGGGCACGCCGTGGGCGTCGCGGCGGACTGTTACGGGCGCAGAGAGGCCGGCCCCCGCGGCTCCAGTAAGGTGCAGGTCGCCGTCGAGGACCGGGAGCGCAGCTATCTCTGCCGAACGAAGCCACAGCACGCCGGCGGCCGCGGCCACCAACACGAGCGCCAGCAGGCCTGCGACGAACCAGAGCAGAATCCGCGGCCAGCGGCGTTTGCGGCCCTTTACAGGGGCGGGTTTTGACCAAGGTACTTTCTTTGCAACCGTCGAATCCGTGGACATAGGCTACGGACAGAATAACCGCCACGGGGACGCCGTGCTGCGATTCTGCGTCAGTTTCACTCCATCGGCGCATGGGCTGCTGGCGTCGCCGGAGCGATATTGTTCGGCAGTTTTTGACCAGGCTGCGACTGGGGCCCGAGGGAGTTGAAGCGAGCCGCTCGATCCGGCGGCGGATGGCGATAGACCAGTCTGCCGGGGATCAGGAAGGCGGCCGGTATGGAGACGGCACAACCTGCGAGCGCGCCAAGCCCGGCTCCGGCCAGCCCGTTCACGGCACGAGGAGTTCCAACGTTGGGTGGCGTGGCTACGCCCCATACGAATCCGGCGGCGGCAAGGGCGCCAATCACGATGCGCAAGTTTCTCCGCTTGTCGTCCATCCGGACGTGATTGACCTCGGCGCGGCTGAAGCCGTACTCCCTGTTGCTAAAGAGCGAGTCGCAGAAGAGATAGTCCTTGGTTGCGCCGGCAAACCGGCAGGGCACGGCATGGCCTCCGGCTCTTGCGACGGTGATTTCACCGCTATTGGCGAGGTCGCGCACGCGGTTCCAGTCCCCGGCTCCGGCATTCACCGGTTCGGGGTTGTCCGGCAACGCCACTCGCTGCGCCGCCAGCAGCGGACAAAGGATGATGCAGAGAATGGCTTGAAGCAACTTTCGCATCATGACGATTCCTCTTTCAACGTAGTCTTTGGCTGGCGCGAAATGGCAATGCGGAAATCCCAGCTCTCAGAATCGAGAGCTGGAATAGCCGCTCGACCTTTCGAACGAACTTAGAACCCTTGATCACTGCTTGTTGGGCGGGCTGGGAGGCGGGCTGCGGACAGGATCTTGACAATCTGCTCGGCCATGGGCCCCGAGGCAACCACTCCGTCGAGGGCTCTGGCCCTGCCCGAGGCGAGGACGATGCTCGTGGCCTTGTCAGTGAGGACGAAGGTGTGGATATGAGTGAAGATGATCCTGTTGACCTCGATCTCCAGATCGGCACGGCACGAATTGCCGACAATGTTCAGGCCCAGCTTCTCCCAGTCCTTCTGCTTCATCAGAGCCCGCTCCAGGGTGCCGACGGGCAGAAAGTCCGTCCCAGAGTTGATGTGAATCGTCCGGGCGTTCCTGAGGGCTAGATTGCGTTCGGAGCTGGCGCTCGATTGCGCCACATCTGCCGCCTGTTGCGCGGCCGGAGCAGACTGTGAGGGGGCGGGGGTTGAGGCAACTTGCGATGGCTGCTGCGCCGTGAGCAGCGGGCAAAGGAGGAGAAAAGGAACGGCTTGAATCATTGAACGGATCATCGGAACTCCTTGTCTGGCGTTACAAGGACCGATGTTAGGGTTGCGGCGGGCGGGGCTGGGAGCCGATTGGGACAGTTTCGCAAGTGTCCCATTACTCAGGCGGAAGGGAAATGCTGTTCTTCCTGTTTGCGCAACCCGGCCAACGTCGGCCCGTCGAGCAGCGTGAAGCGCAGCGGGAAGGCCCCCTTCGGCAACTCCAGCGCGGTGACCGCATCGCAGACCACGCCCGAGGCCGCTTCCAGCCCGCGCTTCCAACCGGGCTGCGTTGCATCGCGCACCAGCAGGCTCTCCGGCGAGAGTCCGGCGGCAATCAGCAGCGTCTGGGCAATGCGCTGAAACTCCTTCCATCGCGAGGCGATGCCCACCAGCTCTCCAGCGTGCTCGGGCAGATAACGCTGCAAATGCGCCAGAAGCTCAAGGGAGACCGGATGCACCTCGAGCACGGTCAGCTCGATTCCGGCAGGCAGCAGCTTGCGCACCGCCGCGGCCTTGCTGGGCACGGTCACAGGCATCGACCCTTCGAGCAATCCGGGCTGCGCGCATTGTTCGGGGGCGCATCCGGCAATCGGCAGCGCCAGCGCCTGCTCCATCTCGTGAATTACGATGCGGCGCAGCTCCGGGTCCGGGTCAATCACCAACCATCTGGACGGTGGCGTGAGCGCCAGCCAGCGGCGCAGCCGCTCCCGCACCAGCAACTCCGGCGCTCCCAGCTTGCGCGCGCTGGCCATCAGGTTGCCGATCAGCTGGTCGACGGCAAACTCGGCGGCAATCTCCGGCGAGCGCGGCGCGGAAGGCCGGGTGGCGCGGACATAGACGCCGCTGCCATGGCGGAATTCGAGCCAGCCTTCGTGTTCCAGCTCGCGGTAGGCGGCGCTGGCGGTGTTGGCGTGGATGTTGAAGCGCCGCGCCAGATCGCGGGTGCTGGGCAAGCGCTGGCCGGGGAGCAGTTCCTTGCACAGGATGGCGAGGACCACCTGGGTGATCAACTGCTCGCGCAGGGAGACTTCGCCGGTACGATTGAGCCAGAGACGCATAAAGTTATCAGGCGGCCAACTCCGCGGCAGGTGCGGGGACTGGCACGGGCCTGGCGCGGCCGTAGATGACGAGCAGGGCGACGAGCAGGAGCAGGATGACCGCAATGACGAGCAGGCTGCCTTCGGGGCCGTCGGCGCCGCCGCTCCACAGAGCGTTGCCCGCAGGGGTGGTGGTGAGGTAATGGCCCTGCGCGACCATACCGCTGTCAGCGGTGCCGTAGAAGTAGGTCTCGGCCCAGTCCCAGGCGGCGTGGCAGCCGATGGCCCACCAGGCCGAGCCGGTGACGCGGATGCTGACCACGAAGACAAACCCGATGGCCGCGGCGGCGAAGATGCCAATCCAGTTTTCGCCGTTGTTGCCGGTGTGGATGAAGCCGAAGAGGGTGGAGGTTACCCAGGCGGCCTGCCAGAAGCTGGAACCCTCCTCCTTGTTCAAGTGCAGCAGCAGGCAGGGAACCAGGCCGAGGAGGGCAATGATATAAACACCCCAGATGCCGTTGCCCTTGTGTCGCAGCAGCAGGTCCCCGCAGATGAGGGCGACGACGCCCAGCGCCCACCAGAAGTTGATGCCGCGGGTGAGGGTGAACTGGAGGTAGCAGCGGAAGATGCCCTCCTCGACGCAGCCCACCAGCAGGAAGGCGCCTCCCCAGAGCGCGGCAAACTTGAAGATTTCAGCGCCGGAGAGCGCGATGGGGCCGAAGGTGAGCCAGTGGCCCCAGGCAAGAGCGCCGATGAGGGCGGAGAGAGCCAGGAATCCTGCGGCCAGGCCTTGAAAGAAGTGGGCCGCGCGGCGGGGGCCGTAAAGGTTGAAGGCGAGGAGGTTGTGGGGGCGGCGCTCGATAAGGGCGAGAATGGCGGCCGCGCCGGCGATGCCCAGAAAGATGACCAATTCGTTGAAGAGCGCGGCCTGGGCGGTGAACTGATGGGTTTTTGGGTCGACGAGATGGAGCTCGACAAAGACGAATCCCGCGGCGGCGCTAAAGAGAAAGGTGAGAATGGCAAAAGCCAGCACCGACCAGCCGGCGCGCAAGCCCTGGCTACCCAGGAACACCCAGCGCACGGCGCGAGTTTCCCAGGGATCGGGCGCGACGGGAGCGGCTTCGGGCGCAGTGGATACTTCCGGGGCGGGCTCGGCGGGCGGCGCTTCCGGCAGAGTGGGCTGAATCTCTGGCTCCATGGAGTCTCCTTGAAATTAGACAAGCATTCTGAGTGCAGAATTGTGCTGATGGAAAGATACCTTACGAAACGGCCCGGTGGGGAGTTCCGCGGTTAGAAAGAATCGGGCCACACCTGAGCACCGTGGAGGATGGCGAGCACATGGATCATTTTTTCGGCAAGGTGCCTCCAAAACGACGGCCCGACGGCCCCTGGCAGGGCGCTTGAGCGCGCCGGAATCCGCGTCCACGGCAGGCAAAGGAGTCTCAATCGGAGGAGTTCTTCCATGGCCCAATGGGCTCGTTTCTACTCGTCGCGCAGGGCGGCCATGGGGTCGATGCGCGCTGCCCGCCGCGCCGGGAGCCAGCTTGCCAGCAGTGCAACGGCGGTAATCGCAGCCGTAATGGTCCCAAAGATCACAGGATCGTTGGGGCTGACTTCGTAGAGCAGGTTGGCGACCCCATGCGCCAGTCCAAACGCCAGCAGCAAGCCGGTGCACACCCCAATGCCGGTGAGCCACCCGGCGCGGCGCAGGATCATGCGCAATACGTCCTCGCGGCGGGCGCCCATGGCCAGGCGCACGCCGATTTCGCGGGTCCGTTCACCCACCAGGTTGGCCATGACGCCGAAGATGCCGATGGCGGCCAGAAGCAGGGCGATCAGGGCGTCAACGCCGAGCATGGCAGCCACATAGAACATGCCGGTCAGCCTCTCGTGGATGAACTGGGCGTAGGTCTCCACGCGGTCCAGCGGCAGGGTGGGATCCAGCGCCGCGAGCGCCTTGCGGGCCGCGGGGGCGATCGCCAGGGGATCGCCGTTGCCGACGATCGAATAGGTGAAGACGGCAGGGGGCATCTGCGCCGCGGCCATATACACGGCCGCCGGGCGCGACTTGTCCCAAAAGGAGTAACGCGCTTCGTCAACGACACCGACAATGGTCATCCACTGGGTGAGGTCGTTGGCCCCGCCTCCCATGCGAATGCGATGCCCGAGCGGGCTCTCGCCGGGGAAATAACGGGCGACAAAATCGCGGCTCACGATGGCCACGGGCTGGGAGCGAAGATCGTCGCCGGGGCTGAAGGCGCGTCCGGAAAGGACCGGGATATGGAAGGCGCCGAAGTAGTCTGCGCTGACCGGCAGCCGCAGCGCGGTTTGGGAATGGCCTGGGGCGAGGGGGCGATTCTCGATCCGGCAATCGTCGAGCCAGCCGTCGTCGCTGAAGGGGAGGGTGCTGGTCAGTTCAGCGTGCTCGACGCCGGGCAGCGCTTGCAGTTTTTCAAGGCTCCGGCTTTGCCAGGCGGCCAGCTTCTGCGGCGTATCGTAACGCGCGGGGGGCAGGTGGACGTTGAAGACGAGAGTGTGGCTGGGGTTGTAGGGGTCGGCCAGGTGGAGCATGCCCAGCATGCCTTTGCACATCAGGGCCGCGCCAATGACCAGCGCCACAGCCAGCGCAATCTGCGCTACGGCCAGGATGTTCCTGAGCTTGCGGCTGCGGCCTGAGCCCAGCACTGCCCGCGATCCGGACTTGAGTTGATCCACCAGGTTGACGCGCAGCGCTTCCAGCGCCGGGGCAAAGCCCGAGATGATGCCCGCTACAACCGCCAGCAGCAGAGACAAGGCGAGAGCGCGGCCGTTCAGCGAGATATTGGACCAGCCTGCCAGGAAGCGGGCCACACGCTCCGGCATGGAGATTTCGCTGATGTGCATATCGGCCGCGGCGAAGAGCAGCCCGCCCGCGCCACCGATCAGCCCCAGCAGAATGTTCTCAGTGAGTAACTGGCGCAGCAGGCGCCAGCGGCTCGCGCCCAGCGCGGTGCGCATGGCAATCTCAGGACGGCGGGCGATGCCGCGCGCGAATTGCAGATTGGCTATATTGGCGCAGACCACCAGCAGGAGAAAGAAGGTGGCGCCCTGCACCAGGTTGAAGTAAAGCGGCGTGTAATCGCCGTTGATATCGGCCAGGAGGGTTTCGACCTTGACCGACCAGGCCTGGTTGGTGGCCGGATAAGCGTGCGCCAGGTGGTCCGCAATGACATTCATTTCGGCCTGCGCCTGGCCAGCCGTAACCCCCTTGCGCAAGCGGCCGATGACGAGAAATTCGCGCGAGGCGCGGTTGGCAAGCTGCGCATCGGTTGGTGCAAAGGGCAGAAAGAAATCAGCCGTCGAGGGGTACTGCATGGTCTTCGGCATGACGCCGATGATGGTGTAAGCGTGCTGGTCCAGTTCGACATTGCGGCCGAGAACAGCGGGATCGGCACCGAAGTGCGACTTCCAGAAGGCGTAGCTCAGCACCGCTACGCTGTTGCGGCCGGGTTGGGTCTCACTGCTATCAAAGACGCGGCCCATGAAGGCGGATGTGCGCAGCACGCTGAAGAAGGAGGGCGAGGTGAATTCTGCCCGCACGTGAGCGGCATCGCCGGCGCCGGTCAAACTGAAGTCGGCGTCGCTAAACAGGGCCATTTCTTCAAAGGAGCGGCTCTGGTGCTGCCAATCGGTAAAGTTAGCCAGGGCAACCGGCAGGGAATCGCCGTGATTCTGCTGTTCGTAGAGGATCATCACGCGGTTCAGATCAGGAACTGCAAGCGGGCGCAGCACCACCGCGTCCATGATGCTGAAGGACGCCGTATTCACGCCGATGCCAATGGCCAGGGTGAGCACGGCTGTGATGGTGAAGCCGGGGGACTTCCACAACTGCCGGACAGCGTATTCGAGGTCCTGGAGCAAGGGTTGCAAGAAAGCCTCCGAAAAAATGGCGATTTGCCGATGGAGCTACATCCAGAGTAAGCGCACTTCAGGGGCCAAATCGGGAATTCGTCAAGTCATTGATTCCAAGAGTCGTGAATGAAAATGGGCGGCGGAGGCCCACGCCGTTCTGTCCAGAATTGAAAAGTTCCGTTCGCAAACGGACAGTGGGGCGCGCCTTTGGGGGGTGGGAAAACTGCCTCCGCCTTGACACAACGGGCCAATCCCTTGATGCTTAACAGTTCCGGTTATTCAAATTCCCAGCACAAAGGGGTGCAGGTTTTGCGGGTTCGCGTCTTTTATCACGACAAATGCTTTGACGGAGCCTGCTCAGCTTCGCTGTTCACGCGCTTCCACCGCGAGCGCATCGCCGCCGGGGCCAGCTATGAGTACCATGGGCTGGTACACAGGGCCGGCGCGCTGTTTGACGAGAGCGAGTTCACCGGCGACGAGAACGCCATCGTGGACTTCAAATACTCGGCTTCGCCGAAAATCACGTGGTGGTTCGATCACCATCTGTCGGCGTTCCTCACTCCCCAGGACCAGCAGAACTTTCTGGACTGCAAGCAGGACCCGGTTTGCGGCGGGCGCAAGTTCTTCGACCCCGCCTACACTTCGTGCACCAGCTTTCTGGCCCACATCGCCGCGACGCACTTCGGCTTCGACACAGCGCCGGTGGCGGAGCTGATCCACTGGGCCGACATTGTGGACGGAGCGCAGTATGAGAGCCCCGAGGCCGCCGTCGAGATGGCCGCTCCGGCCATGAAGCTGACGCTGATCATCGAGGCTACGCAGGACCCGGCGTTCATTCCGCGGCTGATTCCGCTGCTCACCGAGATGCCGCTGGCCGAGGTGCTGAGCCAGCCGTTTGTGGCGGATTTGCTGCCGCCTTTGCTGAAGCGCCACGAACATGCGCTGGAGCTGATTCGCAGCCGCGCGGAAGAGCGCGACGGGACCATCTTCTTCGACATTACCGATCGTCCGCTGGAGGGGTTCAACAAGTTCATCCCCTACTACCTGTACCCCAAGGCTACCTACTCGATCGGGTTGTCGAAGTCCAGCTTCCGCACCAAGGTGGCGGTGGGGTCGAATCCCTGGGCCAAGGCCGACCCGGCGAAGATGGTGAACCTGGCGGCGGTGTGCGAGCGCTACGGCGGCGGCGGCCATGCGCGGGTGGGGGCTATCAGCTTTCCGCCGGACCAGGGCGACCGGGCGCGCGCGGCGGCGGCGGAGATTGTGGCGGAGCTGCGGGCGAAAAACCCGCTGGGGTGAAGCTTTCGAGAAAGCTGGAAGCTCAATGTGGCTCAATCTTCAGGCGATTTGGGCTAAAATGAAGCTCAGGAGTCTCCTATGCGCGCCGATGCTGTAGTTCGCGCCAAAATTAACGCACGTGTGAAGGAAGAGGCTACGGCGATCTGTGCCGCCGCCGGTCTGACACTTTCCGACGCCTTCCGCATGATGCTCTTGCGGACCGTGGCCGAGCGAGCCATTCCCTTCGATCCTCTGACTCCCAACGCTGAAACAGTGGAGGCCATGAAGGCCGCGCGCCGGGGCGAACTGATCGAGGTGGGCAGCGTCGAGAATCTTTTGACCGATCTCCATGCGGACGATTAAACGGACCAGCCGATTCAAAAAGGATTACAAGCGCGAGGCAAAAGGCCAGCATCGGGCGACTCTGGATGCGGATTTACTGGCAGCCGTCTCCCTTTTGGCCGAGGATAGCACCCTGCCGGAAAGGTTCCACGATCACCCGCTGAGCGGGGAGTGGATTGACCATCGCGATTGCCACGTCAAGCCCGATCTCGTGCTCATCTACCGGGCGCCGGATGCGGAAACGCTGGAGTTGGTCAGGCTGGGGTCTCACAGCGAGCTGAGTCTGTAAATGTCTGCGTGAGATTGCTCCGCTATACCTTCACGTGCAAGCTGGGCCAGTCGGGGCGGCGGTGCTGCTTGAAGGCCAGAACACCTTCCTTGAAGTCCTCGGTGGAGCGCTGCAGGGCGTTGACCGCGATGGCGTCCTCGATCTCCTCGTCCAGGCGGCGCCTGGCATGCTTGGAAAGCAGGAGCTTGACCGCCTGCATGGCCTGGGGACTGTTCTGGAGGAGCATTTTGGCCAGGGCCTCAGCTGAGGGGAGCAAATCATCGGGCTCGACGATCTGGGTGACCAGCCCCAGTTGCAGGGCTTCCTGTGATTTGAGGATTCTGCCGGAGAGCAACAGTTCGCGGGTGCGCAACTCGCCTACCTGGCGGATAAGAAACGAAGCTACGATGGCCGGCACAAAGCCGAAGCGCACCTCGGTGTAGCCGAACTTGGCTTCAGGAGCCGCAAGCGTGAAGTCGGGGATGGTGGCCAGGGCCATGCCGCCGGCTATGGCCGGTCCATTGACCGCCGCAATGACGGGCTTGGGAAAGTCGTAGAGGGTGCGCAGGACGCGGGCCATGTTCTCCGAGTCGCGGCGATGTTCCTCCGGAGTGCTGGCGTTCATGGTTTCCAGGTGCTCCATATCCAGGCCGGAGCAGAAGGCCGGACCGGCGCCGGTGAGGATGACGACGCCGCAGTCGCAGGTCTCAGCCTCGCGCAGGGCCACGGTCAGCTCCTCAATCAAGGCCGGCGTGAGCGCGTTGCGTTTGTCCGGGCGGTTGAGGGTGATGGTCTTCACCCCCTCGGCGGATTGGGTGAGGATGTGGTTGAAGCGGACCATGGAGATCTCCTGCCGCGATTGAACGCGGCCTCAATTCCGAAGGGGAACCGCCTATCGTAACGCAGATTTCGCTTCGAGAACGGGTGATTTTGGCCACTCTTTGCAAACCGGGATGCATTGCCATCACCATGCGCTACGGTTTGCACTTTGACGCACCGGAGGGCGGGCCGTCAAGCGACAGCTGATGCCCTTGACCGATGGCAGGCAAGAATCTCTTTGTGCCCCTGCTCGAAGGTGATTTCGCCTGCGAGGATGCGGGCCTTGACGGTGAAGAAGTTTTCCGTCGGCGTCAGGCCTTCGAGGCGCACACTGGCCTCCGCCTCGGCAAAGCCGCGTTCCAACTTTTCCTTTTCGTCCGCAGTCAGCATGGGAAACCTCCGCATTTCGGGTGGTTGAGCGCGTTCCACCTAAGCCAATTTTATCCCCGCGCTTGCAAAAAGGTCTCGCCCTGGGCACCATGCTCCAGGCAGGTTCTTACAGCCCCAACTCCGCAGCCCGCTTCTTCATCGCTTCAATGCAGAACGCTATATGCGCGTCGAGATCGACGCCCAGTTCGGCCGCGCCCCGAACCACGTCCTCCCGATTCACTCCCCGCGCAAACGCCTTGTCCTTCATCTTCCTGCGTACGCCGGCCACTTCGACGTCGGCGATGGATTTGGTGGGCTTGACGAGGGCGCAGGCGACGAGAAAGCCGGCCAGTTCGTCGCAGGCGAACAGGGACTTATCGAGATGCGTGACGCGGGGCACACCGGAGTATTGCGCGTGGCCCAAAATGGCGGTGCGCAGCTCGATGGGCCAGCTCAGCCGCTCCAGTTCGCGGACGCCCACAAACGGGTGGTTTTCGGCCGTGGGGTAGCGCTCGTAGTCGAAGTCGTGGAGCAGGGCGGTGGTGGAATAAAGCTGGAGGAGCGCGGCGCGTTCGGGACCGGCGAGCCCCAGGCGATCGGCTTCGGCCTCTCCGCAGGCCACTACACAGGCCTCGACGGCCAGCGCGTGCTTGCGCAGGTTCTCGCTCAGGGTCCACTCGGTCAGCAGTTGCCAGGCCTGGGCTCGCGAGTACGCCTGAGGGTCGCAGGTTGGGCTATCGCCGATGCGCATAAATTTTTGCCTCAATGTTGCTCAACTTGGTTCGTGCTTGTTCCGGATTTTCGGGGTATGATGGGGGAATCTTAGGCTGGACCAGGTTTTGAGCCTAAATTTCCACTTGACAATTATGGTTCACTTCTCCGAAAGTAACACACATCGCGGTGCGAAAAGGCACCCCGGAGACCCAGCTCTGGCGCTCCGCACACAGCCCATGGCTACCACCCTAGTGAGCGTGGAGACGCGTGAAGTACTGCGCTGCGATTTCTGCAATCTGGTACAGTACAGGCCCAGCAACTCCCACTGCAGAAGATGCCATAAGCCCCTCGATGTGGAGGAGCCTGTACTCCCAACCCTGCAACTGGTGCCCCATCCGTCGGCTCCGCAGTCCGCTGAGGCGGGGTTGCAGGTGGCGGGACAGGTGCGCGAGATTCGCAAGGCGCGCCACCTGAGCCAGCGCCAAGTGGCCGGGCGGATGCAGGTTCCGCGGACCTACATATCGAAGATTGAGAACGGCAAGGCGATCCCCACACTGGGTTCGCTGGAGCGGCTGGCCGCGGCCCTGGGTGTGGACATCTGCCAACTGGTTCGGGACGCTCGCAGCATCCGCGAGGAGGAGATGGCGGCGATTTTTGCCGACCCGTTCCTGGCCGAGATTGCGGCTTTGCTGCCCCATCTGGACCCGGTGCACCGGACGCTGTTTCAAGGCGCGGTGAAGGACGCTGCAACGGGACGGCGCCGCAGCGCATAGGGCTTGCTGCCGGCAGGTTTCCTTTCCGGTCGTGGGCCGGGTTGGCGGCGACCCCCCGCTTGCGCGGCCCCGCCTTTGCTGTGCGATGCATCGAGCAAGCGGAGCGATTGCGGCGCATGGGCGCTTGTGCTAGGGTCGATGATGCTAGACTTTCGCTCCAGCCGCGGGAGGGTTTTCACCGGGCGGGAGCTAGCTGGGGGCGAAAAGCCCCTTGATCGGGTCCCGGCTTCCATCCTCTGGCGTCCCCTTTTCGATGCCTGCGGTGGGGCTGGCCGGGAAGCCGCAAGAGCAACGTAGAGGCGAGTCCCTTGTATCCATCCGGCACGCTGCGCATCCAAGAGCTGACTGCGGAGGAGCGCGCTGTTTATGCGACGCTGAAGCCCGAGCGCCTGCCCGAGCACGTGGCCATCATCCTGGACGGCAACGGGCGCTGGGCCGGACGCCGTTTTCTGAAGCGGTTCCAGGGCCATCAGCAAGGGGCCAATTGCGTTCAATTGGTGACTGAGACCGCCTCGCGCATCGGCCTGCCGTGGCTCACGCTCTACGCTTTTTCTCTGGAAAACAACCTGCGGCGCCCCCGCGCCGAGGTCAACTTCCTGATGCGGCTGCTGAAGAGCTACCTGGAGAGCAACCTGCAGCGCATGATGGACAACAACGTGCGCATGCGGTACATCGGGCGCACCCACGAATTGCCCGCCGAGGTGCAGGACAAGATGGCCTGGGCCGCGGAGGCCACGGCGGGCAACACGGGCACCACGTTGACCCTGGCGCTGAACTACGGCGGCCGGTCCGAGCTGGTGGACGCCTTCCGGGGCCTTGCGGCGGAGATAAAGCTCAAGCACACCAGCCCCGACCGCATCACCGAGGAAGACATTCACCGCCATCTCTACACGGCGGACATGCCCGACCCGGACCTGCTGATCCGGACCTCGGGCGAGATGCGGCTTTCGAATTATTTGTTGTGGCAGGTTGCCTATACCGAGATTTTTTTCACCGAACGGCTGTGGCCGGACTTCCGGGGCATCCATCTGCTGGAAGCCATTGCCGACTTCCAACGCCGGGAGCGCCGCTATGGCGGGCTGGGCGAAGGCTCGGGCGAAGTGGACGAAGAGGCGGAGCGGGTCAGAATCGCGGCCGGCTGATTACCTTCGTTGTTCCTGGGCCTTTTTTTGCGTATACAGGCGTGATGTTGCCGGCGCATCCTGACGAAATGCAGGAGTGGAGGCAAGAATCCATTGGAACATAAGAAGTTGGAGCCGAAGGAAGAGGATTCCGCGGCCAAGGTGCAAAAGCTGGCCGAGAAGATGCGCTTCCGGCTGAAGGAAGCCATGGCGCAGCGCGGGGGCTCTGAGGCCTTTCTGCATTGGCTGCGGTCAGACGGGAAAAAAGGCGCGTGAGGCCGGCCAGCGCCGCAGTTTTGCCCGCGCGAAGCCGCCGGGCGCAAAGCGGGGGCGGGAATCCATTGGAAGACGAGAAAATCGCGCCGGGCCAAGAGGAACCCGGCGCTGAAGCGGAGCGGCTGACAGAGAGGCAGCGTGGCCTGTTGAAGGAAAAACTGACGGAATACGGCGGCGGTGAGGCCTTCCTGCGGCGGGTTCGATCAGAGGACGAAGAAAACGCGGCGCATCTCAAGAAAAAGGGACTTGACGCACGGCGTATATCGGCCGATGATGGATACAGTAATTTGCAGGTCAAATCTGATGAACCCCAGCCTGGGACAGAATAGGGCTAGAGCGGGCCGCCTTGAGCGGCCCCCTCGTTTTAGGGCCAAAGAAACGGTGTGACCTCCCGATCAGCGAACCGCTCCCTGGGGAAGATGGTCGCCGGGAACCTTTTCATGCCTGCATGGCCCCAGAGTGCCCAAAGGCCAGCACCAGAGATTCTCGCGCCCATGGCCGAATCCGCCGGAGCGAGCTCTTCCAACATGCGCATCTGTTTGTTTATCTGTTACATAGGCACTTGCCACTCTAAGAGCCCGCGCGGACCCCGCCCTGGCGGTGTATCCTCACCCTTGGCATGAAACGCATCCTCACAGCGCTGGTTCTGATTCCGTTGGTCCTGGTTCTGGTGTTTCTGGGGCCGAAGTGGCTGATTACCCTGGTGACGGCGGGGGTGGCGGTGCTGGCCGCGTGGGAGTATCTGGGCCTGGCGGAGCTAGGCGGCGCCAAACCGCCGCGGGTTGCGGTAGTAGTGGCCATTGCGGCGCTTTTTGCTGGCAATTTTGAGTACCCGGACCAGACGGCGGCGATCTTCGGCATTTTGAGCCTGGGTCTGCTGGTCTACTGCACCTTCCGCGCGCCGGTGGAGCGGGTGATGCCGGATGCGGCGGTCTGCATTTTCTGCATGCTGTACGTGGGGCTCACCCTGATTGCCCTGCCCGCCCTGCGCGAGGAGACCAATGGCCCCTCGCTGGTGGCCTTTTTGCTGTGCGTGGTGTGGGCGGGAGACACTGCCGCTCTCTACGTTGGCAGTCTTTGGGGCCGGCACAAGCTGGCGCCCGCGCTCAGCCCCAACAAGACCTGGGAGGGCGCACTGGGCTCGGTGGCCGGCAGTCTGCTGGCGGCCGGCGGACTGCTGGGGTTGGCCCATCAGCTGGAGATGTGGAACTCGGCCAGGCTCTCCTACCCTGACGACGTCTGGTACTGGCTGGTGCTGGCCGTGGTGGTGAACGTGGCTGGGCAGGTGGGGGATCTGGCCGAGTCGGCGCTGAAGCGCTCGGCCGGCGTGAAGGACTCGGGGAACCTGCTGCCCGGCCACGGCGGGGTCCTGGACCGCATCGACGCCCTGCTTCTGGCCGCTCCGGTGCTGTGGTACGCTCAGGTTATTCATCAGCGGTTTTAGGGCCTCTCCCGTGTTTGCCAAGCAGGTTGCGGAAGGCATTTGGCCTTGAAAGGGCACAGCTTGAGCCGTGCCACAGAAGCGAAAAAGGGGAACGCGGCTTTGGCTGCCGAGGGAATACGGATTGTGGAATGGACATTCCCTCGGGGGCTAAACCCCAGGGCCTCTCTCCTGCGCCGGCGGCGCGGCTAAAGCCGCGCCCTTTCAAAGCCAGCGAAACTCACCGCGCAGTCGAATGTTCGCGGTTTTGGGCGACTGCAGCGTTTGGTCTATAACCGCTTGATCTAACCGGGTTCCGCAAGGGACCATGGAATTCAAAGAAATACCTTGAAGCGACTCGCCATTCTCGGTTCCACCGGCTCTATCGGGCAGAGCACCCTCTCCATCGTGGAGCAGTTTCCCGAGCGCTACGCGGTAGCCGCGCTGGCTGCGGGGCGCAACCTGGACGAGGCGTTCTCGCAGGCCGTCCGCTGGCGGCCGAGGGTAGTTTCGCTGGCCACGGAAGAGCTGGCTGGCGAGCTGGCCGCGCGCCTGCGCCAGGCCGGCGTCACCGGCATCGAGGTGGTTTACGGGACCGAAGGCACGGTCGCCTGCTCGACCCTTCCCGACGCGGACTTTGTGGTTTCGGCCATTGTGGGTGTGGCGGGTCTGGAGGCCACGCACGCGGCCATCCTGGCCGGCAAACCAATCGGTCTGGCCAACAAGGAGTGCATGGTGGCCGCCGGCGAGATCCTCACCCGCGCCGCCCGCGAGCGCAACGTGCCCATCCTGCCCATCGACAGCGAACACAATGCGGTTCACCAATGCTTGCGGGTGGGCGCGCACGCTGAGGTGAAGACCATCTGGCTGACGGCCTCGGGCGGGCCGTTCCGCCAGCTTCCATTGGATCAATTCGCCGCCATTACTCCGGAACAGGCGCTGAAGCACCCCACCTGGGTGATGGGCCGCCGCATCACCATCGACTCCGCGACCATGCTCAACAAGGGCCTGGAGATCATCGAGGCCTGCCGGCTGTTCGATGTGGCGCCTTCCCAGGTGCGGGTCACGGTTCACCCGCAGTCCACGGTTCACTCGCTGGTGGAGTATGTGGACGGGTCGATTCTGGCGCAAATCTCCGTCACCGACATGCGCCTGCCGATCCTGTATGCGCTGGCCTACCCGGAGCGGCCGGCCTCGACGCTTACCTTTGACCTGGCGGCTTTGCGCCACCTGGAGTTCGAGCAGCCCGATTTCGAGCGCTTCCCGTGTCTGCGGCTGGGCTTTGAGGCGGCGGAAAAGGGTGGCGCCCATTGCATTGCCTTGAACGCGGCGGACGAGGTAGCCGTGGAGGCATTCCTTGAGCGGCGCATCCCGTTCACCGGAATCCCGCGTACAATTGAAAAGGTGCTCGCATCCACACCGGAGGCGCATCCAACCACCATAGCGGAGGTGCTGGCCGCCGACCGGGAGGCGCGTCAAACAGCTCGTGCGCTGTTGACGTAAGGCCGGGACCGGACACAGCACGTTGCCGAGGGAATAATCGTTTATCTATGCAGAACCTTCACGAAGTCGCTGTTGCCATCGTCTCTTTCATCGTCCTCGTCGGACTGATGGTAGTGGTCCATGAGTTTGGCCACTTTGCCGTCGCCAAGCTCTGCGGCGTGCGCGTCGAGTCTTTTTCCGTGGGTTTTGGGCCGCGGCTGTTCGGCGTCAAGTACGGCGATACCGACTACAAGGTCTGCCTGCTGCCTCTGGGCGGCTTCGTCAAGATGACCGGCGAGGCTCCGGAGCAAAACCTCGAGGCACCCGGCACACCCACTGAAGTTCCGGTGGACGACCCCGGCTCCTTTACCGCCCATCCCCGCTGGCAGCGGATGCTGATCGGCGTGGCCGGACCGGTTGCCAACCTCATTCTGGCCTTCGTGTTGATGTTCATCTACTATGGCTGGATCAATGAAGTCCCCAAGTTCGAGGTGCAGACCACAACCATTGAGTGGGTGGTTCCAGGATCGGCGGCGGCCCAGGCCGGTTTCCAGCCGGGCGACGTCATCCGCCACTTTGAAACCGTGAACAACCCCGACTGGAACCAGGTGATCCAGCGTGCGGCGCTGGACCAGAACCAGACCGTGCCGGTAACCGTGGACCGCGGCGGCCAGACGGTGAAACTTTCGCTTCACCTGCCCGCCAACTTGAAGGGCCAGGATTTCGATGTAAGCGACGTGGGCGTCATTCCGCAGTTCGTCCAGGGCCCCATCGGCGTGCAGCAAGTGCAGCCGGGGTGGCCCGCGGCCCAGGCCGGCCTGCGCGACGGGGACGCCATCCAGTCCGTGGATGGTCATGCTTTTCACACCGTGCAGGCGCTGCTGGCCTACATGCAGGCCGGACAGGGAAAGCCCGTTTCGCTGGTGGTGGTGCGCAACGGCGCAGTTTTGCCGCCCATGGTGGCGCATCCGGCCAAGCTGGATTCCAACGGTTTTAAGCTGGGGTTTGCGCCCATGCCGATTCCCTACGGGCCGGCCCCGCTCCCTTTGCGTCAGGCGGCGATCAAGTCCAGGGAGTTCTGCGCGGAGAATTCGCTTCTCGTTGTCGATGTGTTGGAGCGGCTCTTTACGCACAAGGCTTCGGTTTCGCAGCTCGTCGGTCCGGTGGGAATTGCCCGCGCGGCCGGGGAAGCGGCAGAGACCAAGGATTGGGCCCCGAAATTTGGGTTGGCCGCGGGGATCAGCCTCAACCTGGGCATTCTCAATCTGCTGCCTTTTCCCATTCTCGACGGTGGCATGATCTTTCTTCTGCTGATCGAGAGCGTGATCCGCGGCGACATCAGCATGAACGTGAAGGAGCGCATCTACCAGGCGGCCTTTGTGGTGCTGATCGCCTTTTTTTCCTTTATCATCTTCAACGACGTGACCAAGCTGCCGTTTTTCACACACCTCAAGCCGTGAAACAGTTATCAGTAATCAGTTATCAGTGGTCAGTTGTCAGTTTCCAGAGATCAGAGATCAGTGGTCAGTGATCGGCGCGGCTACTGACAACCGATAACTGACGACTGACAACTTACGGAGAGCCTGCTGGATGCCAGTGACCACCGAAGTGCGGGTGCGGTATGCGGAAACCGATCAGATGGGCATTGTGTACTATGCCAACTACCTGGTGTGGTTTGAGATCGGGCGCGTGGAGCTTTTGCGCTCCCTGGGCCTGGCCTACAGCCAGTTGGAGATCGATCACCAGTGCATTCTGCCGGTGATTAAGGCCAGTTGCCGGTACAAGGCGCCGGCGCGGTACGACGACCGGATTTTGATCGAGACGCGGCCTTCGCTGCTGCGCGGATCGGTGCTCAAGTTCGCCTACCGCATCCTGCGCAAAGCTCCCGAGGGCGAAGAGCCCAGGCTGCTGGCTGAGGGCGAGACGGTGCACGTGGTGTGCGACGACCAGTTGAACAAGAAGCCCCTGCCGGAGCGGTACGCGGCGGCGCTGCGGGCGATGATGGCGGATTAGCAGGCGATGGCAGCAGGGCGGAAACGGATCAAGGAGGTGGCCAGAATGCGAGCAAGAGGGTGGGTGCCTGGTGCGTCCCGGCTGGCAAGGGTTACCGACCCGGAAAAGCGACGCGTCGTCGCGGCCTGCGAGGCATTTATCCGCGACGTTCTGAAACCGCGTTTTCTACCGCAAATTGTCCCGACCAAATTCAACTACCCAATTGACATCCGCGGCGTCTGGGCGGGAGGACGATATCGCTTCGTGCAGCGCTACCGGTCGGGCCATGAGAGCAATCGCGGGGAAGAGTTCGACGCGCCATTCGCTCGCATCGACTGCGTCGGGCGGGACCTCTTCGACATTTACTGGATGCGGCACACGGGGAAATGGTGGAGGCTCTACACTGGCGTGAAGCTTGCCGAGGCGCTGCAAATTCTGGAAACCGACGGCATTCTTCATCCGGTCTAATCGGGCTTGCCTTTAGCAGTCCACTATACTGTTCGCATGAAAGCGCCTGGACCGGGGCCTCCGGAGATGGAGCCAACTCTTTCCACTGCTCCTGAACTGCAGGAGGTGCTCGCCGAAGTCTCCCGCCGCGAGCCAATTTTTCATCGCCCTGAATTCGGAACGTCAAGGGCCGATTTCGAGAAGATGACGGTGGAGGACTACTGGGAAACCGGTGCTTCCGGCCGCCGTTACTCCAGGACGGCCATTCTGGACGGTTTGGAGGAGCGATTTTCCGTCCCGCACGCCGACGTATGGGAGACGAGAGACTTCCATTGCCGCAGGTTGGCTCAGGATATCTATTTGCTGACTTACACGCTGCTCCAGGACAACGTGCGACTTACCCGGCGGGCAACGATCTGGCAAAAGACTCCTGACGGCTGGAAAATTGTCTACCATCAGGGAACCGTCGTTCAGGACGCATGAAGCGAGCCGGCCTGTGTCATTGCTCCGCTGGAAGATCCCCGACGGCGCGCATGTTCTTTCGGGAGTTGCAGTCTAGACAAACAGTGACAAGATTCTCAAGGCTGTTGTCCCCGCCCTCCGCAACCGGTGTAACGTGGTCAAGCGTAGCGGTCAAGCGCGTCAATTGCTTCTGACAATAGCGGCATAAATAGCCATCCCGCTCAAACGCCCTGATCCGGTTCTGTCGAATGTTGTAATAGTCGATGTTTGGGTTGTCGATGAACAACTCCGATTCCGATGCCGTCCGTTCGGAGCGGAATTTTCGACATGCTTCAATTTCCTCTGGAATCAGAACCCGATACAACGTGCCGTCCCGGTTCGGTTCGCCTTCTTTCCGTATTGCGCCGACAGTTTCCAGCGCTCGAAGCGTGTCTTGCACCTTCCCCAACGAGATTGGGTTCTCAGCAGCATACGAATACGCGGATCTCACGACCGCTCTACGGAGGCTGCGGGTGCTGACGCGAAGATGCGGGTTCCCATCCTTCAAGATCGAGTGCCGGAACAGAAACCAATAAAATGCGGCGTCGTAAGGTTCCAGAAGGGGCTGCAGGTCGTCAACGATCTCCTGAACGATGAGCGGTAGTTCCAAAGCGGAGAAATCACGATCTCCTACAGTTGCCCTCGTCGCGTTCACCTCAACTTCCAGTTCGCTCAGAAGTTGACGTATCATTTCAAGGCGCTTATTCATGTCGGACTACATTCTACATTCAGAAATCAAAGCATCGCCGCTGCCGCGCCGCAGGCGTTATCTGTCCCTGGCCACCACGAAATCCGGCACCCACAGCAGGGCCCGCTTGAATTCGGAGTCGGGGAGCGGGGCCAGCGCCTGGCGGGATTGCTCGGCGTAGCGGTCGGCGACGGACCTGGCGTATTCGACTGAGCCGTTGCGCGCCAGAATCTGCTGGATCTGCTGGCGGCTCACGTTCTCAAAACTGCGGTCGTCCAGAACCCGCTGGATGGTCTGGCGGTCGGCTGCGGTGCCGTGGTCGATGGAGTGAATCACGGCAAGGGTTGCCTTGCCCTCGCGCAGGTCGCTGGCCACGGGCTTGCCCAGAACCTCTTCAGTGGCCGTGAGGTCGAGCACGTCGTCGACGATCTGGAACGCCAAACCGACAGCGCGGCCATAGGCGGCCAGGCTCGTCTCCTGGGCCTCAGCGGCGCCGGCCAGCACCGCGCCCAGACGCATGGAAACCGAAAACAGGCACGCGGTCTTGCGAAAGATGAGGTCGTAGTACTCGGCCTCGGAGACGGCCTTGCCCAGCTTTTGAATTTGCAGCAGCTCGCCCTCGACCATCTGCTGGGTGAGGCCGATGAGCAGGTCGAGGACGCGCAGGTTCTGCTCTTCAAGAGCCACCTTGAAAGCCTGCATGTAAAGCCAGTCGCCGGCCAGCACGCATTTTTCGTTTCCCCAAGTCGTATTTGCAGAGGGCCGGCCGCGCCTGGTGTTGGCGCCGTCGATGATGTCGTCGTGGACCAGCGTTGCGGTGTGCACCATCTCCACCACCGTGCCCAGGCGGATGGCGCCCTGGTCAAAGTAGCCGAGTAAATGCGCGGACAGCAGCAGCAAGGAGGGGCGGATGCGCTTGCCGCCGCCCTCGCGCAGGTATTCGGCGATCTCTGTGATGGTGCTTACGCCGGAGGCGGCGTCGCGGCCCAACTCCTGCTCGATCGCCACGAGGTCGTCCCGCAGCAGATCGAAGACCTCTCTCGCCGTCGCTATCGCCAATGTGCTCAAAGCTCTCCGGTTCTCATGCTTTCTCTGTATGGCCCCTGCTGCCGGTGCGCAGCTTGCATATCGGATGCGCCCGATTCCCACAAAAGCACCCGCTCAATTGGTGCGGTAGTTGGTAAACTGCAACTCCACGCCCAGATCTTTGCCTCGCAACAGAGCGATGATGGCCTGCAGCTCGTCGCGGTCTTTGCTGGATACTCTGACTGTATCGCCTTGGATGCTGGCCTGCGCCTTCTTTTTTGAGTCTTTGACCAGCCGAACGATTTCCTTGGCCCTTTCCGTGGGGATGCCCTGCTGCAGCTTGATCTTCTGCCGCACGCTCTTGCCGGAGGCCTGCTCCAGTTTTTCGTAAGTCAGATTCTTCAGCGAGACGCCGCGCTTGACCAGCTTCTGGCCGAGAATCTCCTTGACCGCCTCGAGCTTGTATTCCCCGGCCGAGGCCAGCTGAATCGCGTCGTTGCCCTCCAGCGTAATCTCCGAGTGGGTGTCCTTCAGGTCGAAGCGCTGGCGAACCTCCTTCAGCGCCTGATCGATGGCGTTGCGAACCTCCTGGATGTCCACCTTGCTGACGATGTCGAACGAATTCTCTTGGGCCATGGCTTTCTTTCCTCAGACTGCCGGCGTTCCTTTGCCGGCCTCGATCGCCGGCCGGGTCCGCCGGTGCAACTCTATCAGTTTCCCACGTCAGCCCCAAGCCGAAACAGCCTCAAGAAGTTTTTCGTGGTCGCGGAGGCGATTTCTTCCTCCGAAACGGCCAGCAATCCAGCCAGAGTGTGGGCGGTGCGGGTCACCCAGGCCGGCTCATTGCGCTTGCCGCGATCGGGCGCCGGCGCCAGCCAGGGAGCGTCGGTCTCGACCAAAACCGCTTCCAGGGGCAGCCTGGCGGCGACGTCGCGCAGCGGTTGCGCCTTGGGATACGTCAGGTTTCCGGCAAACGAGACCAGAAAACCCAGGTCCAGCGCCCGGCGCGCCTGCTCCCAGCCGCCGCCGAAGCAGTGCATCACGCCGCCCAGGCCGGTGGGGCGCCAGTGGGCGTCGAGGATCTCGAAGAGATCGTCCCAGGCGTCGGTCGCGCCGTCCCTGGGCCGGCAGTGGATGAGGATGGGCCGCTTGCGGGCATCGGCGATCTCCAGTTGCCGGATCAGCCCCTGGCGCTGCACCGGATGCGGAGCGCCCTGGTGGTAGTAGTCCAGGCCGATCTCCCCGCAGGCGATTACCTCCGGCTCGGCCAGCAGGCGGTCGAGTTCGCCGAGGACCGCGGGGTCGATTTCATGGGTCGAGTGGGGATAGACGCCGGCGCTCGCGTAGAGCCGCGGCACATTCGGCTGCCCGTTGAACTGGCGGCAGAGGTCGAGGGCCTGGTGCATCTGGGAGGGATGCTCGCCGATGCCGATGGCCAGCACCGCGCCCACGCCGGCTTCCCATGCGCGTGTGAGCATTGCCGCGCGGTCGCCGGCGTAGCGCTCGCTGTCTATGTGGGCGTGGGAATCGATCAGCATCGGGGGGACCTCTCCAGAAACAAGAAATCAGTTCCCTGCAATTGCCAGCGGACAGACCACGCGCAACCCCAAGTGCTTTTTGAAGTGGTCAAAGTCGCTGTCGTGGTGGAGCAACTCATAACTCTCCTCGATGCAGAAGGTAGCGACAAACGTGTCAACCGTGCTGCGGATCGTGACGCCAAGCTCACGCAGTCTGCGGTAATTCCGCGCCGAGGCGATGGCCAGCGCGGTACTGCCGGTTTCGAAGAGGACGAACTGGCTGAGCGCGTCGACTGTCTCCGCGAACCGCCTTTCGCTGCGTATGCCCTGCAGTACCTCACTCAAAATCAGGCTGGTGATTCCGATCGGTTCAGAGCCAATGTGCAGGTTCAGCCAATCGGTTTGCTCGTTATGCTTGTCGGCCAAAAAGTCGATTAGGACCGAAGAGTGTGCGTCCAGCGAAGGCTGGCATGATCAGTGGGAGCAAGTCCCACCGGGGTAAAAGTCCAAGCCCCGTAGCTTGAATAGCAGGAAGGACGGAAACCGAACATCCTGAAGCCTATTG
>Ga0181524_10000268_pt1 | contig 63162 bp, 58 predicted proteins | sample PEATcosm2014_Bin_34_FD_119761 | JGI IMG/M metagenome (GOLD analysis project Ga0181524, IMG submission 119761) | Peatland microbial communities from MTU Mesocosm Facility, Houghton, MI, USA - PEATcosm2014_Bin05_60_metaG | ecosystem: Environmental > Terrestrial > Soil > Wetlands > Peat | place... | reverse complement strand
CAACGTCATATATCCTCTCTGGATGTTCGCTAAAAATGTAGTTGGAAACGCAAACATCCTCAACCAAAGATCGAGCGAAGTTCTCCATCGATGCATGCTCAGGAGTTTTGCTGCGTCTTCCTCCGTAGTTCGGTAACAACGTATGAGCAGTCAAGTGCCAAACACATGCCCTGAAGAGCCTCCCGATGTAAACTTTTCCAGAGGAATCGGCCAAAATCTTGAGACCAAGGAACGACGCGAGGCCATTAGCTAACATGAAAGGCTCAGGGATTGTGATAGTGTATCGATTACCGTCAAGCGTTATTGTTGGTTGGCGAACCTTTTGGTTCAGAATAACTCTTGTTTTCAGGTTGTCTTTGCTAAGTGAAAGAGCCAACGCATAATCCAAAAGGCCCATCGGGATTCCTCAGCCATAAGATTGGCATTCATTTGGGTCTGGGAAAAACAGACTCAATGATTCTTCGAATATCATCTTGAACCTCAACATTGTCGCTTGTAACCGCCACGATGGTTTCATCAGCTGCCGAGTTAGGGCTATTTCCGTCATGAATCAATGTGCCCCAGTTTATCAGATCCCCGAGCGAAGGCCCATATGGAATATCGCCTGCTTTATATTGCCGGCGAAGCTCAGCCCCGACCCGAATTATTTTAAAAGCGGTGTCGTCGTCAATCTTTGTGCGTTTAGTGAGCATGTTCACCTCATCTTGAGAAATCTGTTCTCCAACACTGGTGTAATCAAAGTTTATCCACACCGCCATGCGTCTCCTCATCGCCGCGTTAAGGGGCTTGGTTCCCGCGAATTCTGCTGAATAAGGGTTCATACTTATTATGAGATATCCAAAAGGATGTCTTTCGATAACTTCGTTGTCCTTCTCGTTAAGCACAAGGTGGCCACGCGTGTCAAGAACAGGGTTCAACCTAGTAGCAACATCCTGTTTCATCATGTTCGCCTCATCAAGATACATTATCCCCCCCAATCTCAACCACTTGGTCAACAACCCGTCAATCCAGTTCTCCTTTCCAAGCCCAATGAAGCGTCCTATCAAATCGTAAGATGACGTCTGTAAGCCGCAGTTCACCTCCCAAACTGGTAAGCCGCAAAGCTCCGCAACAAGGTAAACAATGTGCGTCTTGCCGGTGCCCGAGGGACCAATCAGTGAACATTGTTTGAAATAGTATAGAGCGCGAGTGATTCGTTCAACGTAATGCTGTCCACTGTCGATGTACTCCGGCGTGTTTTTGGGAATCATGTCCTCAAGATGTGCGAAGCTGTAGTTGGGATGCAGGTCATACCGTTGAATGTCATACTTGTTATAAAGGGGTGACTGTGACATTGGCCTATCCTTGTTCACGGACACGGTTATCTTGGAATTTCCTCGCCGAACTGAGGAAATGACCTCGATTCGGCTGGATTCCGCTTTTTCTTTCGTTCCCTGATGCCCATAACTCAAGATCGTGTCCTCCAAGCCAAATATATGGAGGAGCAGCACAAAATATAAATATTATGTATTACGATACACTACGTATCGTACGAATTAGGGCGAGCATTAACGAAAAACTGCAAAGGGCAACCAGCATCAAATAGATGGCGCACTTCGATAAACTGTGTGTGTAACAGCTCACCACATACAAGCCCTTTTCAGACACGTAGGAACCAAACAAGAGTTGAGAAAGATGAGCACCGAGACCGTTTCCCCAGCGGAAAACGAGCAGATTTCAGCCAGAGAAACCTCAAAACCGAGCCGACAGTCTAAAACGGCCATTCAGGAAATCCTTGACTCGTTGAAAAGTGCTCAAGACGATATCGGGCAGATTTCTGAATTGAGTTCTGAAGAAGAAACTCTAGTGGTTGAGTTCTTCACTTCGCTATCCCAGTTAATGAAGCCTGTCGCACCGAGCATCCGGATATCCACAGAGAAGGTTTCCAAATTTTTCAACGACGTTGTTCAAGCGAACGTAGATCAGAACGGATATCTGGTAATGCTGGACGCTGAGCGAAAAGTGCAGCTAAAGGACCTGAGAGAAGAAAAGCATCGCGATCTCATGGTCAGCGTGATGGAAGACCTACTCCCAAGATTCAAACAGCTTTTCAGCGATCAACGCCAAAAAATTGAGGAAAGAATGAAGTTCATCACGGCTGCTGCGAAGGAAGTGCAGAAAATGTCAAAGGCCCTGTCTGAGAAAGATGAATAACTTCCTCCCAAGCAAGATCAGTTCGGCGTTTAACCTGGGATCTTTCAAACAGTTGAGAAGATGGCTTCCATTTTGTGGCAAGTGAAAAACGACATTTATTTTATTTAGGAAGCAACGAGCTGTAACTTTTCACATTGCAGTACCCTTTCGTATGATCCGGATTCGAAGGGGCTGCAGGTGAGCAGGCCCTTTTTCCAAGAAGGGGAAACTTTAGTGGAGATTATCCAGAAGCTCTTTTGTTCTAGCCTCGAGGAAGGCCGTCAGTTTCTCCTCGGTCAAGGCTTCTTCTTTCGTCTGGACTTCTAGTTTTTCGCGTATTGTCTTGATGACATCATCTGGATGTACTGGTTTCATGAAGTAGGCGTCTGCCCCTAGATTGAGTGCTTCAATCGCATTGCCTATTTGTGGGAAACCCGTCATCATTATCTTTATCATCTTGGGTGTCGATTGGCGAAACGCCTTCAACAGTTTTGTGCCTTCAATATCTGGAAGCCTAATGTCTAATAGAACCACGTTGTAATTCGATGTCTCCGACTTTTTAAGAGCCTCTTTCCCAGAATTTGCAACGTCAATAATGAAACCTTCATCTTCCAATATTAACCCTAATGTTTTGCAAATGCCTTCGTCGTCGTCGACTATCAATATTTTTTTCTTTCCCTTCAATTTTTTTCACCTCCGAGCCCGATTGGATTTCTCACTCTCGCATCGGTTCTTACATCGTCTAATGTCAAGTTCCGCGAATACTCCTAACCGTTTCTTTTTTGTTAGGGTAGACTCGCCTCAATTTTTCAACAAACTTCGACAAGACAATAGGGATCTTTTCTTCAAATTTAACCCCTACCTTGAAACACAACACTTTAGCAATAGTTTCTTCCAGTATCGCCGCTGAACCAAGTACCTGCCCCCTATCCCAGCCGAGTAGCTTCCTCAGCTCAACAGAGAAGATGGAGAGCTTGTCCGGAAGCTCCCTTATCGGACATGACTTCTTCTCCAAATAATCCAAAACAATCTGAGCATTGAGAACTCCCAAAGATTCCTGCAGCACTTCAACTATCGTCACTACCAGTAACTGGTCGAATTCTTCCAGGTCCGCAAGCTCCAGCTGCATCGAGACCCTTACATCAGTTCTCCGAAGAATCTTTTCTTCACAGCTTATATTATGAATTATGAAGTTGGAATCGTGATTGCACAACACGCTAAGGACGATAAGATAGCGGGGCTAGTTAGGATCGAGATATTTGTAAGCACGTGATCAGAATCAGGGCGTATGTAACAAATCCGATGTACAAATTTTCTTATCTGTCGCTCCCTTATGTCATGATTGGATGATGGAAGATGAAGCAAGATTTCGCTATGCCAATCGCATCACACAATCAGGCGTCTTAAGGAATGGTGATGCCCTGTGGGAACAGAGATTCGTACCTTTTATTCCTTGAAAGAGATGGCTGAATACGTAACTGACCAAATCAACGAGTACAAGAGCTTATATGAAGATTACAGCCAATGGCTGGGATCTTTACTTCGGGACTCGGATGATCCCGGAAAATTGGCAGCTTTAAAGAGGGACATGCAGAGCTCTGCGAAAAAAAATCAAGCAACAAAGCAGGTTCAAAAGAAAACCCAAGACAGATCAAAGAATGAACAAGGTTCACATTGGATAGAAGTTGGAGGCACAATGCTTTGCTCGACAGAGCAAGGAGAAGCAGAAATACTTTTCGAAGCAATTGAAGAAATAAATAGAAAAACGCAGAGTCTCGAGAAGTTCAAATCTGCACTGCAGCAAATCGAACGGATAGGACCAGGCAAGAGCGTCAACTACGTAACGTACATCAAAGACGACATTCCTGATAAGATCGTAATCAAAAGTAAAATCACTGGGCAGACTGATGAGAATTTTAATTTCGCAGCCGAGTTCACTGCCCAAGGGCTGGAGCACTAAAGACGAGCGTGTGTCGCACAGAATACGCACAAAGAAAGAAGAAAAATCTTGAGAAACTAGTTGCAGAATGCTTGAAGGAGCTTAGGGGAATCGCTTATTTGCCCAAAATACTCGGTCTCAGGCGTAACGGTTTCAATCCAGATAGATAGCCTGCACGTTGATAGGATGAGTCAAGACCTCTCCCCAGAAGTTTTCTTCAACGTCAACGCGAAGCTTGAAGAGCAGAAAAAGACTAACAACACAGCGGAACTTGCCTTCAATCTTCTAATAGAAACAAAGCCTAACGCGGTAAAGTATTCTGTCGCAGGTACCGTAAAACTTGAAGGCAACATTCGGGACATAAACAAGAAATTGGAAGCGAACCCAAAAACAAAAATTCCCCAAATTCTATTTACTGTCTATCAACACGTTTTCAGTTCTATATATTTGCTCTCATCAATTCTCGGAACCCCTTACCCTCCTCCTGACATGCTGCATCCAATGCAGGAGAAGATATTAATCCTGTCCAAGGATGCCAAAGACGAAGCAACACAGTCAACAGAGGAAAATGGGCAGGAAGCTTCTCAAGTGAAGAAGACACCTGAAAACCTGCAGAAAGAACCCAAGGAACCTGAAATATTCGTTGCAAAGCCTGAAACACAGACTAGCAAAGCCACCGCAGCCCCACGGGCTTAGTGGTAAACCGCGTCTTAGAATCCGATCATTTTAAGCCCAAAACTCAAGATAACATTAGCTGCAGCCGCGATCCCGAAGATTAAAATGATGGTCTTCGGTGAGATTGTGAAAGAGGAATTCTCCTCCTCCCTAGGCTGTATTTCATAGCCCTTGATTTCATGCGTTTCCGATTCAACGCGTACGATCGCTGACATCTTCTTCATTTCAACCTCAACTATGTACAACCCCTCTTCGAATGAGACCCTCTTGGGTTTCAAACCGCCTTTATTTCCTATTCTCTTCAAGAAATTAGTTGCAATAGTTGTTACAGATTCGGCGTTCAGTGCTTTTTGCTGCGCAGAATTAATAATGATTGGAGCTTTCCTTTCCAGAGTTGCTGCCAACTCTATTGCCTCCCTTCCACTTTCAAAGAAACACCTTTCCCATTAATGGGTTCTTGCAGAGGTAATTGGTTTTCGTCAGACTCATCTCTCTTATTAGTGGCCGGCGAACTCTTTCTAACTTAAAGTCAGATTCTTTGTTTATAGCATTAATGAATCTTGAATAAACATTCTCACTAAGGGTTGCATTGCATCTTGTCAAGATGCTCAGCTCTTGAATTTTCTTGCGTACACCAATAGTCCGATCGCCGTTGCTGCGCCCACCCCAATTAGTATAAAAAGAGAATACTTTGTAAGCATCGGCTCTTCAACTCGAATCGTCAATGGAGAACTCTCGCTTCCGAAGATGGAGGAATTGCCCTCAAACTCTGCGGTGGCTAACCATTCTCCTGTGCTGTTAGGCCTGAAGCTTGCCGTGAAAGTGCCGTCCGGAAGTGTGAAACATTGTATCTGTTCTGTTTCGTTCACAGACGAGACATAAATGGTGATTGGAACGTTCCCAGTTTGAGGGGTAAAATAGCCTTTCAGCGTAACGTCGTCTCCTAACGCTGGTTCCATGGAAGTGGCGGTCAGATTCATCGTCGAAGGATATTTCACCTGGTACGTCCCGCTTGCGTTGAGCACGTTCTCCAACGTATCCGTTGCTGTTACTATATAGTTGACCGTGGTTCCTGCTGCCTGTTTCGGAATGGTTGCGTTGCACGTGCTGTTTGAAACGCTCATATTAAGCGTGTTATTACTGCTCCAATTATCTGTCGTATATTGCAGAACTGCATTCTGCAGCTCCGTTGTATTTGAAGCATAGGAAATCGTCGTATCGTTATCTGGATAAGTTGCCGTAGGAACTGTTACTGGGCTAAAACTGGTGTTGTTGAATTCGGTCTTAATGAGATAATCTATCGTTCCGTAACCAACTTCTCCGATGAATACAAGATGGTACAGATTCAGCCCTCCTTGTTTGGGCGCAGAAAAATTCAAGAACATACCTTGACCGTAGTATTCACAGCTCGAGTAGGCGTTGCCTCTGTATCCTTCAGTATCAAGGTTGTATCCTCCTGTTACCGTTGTTCCGTTGTTTGTTACGGTTGTTCCGTTGTTTGTAACGCCATAAAGCCCTAGCTCCCATGCCAGCGGAACCCCGTCGAGGATAGTTTGGTTGGTTGATGACGAACCAGACATCAGGTAGAGCCTAGCCTCGTACATGTCCAGAGTCTCCGGGACGTTCACGTATACTTCAACATACTGACTCGCTGTTGCGAATTCATAACCCCAACTTGTGTTGAGCATCGGCAGGTTGTCGCTTCCGAATCCTTCAACATAGTGTTCGTTCCAAACATCAGTTTGCACGTCTTCAATCAGCATGAACGTGGCTTCTTGAGCTGCTTGGCTCGCTTTGATGTTGTTTGATATTACAAAAGTGTAGTTGCCCGATCGCTGTGGAACAAAGAAAGCCGAGCCGTTAGTCCCTAAATTCGCTAGAAGACCCGCAGAAGGCGTGTGGTAGCCAACCATTTCTCCCAAATCATCGTAAACGTAAATGTCATAGCAAGTCAGTGGATACGGACCAGAATTCGTAAAATTACCATAAAGATAGGCGTGGTAAGTTTGGTTTGCCACGAGCGGACACACGATGGTCCAGTTCTGACCCGGCATTATCTGCGAGTCATTTATCAACACTGGAAAACACGGTTTCTCCAGGTAGGTCCAATTTCCCAAAGATCCTGAATTCACGTAAGTGTGAACGTACGTTGAATATTCCGTCGGATAGTCGGCCGCTAACCCTATCTTGGAGCCGGCTAGCTGCGCCACAAACAGCACGATTAGGATTTGAACTGCTCTTCTTTTCGAAAGAAAGCGTGAAAATCTCAACCATGACCACTGACCTGATAATTCAATCGCTGTCGAAGAAATACGTTATGAACATGAGGTTTTGATTTGTAGATCAGTGCGGCTCTTCATAGCCTCGTAAAGAACTGTTGATAAGTATACTGAGTTCATAACTCATTTATTCCTAATCCGGCAACTTGGAAGGCAGAGGAATACGGGTTGGTAGATAGCATCCATATTGAGTCTGAGATTGATCTACGTAAGGACTGTTGTTGTGGTGTTACGGTTTGAGAATAGGATTTTTCGTTTGGGAATATCCTCCGGCTCTCGTCGGCGGTTTAGGTACATACGCTGAATATATAACACGCCAGCTGGTTTCCATGGGCAATGACGTGACAGTTTTCACTCTTAATCCAGGGAACCTGAAGACTAGAGAAATTCTGAAAGGGGTAGAGGTTCATAGACCCCTAATCGCTGATGCAAGCAATGTTTTTCCCATGTTTGTCGTTGATGACCTGAAGCAATGGGGCACGAACATTCGTATGTTCAACGACATATTCATCTATAACATATTGAGTGCGTCAAAATTTGTGAATAGCATGTTGAAAAAGGAAGGCTGCAATTATGACGTTGTCTGCGTACACGACTGGCTGAGCAGCATAGCTGGCCTAATGGTCAAGAATGAGACGAAGACTCCGGTGGTTTTTCACGTACACAGCACCGAGTGGGGCAGGGCAGGAGGACAGGGGTCAGAAGTTGTGTCTCACCTAGAATGGGCAACTTCGCAAAAAGTGGACAAGATAATAACGGTCAGTCATGCTATGCAAGAGGACTTGGTAAGGCACGGTTGGCCAAAATCCAAAATAAACGTAATTTGGAACGGCGTGGACCCTGACTACTATAATCCCAGAAACAGCAAAGCTGAGGAAATTGAAAAAGTCCGAAACATGTACGGAATAAAACCTGATGAGAAAATGATTCTGTTTCTCGGAAGGCTCACATGGGTTAAGGGTGTTACGAACCTAGTCCAGGCAATGCCTACCGTGTTGGCAGAATACCCCGACACTAAATTGGTCATTCTGGGAAAGGGTGAACAACAAAACGATATAGTCGAAACGGCAAACAGACTTGGAATAAGCGAAAAAGTCGCCTGCAGATTCGAATTCGTGCCTGAGAAAGAGCGTATTCTCCATTACGCCGCAGCAGACGCTTGCATTTTCCCCTCCACTTACGAACCGTTCGGAATAGTGAGTCTTGAAGCCATGGCGATGGAGAAGCCAATAATTGTGGGAGCGCAAGGCACGGTGGGATTTAGAGAACAGGTCATTCCGGCTGGACCAGACCAGAACGGTGTTCATGTAAATGGTAGTAACCCTGCCGACATCGCTTGGGGCATCAAGGAAGTGCTGTCCGATCCAGAAAGAGCCAAAAAGTGGGGAATAAACGGCAGAAAAAGGGTACTGCAGTATTTCACGTGGCGAGAAGTCGCAGAACAGACGCTCCGAGTATATAACACGATGCTGCAACCACAAGAGCATGAGGAATTCAAACTAGTCGATTTGGTTGAGACACTGGCAAAGGAATAAGGAGCCTCACTAGCGCGTTCAAATCTTGAACCTCTGGCCGTATTCTCGTACCAACGTCCACCATCAGCGTTATCGGACAAAGGCGCGTTTTTCGCGATATTCATGCAAGAGAATCTTAGCTTTTACGGTAGTGAAAGATACGGGTTCCGAACCTAAGATGTGGTGGGCCCGCCCGGATTTGAACCGGGGACCAACAGGTTTCTGAACGTTGGTACGCTTATGAGCCTGGCGCTCTAACCTAGCTGAGCTACGGGCCCTTGAACGCCTGTTTTCTGTTATATTGCTGTTTTCAAGTTAATTTAAGTGTTTTTGGGTTTAGATTATCAAGCGTACGCAATCTGGTTTAATGCTTATATGATAGAGTTTCCCAAACGTTCAGCAAAGGAAGGAGACAAGTCCAAATGAAGCCTGCATTACTTGTGATTGACATTCAGAATGACTTCTTCAATTTCAGCCAGGTTTGCGCAGACTCCTTGAAATCCGCCATCGAATACGTGAACGCGGCGACAGGTCTGTTCAGAAAAAAGAACCTTCCCGTCGTCATCATCCAACACGAGAACGAAGGAAATAATCTAGTTCCAGGCAGGCCAGGCTTCGATGTGCCTGACACAGTGAAAATCGAGCCCAGTGACTTGCGAATAATGAAAGCATATGGCAACTCATTCAAGAAAACAGGATTAACAGAGAAGCTTAAGGAACTCGGAGTTGACACGGTCATAATAACTGGTTTCTGCGCCGAAGAATGCGTCCTATCTACATACAAGGGCGCAGAGGACTTGGACTTGAAACCGATAATACTCAAAGGCTCAATCGCATCGACCAATCTCGAGCACATCAAATTTGTGGAGGAAATCTGCGACACCGTAACCTTCGGCGCACTTGAGACGCTACTTTAGATGTTTCAAACAGAACTGCAAAGCGGGTTGTGGGACCTACGCGACGGTTTTTGGCGTGCGAAATTGCAGATTAGCGGTGGATGCGTTCGTAATGATACAGGTACTCTTGAGCGTATCCCGCGTGTTTGCCGAAGTATTCTCGGCCGAAGGAGCTGAACTTCTCGTATACAGATGTGCTCAGCGATTGTTGTGAAGCGTTCTTTCTGATGAATTCCGTTCGGAAGTGTTTTGCGTAGTGCTTTAGAACTACTCGTCTTACCCACACGTCGACGGGAAACGCCTCAAGCTTTTCTAGAGAAAACAGTAGGACGCAGTCTGCGACCTTTGGACCTACGCCAGGAAGTTTCAGCAGCTCTTCTTTCGCTTTCTCATAGGTCGTCTCTTTCAGGCGTTCAAAGTCAAGCCCGTTCTTGTGGACTATTCTTGCTGTTTCAGAGACGTATTTGGCCCGGTAACCCAGGCCGCATTCCTGCAGTTCTTGCAGCGCTGCTTTTGCCAGTTTTTCGGGTTTCGGGAATGTGTAAACGTTGTGGCTGTCGAGGCAGATTTTCTCTCCAAATTTCTCAGAAAGGTTGGCCAGCATCTGACTTATCGCCGAGATGCTCTTGTAGGTTGCGCAGATGTACGATATCAGGCATTCCCAAGGTTCCTGGCGTAGGATGCGTAGGCCTCTGAACTCGTTGATGGCCGCCCTGACGTAATTGTCTTTGCCGATTTGAACGAGTATCTTGGGTAAATCGTCATCCAAACGAAAGTAGCTTTCGACGAAGCTTGCGTTCACGCCCTCGAACTCTAAGGTCTTGCCGTACTGGCGTACCCTGCACACTTCATCTCCGACGACGCCTCGCCACCAGTCGTCCTGTTTTTCCCATCTGAACGTCTGTCCGCAGCACAGAGTGAAATCCAGGTTGAAGGGTGTTGAGGAGCCTAGCTTAATGTGCACACTTTCACTCCCATGCAGTCAAGATTCATCCACGAACGTTTCAGGCTTAGGAATCTCCTTGGGTAGTCCTCTCCTCTCGCGAAGTTTCGTAATTAATTGGTTGGCGAGGTTTTCCGGAATCTTGCTCCAGTGGTCGAAGGCGAATTGCCAGAATGCGTAGCCCGAGGTTGCTGTGCGCATTTCTGCGGACATGCCGAGGGTCTCTGCCACGGGGATGTAGCCGGTGATTTTCGTTACCAAGCCTTTCTGCTCTGTGCTGAGTATTTTTCCTCGTCTGCGAGATATTATGTTGGTGCATGTGCCGAACCATTGCGGTTGGACGGTAACTTCGATTTCGTATATTGGTTCTAAGAGGACTGGTTTCGCTGTGAGAAATGAGCCTAGGATTGCGCGGCTCACGGCTCGTGTTATCTGGTCAGGTTCGCGCAGGCTTGGGTCGGGGTCGAGCTCCGTTTTCATCAGCCTGGCTTGCACTTCTCTGAAAGCTTGCTCGCACAGGGCTCCAGTTCTGCAGGCCCAGTGGAACCCGGTTATGATGCTGGCCTTAGCTTCTTTGAGGTGTTGAGCGTCTGGGCTCGAGTCTACGAGCACGTTTCTGTTCTCGTCGGTTGCCCAGATGTGGTTCGACTCTTCCGGTTGCGTGTTCACACGTTGTTCTTCCCTTTTCTGCTGCGAGAATCTGTTTTCTGGGGGTTGCACTTGTATCCAGAAGTTGTTGCGTTTGTTGGGGCTTTTGGCCATTACTGTTCTGCCTTGTTTTGTTATTGTTTCCCTGTAGGCTGGGATGGGGCTGGAGGTTGTGAGTTCCGCGTCGCCGATGTACTGTTTCAGGAAGTTTGTGGCGATTTCTAGATGAAGTTCTCCTATGCCGCTGATGAGGTACTGGCCGGTTTCTTTGTCGATTGTTGTTGTTAGGTTTGGATCTTCTATCGAGAGTCTGTTCATGGCTTCTATAACTTTTGGCAAGTCTGCTGGTTTTTTTGGCTCGATGCTGATGGTCATTACGGGTTCCGCCGCGTATTTTACGTGTTCGAACGGCACCATGGCATCTCTGTGTTTGTAATCGACAAGCGTGTTCCCAGCCCTTGCCAGATCAATGTCCGACAGGGCGGCGATGTTGCCCGATGTGATGCTGTTGACCGGTTCTCTGAAGGCGCCCATGCACATCATGACCTGCTGAACTCGGTATGCCTTGTCTTCTTCCACCAAGTAGACTTCGTCTCCCTGCTTTATCGAGCCCGAGAAGAGCCTTCCAGTTGCCACTAATCCCGTTCCCAAGATTGGTTGTGCCGTGGTTATGCACATGGCCGCTGGTCCTTGGTCGTCGCAGTTTAGCATGGCTTGGCCGACTTCAGAGTCGATGTCGCCCTTCCAGATTTTCGGAATTCGGTATTTTTGGCTTTCAGCCGGGCTTGGAAGGTTCTTGACCATCATGTCCAGAATGGCCGTGTGGAGCGGTGTCAGTCTCGAGAGTTGCTGGTGTTTGATTTTTCCGTGTTCCTCCAAGATGGCGCTGCCGCCGAGTTTTATGCCTTTTTCGTTGGCTGTTCTGAGGGTGAATCCCCATTTGTGGAGGGCCGAGCCGAAGACGACGCTTCCCTCAGTTGGCTCTACTTTCCATTTTTTGAATTCTGGCTCCGCGTAGTTCTCTATCAGATTGTTAAAGTCGGCGATTATGCGGTTGAGTTTTTTCTGAATTTCCGCGGGGGTTAATTTCATTTCTTCTATGAGTCGGTCCAGCTTGTTTATGAAGAGAACTGGCTTCACCCTCTCTTCGAGAGCTTGGTGTGTGACGGTCTCTGTTTGGGCCATGATTTCTTCTACGGCGTCCACGACCACGACCGCACCGTCTATCGCCCTTAGGGCTCTTGTGACCTTGCCCGTGAAGTCCACGTGCCCCGGTGTGTCAACGAGGTTGATTACGTAGGAGCGGCCGTCCGTTATGTGCAGTAGGGAGATGTTTGCAGTTTTAATCGTGATTCCGCGTCTTTGCTCTTCTTCCAGGTAGTCAAGAGCTCTGGCGGAGCCTGCCACCTGCCGGGGAAGCAACCCAGCCTCAACGAGCAGCGAATCGGTCATCGTTGTTTTGCCATGGTCGATGTGGGCGATTATGCCCACGTTGCGTATAGCCTCTTTTCTGCCCATCAGCCTCAGAATTTCCTGGGTTTGCTTGAACCTAGGCATGGAAGTCTTTCCTTCACAACTTGTTTTTCCTATATGCCACGCTGCTTTTAAACTTCCACAACTAACATGAAATCGAAACAAGGCATGGGTCAAGCGCGAACAGGTGTTCCTCAGTGCCGGATTGAGACTCGCAACGAGATTATCAGTCTGATGTTAACGAGCGCGATGCGGCTAGCTTTTATCGGCTCGGTTGGAAATAGAGAGATGGAAGTTTCAAGCCTTGAAGAAAGCGTCCGGTGTACCGATTGAAAAGCTTGCGGAAGACGCTGCGTATGCACAGATTCTGTGTTATCCCAAATGTAAGAAAGAGGAGCTGAGAAGGCGGGTTGAGGAGCTCCGAACTCTTGGAGTTACGGCTTTGGAATTTGGGGGGCGCAAGCGGGTTTCTAACGTGAGCGTTTTGGGCAAGGGATGTGTGGGTATAGTTCTGGTTGCTCGTGTCAACGAGGAGAAGGTGGCTTTGAAGGTTCGAAGGTTGGATGCGGATCGGTCTGTGATGCGACATGAAGCAGAGATGTTGGAGAAGGCTAATTCCGTTGAGGTTGGGCCGAAACTGTTGGGGTTTACTGGCAACATGGTTTTGATGGAGTTTGTGGACGGCTTTTTGCTTCCCGAATGGCTTGGGAAACGCGTCGGAAAACGCCTTGTCAAGGAGGTCCTGCGCGATGTACTTGAACAGTGCTGGCTTTTGGACAGTATAGGCTTGGATCATGGAGAATTGAGTCATGCGCCAAAGCACATAATCGTTGACAGATCGAATAGGCCGTTTATCGTTGACTTTGAAACGGCCAGCGTGAATCGGCGGCCGGCCAACGTTACCTCAATCTGTCAGTTCTTATTCATCACCGATATTGCAGAAGAAGTTGCTGGAAAGATCGGCCACAAAGACAAGAAGGCTATAATTGAGGCCTTGAGGTTTTACAAGGAGTGCAGAAGCCGCGAGAGTTTTGAGGCAGTTTTGAAGGCCTGTGGTCTTTAGACAACGTAGCTTATTGCTTTGTGGTGGCTTTGGTTCTTCTCGTCGTCTCCTTTTATTTCCTTCAGGAGTTGCGCTAGGTCGAGCCAAGTTTCCACCTTGAGTTGCCTCTGAACCCTTTCTTTGTCGATAAGCAAGGGGACGCTATCAACGAATAGCCAACAGCACGTTTCGGACACGATTCTCTCCTCTCCATCCGAAAAAAACCGTTGCTTTTCTTATAACTGTGCATGTAAGAACAAAATAGAAAAGAAATCTAGAAGATTCTTACAATCCAGAGTCGTCGAGAGCACTGAAGCCTGGTTTTTGAGTTGAGCGGCTGGTTCATCGACATTTTCGCCGCCAGGCGTGGAAAGGTTTAAAAAAAGTCTGGTCGCCTAACTTGTTTATTCTAGTAGGTGATGTTTGTGACCATTGAAAGGGAAGAAATGCAGGAAATAGTTAAGAGTTATAAGGAACCGATCGGCTTGAACTTGGGTTCTCATTCTGCCCTTGACGCTTGGCAGGGACAGCGCAACTATGGTTTGAGGAGCATTATTTACACTACGCCGAGCAGGGCGAGAATTTACCTTCAAAACCCGATGGTGGGCAAACCCGAAGAGGTTGTGGAGGATTTGCCGGGGTTGGTGAAGCGCGATCTGCGTGTTGTTAATGATGTGAAGGACATTAAGAAGGATGGCGATTGGAGGACCGTCATACTGGTTCTTGACAAGTATTCTGACATTGTCAAGTACGTTGATGAGCTTGTTGATCTGGAGTGTATGCAGATTACGAACAGGGCTTTCGCGGTTTATGTTGGCGGAGACGAGCGTTGCAGCGTGATCGAGGACAAGTATGCGGTTCCGATATTGGGTTCGCGGAATCTCTTGAAAATTGAGAACAGGGGTGAGGTTGATAGGGATTATTACTGGTTTGCAGAGAAGGCCAACATTCCTTCGCCGAGGTCTTACGAGTACAGGGTGACGAAGAGGGGTATAAAGTTCAAGAGAGCGGTGAACGAGCCGATGATTCTGAAGGCCGAGCACGCACACAGGGCTTTTGAGAGAGAGTTCATCTTTGCCGCGGATTCTGTGGACTTGGAGGGAAAAGTTGAGAGAGAGGTTAGGGCTGGAAACCTGAGCAAGGAGGCTCTTGAGAACGGCCGGGTTGAACAGATAGTCCTTGGGCCTCACGCGAACTTCAACTTCTTCTTCTCGCCGCTGGACGCGAAGAGCGAGTGGGGAGACGCTGACAACTGGTTCTCAAAACTGTACAACGTCAACATGGAAGAGGCAAGGATCTGCCTGGCCAATCAGTTCCTGTCAATCGATGAACGAAGAGAGACGATTCTGGACGGAATAAAGAGGCTTCCGATAGACGTTCAACGAAAGATAAAGAAGGTTCCATCATTCGAGGTCACTGCCCACGCGATACTGAGCCTGAGAGAATCGCTCTTGAAAGACGTCCACCGGTACGCCGACCGCTTCATGCTCGCTTGTCGGGAGTACTCGCCCCCAGGAATCATAGGTGCATGGTGCCTGCAAACGCTCATCACTTGGGACCGCGTTTCCAAGTACGAGCTGAAACCGGCGTTCAAACTTGACTACACGGGCGGGACCGAGGCGAAGTCTGCCGTGGACTATGGGCTGTATGACGTGCCGGATAGTCGAGATCCCTTCATGCACATTCCGGTCACGCAGGACGTTGCGCTGAGGCACGGAGGAGGCACGAACGTTCACATGGGCCTGGGCTCACAGTACGCCAACGCAAAATACAAGAAACGGCTTAGCACGGGTGACCGAATAGCCCTGGAAATGAAGAGAGCATTAGAGGCAGATCAACTGCACGAACTTGTAACGTAGGCACTTTGAAGCGATCATTTCTGACGCTGCCTGCTAATGGCAGGCTGCGGCCTCTGTCTGCGTGATCGTGAGGCTCGCCGTTTGATCCTCTTTTCCCGCGTCCAGTCGAACTTGCAGGAGAAGCCATTCAGTGAGTTTTTCGCAAGTGCTGGGTTGACAGTGCAGATTGCTCTCCATTACAGGATCCGCAAACAGACACTTGAAACAGGGGATCTGGATAAGGATGTCTATGGCTTTCATGGTCATCTTTCGGATATGAGAATTGCTAGTTTAAAATATAATTTATGAATGCAAGGGAAGGACGGTGAGTAATGATTGCTGTTTCTGATTCAGAATAGCAGATTGACGACGTTTTTCTGGAACTCTGGTCCTCGGGTTGTTCCGCATGCGAAGTTATGGAGGGTTTCAGGGCTGTTGGGATGTTCTAGTTCCTGTATCGTTTGACTATTTCGGCAAGGCTTGGAGCTTCGAATATTCTTGTTTCGGTCAGTTCGTTTGCGACGGCCATGTACATGTCGCTGATCGTCCGTTTCAGTGCGGGGTCAAGCTTGGGCGGTTTGGACTTGCAGAGTTTCTTCCAGTCTTTGACTCCTTCTGTTTGTGCCCTTTTCTTCGCTTCTTCAACGTCATTGTGCCAATCCGTTTTCCGGTAGAACTGTCTGGCGATCTCTTTGCTGACTTGTAGTCCCTCGTAGGTGAATCTGCTCTCGTCGAGTGTTCCCACGACATCAACAACCATGAGTCTTCTCTGGGGGTCAAGAGCCAGCTCTATCTTTCCGTCCTCGTTTTCCAAGTCGGCCTTCAAAGCCATCTGCGTTATCGCCTTGTTGACCTTGAAGAGCAGGGCCTCGATGTCTTCAACCTCTTCATCTGTCAAGCCTGCGAGTTCTCTCGCCTCGTCCCAGGTCAGGTACCTGTCTGCTTCTTCCAGCTTCGTGCTCACGTCAAAGATAGGCTTGGAGAGTCTCTCCCCCGGTCTGGGATAATGATCTAGACCCAGCGTTTCAATCGTGATTACGCCCTCTTCCAGCCGTTCGAAGACTGAGCTGCCTTCAGGCAAACCGTTTCTGTAGATAATCTCGAGTGGTATGAGAAAGTTGCTCAGGTTGGGCGTGTACGTGCGATAGTCGTACTGGAGTTTTCCGTCCTTCATAACAGTGGGAGGTCTGAAAACGTTGACCAGGTCTATTTCCATAACGCGCGTCGGCTGCTCCGCCTCTTCAACGTTCACGGTTTTACCGTTCTTGTCGATGAGGCCCTTGTAATGAGTTTTTATGCCTCTCTCCTGAAGCTTCTCGAAGCAGTATGCTCCCATCATGCAGAGCGCGGCGCCCTTGTTTTCGATTTGATCTGGCATTTCTCCCCAATCAAAGACCGAGTACCTGTCCGAAAAGTGGAACCTGCCGACGCCCATGGCGTTTTTCGTCGGCTTCTTGACCACCTCAAGGTCTTTCACGCTGCCCATGATCAAGCACTACTCCAACTTCTTAACAGATTCGTCGGCTTTCTCGATCTCTCTCTTCTTAGCGTTCTGGTACTCTCGAACCTTCTTTTCCAAGACGCGGTCTTCAATGGCAAGAATTTTGGCTACGGCAACGGCAGCTCCTTCAGGCTCAATCGTCACGACCGAGCCAACACCACTGGGAACTCGAAGAGACGAGTATATGTCAGTCCCACCGTACTTTTCAGAGTAGGGCGGGCACGCAATAACCGGTTTTGCAGTGTTCGTGTCGACAAAAGCACTCAATGCATTTGACCTACCCGCAACAGTGACGTAAACGGTTTTCTGTTGTTCAAACTCCTTGAGAATCTCCAAAACCTTCTCAGGGGTTTTGTGGGCAGAAGCGACTCTCAACTGATACTCCAGTCCAAAGGCTTTGAGATGCTTAGCTATTTCCCGACAAAACTCCAAATCCCGCTCTGAACCCATCAAAACCACAACTTTACCAGCCATGTCTCCACCCCAGCAATGGTTTTGCTAAAGGGTTTCACGTCTTAATTAATCTTCCATCCCGCGTACGACAGCTGCGCCTGCAAGAGATTGAGAGAGGCAATTTTGAATATGCTGTGTTCCACTAACATAAAGGAAGTTTATGTTTCACTCGACGGAAGATCTTTTCGTGAATCCTCCTGAACTCTGTTAAAGTACGTGTTCTTCTTCTATGAGGTTCTTTGCCCAAACGTCGACTTTTTTGATGAGAAACGCTAAGGGATAGAGCAAGCCGATTGCTAGGGCCGCAATTCCATAGTCGAAGTATGGTTTGTCGAAAGCTTGAAAATCCGTTTTCCAGCTTATAGATACGTTGGCATCGACTGTGCCCAGGTTTTCGAGAGCCAGTCTGACAGCGCCTCCCTGAGTTACCTCGGGCCCAAAGCCAGTACCGCCACCCGCCGAATTTAAATACAAAATTGTCCCTTGCTCAACGATGCCGTTTGGCCGTTCAAGAGTTTGGTTTATGAGGCAATCGGCACCAGTATTACCGTTTAGAAAAACATCGATTGGAAGCCATGCTCTTGTCCAACTGGTAATGGTATCATCGATGATGGGCTCTTCGAGTACGATGGAACCATTTTCAAGAAAACTGCCTGATGGAAACTTCACGTAAGACATAGTGACATTATATGTGTATGTTTGATTTGGATGAATCACAATTACATCTGCTCCCCAAAATGACCCTAAGGATTCCGTGGTGGTCATGAACAATACGAAGTGGAGACCAGCAATTATCAATGCTGTGGCAACGACAAACGGAATGATTGCATAGACAATTCTGCTCGCTCTCCGCCATTTGTTCGCGTATGGAAGCGATTCGTTTTCAGTGTGACTCATTAGTTCATCACGGATGATGCATTGCTTGTACAACCACAATATAACTTCTTTAGTTTTAAGACTTCCGGGGTTTAGGATCAATGTCTCATCCAATTGTTTGCTGCGTTTTTTCAACAGCACGCGCAGAAAGACTGTGCTGTGGATTGTCGACCCCTTATATTAGCAAGAAAGAATACTTACTTGAGGAAAAACTGAACTGTACTTCACGTTCCAGCTAGTGGGGGTTCCCGTTGGAGGTACATTGGTACTTCAAGCTGTTCAACAGCATAAAAGAAAAGCACGAAGTCACCTTCGCTCAGATGGAACTGAACAGCCTATTCGGGAACGTTAATCCAGTGAGGAATTTCTCTGACATTTTGGAAGGCACGCTTTTCAGCAATTTCAGAACAGGAGAGATTCGAGTTCAGGATTTTTTTGCACACGAGCTTCCCTATGGAGAATGCCAGGGGTTTTTCGCAAGAACACAGGAGTTGCGCGACGTGTCGCTTCTGGTCATGCGCTTGGCTTATACGAGAGAATTCTTCGCCGCCACCGAATCCAATAATTCCTCAGGTGTCTTGCAACGAATGTTTCCTGAGGGAACAGAAAGGAAGAACGTCGAATGCTTCAGCAAAAACGGTTGTGTCTTGCTCAGGTTCATAACTAATCAGTACTTCCTTGAAAAATCCCAGTACATCTCCAAGCTCAGCAGAAACGAGGAAGAAGTCTCAAGCAACGTTGAATCTCTCTTCTCATTCTTGACTGAAAAGCTTCACAGAATCCCGGCGACGGAGACGATGCAGATAGGAAAGAGGCTGGAAGACTACTTCACGATCAGAGAAGAACCCTCTTTATACTTGACTCATTACATGCACCCCTACAAGGGCAAGTTTCATCCCAAGATGGTGAGGGCCCTTCTGAACTACGTTTTTCCCAAGCAGGTTGGCAGGGTTATGGATAATTTTGCGGGATGCGGTACCCTGCTAGTCGAAGCTACCTGGATGGGGCTGGACAACACTGGAGTGGAGATTAATCCTCTTTCAGCGCTGATGTGCAACGTCAAATGCAGTGCTCTTACAATTCCTACGAGCGAATTGAAGGAAAGCATCGACAGTTTTCTGCGGGATATTGGTGACGCCCTTGCCCGTAAGAAGCAGTCTTCCAGTTCTTCACATGCTGTTCCAAATCCAGACAACCGTAAGGAAACCTTTGGAGAGGCGAAGAGCAGCGTTTCAGCAAGACTCGCATCCCTCTTCGGCGACTCAACATTGGATCATGTGATCGTTGCGCACGGCCTGGTCAAGAGAGTGCATGATGAGAAAATCCGCGAGTTCCTCGTGATCGCGTTGAGCGGGACAATTTCGGATTTGGCGAGAAGACGAAAGGGCGAGTTCGTGGAAGTGCTGCAGGCCAGACTGAAGAACCTGTACTTGAGAGTGTGCATCTTCGAGAAACTGAACCAGGTGTTGAAGATCAGGCTGGGAGAATCAAGAACGTATGTTGCTGATACAAGAGACATGAAAATGGTCGAGAGTGAAAGCATCGACGCTATTGTTAATTCGCCACCGTACAGCACGGCGCTGGACTACGTAAAGAATGACTATCCTCAGCTTACGCTGTTGAAACTGGCAGACGTTTCTCAGCTTGAAATGAACATGATAGGGAGCCCACGGTTCAAGCTTTACCCGCAGTCTCTCTTGACCGAAGTAGTAAACAATGCTCCTGATTATGCGAATCTTCCTCAAAATGCCAAAGACGCCGTGTCCACACTGATCAGGGGCGGGCGAACCAAAGAAGCACTGCGGAGCTACAGATTCTTCAAGGACATGAATATCGCCCTGAAAGAAATGTACCGAGTGCTTAGGCGCCCTTCCAAATGCGCAGTTGTGATAGGAAACAATCACTACAAAATGAACGGGAACTATGCGGTTGTCAAGAATGATGAGGTCATCAAGGACATGGCTTTGATGCTGGGTTTCAGGGAGGACAGGACTATTGTCAGAGAACTTGAGAAAAGTCAGGCAGGAATGATACGGGATGAATCCATCCTAATTCTGGAGAAACCATCAGTTTGAGACCATGGATGAAGATATAATAGCTGTTGAGTGAAACGGCTTTTCTATCGGCTGGGACATTAACGCAAAAAGATTTGGTAGATTACTGGCGACGATTTATCCAATGCTTATTCGTGAATTCCTTGATTGGGTTGATTTTCTCGGCGCGTCATACTTATATTTTTGATGAGCGGTCTCTACCCATCTAAGAAATGGTGAGGTTCAAACGCGCGCGCTACGGCTGCAGAGAAAACGAAATCAGCATCAACATAAGAAAAGTCGTGATTTTTGGTGATTGATCAAAGTACGGTTCTTTTGTTTATTACGGTAACGGTGGCCAGCGCGGTTGAAGCGGTTGAAGCCCTTACCATTATTCTGGCGTCGGGTATTACTAGAGGCTGGCGTTCTACGTTCGAAGGGGCGGCGCTTGCGTTGGCTTGTTTGGCCGTAATCGTGGTGGTGGTCGGTGCTGCGCTGATCCAGTATGTTCCCCTCTATATTTTGCGGGTTGTGGTGGGAACTTTGCTGCTTATTTTTGGGCTGCAGTGGCTCACGAAGGCCATACTTCGCGAGACGGGTTTTAAGGCCCTGCATGATGAATGCGACATTTACGAAAGAGAGGTGGCGACTCTTTCTCAGGAGAAGGGAATTCGTGGGAAACGAGATTCATTAGCTTTCGTGGTGAGCTTCAAGGGCGTTCTTCTGGAAGGTATGGAAGTCATCATGATTGTGATCAGCTTCGGTTTAGCCGGCGGAAGTCACAACCAATTGGAAACGGCCGCGCTCGGTGCCGTTGTTGCCGTGGGATTCATATCTGCGATGGGTGCTGTGGTTGCGAGGCCTCTTGCTAAAGTGCCGGAGAATTATATGAAGCTGGGTGTAGGTAACCTGCTCACCGTTTTCGGCCTGTTCTGGATGGGTGAAGGTACCGGTGTTCAGTGGCCACTCGGCGAGGTATTCATACTAGTTCTCCTGGCGATAATCTTCTTGGCAACAGTGGTATTGGTATCTCATTTTAAAAGAGTTCACAAGAGAGAAATGGAGGTTCAACATGACGTCAAACGATAAAACGCCAAGTGTGCTCAGAAGAGGAATCAAAAGCTTCTTTTCGTTCTGGAAGGACTTTCTTGTGGGCGACTCCCCAGTGTTGGCGTTAGGCGTGATAATCATCCTAGGCGTCGCTTATCTCTTACACAACTCTGCCGTCTTGGCCCCAGTGTTTGCAATTATACTGGTATTGGTTCTGATGACATTTGCAGTCTGGCAAAAAACGAGGACACGACGCCATTCCCAGCCCTAACAGTGCAGAGAATCGTTTGGTCCGCTATTATAACTGATAAGTCGTTGAGAATAGTAGAGCGCGCGCATTTGTCTTTTCCAAAAAACGTCTTCAAGCATCCCTAAAAACTTTCATTTCCGTTGCTGAAATAATGTGAGGAAGGCGGCGTTAAAATACAGGTTTATTAACAAACAAATAGAGTAGAGTTTTTTCCATCATTTCCGATTCACGAGAAAGCCTAAGAATGGCTAAAAAAAAGTTTAGGAAGCCTAGATACGTTTTCAGATATGTCGAAAGTGCAAACAGAATTTTCTATCACGAATATGTATCTAATACCAACTGGTCCCACCAACCGTAATGGGCTTGAAAGGTATGATTACCAAGAGCCAAGTTTTCGTTTCCGTAAAATTCGTATGACCCGCCATTTTTGAAATCTATCGTAGTAAAAGGTATGACGCCATTGCTTTGAGTTACACTCACAACTTCACCGCTGCCCTTAACCTTCAATCCAAGCAACAGTCCACCATTCACGATTAGAACTGCACAGACAATCGCAACTAGACCCACGAAAATTCCGTCCATTATGTCTCTCGTTCTTGTCATCAGTATTGCTTCCTTCCTCAGAAAATGACAATTGAAACCCACTTATTAGCATTTAGACTTTTAATGCTCATTTTTCGGTTTATCTCGAAGACAGAAATCTTAAATCGGCACAGCAACAGAAGACAAACTACGGATTCAAAAATGAGACGTTGGTATTGGTTTCTACTGATTCTTTTCCTGATTGGTCTTGCGCCAGTTTCTATTGGTGAGTATTACCTGACTGCAGGGGGAAACAGTGACTTAGGTTTTGAACTTACTTTGCTAGGTGCATTTCCCTTGGGTGTTCTTGGTGCAATTGGGTGCTGTATTTTTTGAGATGGTGGAAAAAAGCACACGTGAAGGTTTTGCGCGCGCGTACATTATTGAGGGCTTTTGCGGTGGCTGTGAGCTTGTTATGGAGTGTGGCGGGTGCTAGAGCTTCACCCGTCTCATTTCCCCATTTTTAGCGCGCGTGCTAAACCCAAACGTCGCCTGCACTTTGTTTGTTATTTGGTTAGTCCTCGGTTGTGGAGGCGTTCGTCTTCCCATGTTGCGAAGTTTTCTGGGGGATTGATGATTTGGCTTGGGGGTTTGCGTTTGAGTTGGGCTGCGTTGTTTGGGCAGCCGGTGGCGCAGAGTCCGCAACCGATGCATCTTTTTGGGTCAACGACGGATGTGCCGTTTTGTTCGGTTATAGCGTGTACTTGGCATCTGGTTCTGCAGGTTCCGCAGTTCAGGCAGGTGTCTGGGTCGATTGTGGCGGTGTAGTTGGCGTGGGCGACGCTATTTTCTATGCCCCAGTCGTTGATGCCTCTGAGTATGCCGCAGCAGCAGCCGCAACAGTTGCAGACGTAACCTACACCTTTCATGACGTTGCTGACTGTGTGGACTAGGCCTATTTCTTCGGCTTTGTCGAGGAAGGCTAGGGCTTCTTGTTGGGAGATTGTGTATCTGTGTGTAGGACGTTCGTATTCTGAGAAGAACAGGCAGGTTTTGAGTGGGAAGTCGCATTTTTGGCCGAGGGTCTTTCGTTGTACTCTGCAGATGCACTCGCGTAGACCGAAGGATTTGGAGTTCAGGAGTATTGCCTTGACGTCGTCGTACGGAAGTATCAACTCCGATTTGACTGCTTTTTGTGCGGGGATGACACGGTGTAGGGCTGGCTGAGGCTTCATGATGCCAACCGCGCCACCATTCGTCAAATATTCTTCGACGAGGTGAGCTAACTCGTGATCCATGCTTTCCAATTGAGCCTCGTAAATGCCAACTATAAAGGGCGCAAGTCTGAAGAACGGTTTTCCCTTTTCATTATCGCACCAAACGAGTCCACGCTTAGCCATTTTCGTTAACTCTGCTTCTGTCTCTTTAGCGGAAAAACCGACCCTATTGCCTATGATATCGATGGATTCCAAGGATCCGCTCAATTGACTTGCAAGCTTTGCCTCCTCGGGCGAGAATATCTTCTTCAGAATTTGAATCTCAGCATTAGAAGGTGTTCTGGGAAAACCGTTCGGTAGTCGATCTAAAGCGTTAGCAAGACGCTCATAAACCGAATCACTCAAAGATTGTCCCTCTTCACTCAAGAAACTTCTTGGTGAATACCTATTTAATAATACTATTTCTAGAGCGCGCGCGGCTTAGAGCAATGAAAAGCAACCCTAAGTTGGCGATAGATTTTTGAGAACATTTTGTTAATTGGTGTTCTTCCGGGTGTTTGTGCATGTATATGCGTAGGAGTTCGGCGGTTCGTTGTTTGAGTTTGAATGTTCGGCTTGCGTGTCCTTTGCATCCTTTTGCGCTGATTATTCTTGTTCGGTGTCGATTTGGCTTCGGATCATGCTTGACAGTTCGGTGATTTCTAAGCCTGTTTCGGCTAGGATGGTGAAGATCGTTGCGTTTCTTTCTGTTGCTGCACTTATTATTTTGGTGACACTTTCGGTTTTGTGGATTATCGGTATCACTTCTTGGGTTTTGTAGAAGGGGCGTTTCCATGTTAAACCGTGTGTCTGTACAAAATACTCGTAGTTGTTGATTAGCTTCTGTTTTGTGGCGTTGTTGAGTGGACGGTGTGGTTCCTTGACTGTTTGCATGGTTGAGATGTGGGTTTTGACTTCTTCGGGTTTCATTAGGTCAACGGCCTTGCTTAATTGTTTGAGGGTGTAGAAGATTGACCTTATCGAGCCGTTGGATAGTCCTGCTGCGGTGCATTTGACGATAGTCTTTATTATCTCTTGTTTGATATTTGGTGATTGCAATGTTGGAGTGCTGGTAGTAGAATGGGGTCGTAGTCTAGCTTGGTCCAGGATACCAGCCTGGGGCGTTGGCAACCTGGGTTCAAATCCCAGCGACCCCACCAAAAGTCTTTTCGCCAAATGAAGCTGGTCGGATTGGCTATTTTGATAAATAACCTTAGAAATACCAATTTCTTGTTCTTTCTGGTACTTGCGCTCTTAAAACATTGAACAGACTTTTCAATGAAAACCCTTTTCAAGCGCAGACTAGTAACAGCATATTGGTCTTCTGGTTATGTCAGAGGCTTCAAGCGTAGAGGAAATTTTCGGCAAGGCCATAGAAGAAGAAGGGCGGTATGAGTGGCTGAAGGCAGCTGATTGTTATCAGAGAGCCATTGCAGCTGTTGCTGAAACTGATTTTCTCAGGAAAGGAGAAATCAGCGAAAGACTGGCTTATGCCATGTACAAGGCAGGTTTTCAGGCTGAGAGCAGCAACGAGTTCAAAGATAGGATGCAGCAGTCTGTTCAGGAATACGAGAAAGCCAAGGATTTCTATGAAAAATGCGGCAAACCAGCTGCACCCAGAGCGCTTCGTTGTAGTGCCATGATCGCATACGCGGGTTATTGGCTTGCTTCGGAAGTGCCTGAGAAGAAGAGGCTGTTGGACGAGTGTTGGCAACGGACAAAGGAAGCTTTGGATGCTTTCAAAGAAGCTAGGAACGCTTTGGAATATGGGAAAACGTATAACCAACTCGCCTCAAGCGCGTTCTTAGCCTATGCCCTCGAGTGGAGTTTTCAAGCTGGCGAGAAGATAATCAGAGAGGCTATGGAGCACGGAGAACAAGCAGTCACTCTGCTGTCCAGCGTCGGTGACCCCTATGAACTGGCAAGAGCCTATGTAAGAGCAGCCTTTTACCTGACTGCGTTCGGCCTTTATTTCGTTCCCGACTTGGATGAGAGGGGAAGACATCGTCAAAAGGGTCAGGGTTATTTGCAGAAAGCCATCGAGCTTTCGGAAGAAGCAGCTCTGCTTACGCTGGCAAGCACGTCTGGCGGCACTGGCGATGAAACAGGCTTGAGTATTGACGACATGCTGGTGCATTTTGAGAAAGCATTAGGCTACGCAAAGAAAACCAAAGACAAATATCTGATCGGAACCGCACTCGACTGGTTAACATACGCTACTGATTGGAAAACCTTTCTAATCGACGACCCGGACAAAAGGTTGGAGGCTGATGAAAGAGGCCTGCAATACGCTGAAGACGCCAAACAACAGTTCTCATCAATCTCATTCGTGAGCCCACGTGGTGACGTAATGTGGACTGGAGCACCTCATATCCACCACTACTTTGCAAAAGCGCGCTTCTGGGAAACTGATCCGAGGAAGAAACGTGATTTGCTAGAAAAGGCAGTGGCCTATGGTGATACCACAATAAAATTGGCCGAGAGCACAGGCTACCCTGGAATCATGGTATATGCGTATTGTTATTCCACGCTGGCGCTGGGTGCTTGGGCGGAAATTGAAACCAGTCTTGAAGAGAAAAAGAGGCTCTTGGAAAAAGCTATGGAATATGGGACGAAACGTCTAAGAATCCAGAAGCAGCGGTATCCCTTCCTTTACTGGAACCGAGGTGAGGGGCTGTCCAATTTCGCTGATTTGAAGGTTGAATTGTCGAATTTGGAAAAGGACTCTGGGAAGAAAAGGAATATACTTGAAGAGGCTATCTCAGACAAAGAGCGTGCCCTGCAATTAGAAATCAAAGAGAGTTTACAGTTTGAAAAGATAGGCGACCTGTCAAATTACGGCGTTCTTTCGCTTAACCAGTATTCTTATGGAGAGTTGCTTAACCGTCTTTACGGGTTAACCAACAGCAGCGAGCATCAGAGGAAAGCAATAAAAGCCTTCGAGGAGGCAGCCGAATCAAATCAAAAGCTAAATCTGTTAAGTCGTGTGGCTGAGTGCTGCTGGAAAGCTGCGAGAGGGTATGACGCTCTCGGCGAACATCTAACCGCTGCTAAAAACTTTGCTCTTGCCTCAGACAATTACAAGAATGCTGCGGAAAAGATTCCTCAACTCAAATCCTTCTACCAAGATCATGCGTGTTACATGCAGGCTTGGAGCGAAATCGAGAAGGCAAGACATCATCATGAAAGACAGGAGTATGGTTTGGCAAAGGAGCATTTTGAGAAAGCTGCTGACCTGCACAGATCGCTGAAACAATGGGGCTATCTGGAGTTCAACTATTGCGCCTGGGCACAGGTCGAAAAGGCAGAAGAACTAAGCAGGAACGAGCAAAGCGAAGATGCAATCAAAGTGTTTGAGCAAGCCTCGCAGCTATTCAGCGAGACCAAGAAGTCGCTCCAGACACAAATCAGCAAGATTGAAGATAATGATGAAAAGCAAATGGCAACCACCATGTTGAAGGCCACAGACTTGAGGCACGAATACTGCGACGCCAGAATTGCCCTTGAAGAGGCAAGGATCCTCGATAAGAAGGGCGATCATTACTCCAGCTCTGAAAAATATCGTTCAGCGGCGGAACAATTCGAGAGAATGGGTCAAGCATCTGAGTCGGAGCAAGAACAGAGAGAGATGAAATTCATCACGACGCTTTCTCGGGCTTGGCAGAAAATGACCATGGCAGAAGCAAAGTCATCTCCAACGCTGTACGTAGATGCATCCCAACTTTTTGAGCAAACAGAGGAACTTAGCCCGAACGAAAAAACAAAGATGCTGGTGCTTGGACACAGCCACTTTTGCAAAGCTCTTGAGGCAGGAACAACATTCATCGACACGAGGAATTCAGCAGCGCATCAAACGGCTTTGCAGCAGCTGGCAAGTGCCTCCAACTATTATGTGAGAGCAGACTTCGAGAACGCTGCAGAATATGCCAAAGCCACGAAACTCCTCTTCGACGCGTTTGCTTACATGGACAACGCCGAAAAAGAATCTGACCCGGAGAAGAAGACCAGACTTTACACCATGGCTGAAAAACTCCTCCAGACGTCTGCTGGCTCCTACACGAAGGCTGCGCATCCTGAAAAGCGAGAACAAGTGTTGAGACTACTCGGAAAGACCAGGGAAGAACGGAAGCTGGCTGCATCCCTTACCGAGGTTTTGCATGCCCCTTCAATCGTTTCCACGACAAGAGTGCTTACGGCCCCGACACCGACTCATGAAGAAGCAGTTGGGTCAGAACGGTTTGAACATGCCGATGTACAGGCCAACCTGATAATTCGACAGAAGGAATTGAAGGTCGGCGAAAACCTCAGCATAGCGCTGGAGCTGGTGAATGCTGGGAAGGGTTCTGCCGTCTTGACCAAAGTCACGGAAATCATTCCTGAAGGGTTTGAACTGGCCGAAGAACCCGAGAATTGTCGAGTAGAGGATAGTTATCTGAACTTGAGAGGAAGGCGTCTTGAACCCTTGAAGACGAAAGAAGTGAAGCTGGTCCTTAGGCCAACGGTACAGGGTACGTTTTCATTGAAACCGACCGTGCTTTATTTGGATGAAACTGGCAAGTACAAGTCGCACGAGCCTGAACCCGTAACAATAGTTGTGAAAGAACTGGGAATAAAGGGTTGGCTTAAAGGAGAAAGATGACCGGAAACTAGTTTTGCGGAAACCTTTGGGTGCGGCCTCGTGGGTTCAAACATGGGCATTGACCTAAGCGACCCCACATTTTGAGCAAATCCGGAACAAACTCGGAAGCAAATTCTCCGCAAGAAGAGTTCAGGGGCTATCATCGTGTTCGCTGATATGTAAGGGTTCAAAGCGCCACCCATCAATTCAGAGTGACTCAAGATCGAGAAAAGAGAAAGCGAAGATGCAAAAGGTGCGATCTGGAAATGGTTTTTGGAAGTTTTGGCTCTGTAATGGCGTTAATCATCAAGTTTTCTGCATTAGGTTTTGAGCGAATATTTCTGCTTGTTTGACGTCTTCTGCGTTGGGTCTGCCTTTCTTTATTCCTCCGACTATTTTGAGAGCCCCAAAGGTGCCAAACCCTGCACAGTTAAACTCTGCCACGACATTGTACCCCTTAGACTGCAATTTTTCCTTTAGGCGTTGGTGAAATTTTGAGGTCTTTCCGGTTTGGCCGCTTGTTGAGAATATGAAGGCTTTCTTGTTTGTGACTTGAGGAAGTTTGTCGGCAAAGTCAAGCAGAACCTTGTGGTGTTGCCCGAGGTAAATTCCTGAGCCGAAACCGACCCGGTCATACTCAGAAAGCCGGCCAGGATCAATTTGCTGAGGAGTCTTTATTTCTGCGTCGAGAATACTGGCCATGGCTTCAGCTATTTTCTCAGTGTTTTTGTGATGATATGAAAGAAGCACTATTAGCGATTTCATTGCCATCACTATTGAATACAGGTCTATGAACATTGTTCATATGTTTTGTAGGAAATGGTTAACAACGGCAATGTCAGGCTTTGATCCTACCGTCATAAGACACTAATCGGATAGCTAATTTTGGTCACTATTAACTATCGTGTGCCGTACTGATATTTAATTCAGAGATGCGCGCGCTGGCGCCTATTGGACAAGTAGTAGTCCAAAGTACGTTGGTTTTTGTCTTCGGGTCTTCAAGACTTCGATGTGGAATCCGTTTTTTCTTGCAGTAGCATAAACGTCTATGCCGGAGGATTCCAATGAGGGTCTTGCCAACCTCGGATAAACACAGTGTTGAAGGTTGCATTTGTCGCATCGTTCGCAGGGCCCAGCGACCAGCCCAAAGGCAGAATGGTACCCAGAAAGGAAAATGTGCCTTTCCAATTTAGCAATCATGTCATGCATCGCTATCGATTCATCCCGTCCCTGCATGATGATGGCACTTGAATACCCCTTCAGAACTTTTCTCGTCTGTTCTGGTGTTGGACTGAAAGGTGGGCAAGTGAGAGATTTGCCATAATTCCCGCAGCCGTATTGACATTTAAGCCTAACCCAGTCTTTAACGACAATGTTTTTCGGGTCGATCGCTTTCGCGTCAACTGCTCCCATTCGGACTGCAAGTTCGGCAAAATGCTTCACATCCTCATCCAAGCGTTTACTGCTCATCAGGACTCCCTGCCCATTCATTCGACCTATTAATTAGAAAGTGCCGGGAACATTTTAAGTTCACGGTTAGATTTTGGATCATTCGAGAACCTACTTTGACAATTGGTCATTTCAGCATACGAGCATATTAGTTGCAATGTCAGGATTTTGAATAAGAATTTCAATTTGACAAAACTTTTAGGGAAAGAGATTTCAAACTGTGATGACTCGAATGCGAAGACATCCTTCCAGCTTCGTCGGCTGTCTGGTTCCTCTTGGTCTGACCATAAGGGAAGGGAAGGTCCCGCCGAGTGTTAAGAAGACTCAGCTGGTTCTCGCCTTGGTCAGCATATTCATCGTCGTGGGACCTCTCGGGGCAACCCTGCTCGTCTACCGTGGCAATCTGAGGGGAGTGTTTACTCCCTCGAACGTTAACAAACTCACCAACATACTGTCGAGTCAGGGTGGACTTAAGATGCCCAACGTAATAAACTCGTGGTGCAACCTCACCTCGCGGACTTTTTGTATAATCTTCAACTTCACCAACCCAACAGCGACCAACTTGACGGTAATCTCGTCATCGGCGAACGTGGCGGATCATAGCGATGGTTATCCTTTGGGACAGATATCGCTCGCTAACGCCGTCACCGTCGGTGCTAACGAGACGATGACGTCCCAAATGACTGGCACACTATCTGAGGAAGCCGCTATGCACGTTGCAACTGCTCACTCTGGCGAGAGCAGTTTTGATGTTGACCTTTCCAACGCGAACATCAACTGTGCAGGCGTAATGCTGCAGATAAACGGAACGAGCACGATTAACAACGTTTTGATACTGAGGTGACAGCATGAAGGGCCTGAGCTTGAATATGAAAAACCTGCGCGTGAAAAACGTGAACTGGTTCGCCCTCGTTGGGGGCGCTCTGACCCTTGTGTTGGCAGTGTCATCTACATTTGTTCCGTGGTGGCAAATCACCGTCGGCCAAACTCTGGTCAGAATCGGCATTTCTCCCGTACACACGTCAACAAACATCGTAGGCTACGACGTGGCCCTTCCGATAATCGCGGCCATCGGCTGGATGTTCATGGCGATGCTCGTTTCCGTCGGCATCGTTCTCGTCGCCTACTCGATAATCCCTACTAAGCCCTACTCAAAACGTCTGCTCGGTTTCGCTTACAAGAAGCCACTGGGAACACTAATCACATTTACCATACTAATGCTGATCGTAACGAACGCTGGGACGATAATCGGAACGATGCTGAGACCCTCCACAATGTCAGGAGCAGACCTGAACGTCCCGTGGTCCGGCGCGAAAACGCTGCAACTAAACTCCTCCGTAGCCCAAGGCACGGTACGCGGCATTGCCGTCTCCGCAGAGGTCGAGTGGACATTCTGGCTTGCAGTAACAGTAGCCGCACTCTGCATAGCAGCCAGAGTATACCACAAAAAGCTCGACAGACCCGCACCCATCGAAAACGCCAAGCAACCCTCCCAAGACGCGGCATAGCTGGCGCAGACCTGGATTAATGATCTGTCTTCAACTCTGCCAAAACCGGAGTTGAAGGGACCCAAGCCGCGCGCGCTTGCTTCTTCACAGAAAGGCAACAGAAAACGTCAGAATGCTCGACGAAGCAGTCTCACTGACATACCTCAACACATAACATAGAACAAGGAAGCCCCAGTTGGTTGGACAGAATTACGCTATAATCAGCCTCAGAGCGCGCCTTTCTTTAAGCAAAACGTTAATGAAAGCTGTTCGAGCAAGAATGTCTGAAGGTTACCAGAACTGGAAGGAATACACGTATGCTGTTTATGGTGATTGAACGGTTCAAAGATGCAAACGCAGTTTACCGCAGGGTGCGGGAACGAGGCAGAATGCTGCCAAAAGGACTAAGATACATTGAAAGTTGGACAGAAGCCAACTACAGCCGTTGCTTCCAACTAATGGAATGCGGAGATGAAAGTTTGTTCCACGAATGGGTGATTCAATGGCAAGACTTGGTGGACTTTGAGATCGTTCCAGTCATCGAATCCAAACAAGCAGCGAAGCTAATTAAAACAAAAGAATAAAGACGATTTTTTGAAAAATTCTGAGACAAACCATTCCACTAATTTTGGCTGCGCTTCACTTTTTTTAGAACAACAAGCCTCCCATCCATCACGCCTGCTATTGAGAAGAGCGGAAATGGAAAAACTGGGCTACTTTCAAAGTTTGAAGAGAAATATTTCTCGATTGCTTGTTCGGTCACTGGATTGAATCGGTCTTGAGCAGATTCAAGGCTTGCTCCACGTATGAGCGCGCGTCCTTGGAGCTTTAGAACGCGGCAAAGTTCTGAAGAATACTTTGCTCGATCATCATCCTCAATCACGTGAAATAACCCGCGGTCGGTTACGAAGTCTATGGTTTCATCCTCGATTGGCAGATCGAGAGCATTTCCAAGGCGCCAATCAACTTCGACACGAGCTTTCTCTGCCCTTCTTTCAGCAATTTTGAGAGCAACGGAGCTGAAGTCTACGCCCATCACGTTGAATCCACAGTGAGCAAGAAAAATCGCGTCTAAACCGCCTCCGCACCCCACATCGAGAATCCTGGAGTTTTTCCTCAATATCCCTGCGGCGACAATAGCGACAAGTTCAGGCGATGGATAATTCAGTTCCCAATGCTCAAAATCCCCGTTCGTGTAAGCTGAATCCCAGTAACCATTGTCTGTCAAATCAAGAAATCCCTCAATGCATAACTCCAATCTAGCCGACGATAAAAAGTATTTCTGCACCTTAGCGCGCGCGGTAATGAATCGAGTTCGCTTCTTCCGCGTGTGCTAGAGCAGGAGAGTCAGCAAAGCTCCGGTGACTATTGGGAGAACTAGGTTATCGTTTATCGGCAAGGGTAGAGTTTCAATCAGCATGGCTGCAGCCGCCCCTGATGCTGCGATGAACGGGTTCACGAAGAATACGGCTGCTGAGAAGGCGAAGACGAAACCGAAGAGGGAACCCTCCAATGTTTTTCCTTTGTTAAAAGCGAGAGGAGTCCTTCCAAACATTTTTCCAAAGATTGAAGCTGCACTGTCTCCAAATACGAAAATCACGATGGCAGCGTCGCTTGCGGGACGTGGAAATAGAAGGAGAGTGAACAGTATTCCGAAAGCGTAGAATATGGGAGCGGCACGGAATTCGTATTGTTCTTCCGGTGTTGTAGCGTGACGAGTTATTGACGAGATTACTGGCAGGTTTCCTTTCTCCATGATTGTCAACTCGGAGATGACGTAGAACGCGGTTATGACCAGAATGAAGTAAGCGAGAGGGTAGATGCCTATCAAGCTTGAAAGAACAGGTACTGCGATGCCTGACGCGTGAATTATCTCTCGGACAACATCATTCTTAGACGGCAATCTCCGGGTTTTCGGTTGGCCCTGAATAATCGAAAGGACTTCGAGGGGATATCCGGTGACCACGTAATCTGCTTTCATGCGGATTATGAAGTCAGGGTTATAGCCGATCTTGAGAATTTCAGGAAGCATTAACGAGGCGTTATTACGGTCGTCTACGACCACGACACAGTCTTTCGGCGTTAACCCCTCGGTTCCCAAGATTCTCTTCAGGATCGCAAGCTTTCCATCACGTTCGATACTGTCACCCCATATCTCCCCCGTCACAATTCCGTCTCTGATCTCCAGGTCAAAACCGAAAGCATAATCAGCGCCAAGCGTTGATGCCAAATCCCGAACCACAAAAGTCGGCAACCCAGAGCTTATCAGCGCGGTCTTCCAGCCTGTGCTACGCAGTTTTTCAAAAACCTCTCTCACGCCGGGCAACAAGGGAGTCTGTTTGAAGATCTGAACAAGGTCATCAGCTTGGAAACCTTTGAACACTCTGAAAACATGCTTCATCGCGGACTTAAGGGAGATGAGACCCAGCTCGTAGAATACTCCGAACAAGGCTATTCGCACAAACTGGGAAAAACGAAGCTTCCTACCTACCTCAAAGAGCAGATAACGTCTCTTAGGAATCAGCACGCCTTCAACATCAAACACTGCAAGCCTGCGTCTCTCCATTTTTAACAAGCCCGACCCGGTTCAAACAGCCGCGACGACAATTACTTAGTCACTGCTTCCGAATTCTTTCGTAATTCCTTATAACTTGATCGCGCGTGCCGTCGACTTGATAATAGTTTTCTGAACTCAATCGCTCTTTGCGCGAGTACCTTTTCCAATAGCATACGCGTCTTAACCTCCACAGCAATAAGATCTCCAAATTTCCTCGTCAAATTTTCAACATCAACCACTCGAGTCACCGAACTCATGAGCCATTCCCATGGTTTCTAAGTGACTTGAAGAGTCGTCGGCAACATTCTGTTCTTTCCATATATGTTAATAACCTTACGCTTACCTTGAAAGCGAGAGGCGATTAGAAAGAGGCAGGTTAATTGAAACGAAAAGGAGTTACCTACGATGTGGGGCTCCAATATTACTTCAATTGGCGTCCCATTTTCGATCCAAAGGTAGTTCATCGCGAGCTGGAGATTATCAAGGACGACCTGCACTGTAACTCAGTTAGAATCTGCGGTCTCAGCGTCGAACGCCTGATGATTGCCGCAGAGGACGCCTTGAAACAGGGGCTGGAGGTGTGGCTTTCTCCCCTGCTGTGGGACAAGAGCCAGAAGGAGACGCTTGATTACATTACCAAAGCGGCGACCGCCGCGGAGAGATTGCAGCAGGGATGGCCAGATAAGCTCGTGTTCAGCGTGGGTTCGGAGTTAACCCTTTTTATGCAGGGCATAGTGGAGGGCAGAAATCTCCAGAAGCGAGTGAGCAACCCCAGAGTTTTGTCCCGACTCAGGGCTGGGGAGCACAACAAGCCGCTTAATGAGTTCTTGGCCAGGGCAAATGAGAAGGTCCGCTCAGTTTTTCATGGCAAAGTCACGTACGCCTCGCTCGTGTTTGAACTGGTTGACTGGAGCCTCTTCGACTTCGTGGGCGTTGATCACTACCGAAGCAAGCGCATAGAAGACAAGTACATCGAACTTCTCAAACCATCTTTCGCACATGATAAGCCGGTTGTGATAACCGAATTCGGCTACGGCACATGCCAGGGAGGCCTCGGCTCGGAAGGTTTTCTTGGTCCAACAGGCTTGGGCGGTGACATCGTTGATAACACGTCGCAGTTCCTGCATCATATACCACTCTTTGGTCGATTCATACGGCCGCACGTCAAAGGAAACCATGTCCGCGACGAAAGCTGGCAAGCACGTCAACTCGTTGACCAGCTCACCATTCTTGACAATGCAGGCGTTGATGGCGCTTTCGTATCCCAGTTTGTATTGCCCCTTTGGCCCTATGACGATAATCCGAGGTACGACCTCGACATGGCGAGCTCCAGCCTAGTGAAGAGCTACGCCGATGGAAGGCATGGCATCACCTACACGGACATGCCCTGGGAGCCGAAAGAATCGTTCAGGGCCGTGGCAAATTACTATGCCACACATTAAAAGAGTGCTCTAGCGAACACAACTAAAAAAGATGAACAAACAAAGTGAGCGACGCCGGCACCTCAGTCTTCAAATGAGTTAATTCAGGCGGACGGGCTAGCCGTAGGAGCAATCTGATAATTTTCTTTCCCGTTCTTATTCATTCTGGGTATTGTTATCGTGAATTGGGCTCCTTTTCCGGGTATGCCTGTTTCCATTATTGTCCAGCCGTAGACTTCCATCATCTTCTTGATGAGGTAGAGTCCGTAGCCTGTTCCGTTTCCTGTGGTGAATCCTTCTTTGAACAGATTGGGTTTTGTCTCCTCCCGTATGCCCCCGCCGTCGTCTTCGTAGTACAGTTTCAGCTCATCCGGGCTCGTTTTCTGGTAGTGGATTTCAATTCTAGAAGTTTCTTGGCCGTGTTTTAGCGAGTTATCGATGAGGTTGTAGAACATCCGTTTGAGTAGCGAGTCGGCCAGTACCGTCAGTCCGGCACAATTGTTTACTATGATGGTGTGCTTCAAGTCTGCGAACAGGCCAATTGCTTTTTCAACGGTTTTGTCCACGTCAACGTAAACGAGTTCTTCGACGCCCAGCGATTCATAGTCCTTTGCGAATTCGAAAATCTGCGTGACCTGGTGAACTGCCTCGTCCATGTCTTTGAGTTTGTCCAGAACCCCAGCGTCGCTGGCTAGTTGTTTCCGTAACAGGTAAGTGTTTCCCAACACCGTGCTGAGCTTGTTTCTGACATCGTGTCTGGTCAATCCGCCAACGACTCGCAGTTTTTCATTCGTCAAAATCGTTTTCTGCATCATTTCTTTCATTGCTGCCACTGCCATCTTCAGTTCAGATATGTCCGTGTACATTGCCACGTGGCCGACAAGACTGCCTTCGACGACAATTGGAGCAGCTGAAACCGACACGGGAACGAGTGAGCCGTCCTTTCTCTTTCTAACGGTGTCATGGTACACGTAGCCTCTGCCTGCCCTCTGGTCCAGCAGTTTTCCCTCTTCCAGCATGTCACTGGGCACTACGACTTCGTTGATGTGTTTTCCCTTGATTTCTTCAAGAGAATATCCGAAGAGCTCCTCAAAACGTGGGTTAACGTCCAGAATGTGGAAGTCCGGCCCAAGATAGGCCGCAGCCTCTGGGTTTCCGGTGAACAGGCCTCTAAACTGGGCGAAAGCTCTTTTTTGTTCAGAAACATCCTTGTAAACGCCGACGTAGCCTATCAACTGATCATGAAATGAGATAGGCGCGGCTGACACCGAAACTGGGATGGGAGAACCGTCCTTTCTTTTTCTGACAGTTTCGTGGTAAACGTAACCTTCTTTCGCCTTTGAATCCAGCATTCTTCCTTCTTCAGTCAGGTTTTTAGGCACTATTAGGTCGTTGAGGCATTTGCCTTTGACCTCCTCCTGTTCATATCCAAAAAGGCTCACGAAGCGGGGATTAACTTCAACAATGTTCATGTTCGGGTCTATGAACACGGTTGCTTCAGGATTACCACTAAACAACCCTGCAAACTTTTCTTCGTTTTCTTCTAAAGACTTCTCGAGTTCCTTGTCCTCAGTGATGTCGCGGATGGCGGCCACTCTTGCAATGCGTCCTTTGTACCGAATTGGTCTGGCGCGTACTCTGACTGGGAAAACAGAACCATCCTTTCTCAAAGCCAAGTGTTCGTAGGGGCCTTCGATTCCTTTTCGCATGTTTTCGGTGACAAGATCACGTGATTCTGGAGCTACGAAATCGAGTACATTCATTCCAACGAGTTCCGTTAGTTCATATCCAAGCATCCTGGACAACTGATTATTGGCATCAACTATTTTTCCCTGTTCGCAAATACCGATAGCTTCAAACGCGGCGGCAGATAATATAGCATAGCGCTCTTCTTTTTCCCTCAACATCTCTTCAGTCTTTTTGCGTTCTGTGATGTCTCTAATGATGGCCAAAGATCCTGTTGGCGTGTTGTTCTCTTGAATGAGTGCAGAACTTATTTCTATGAACCTTTTCTCGCCGTTCTGTCTTTCGATTTCGAACTCAAACCTTCCTATTGGCTCAGTCGTTTGCTTTCTGAGTCTCTCAACCAGGACTGGCATGTTCTCCGAACTGACTAGGCCGAGGTCAAGGAAAGATCTTCCAATAATGTCCTCCCTTCTCTTTCCCGCAATCTCCGCCGCCTTCTCGTTTACGTCCAAGATTCTTCCAGCCAGATCAACGTAGACGAGTCCGTCGTTTGCTTTCTCGAACAGAATTCGAAATTTTTGTTCTAGCTCGCACTGCTTTTCTTCAGCCTTACCGGTTTTTGCCAGTTCTGCGACGCTGTGAGCCAGCTCAGCGTAAACGGTCTCGGTCTCCCCCACCTTGTTGAGGTACTGATTGGCTCCCATGTTGAGCGCTTTTATCGCCACTTCCTCTCTGCCTTTTCCAGTGAACATGATGAACGGTATCGCGTTTCCGCTGCTTCTCAGAGTCTTCAGGAGTTCTAGACCGTCTTTCCCCGGCATCTGGTAGTCAGAAACAACAATGTCAAACTTTTCCTTCTCTAGCTTCTGCAAAGCTTCCTCAACAGAAACGGCCGTCTCAACCTGGACGGATGCGTCCGACTCTAGACACTCTTTCGTAATCTTCAGGACGCCTGAATCGTCGTCCACGTGCAAGACGCGGATCTTCTTGATCAAGTCAATTATTGCCTTCGAAACGGATTCCGCAACAGTTTCTTCCATAATTGACCCGTCTATGCCTGTCGCTAGTATATGTTGGATAGTCGAACCAAAAGTTGCGAGTCCCATAAAGCAGTTATGAACCCCTAATCAATACCAAAAATCACGGGAACCGCGCGCGCTTTAATCGACTGTTGAAGCCGCGTGGTGAAATACAGGTATCATGTTTTCCAGTGACTATTTGATTTCTGTAGCGCACGCGTCGAAATGGGAACATATTAATTAGGCGAAATAGAAAGGCCTTATTTGAGGTAAGAATGAAATGCCAATAGTTCAAGTTTCCGTTTGGGAGGGCATGAGCCCTGAGAACAAGAAGAAAACAGTCGAAGGGATAACCAAAGTTTTCGAAGATTTAGGAGTCCCCAAGGAAGCAGTCGAAATAGTCATTTATGAAGCGCCAAAGTGCAATTGGGCAACAGGTGGACAATTGCATTCAGAAAGACACGCGCACACACGCTCACTATAGACAGTGCCGCTCCCTCAACCATAAAACAAGTGGGATTTCCCGCACATTTTACGGCGCACATTGCCAGCAAAAGCGCGCACCTTGTCTGGTCATAATCATGACGCCATTTTTTCGAGTGACCTCAGCCCCCATAGGAATAGCAGGATTGCAAGTGCGCCGACAATGACGAACCCTTCTGCAATTGCGACGTTCTGAAAGTTACCAGCAAACAGTGCACGTGCAGCGTTGACTGCGTAATAGAAGGGATTAAAATTTCCCACGTCTTGAAGCCAGAGAGGGGCAAGTACAAGTGGAAGGATTATGCCGGACAGCAATGAAACGGGCAGTGTTATAGTGTTCAGCGTTGGCGCTAGTGGGTCTTCAATTTTGTAGATGAGCGCGAAACCATATGATACTGATGCCATAGTAACTCCGATTAACGCGTACAGCAACAGAGCGAGTAAAAATCCGCCTCCATTCACGCTTAGCCCGAATGGTATGGCGACTAACGTGATCAAAATGCATTGAAGTAGGAGGATCACTGCATCCCTCAGAATTCTGCCTAATAGAATTGCTGGGCGCTTAACTGGGGTAACTAGGAATCGTTCTATGACTCCTGTTCTGATATCGTCGATGAGAGAGAACCCCACGAAGGCTGTGCCGAAAAGGGCTTGCATGACTAACAGTCCAGGGATGAAAACGTCAACAGTTTTCCCTGCGGGGAGACCTGGAACCCCTCCAAGACCGTTCAGAAGCGGCATGAACAGTAACAAGTATAGAAGAGGTTGGAACATGCTCGCAAAGATAAAAACAGGGTTCCGAATCGTATGCTGCATGTTACGAATGAACATCAATCTCGTGTCGTGTAACATCTTACTCATTTTCTTTCATCCTCCCTCAGTGAGCGACCCGTGTACTTTAGAAAAACGTCGTCTAAGCTCGGCCTAGATGACGTTATCGTTTGCACTTCGATTTTTTTTGCATCGAATAACCGCAGAAGTTCAGGCAAAATGTTCCCGCCATTTCTTGTGTACAAGTGCAAAGAGTTGTTCTTGGTTTGAATCTTCTCCACATCAATCCTGTCGGTTAACAAAGCTTCAGCGTTGCGGACAATTTCCTCTGATTGAAAAGTAAACTCTACAATGTCGCCGCCTACGTTGCTCTTCAGTTCTGCGGGTGTTCCAGTAACAATTATTTCTCCGTTATCTATGATGGATATTGTGTCGCATAGCTTGTCAGCTTCGTCCATATACTGAGTAGTCAAGAATATCGTGATGCCTTGGGCTTTGAGTTTTTTTATTTCCTCCCACAGGTATACTCTGCTTTGCGGGTCAAGGCCTGTTGTCGGCTCATCTAGAAGAAGTAGTTGTGGATGATGGATCATTCCAAGTGCAACATCCAAGCGTCGTTTTTGGCCACCAGAGTAGGATGAAGCTGGCCGTTCAATGAATGAGCTCATTTGTAAACGTTCTATGAACTCAGATGCGTATTTCTTGGAGGTGGAAAGGTCTAAGCCGTACAATTGGGCTTGTAGGACTAGATTCTCAAGGCCCGTGGAAGCCAGATCTGCTCCCCCAGCTTGACTCACACATCCCACGTTCTGTCTGATCTGTTCCTGCTGTTCTTCCAGGCTGTATCCAAGTATCTTAGCTTCTCCACCGGTAGGACATAGCAGTGTAAAGAGCATCTTCTGTGTAGTTGACTTACCAGCGCCATTAGGGCCAAGAAAACCGAATATTTCCCCTTTCTTCACGGCGAGATCTATGCCTTTGACCGCTTCTACCTCTTTTTTTCCGCCTTTGCCTTTGGAAATGAAGGTCTTTCTAAGACCTTTTGTTTCGATTACGATATCTTCAACCAAACTGAGTCACCGATGAATAACGTAGATCATTTCCATAACCAAGAGAAAACGATAAATTCAATCGTAATTTTTACCGATCCCTGCCGATATTATATATGTCTTACGCTATAAAAACCAAAAACACAAGCGATTTTGAAATAGGATTCCATTACGTCTACGACTAAAAAACTCGAGAATTCACCTCCTAGCGCGCTAGGACAACACGTACAGTCTGTCGTATGATATCAAATGGCCTATTCCGTTGTCAGCTCTGTCGAAGCTGATTGTCCTCCCGTCTTTGGACTTGTTGTATTCTGTGCGGGCGGAGATGGAAGGGTTGTTTCACACAATGTACGCGGGTCTCAGCTCTGTGCTTTGGCTGAGGCATTGGCGATATCTTCCAAGTATGTCATTCAACCCCCTCGCCAAGTCCTCTTTTGATACGAAGCCAACAATCTGACCTACTGGTCTTCCTTTGCACAGAAAAAGTATGGTGGGAGTGCTCATTATTCCGTAGTGGTCGGCCAATTCTTGGTTAGCAGGGTTTTCCAGTACGTTTAATTTTAGAAACCTGATTTTTCCTGTGAACTCCTCGGTTATCTCGTCAAAGATTGGGTTGAATCTTTGACACCAAGGGCATTGGTTATGCCAAAAATAGACAACTGCCAGAACTGACGGTTTGGAAGTTTGCTCTGTCCAGTTACTTGCGCTTACGTCTAGGACTTCATCCAAGGCATAACCCGTTTGAACCGTTAGCAACAGGATGTATAAGTCTTCGCTAGTCTCATCTTCCCTTGACGCTTGCGGGGCTAGTTCCCCGTTAAGTCAACAAGGGCTAGCTGTTTGGCAGACGGAAGTGGAGGATGCGGCTTGGTGCTGCGGCGTGGCAGCACAACAAGCTTATCTCTTGGCGAGATACTATGCTTGAGCATAGTTGAGACACGCTTTCTCGACCGAGGAGGATATCTCAGAACATGAGCACCGAAGAATCCGCGCAAAGCAAAGTGAAGATCGGAGATCAAGCCCCGGACTTCACGCTTCCCAATCAGTCTGGTATGATGGTGAGCCTGCACGACTTTGTCGGCCAGAAAATCGTCGTGTTGTACTTCTACCCAAAGGATTTCACGATGGGATGCACTGCTGAGGCCTGCGCGTTCAGGGACAGCTACGAGGTCTTTAAGGAAGCAGGCGCGGAGGTTATTGGCGTCAGCTCCCAGTCCGTGGATTCGCACAAGAAATTCGCCTCAACCAACACTCTGCCATTTGTACTTCTCAGCGACGAAGGCGGCAAAGTCAGAAAACTCTACGGAGCTACGTCAGCATTTGGATTAATGCCCGGAAGAGTCACCTACGTTATCGACAAAAAAGGAACCGTCAGACACGTCTTCTCCTCCCAACTAAACCCCACAAAACACATCGAAGAGGCCCTCCGAATCATAAAAGACATCAAAGACTAGCCTCAACGAGCAAGCCAAGAGCGCCCAAAAAACAAGTTCACCATTTGAAGAGAAGACGATTTATCCCAAGACTTCTTTGCCCGCGTCTTTGTAGACTTCGAGATCATCTTCTGAAAAGAGAACAAACACGACTTTGTCGAGGTTGTCCTCCTTTTCCAAAAAATCTTTAACGGTTGCCAAGGCTATTCTGCTGGCCTTTTCAACGGGGTATCCGTATACGCCCGTGCTCATCGACGGGAACGCCATGGTTTTCAGTTTCTTGGAGACTGCCGCTTTGAGACTGTTGCGGTATGCCTCCGCGAGGAGTTCTGGTTCCTTTTGGTTGCCTCCGTGCCATATGGGCCCGACGGTGTGGATGACATACTTCGCCTTCAGATTGCCTCCGGAGGTCACCGCGGCCTTTCCCGTCGGAAGACCCTTCGGCCATTCTCGTGCTCTTAAACGCTTGCACTCTTCGAGTATTCTCGGTCCGCCCCTTCTGTGGATAGCTCCGTCAACTCCTCCGCCTCCCATGAGAGATGAATTGGCCGCGTTCACAATGGCATCGGTGTCCATGTCGGTTATGTCTCCCTGAATGAAGCTGATCTTCGCGTTTCCAACTCGAAATTCTGACTCACTCATTCTCCTTGCCCTTCCTTGCCAAACTGTCATCTTGCACATTCTCGCCCTGCATTAATCGGTTCTGCAGTTCCACCACTTCTGTGCTGTCTTTCGCGCTCGCGTAGCTTTCCAGTCTCTCATGGTTCAGCTCAAGAAACGTGTGCCCCCACTTGAAAACGGACAGCAACTCGCTGGCCTGATCTCTGAACCCGCAGATGTAGAGCGCCGCTGCGAGAGCCTCTGCCGTCGTAAGCTTCGTGAGCTTGCCAAAATTTACCGGGTTGCCAGCAACTAGTATCGGTAGACAGCGGGACGTTCCTCTAACATGTTTAAGCAAGACCTTTTCAGCGTGTTCCCAGCTGCAATCCAAACCCACGAGTCCAAACCCTTCAACGCGCCCTCTGTCAGCAGGAGAAAAAGCAGTCTCGGAAAACGGGTTAAGCACAACGGCTCTCTTTGGCAGAAACCGCAACTGAGCCACCTGCCGAACCAGACCGAACCGCTTGAGCTTCAGAGCCGTGCACTTCTTAGGGTCACACTGTCTCGCGTTGTAGACAACGATTCTAACCTGACGTTGCACGCGCCTTCAGCACCTTCAAGTGACTCATAGGATCATTCAAAACCGCAGGCAGGTAACGAATCAGATCTGTGGCAACCATGTGAGGCCCCAGCTCTTCATAAACAAAGTCGCCCGCGGCGCCGTTGACAAAAGCCGCCGCAACAGCGGCCTCGAAACAGTCCGACTTCTGCGCCAGAAAAGCTCCAGCAACACCCGAAAGCACGTCCCCCGTGCCGCCGACCGTCATGCCAGCGTTGCCAGTGAAGTTAAGCTTGACGCGGCTGCCGTCAGAAACAACGTCAACATGTCCCTTCAACAGCACGGTAGCGTTCAAGCCTGCAGCAGCCCTCTGCACCTGCAGAACCCTCTCAGAGAAGACGCCGGACGGCTTCTTCCCCGTTAGGATGGCGTATTCTCCAGCGTGAGGAGTCACCATCAAAGGCACGTCCAGCTTCCTCTTAAACTCGGCAAAGGCTTTCAGACCGTCCGCGTCCAAAAGCAAGGGTTTCCCCAGCTTCTCCACCGTATCGACTATTCCCCGCACAGCATCCACGGTTTCCGAGTGCAATCCAAGTCCCGGACCAACAACAACGGCATCAGAGACCTCAACATAGGGTTTCAACGTTTGCAGGTTACCAAGGCTCAAGTGATTTCCCTCAAGCTTTACGGTGATGAGATCCGGAGACATCGACGAAATCGCATAAGCAGTTTTCTCCGGTGCAGCAACGTAGGCCAAATCGACACCTGTGCGCATGGCAGCTTGTGCGACGAGAGTTGGGGCTCCAGAGAAGGTTTCGCTCCCGCCTATAACCAGCAGACGCCCAAAATCCCCCTTGTGCGACTCGGACGGACGGGGTTTGGCGACGAGCAAAACGTCACCAGGCCCTGCAAACTTTTCAAACTCTTCCGGCAGACCGATATCTTTCACAGCCAACTCACCCACATACTTCTTTGCTCTTTCAAGCCCCTTCTTCGACCTGTGAAAAGTAACTGTAAGATCCGCCTTCACAGCTTCACCATCCACTGCACCAGTATCCGCATCGACTCCTGTCGGCACGTCAACAGCAACTCGAAAAGCGTCCATCTGGTTAATCCTTTCAACAAGCTGCAAGATCGGCGGCCGCAACCTCCCCCTGGCCCCTATCCCGAGCAAAGCGTCAATCACCACGTCCGCCTTTGCCTTCGACACGAGCGCACTGTCATAAACCTCTTCAACAGGAATCGTGTCACGCAGAAAATGCAGTGCACGCCAGTTCTCGAGCGACGCTTTATCCGATATGTCCTTGACCTTTCCGGCCAGGAAGACTTTAACCCTGAAGCCCATGCAGGACAAGTGTCTAGCCGCAACGAAACCGTCGCCACCGTTCCCACCCAAACCGCAGAAAACCATCACAGACTTACGGGGTTTGAACCGTGAGGCAACTTCTGAAGCCACGCCGTGCCCCGCGTTTTCCATCAACATAAGCCTCGAAACACCAAAATACTCCGCGTTCAACTCCAACGCTCGCATGTCGCGGCTCGTGATATGAGGTTTAAGCATGTCCAAAGCCCGATAGTCTAGTGTCCCCAAAACAAAGATAAGCCTATCCGTACCATCAGCCAGAGATGCAGAATGCTGCCAGCACAAGGCCTAAGAACCATGTGGGTATGAAGAGTTTGGCTCAATGTTCAGCAAAATATTTTAATGCTTATGCACAAACATAACGGTGGAGATTTAGATGCCAACGGCTTTCGTGTTAATCAACACTGAGATTGGTTCAGAAAGCGACGTGCTCAAAGACTTAAAAAAGGTTGAAGGAGTAGAGCAGGCAAACGCTGTTTACGGAGTCTACGACATCATCGCCCGCGTCAGCGCGGACACGATGGACAGGCTCAAGGAAATCGTCACGTGGAAAGTCAGAAGACTCGACAAGGTCAGATCAACGCTCACGATGATCGTCGTGGAAGAAGCCCAAAAGAAATAGCACGCATCCCCTCCTTTTTATTTGGACCGCACTGTTGGCCCTTTATATTTCGGCCCCATCCTTATTCCTGACACGGCTGAGTCTACACGAATGAACAAAAAAACATTGCACATAGGACTCGACGATACAGATTCAACGAGGAAGGGCTGCACAACCTACGTTGCGGCCCTTCTCGTCGAAAAACTCCAGAGACTCGGCGCCAGCTTCATCGATTATCCAAACCTGATCAGACTGAACCCCAACGTGCCCTGGAAGACCAGAGGAAACGGAGCACTGTGCCTGAGAATACGACACGACGAAAACGTTGAGAATCAAATAAAAGAGACAGTCATATCCACCATCGAAGAAAATGCAGATCTAGAGTTCAGAGGCACAGACCCAGGGGTCGTCTTCCTTGAAAAAGCCAGAATCCCCAAGGAAATCAGAGCCTTTGCAAAACAGGCCATAACGGGAATCGTGACCCTGAAGGAAGCTTCAAAGCTTCTGGCGAAATACAACGGAGAAGCCGTGGGTTTCAAGAGTGGCAGAGGAATCATCGGCGGTTTGGCAGCAATAGGCGAAACGCTCCAAGCAGACTGCACCTACGAGATCCTCGCCTATCGAGTCCCAGAAAACCGCGGACTCAAGAGAAGAGTCGACGAAACCTCAATCTTCGAAATGGACAAGGCGACCGCCCCGTACACCTTCAACAACGTTGATCCAGAAAGACACAGGGTAATCATCACACCTCGAGGGCCAGACCCTATCCTATTCGGCATCAGAGGCGAGACTCCAGAAATCGTGAAAAAAGCATTCGAAATGGTCAAACCGCTGGAACCCGTTGAAAGATGGACCATCTTCCGCACCAACCAAGGAACAGACGCGCATCTCAAACGAGTCAACAACCTCAGCCAACTAACACCTTACAGTTCAATCATCGCAAAGGCAGTCGTGGCCGCACGCCCGAAAATGATCTGCGGAAAACACATCATCTTTCCCATCAGAGATGAATGGGCACAGGTTGACTGCGCCGCATACGAACCAACGGGAGTGCTGAACCGCGCCGCGAGAGAACTGATGCGCGGAGACCGCGTAAAAGTTTACGGCAGCGTCAGAGCCCCCTCAGGAAGAAGACCCCTAACGGTGAACCTTGAAAAACTCCGACTGCTGAAGTCCGCCCCAAACATTGCTTATCGGAACCCAACGTGCCCAACATGCGGCAAACGGTTGAAATCCATGGGCAAGAACAAGGGTTTCAGGTGCAAAAAATGCGGGCTGAGAGAAACAAACATCGGAAAGGTCGAGGTCAAAAAGAAACGCAACATAAAAAAAGACCTCTACATCAGCTCCACAAGATCTCAGAGACACCTAACCAAACCATCAGTACGCTACGGAATGGAAAAACGCCACAGACCAAGTGAAAGACCGATTGAAAACTGGCACTCGCCCTAACGCGGTAGAAGAGCACTTCGACACAATTCGAACGATTCGAACCGCCTTAGAAGAGCAGGCTGTTCGCGAATTCTCCCCACTCAACATGGAAATTTACACGGATCCATTACACGGCAACATTACAACGGATGTAAAGAAAAAAAGAGGAGGGGGACGAACACACGAGAAAAGCACATCGAAGCAGTTCGCAAGCAAATCCCAAAAAGGCAAAACGGACCGGACTTTACAAACGCGTAAGCCACCCGGCAACGGCGGGAACCCAAGGGCGAAACGGTTTAATGTCCGGTGTTGTTAATCGTTGAAATCGAAGTTCCCCAGTTCAGGATGTTAACGCTTTGAAACAGCAGTTTCCGAAAGAGGAATACGACCTCCCGTTCTTCAAAGAAAAAGGCTACGTCAGAAAACAGTGCCCCAAATGCAAAGAATACTATTGGACGCAGCTTCCCGATCAAGCTACTTGTGGCGAGGCTAATTCTGAAGGATGCGCATCCTACACCTTCATAAACAACCCGCCAACCCGCAAAAAATACAGCCTGCCCGAGATGCGCGAAGCCTTCCTCTCATTCTTCGAAAAAAACGGCCACACACGCATAAAACCCTACCCCGTCGTGGCAAGATGGAGAGGCGACATCTACCTCACCCACGCAAGCATAATCGACTTCCAACCATACGTAACAGAAGGAATAGCCCCCCCACCCGCCAACCCACTCGTAATCAGCCAACCCTGCATCAGGCTCGTGGACATAGACAACACAGGCCCAACGTTCGGCAGACACGAAACCATCTTCGAAATGGGCGGAGCCCACGCCTTCAACCTCCCCGACAAAGAAGTGTACTGGAAAAACCAGACCGTCAAGTACCAACACGACTTCGTAACAAACGTCCTAGGCGTCAAACCCGAAGAAATCATCTACAAAGAAGCAGGCTGGGCAGGCGGAGGAAACGCAGGACCATGCGTAGAATCCATCATCAGAGGCCTAGAAGTAGACACCCTCGTCTTCATGCAGTTCAAAATCGTCAACGACAACCTCATCAAACTCCCAATCAGAACAGTCGACACCGGCTACGGCATAGACCGCTACGCATGGCTCAGCCAAGGCGCACCCAGCGGCTTCCACGCCGTCTACGGCGACCTCCTCGACAAAGTCTTCAAAATGGCAAACATAACCAACATCGACCACGCACTACTGAAGAAGGTAGCCGAAGCCTCAGGCCTAGTCAACCTCGACAAGATGACCAGCAGGACTGAAACCCGAAAGAAAGAAGCAAAACTCGCCGGCATAAGAGTGGACGAACTCGAAAAGTTCGTAACACCCATCGAGAACGCCTTCGCAATCACAGACCACACAAAATGCCTGAGCTTCATACTCTCCGAAGGAGTAGTCCCCTCCAACATCCAAGAAGGATACCTAGCCCGCCTCATCTTCCGCAGAGTCTACCGCCTGCTAAGAACGCTGGGCATATCCGACAAACTGTACGAAATCGTAGACATGCAGATCAACCTCTGGGGCAAAGATTTCCCCCATCTGAAAGAGATGCACAGCGAAATAACAGAGATGCTCAAGGTCGAAGAAGAAAAATTCGAAGAAACCATCAAACGCGGCGAAGGAATGGTCAGACGCATCTCAACCGAACTGCGAAAAGAGGGAAAGAAAACGATTCCAATGGAAACGCTGACGGAACTCTACGACTCTCACGGCCTGCCGCCAGAAATAGTCAAACAAGCCGCAGAACAGGAAGGCTTCAACGTGGAGCTGCCAGACAACTTCTACAACCTCATAGCCCAGAGACACATGCAGGCCCCGGTACAGCCAGAAGAGGAAGCCACGCCGGAACAAAAAATGAAAACGAAAGTCGCTGGCATTCCCGCAACCCTAGCCCTGTACTATCAGGATCAGTACATGAAGGAGTTTGAAGCAAAGGTTCTGAAGGTGATCGAGAGAGAATACATCGTGCTCGACAGGACATGCTTCTTCCCAGAAGGCGGCGGACAACCAGCCGACAGCGGAAACTTCACGTTCGAAGGAAAGAAGGCTGAAGTCGTCGACGTTCAGAAAGTGAGCAACGTCATAGTTCACAAAGTGAAAGGCGACGCTCCCAAGGAGGGCACCGTAGTCAAAGGAGCCATCACGTGGGAAAAACGTTACAGCCTCATGAAGAATCACACGGCAACACACGTCGTAGGCGGGGCCGCCAGACGAGTCCTCGGCCAACACGTCTGGCAGTACGGCACGCAGAAAGGCATTGAAGCTTCGAGGCTTGACATCTCGCACTACCGCCGGTTAACGTTGGAAGAGGTGCAGAAGATAGAGACGCTGGCGAACGAGGCGGTCATGCGGAACCTTCAAGTTGAGACGAAGTGGATGTCAAGAAACGACGCTGAAAGCCTCTACGGCTTCCGACTCTACCAGGGTGGAGCAGTGCCCGGAAAGGAAATCCGAGTTGTCAGAACCGATGAGTGGGACGTCGAAGCCTGCGCCGGGACGCATTTGAGGAGCACGGGCGAGATTGGATTCCTCAAAATAACCCATACCGAAAGAGTCCAGGACGGGGTTGAGAGGCTCGTCTATTCAGTGGGGATTCCAGCGGTCAGGGCCGTCCAAAAGAACGAGGAACTGCTCGTCAGGGTCTCTGAAACCTTGAGCGCTCCGCTGGAAAAGCTAGACAAGACGGCGGAGAAGCTTGTGAAGGAGCTGAAGGAAGCGAGCGTGGAAAGGAGAAGACTGCTGAAAGAAATAGCGGTTCAGGACAGTGCCAAACTGAAAGACGGGACGGAGACTGTTGAGAGCAAGACGATAGGCGACGTCAAACTTGTAATCAGGGATTTCAGGGAATCCATCGACATCGAACGGATGGTTCAAACCGCAAACGAGATAATCAAGCAAGACGAGGCAACGGTCACGCTGTTCTACGGATCAGACGGAAAAAACGCGAGAATAATGGTGATGGCCGGCAGAGCCGCCGTCGAAAAGGGAGTGAACGCCAACGAGGTCGTCAGGGAATCAGCCCCCATCATCGGCGGAGGCGGAGGCGGAAGACCCAACTTTGCCCAGGGCGGCGGGACGCAAACCGCAAAGCTGGCCGAAGCGGTCAGAAAGGCCGAAGAAACTGTAAGGAAAAAGCTGAAATAATAGGGAAACCCAGAGAACCTTTGCCCCATTGAAGACGCGATTGCCGGGCTTTTTCTTTTATGTCCGACGTAATGCGCCCGTGTAATGTGTCAGCGTAAACCGCGATGTTAGCCGCCATGCGTTATTTCCGAAAACATAAGACGATCTTAATTGCTCTTTCGCAGATTAGGGGCCGCTTGGCACGCATGCCTGTTCCTAAATCATAGAGCGCGGTAAAACTCAGAACTCTCCAGCGTCGAAGATGAATCAAGAACAACCGTGCGCGCTCCATTTGTTACCAAGCAGTGTTACCACGGTTGTTACCAACAAAAACACCCAAACCCCAAAAGGACAGTCTTCATCCAGAATTTCAACAGGGATTGTTACCACACAACATTACCACGGTTGTTACCAACAGAGAAGGGGGGGGCCACTGAACAGCACGCGTGACTTTCCTAAACCAATTCTCGATGATGCGACGCTTCTCAACGTCGCCCATGCTGCAATGATATGCGATGCAACGACATCCAAGATGAACAAGACGAAGTCAACACAGCAGAAAAACAGGATTTAGGAACACGCATGCACGCTCTTACAGACCCAAAGGTCGAGAGAGCACAAAGCAATGCGTCCGTTGAACTACGCTTCCATGCTTGAAAAGAGTTTCTTTATACCTTGCATGCAATAGTGGCGGGCCAACACAAGAAGGAATGTTCCGACTACAGCTGTCAAGACGATTGTCAATAGTAATGATACAGTCTGCGCGCCTCCGAACCCAGTAAACAATCCCGTGCTTTCATACAATATCAAAGGAGTTAGAATCGCCAAGGTCGCCAAGCCACCCGTAACGAACTCTATCAGGAACCCGGCTAGGGAGAGGTATCTTGCCCTTGGTCCCGCGTCAAAGCTGGGGTATCGCGAGCCTGTTCCAAGCCCCAAATATCCTTGTACCATCATGTTGAAGGCTGCGGCAACCAAAGCAGCCAGGAACAGGCCTGCGGCAACAGGGGCTAGAAATTGCAACAGTGAGGCGATTGCTAATATTCCTGCCCCTGAGAAAATCCATGGGAGAAAAAGCTTTCCGAGGACCAGTTCGTCGGCTGAGATAGGAAGCATGTAGATGTTGGCGATGGATCTTCCTTCCTGCCCTACGCTGATTGAGGAGAGCATCATGGGCAGAAATAGGGAAACTTCAGCCAGAAGCACGAGGCTCACGCCTGACAGGGAAGTCTTTTGATTCGAGCCGCTCGTCAACACTGGGAGCAAGGAAGCAACTACGAGCACCACGGGCACGGCTAGGAATCTGGCCATTTCCCTTCGTCTTGTTAGGGACCTTAACTCCTTGGAGGCTACGGCGAACGCGACTGGATCCAGCCACAGGAACGATCTGCCTTGAGGCACATAGACGGTTGAAGTGGACAAGGTAATGGTTACGGGCACTGGAGACCAGTATCTAATTCTCAGTCGAGTTGCGGCCTCGAAAATCAGGAAGGTGAAAAAGAGGGAAAGCAGGGCAAAAACGGTCGTTCTTGCCACGTCTGTGGTCATCAAGTATACGACGGCGACTGAAGGCCAGATCACAGGGACAAACCAAGCGAAGTTAACGCCCGCAACGATGCCTGAAAGGGCGATGTAGAGAATGTACGGGTTAAAGGCTATTTGCACGACGACCAAGAGGATGACGACGAGGACGATGCGTAGAATGACGCCGAGCCTTCCGCTCTTCTTGTAAAGCGTTGTCGAGATACGGTTCATAACGGACCTCAACGCTTCCACAATCACAGCTCCCCAAGCGAACGCGAGGACAGAAATCAAAATGAAAAAGGGAACAATCGAAAGCATGCCGATGTTCACGGCGAGCGGTACGGTTACTCCGAGACTGATAAACAGAAGAGGCGAATAGGTGAACACCACTGAAACAGTCGAGGCCACGACGTATTCTCTGGGAGAGACTGGAAGCCAGTTTACCGCTTCGCTTGAAGCGAGACCGCTGGCCTGCCCGAGTTCAAACAGTATTCCAGCCAAGATAACCGCCGATGTGAGAAGGACAGGCAGAACGATGAGGGAATTAATTTCGACCGGCCGAACCGAACTCATTAGTTTAGCCGGAACCAGAGGCAGAATAAACATGAGCAGAGCGAAAGGAACAGCGAAAAGAACTATGTCCAAGAAGGCTATCACTAGCGGGTTTGAAAGGAGGCTTCTGCGGCCAAAGCGGCTGGCTCTGAAGTATGATTTGAAGAGAACTGCGGCTAGGCTTTTGACCGTTGACCAATTCAAAGCTTCAATGCCTCAACGATCTTCTCTGTGTCTTCACTACCGGTAAGCTTCAAGAAAGTATCCTCAAGCGTCGAACCAGGCATCCCGGCCTTTGATCTCAGTTCCTTCACAGTTCCCTCGGCAACGATACTTCCCTCATTCATGATCGTGATCCTGCTGCACATGGCCTCTGCTATTTCAAGAACGTGAGTACTGAACAGGATTGAAACGCCTTCGCCGGCCAAACGTTGAAGAACATCCTTGACTATCTTGGCGGATCTAGGATCTAAACCGTTCAACGCTTCGTCCAAAACGAGGGCACGCGGACGGTGAAGCAGAGCCGACGTAATTGCTATTTTTTGCCTCATTCCTTGAGAGAAGCCGCTCATAACCTCGTTCACATGCTCATCCATCTGCAACGCCTTAAGCAGCTCATCAACCCTCTCTCGCCGAACCTTCAAGTCGATACCATAAGCAGTGCCTACAAAATCAAGGTACTCCGAAGCCGTCAGATACTCATAAAGATAAGGCAATTCCGGAACATAGCCTACAAGTCTCTTGGCGTCGATAGGCTGCCGCAGCACATCCACACCCCAAAGGCTGATCTTGCCACGATCAGGCTTGACTATACTCATGATCATCTTCATGGTCGTGCTTTTCCCCGACCCGTTGGGACCGAGAAGACCATGAACCTCACCCGGTAATACGGAAAGCGTCATATCTTTTACAGCCACGTTATTGCCGAAGGATTTCGCCACCGATTCTAAGATAATCCCGTCCATCTCAAACCCTCATTCCCACTGAATCTCACGGATTACGACAACCCAATGGAACTAGATGCTTTGAACAACTTTCTTGACAAGTATATAGCTCTTAGTCTTTTCACAATTTACTTCACAGCTTCCTATTCGTCTGCTATCAGCATGTAAACATTGGCGTGTCCGTGCTTTTCGGCAAGTAGGATCACGGGTAGGACCAGCTCTCGTAGTTCCATTTGTAGGCGCTACCGTTTGTCAGTAGCCAAGCATCGCAACCCACTGGACCGCTCACCCATGTTTTCCCGCTGTCGCTCCAGTAGTACCATATCCACGAGTAGCCCGCAGTATAGTTTGAGTTCGTGTACGCTGCCTTGTCGTTGATAGAATCGACAAACACATGGCCTGGTTGGGCAAAGGCGTCGTAGCTGTATTTAATGGCGGCTATTCGCTGCGTTATCATGAAAAGGGTGTTACCTGCAGGCACCTGAGTTTCATTGTCCCATTCCAGGGTTTGGTTTCCGTAATTGATTTCAATGCTTACAGACAGCGTAGTAGCTTCGCTGACTGACAGCCCTAATTCCCTAAATGCAGATAGACTGAACAAGTTATAGTACTCGCCGAGCAGATTTCCGAAATCCGTTTTTGTAATGTTGCCATTCTGCAGAAGTGTTTCGTAGTCGCTCAGAAGTTGATTGTACGTATTGTTTATGTCTTGTTGGGCGAACAAGTCGCTATAGTTCTTGCTGAAATCAGTGATGAGGCTATCCAAAGGCGGCATCAAAGTGACGTAGTCATTACCTGTAAAGGATGAATAGTTGGCATACAACGTGCCGTATTCGCTTAGGAGCAAATCGTACTTGTTCGTCGCATTGGAATAGCTTGATGCGACTGTGTTCAGTGAGTTATTAGCGCTATTGAGTTGTCCACTGTTGTTACTATTCTCTAGATAATAGTATCCAACAAACGCCGAGGCCAAGGCTGCCCACACAATTGTGGCGAGCATTGCGAATACGAGCGTTCTTTTTTCGACCAATATTATCCATCAACTTTTGAACTGTTCAAAGCATTCATAACTGGATGAAACAGGACTCCAAAAACTACGCTGTTGGAAATTATGTGTAACAGCGAATAAAATGCGCCGATAGCTATTGCAGTGAAAAGGGCTAAAGACAGGCTCTCCCCTGTTAAAACCAGCTGCATGCCGTATCCAAGGTTAGTGACTAAGTCATAGACGAGAGCGATAATAGCCCCTAAAACTGCGGTTTCCAAAGAGAACCTGGCTGAGAAATTCATGTTAGGTGTAAACTTTCGATAAGCGCCTCCCAGACAGCCGGCGATTATCATGCCTGCCATCTGGAAAGGGATGTTCAAGCCGCCGAATCCATAGGGGGAAACGAATCCGTTAATCAACATTACGAAACTTCCGAAAAAAGCGCCGATTACTGCTCCTTCAGCCAATCCGACAATAAATGAGAAGAAAGAGGTGAACTCCACATTTGGCGGCCTTGGAGCAATCTGGATGGCTAGACATACCGCTGTCATGACTATGAAGAAAGCAAGTCTCCGTGTATTCATGTGACTGGGTTCCTTGTTGGTTAGATAATCCATCCAATGTTATATAAGAATTCCTGTGAAAATCCTATAAACAACTGGCAACAGCCTATACGCGGGGAATGCTTGGTTGAAGACTCTTGAAATCATCGTCAGAGTGGCAGCAAAGATTGCGCCAGGGCGTTTGCCCTCGTTCGCTGAGGCTCATGTCGTCATGGCTCTAGAGGACATCGGCAACATGGGAACTGTAGGCAGGTTGAAACTTTCGAAAGACCTTCAGCTGGGCGAGGGTGAAACGAGGACTCTGGTCAGGCATCTCCAGAAGGAAGGGTTGATTGAAATTTCAAGAACAGGAATTTCCCTGTCCGTAGCCGGAAGAAAGCTACTCTCCGGCCTGAAGGCAGTCTTGAGCGAACAAGTGGAGATTCCCTCTTCTCCTTTGACTGTAGGGCGCTTCAACGTTGCGGTTCAAATCAAGGGAATGAAAAGCTCCGTAAGATACGGTCTGGAACAAAGAGACGCCGCCATAACGGCAGGTGCAAAAGGAGCCACGACTCTTGTTTTCACCAATAACAGATTAGCCATGCCTGGAACTGGAGAAGTCTTATCAGAAACTGGCTCCTCCATCGTTGGAGTTTTGTCAAAACTGAGCTTGAAGGAGGGCGATGTCATAGTCATCGGAAGTGCAGATGATAGGTTCAAGGCAGAACTTGGAGTAAGGGCTGCAGCGCTTGAACTCCTGAAAACAAAAGACGGAACAGACTTCAACTGAACCACGGGCGAAGTTTAGTTTTCACTTGTCTGTAAGCTTTTAAAATTTGAGTCGAATTTGCCTGAAGCGGCATTGATTGTATGGGTAGGGTCTGCGTGACAATTTCACAGATTGTCCAGAACTGTGCTGAAGAGTTGAGCGATCTGTACACCTGTTGGAAGTCCCAGGAGTAGACCCTTGAGCGCGATTGCGTAGTAATGGGCCGTGCTCAGTTCGAGCTTTTTAGACTCTTCCAGCCACCTTCGGAAGTCATTGACTTCGACTTCAACTTCGTCTTCAAGTTCTTTCCGTCTTTCTCGAGTTGCCTTTTCGTATTCTAACCTGCGTGTTTTGACTGTCTCAAGTATGTCACGCTGGCTGTATTCTTCAAAAAGCATGAAAGTTTTCGGGTTTTTTTTCTGAGTTTCAAACCTAACTGGCTCGGAGAGTTCTCCAGTCTGGGGCTGCATGAGCAACAGCTTACTGGACAAAGAATATCTTGTTTGCGAAAGCCATATCATTATTCAGAATTCACATTACGCCAGCGTTCATAACCAATATCTTGTTTGCTTGCGCAACGTTAGCCATCCAATAGTAAAAGATTAATGCTGGTTCCTCCACTTTGTTAGTGGGTGCTAGATGTGAGGAATAGCGTTCTCTGTTCGTAAGAACAAAACCTTTAATACCCAACCGACCGACTCAGAAAGTTTTATGGAGTTTTTGAAGAAAATCGAGGAAAAATGGCAGAAAAACTGGGAAAAAGCCAGAATCTTCGAAATAGACCCAGACCCTTCCAAGCCAAAGTATTTTGTAACCGTAGCCTACCCTTATCCTAACAGCCCACAGCATATAGGCCACGGAAGAACCTACACCATGGCAGACGTCCACGCACGGTACATGCGGATGCGCGGCTACAACACGCTGTTACCGATGGCGTTCCATTACACGGGCACGCCAGTGTTGGCAATGGCCAAACGTCTCGCAGACAACGATGAAGGCCTCATCAGCGACTTCGTCAACGTCTACAAGATTCCAAAAGAAAAGCTTAAGGAACTCACAGAACCCATCGCCATGGCTCGCTACTTCCATCAGGAAATCAAAACCGGTATGAAAGAAATAGGCTACTCAATAGATTGGAGGCGCGAATTCACCACCGTCGATCCGAACTACAACCGTTTCATAGAATGGCAATTCCAAAAGCTACGCCAAGGAGGATACATTACACAAGGGAGCCATCCAGTCGGCTGGTGTCCAAAAGACGGTAACCCAGTGGGCCAACATGACACCGTCGGCGATGTTGAACCAGAAATAGGCGAATTCACGCTAATCAAATTCAAGCAGGATAACACTTTCTATCCAGCCGCCACGCTGAGGCCCGAAACAGTTTTCGGCGTCACAAACATATGGCTAAACCCCAACGCAGAATACGTCAAAGCCACCGTTGGCGGCGAACAGTGGATAATCAGTCAACAAAGCGCCGAAAAACTCGCCAACCAAAACCGAAAAGTCAAAGTCCAAGAAACCATCAAGGGCAGAGAGCTAGTAGGAAAACACGTCCAAAACCCTGTTACAGGAAAGAACATTCTCATACTTCCAGCGGATTTTGTGGAGCCAAAGAACGCGACAGGCGTCGTCATGTCAGTTCCGGGCCACGCTCCATACGACTTTATCGCCTTAGAGAGCATAAAAAAAGAACCGCAAAAACTGAAACAGTACGGAATAACAGACAAAGAGGTAAACTCAGTACAGCCCATCTCGCTAATCGAAGTCAAGGAATACTCCGACATTCCAGCAGCTGACGCGGTCAAAAAGATGAACATCAAAGAACAGTCAGACCCGAAGCTTGAGGACGCTACGAAAAAAGTCTACAGACACGAGTTCCACAACGGTAAGATGAAAGCCAACACGGGCAAATACGCTGGCATGTCAGTGGCTGAAGCAAAAGACAAAGTCAAAGAGGATCTAATACAGCAAGACAAGGCTACAACGATGTATGAACTGGTAAACCGACCAGTTTACTGCCGCTGCAAAACAGAATGCATCGTCAAAATCGTCCAAGACCAATGGTTCATCGACTATGGCAAGCCGGAATGGAAAACACTGGCACACAAGAACCTAGACACGATGGAAATACTGCCCGAAGAAGTGCGCCAAGAATTCAACAACGTAATCGACTGGCTGCACGAAAAAGCCTGTGCCAGAAAATCTGGAATGGGCACACGCTTGCCCTGGGACAAGGACTGGATAATCGAATCACTCTCAGACTCAACAATCTACATGGCCTATTACACAATAGCTAAACACGTCAAACAACACAGAATTCAACCCGACCAGCTGACGGATGAAGCATTCGACTACATATTCTTGGACGTTGGAGAACCATCCGAAATCAGCAGACACACCGGTCTGGACATCAAGGTCTTGAAGCAGATGCACGATGAATTCATGTACTTCTACCCGTTGGACAGCCGCCACTCCGCCCGTGAACTCATCCCCAACCATCTGACCTTCATGATATTCAACCACACCGCCATATTCCCGGCAAATCATTGGCCCCGCCAAATAGCCACCAACGGACAGGTCATGATGGAAGGTTCAAAAATGAGCAAATCCTTCGGAAACATAATCCCCCTGCGCGAAGGCCTCGCCAAATTCGGCGCAGACCCGTTGAGACTCAGCGTCCTGTCAACAGCCGAACTACTCCAAGACTCCGACTTCAGCCCAGCAATAGCCAAATCAATGCACGACAGACTCGAAAAACTCTACAGATGTGCATCCGAAATCGCCAAAACGCCGCGGAGGAAAATGCCAAAGACGTCGTTGACGGCGATAGACAGGTGGATGCTCAGCAGACTTCAACAGCACGTTCGAAATGCAACTGAAGCTATGAACAAACTGGCCGTTCGCAAAGCCATACACACAACGCTCTATGAGCTGGACCAGGACATGCAATGGTACCAAAGACGCATTGCGGACGAAAAGGAAAGCCCTAGCAGAAAGGCCGCAACAGCCTACGTGTTCCATGAGGTTCTGGACGCGCAAATTCGATTGCTTGCACCGGTAGCCCCGCACGTGTGCGAAGAGATATGGGAAATGCTCGGCGAAAGAGACTTCATCGCCCGAGCGGCCTGGCCGACGCCGGACGAATCGAAAATAGGCATCAAGGCAGAGGAGAATGAATCCCTCATCATGAACGTGGTCGAAGACACTCAGAACATAATCAAAGCGACAGGCACAAAACCGAAAAAAATATGCTACTACACGGCCGCCTCGTGGAAATGGAAGACGTACCTGAAAGCCCTAGAAAAATCGGCCTCGGAAAAAGTCCTGCAGAAAGACCTCATGAAACAGCTCATGCAAGAACCCGACCTGAGGGCAAACGCAGAAAAAGTCGCGAAATTCACCGCCCAAATCGTGGACGAAATTAACCGAACATCGGAAGAAACGAAGCAGAGACGAACAGAAACTGGGATCGTTCAAGAGGGCGAAACGTTGGAAGAAGCAAAAAACTTTTTCCGAAAAGAGTTTAACGTGGAAATCCAAGTCTGCAACGAAGAAGACACCAAGCGACACGACCCCAAAGAGAGAGCACAACTCGCCAAACCCTACCGCCCAGCAATCTACATAGAATAAGTCAAATGCTTCGCGCGCGCCGTTCAACGGTGCAGATGTTTGCGCGACTCTTCAGAGGATTCGCGGAATTTGAAATTCTCATCATGAAGCAATATAGAATAAAATATATCGACCAAACCCTTCCTTTTATTGGCCGGAAAAGGATCCGTAGCGCAGCATGGATACAAGTTGAGCCATAAAGCGCGTCGGCCTTCTAAGCCAAAAGCTGTAGAAAGCCGAAAGTCCTGGGTTCAAATCCCAGCGGATCCGCCACTTTTTAAGTGCTAATCCTTATAGACCTGCGCTCTTTTGAGGTATAGCGGTTCTTCCGTTGCACATTCCATCGCTTCACCCTTGAGCGCGCGCGCTCAAAAATGTTGTATTGACAAACTGCTTTTAACTTTCAAAACGCGCGCGTGGCAAACTACGGAGCGTAAGCACTCTGAACGCGGTGGTGTTCTGGAACGTGCTTCAGACAGACACTAGTTATGGAGGCTACTTAACGCGCCTCAACAATAGCGCGTGCGCTAAGGTGAGACCGAGCTAAAAAGTTATTAACTGTTCAAACACCATTTATTATTAGGAGAATTTTGTCATGAGTAGAGATGAAAGAAAGGGCAAAGAAAAGCAAATTAAAGGAAAAGTCCGTGAAGAAGTAGGGATAATAAGGGGAAACAGGAAAGAACAATTAAAAGGCCAGGTCGAACAAGCCGAAGGAAAAGCCAGAGAAGACATCGGTAGAGCAAAAAGAAAGCTGAAAGAACACTAGCTAGAGGCTATTGCGTCCTTTGTCTTTCCTCACAAACGCGATAAGTGCTAGAAGTTTTCCGCTTTTTCTATCGTCCCATGGGAAAAAGTTGGTTGTTCTAGCGTCCGCGTCATATGTGTTAAGAGCAGGAGGTGATTGAACAATGAGACTTTTGCATGATAAGAAAGGTGGTTTAGGTGGATGGCTCTTGTCTGCTATTGTAGTAGTAATATTAGTAATAGTTTTGGTAATTGTTCTGAGATTCCTTATTCACTTGTTCTAAGGCAGATTGAAAGAAAGATTCGGTCGATTCTTTAACTACCGCGCTTTTCAAAATAGTTAGCGCGCGCGCTCTAAGCGCCTTAACTATCGTCTTCTTCTACACTGTGCTGCTTCTGCAATATCTGAAAAGCGTCGTTAGGTATTTCTTCCTTGGCCATTCTGGGTCTATCTTTCCATAGATTAAGCTGTTGCTCTGGCGATTTTTGTTCTCTGGCTAGGTTCGCATTAATCGCTTCTTCTAGGCTTTTTTTGTGCCTTAGTTCATAGTTGTTCTTGCTCCACAACCCTTTCCTTCTCCACGTCAGTGATTTCGCCACTTCTCTGGGTGTCTGTGTTCTATCCCTGGGCCATCCTGCATTAGAATATTTCAGAATATCCATGAGTTTCCAGAACTCCTCATTTGACAGTTTCTTATCCATATCCAAGAATTCCTCTCTAAGCCTTAGAGAAAGTTAGTCAAGATGCGATATAAACGAAGTTGCAGCTATCCTAATATGTCGAAAACGGAAATGCTTAGAACGCACGCTTATCCAGGATAACCTAATCATTCAGCGCTTGCGAATGACTGTTCTATTCTGGTTAGTGCAAAAATGTGGTTGAGAATCCTCTATAGATGGCGCATGCTTTTTCCTTGCAATCTTATATCTCAACAGTCTCAGACTCTTGCCCGCGCTGTTCACAGAAATGAAGCAACAGCAAAGGTTCACCAAAGGTGGAAAACCTAATTAGGAAACTCCTTATCGTATTATGTTGTTCTGGAACAGTCGGTAAAAGTCTTAAATTCCTTTCGTATTTTGGCAATTGGCTTTATTTTCCTGTTTTTCCAAACTTGTTAGATTCTATTTTTCTTATTTCTAGCATCATATTTTTGGGAACAGTCGCGTGGAAACATGAAACGATTAAAAAGTGATATATCCATGGTTTTAGCGTGCGCACGCGAAATTTCAACGGTATCGAAGATTCAGAGCCGACGAACCTACGTGTTAACTGAAGGCGTGACTAAGAGACTGAAAAGCAGAGACTACTCCTTTACGTGTCTGGCTTGCGGCAAGAACGTCGAAGTTGGCCAGTTGGCATTTAGCAAACATTCTAAGAACGGAGAGAGAAACCGCGTATACCATGAAAGCTGCCATCAGCAAATGTATTATGAATCCTAACCCTAAGCGCGTGCTATGACAAGGCAGATTTGAAGGTTCTAGGCTAGCGCGCTCTAAGAATGTAATTCCTATAAGCGACATAAATGCTAAAATACCGATAATAAACGCGCACGTTACTGTTCGACTATTTTACCATTGAACCTTAAGGCTAGATAAGCCTATTTTCAACCATTAGGGAACTTTCTAAGAAGAAAAGGCCATTCTTCCGCCAGTATCTGCTATAAATACTGCTTCTATCCATCCATTTCCTTTACATTCAGGACAACGAACCTTAGCAGTACCCAAACTGAGAGGGTATCTTTTCATAATTACTTCTCTTGTTCCTTCACATTTAGGACAGAGAACTTTAATCTTAACTTCTGTACTCACTCTCCTTACACCTCTTTTCTTGAGGCTTGATGTGTCCTAAGCCTCCTATAAGTTTAAGGCTTTAATCACCAAGGTTCATTATGTCGAAAGTGCGCGCACGTACTTTGTGTTGTTGTGTTGTTCTAGTTTTAGACAAGCTTTTTATCCAGTATGCTGCTTGCCTCATCCATAGGACCTATTGCACCTCATTGAAGTGAGACGGCCCGATGGCTACAGGGTTCTGCTGCGTACGCGCCCTTGCAGCCTTGCTCTTTATTTTGAAGTATGCGATAGGCTCTGCGGACTCCACTGAACTCAGTGTTTTTGTGTCTCCTTGCTCTGGCTAATGTGTGAACTTGAATGAATGATTCTTCTAGCGCGCGCGAACTATTATCCACAAGCCATATTTGAGTGGTACTGAGTATCAAGATTGTACGAGAGGGGAGAGGATAGAGGGAAAGGACATATATCTTCCTCCTTTCTCCAGTCTTGCCCTTCCCCCAACCTTCGGCAATATTCTCTGCAGTTGCTATTTACAATAGCTTCTAGACTCATTATTCTGCGGGCACGTTAACTCGATGATTCCGGGCTAGCTTGTGGTTGCGGGCAGCGGCGACTTGAACTTCGACTATTAATAGTGAGTTCACAAGGTTTAACTTCGTTTCGATTATTGAACCTTAACGGGGAAACTTTGGATTCAAACCTTCCTCCTTTTTCTCTATCCCAAACTGGGCGCGCGCGGATCAAGTATGGCAAGAAAAGTGTTTCTCGAAAACCTTCATAACTGCTAGCGCTCGCGACATAACTGACGAACGCACGAGTTAAGTTCTATAGACCATCTGACCATTTTCAAATGCCACAAGCTGTCGGGGACCAAATCTCTTCCAACTTTCATTTGTTAGAGGTTTGGTGGCGATAAGACTAGCAATTTCATTTTCACTCTTCCTCAACTCGAAGACCATGCCATCTTAGCGCGCGCTATTGTTGCGTATCTTTGAGCATTTTCAGGATTTGTTCTGTAGTAGCCGACGCCCCAACCATGACGGTTTAGCCTGCTCTCTTCTTTGAATCTGCTAAATGAGAATGAAATATCGACTATTTTGTTGCAGCTCAATCCAAAGAGTTGACACATTCGACTCCACTTTCTGACACATAGCTCCGAAAATTCAATTACAGACGTTCGTATTTAAGAGCGCGGGCGCGCGCGGGTTAGTAGGTGGTGGAGTTCTGTGCGATGGGTAGAGAAAACCTAATGTTATGAACACTATTCCAGCGATACATAAGACTCTGCCTATTGTATTAATCGGAAGCAAGGGCGTTAATACACCGTTGTAAAGAGAAAGAATTGACCCAATTACAAAAAGAATGTTTCCGAATAATCCCAGCGCATGCGCACTAGCGCTATGCGATAGATAGAGAAAACCTAATGCTGCGAACATTATTCCTATTCCAGTTATAACCAAGACTGTTCCAATTGTTTGATATGGATACCAGGGCGGCATTAATGCGCGCGCTAACCATCATGTCTTGATTAAGACAAAAAAACACAAATACAGGTGCATCTATTGCATGCATATGGCATTTAACTGTCTGGGGGAGATGAGAGTTAATGGCTTCAGGAAAACCTGTTGCAACCATTAGCGCAGAGTTACTCTCGAAAATTCTGAGAACTGTTTCCATGGCAGATGCATTCCATTTTTTTACTGATATTGGACAAGGTACTGGGAAATCTGCCACGTCGCTAGCCGATTTCTCTGAAAAGTTAAAGGTAGTGCCGTTGAAGTCGATAGAGTTTCACTCCAAGCGCGGAGACTTTGAAAGGTGGTTTAGAGAGACATTGGGTGACGAGTACCTCGCACGCGAAATAGGCAAAATTGAAAAGTCAGCTCACCGCGAGCACGCGCTAGAAGGTTTGAGAACAGCCATACAAACAACTGTTGAAAACCGACTGCATTACCTTAAACAGAGAAACAGTGAACGCGCATGCTGAATGAAAAGAATAATAGCTCGCGCTAGATATGTTTGACACTCTGTAAAAACCTCAGCACGGTATAGGCAATAACCATGTTCAACAAGCCTCATAATTCCTTTCACTTCCCTTGTTCTCTTGATTTGATATGATCTAATAACATCCCCGTATGTTTAAGCGCGCGCTCTTGTGGTTCGGGCTCTTCCTCATCCTCATCTTGCCACTCATAATCGTCATTGTCGTCTTCATCCAACTTGAATCACTTTCCTCTTTTTTCTTACTCAATACTCTCAATTCTTAGCGCGCGCTTGCTAGGACCTCTCACGTTCGCCGCGCGCGCGATGGTCGAGTTGTAGTTTGACGAAACTAGAACCGAAACGTACCCGGCAGAAGACACATTATCAAATTCCCATGATTCACTTAGCGCGCGAGGTCGGGCTATCCAAACATAAACGGTAATTACTTAATCTGCCTGTGCTCTTTGCAAAAAGAGAGGAGTTGGAAATTTCCATGTCGGCTTGCTGATTGCTATGTTTTCTGTGCATAGATGTAATTTGTCTTGCGCCCTATTCTACGCCATCCATCGTATAAATACGCGTATATCGTGTAGTCTCCCGTTTCTTTGGGCGTGAACTCGGCTGTGTAGCGGGCTTCCTCTCCGGCGGAGAGTTCCTTTATTTCTGTTGTGGCCTGCTTTTCAGACTTT
>Ga0181524_10000266_pt1 | contig 63237 bp, 51 predicted proteins | sample PEATcosm2014_Bin_34_FD_119761 | JGI IMG/M metagenome (GOLD analysis project Ga0181524, IMG submission 119761) | Peatland microbial communities from MTU Mesocosm Facility, Houghton, MI, USA - PEATcosm2014_Bin05_60_metaG | ecosystem: Environmental > Terrestrial > Soil > Wetlands > Peat | place... | reverse complement strand
CGTTGAAGTCCGATGGGCCGTTATCACCCCGGAGGTTCTGCGAGTTCTGCGGCTGGCCCGAGCCCACGCTGCCGCCGAAGATGTTGGAGAGATCGTCGATGGAGCGGGACCAGGTGTAAGCGCCCAGAAAGGCCAGGCCGCGGGTGACGCGGCGCTCGGTGCGGAACTGCATGGAGTTGTAGGAGCTGGCGGAGGCGGATTCGATGTAGAAGATAGAGGAGAACTGGGAGAAAGGATAACCGGTAAATGGATTCTGCTGATTGCGATCAATGAAGGTGGCCAAGTGAGTGCCCTTGGAACCCACATAGGCCAGGTCGATCATCCAGTTCGGCTTCAGTTCGTACTGCAAGTCGAGATTCCACTGCTGCATGTATCCGTCGCGGAAGTGGGGATCGATCATTTCGCTCTGGGAGGTAGAGCCGGGCTGGCTGAGAATGTCCTGGATGGGGCAGAGGGAAAATGCGAGACCATCCAGACAGGCGCCTGTTTGCGGATGGTAGGCCACATTGTAGAAGGGCGGGTTGGCGCGGGGAAAGACATTGATCTGGCCAATGGCCTCATCGTAGAAGATGCCGTATGCGGAGCGGACCACCCAGCGCTCGGACTTCATGGGCCGCCAGGCAATGCCAATGCGGGGAGCAATGTCCCGGCGAGTTGGGTCGTAAGTGGCGCGGGGGATTCCATCTGTTCCGGCCTGCGTATATGTCGCAGTGACAGTGGAACCGGGGTAAGGGGAGGGAATACACGTAGTTTCCGGGCACGGCGTGAGCACGGGAACGCTGAACTGATTGTGCGCTTCGACGGGAGGGCTGTTGTACTCGTAGCGCAGGCCGACGTTGAGCAGGAAGCGCGGGATGACGTGGATGTCGTCCTGAATGTAGGCGCTGATGCCGTGGCTCAAGAGGTCGCTGTTGGTGGTGCCGCTGGGAGCAATCGCATAGTCGGGAACGCCGAGGAGCAACTGGGCAAGGACACAGGCGCCGGCGTCAATGCTGGGACCGCCGGGATAGAGGGAATCGCCATTACAGGGGGGCAGACCGAAAGTGCTCACAATACCGAACATGGTCTGTGCCTGGAAAAACCAATCGCCACGGGCCTCGTAGTCAATGTAGTTGCCGATCTGGACGCGGCGGAAATCGGCTCCGATCTTGAACTGGTTTTGGCGTACCGTCCAGGCCAGTGTGTCGGAGATCTGGTAGGTGTTGTCGCGGCGATTCTCTGGATACTGAATGGGCGCGCCAATACCGTTGAAGCTGACTGCGCAGCCATTCGGGTTACCGCACTGCATGGATGTGAGATCAGCGCCCAGGTTGATATTGGGCGCGCCCAGATCGATAGGATTGGTGAGAGCGTCGGGAAAACCGAGCTGTGATTCGATATTAACGCCATGGTTCTGCTGGAGGAAGGTGGCGCCCATGCGCGTAAAGCCGAGGCGGAACTCGTTGACCAAACTAGAGCGGAAGACGCGGGTCCAGTCGACGCCCGCGTTCTGGCCGAAGATGGAAGTATCGCTGCCGTATCCGGGCAGGGAGGTGAAGGCATTGACGGGATCGAAGGGATCGAAGCGGTTTTCGTCCGTCAGAGAGTAGTGCATGGAGATGCGATCGCTGGGGTTGGCCTGCTCGTCTACCTTGACGGAGATCAGATTGAGTGATTCGTCGATGACGGGAGCGGAAAGAAAGGTATTGGATGTGGTTAAGTCAGAGCCGACATTGGCGGCGGGATAAAGATTCTGCACACTCTGGCCGCTCGCCAGGCCGTTCATGCACGGACCGGTTGGAGCCGGACAGGGCAGATACGTGGTAATGATTCCTGCCAATGCTTCGGCCGCCTGCCATTGCATCTGGGAGGGAATGGTTGCTTCGCGCGTAGTGGCCTGGCGCAGGCGGAGCTGCTCGTCAGAGAAGAAGAAGAAGGTCTTGTTCTTCCGCAGGGGCCCTCCGAGCGTTCCGCCGAACTGGTTGCGGTCGAATCGCGGAATGGGGCCGCAGGTGTTTATTGGCGAAGAAGCGGTACATTCGGGGAGATCGAAGTAGTTCTTGGCGTCCATGGTCCGGTTGCGCAGGAACTCGAAGAGGCCGCCATGGAAGGCGTTGGTTCCGCTCCTGAGCACCATGTTGATCTGTGCGCCGCTGGCGTGGCCGAACTCGGCCGAGTAATCGCCGGACTGCACCTTGAACTCCTGAATGGCGTCGATGGAGGGAAGAGCTACATACTGGTTCAGGTAGGGATCGTTGTTGTCGACGCCGTCGAGCATAAAGTTGTTGGACTGGTCGCGGGCGCCGTTGACATTTAAGGAGCCTCCCTGCGTGGAATTCTCGGAGCCCTGGGTCGGCAACTGCGCGCCGGGCACGAGCAAGGCAAAGGAGAGGAAGTTGCGCTGGTTGAGAGGCAGATCCTCGACGAGTCGTTCGTTGACCACCTGGCCGAGCGTCGAGGTGTCAGTTTGCACAATCGGAGGAGTGTCGGTGACGCGCACCTCCTCGGTGATTGCGCCCACATGCAGCGCAAAATCAACGCGCACCGTCTGATCCACGTCCACGATGACGCCGCGAAGGACGCTTCTGTGGAAGCCCGCGCGCTCAACGGCGACGCGATAGCGGCCAATGGGCAGAAGCGCAACGGTATAGTCGCCGTCGCCATTGGTCTCCGCAGTGCGGGCGGCGTTGGTTTCCTCGTTGGTGACGATCACATGCGCCTTGGTAATGACGGCGCCGGAAGGATCTTTGATTGTGCCGGTGACAGTCCCGGTGGGACCGCTGGCAAAAAGACAGGAAGCAAACAGAAACAACAACAGGGAAAAGTGATGCAACCATCGACTGGTCATGTGGCTCTCCTTTAGACTTAAACCCACAGTTTGAGCAGACAGTTATTTACAGGAAACTAACAAAGTATAGACGAGATTATGAAAAACATGTCATAAATAAAACTCTCCTCCGTAAGTACCTGAATTTGCTGATGATATTCTGACCTGATTTGCCCCCGTGAGCGAATCCGGCCTGGTTTTGATGGATTGGGCCTGGACGAGGGCGGACGGCGGGTGACGCGGAAAGGGCGAGGGGCCGGGGATAAACCCCGGCCTCTTATTGAATCGAGCGGAGAAAGGCCACAAGCTGCCAGCGTTGCGCCTGAGGAAGGCTCGACCATGAGGGCATTCCATGGTGCAGATCTCCCTGGCGCAGGAACCATTCAAGGTCGCCATCGGTTGCCGTGCGAATCCCTTCGCTGCGCAGCGGGGGACGCTTGCGGCCGTCGCCCAAGGCATTCGCCTGGTGGCATTGCTGGCAATGGCCGCGATAGACGAGCGCTCCGGCAGCAATTGCTTCGGGCTGGCCAGCCAAGGGGTTGGTGCGGGCATGATCTTTGGCTGGAACACGCTGCCAGTGCGAGGCAGAAGCCGCGCCAAGAGCAATTGCAGAGATAAGCATAATCAGCAGAAGTGCAAGGCTCGACCGCATCATAGGGCGCCTCCATTGGATGAGTGAAACCACTTTCCGATTTGTTCAAATTCAAAGGCCAAGCCCACGCGATAGACCCGGTCAAAGCTGGTGCTGGAGAGGCCGAAGCCGGGCGAGAAGCTGAAGCGGACGCCCTTGGGCAATTGCCAGCCGATGAGCGGAGCGACGTAGTGCGAGGTGTCGCGCAGGGTCAGCGCAAAGGTGTCCCCCAGGCCGCCATAAGCCTCTGCGCCGGCGATAAACTTCTCAGCGCAAAAGGTACATTCCCGGCTGCTGGCCGCGCTGCGCAACGGGCGTGTGACCCCCACTGCGTAGCCGAACTCCCAGGGGGCGTGGCCGAGGTTTTTTTCCGAGATAAAGTTTTCGCTGATGTTCCAATCCTTGACATTAGAGGAAAGAATCAACTTCAGCTCGGCTTCGTGCTGATGGTCGCGGCGCAGGGTGGCATTGGGCGGCGCAAGATCGGATTGGCCGTCGTGGCCGACGACTTCCAGGATGGTTTTGTCGGCGCCGGAGGTGTTCTCGTATTCGATATAAAGGACCGGATTGACGGCGTGATCGCGCATCAGGGGGCGAAGACGATTCTCCAGCCGCCAGCCAGTGAAGACAGTGGAGTCGCTGCCGGTGGCCTGACCGTCGAGGTAAAGTTCAGTTGTCCACCAGGCGCGTGTACCGTATTCCAGCTCCATGGCCGTAGCGCCGAATGGGTTGCCGCCGTTGGGCTGGGCAACGGCTGATTTGGTTTCGATTTCGAGGTTGCCGGGCTCCTCCAGGTCGTGGGAGTAGGTGACAAAGTAGGGCTTCTCCTGCGCCCTGCCAACCGGGGTGATGAGCAACGCCAGCCATGCCGCCAGCCAGAGGTAGCGCCAAAAAGGACTTGTGCGGGGGTTTGAAAGCAAAATTGAAGCCTCCTGGGAAGTACGACTAAAATAGTCGTATATTTGAATATAAGACTATTTCAGTCCGATATAAAATGCAAGTAAACCGACAACAAGCGCAGGCTTGCCCCAAACTTCATGACGCGTTCCCATGCAATGGGCTCGCGCGGGAAGATTCCATGGCAAAAGGCTGCGCTACTTCTCTTCGTCGTTGATTTTCTGCTGCTGCGCGCGGATGGCCTTCACAATGGAGGTCATCAGATCGTCGAGTGTGCGGCCCGGCGCCAGGGTGCAGCCGCTGAAGGTGTCGGTATCGAGCTGCTGTCTGGCACAGGTCAACAGCAGACCTTTCGCATCGGCTACCGTGAAGTTCAATGCGGTGTTGGAGGTAGCGGTGCTGGTGGGGGACGCTGGGTGGAGATTGCCAGCCGGAGCAGGCTTGAGGGGCGGCGTTGTACCAGTGGAGGCGGCCATCTGCATGGCAGAGAAGGCAAGGAGGCCGGCGAGGGCCAGAAGCGTTGCAGCTCTTTTCATAATCACCTTTCTGCTTGCGATGGCCGGGATGAGCGGCTATGGAGTGAGCAATATTGCACACTACAGTGACATAGATATCGGCAATATGCAATTGAAAAATAACGAGATATTACTTTGGGCAGGATGCGGGATTGGCGGGAATATAATTTATAGAAATTGCATCATATAATCTTGACAATAACCCACTCAATCTGTCATTCTAAGAGAGTCGGAAATTCTATCAAGACAGGCAGGTAAACCATGGCAAAGATTATTGGCATCGATCTGGGAACCACGAATTCATGCGTCGCAGTGCTGGAGGGCGGCGAGCCCAAGGTGATTCCCAACGAGGAGGGGTCGCGGACGACACCGTCGGTAGTGGGCTTCTCGAAGAACGGGGAGCGGCTGGTGGGGCAGGTGGCCAAGCGGCAGGCGATCACCAACCCGGAGAACACCATTTACTCGATCAAGCGCTTCATGGGCCGGCGCTATAACGAGGTGAGCGACGAGATGAAGATGGTGCCCTTCAAGGTGATCGCGCAGGGCGACCACGTGGGCGTGATGGCGCAGGGCAAGGAGTACACCCCGCCGGAGATTTCGGCGATGATTCTGCAGAAGCTGAAGGCCTCGGCGGAAGCCTACCTGGGCGAGAAGGTCATAGAGGCGGTGATCACCGTGCCGGCGTACTTCAACGACGCGCAGCGGCAGGCGACCAAGGACGCGGGCAAGATTGCCGGGCTGGACGTGAAGCGCATTGTGAACGAACCAACGGCGGCGGCGCTGGCCTATGGGCTGGACAAAAAGAAGGACGAGACGATTGCCGTGTACGACTTTGGCGGCGGCACCTTTGACATTTCGATTCTGGAAGTGGGCGAAGGGGTTATCGAGGTCAAGAGCACCAACGGCGACACGCACCTGGGCGGCGACAACCTGGACCAGCGGATTGTAGATTGGCTGATTGCCGAGTTCAAGCAGGAGCAGGGGCTGGACCTGAGTTCGAAGGGCAACGAGATGGCGCTGCAGCGGCTTCGCGACTCCGCGGAGAAGGCCAAGATCGAGCTGTCGACAACGATTGAGACGGAGATCAATTTGCCGTTTGTGACCGCGGACGCGACAGGGCCGAAGCACCTGGTGCGCAAGTTGACGCGGGCCAAGCTGGAGCAGTTGGTGGAGGATTTGATCGAGCGCTCCGTGGAGCCGTGCAAGAAGGCGATTGCAGATGCGGGCGTCAGTATTAAGGACATCGACGAAGTGGTGCTGGTGGGCGGGCAGACGCGCATGCCGCGGATTCAGGAGCTGGTGAAGAAGCTCTTTGGGCGCGAGCCGCATCGCGGAGTGAATCCGGATGAGGTGGTGGCGATTGGCGCGGCGGTGCAGGCGGGCGTGCTGGCGGGCGAGGTGAAGGATTTGCTGCTGCTGGACGTGACGCCGCTAACGCTGGCGATTGAGACGCTGGGCGGCGTGGCGACGCCGATGATTCCGCGCAATACGACGATTCCGACGAAGAAGACGGAGACGTTTTCCACGGCGGCGGATTCGCAGACCGAAGTCGAGGTGCATGTGTTGCAGGGCGAAAGGCCGCTGGCGGCGCAGAACCGCACGCTGGGCAAGTTCAAGCTGGGCGGGATTCCTCCTGCGCCGCGCGGGATTCCGCAGATCGAGGTGACGTTTGACATCGACGCCAACGGGATTTTGAACGTGACGGCGAAGGACAACGCCACGGGCAAGGACACGCGCATCACGATTACTTCCAGCTCCGGCCTGAGCAAGGAAGAAGTGGAAAAGATGGCCAAGGAGGCCGAGGCGCACGCCAGCGAGGACAAGGAAAAGCGCGAGGAGATCGACGCGCGCAACTCGCTCGACGGACTGGTGTACAACATCGAGAAGATGCTGAAGGATTCCGGCGAAAAGGTGCAGGCGGCCGACAAGACCGAGGTGGAAGCGGCGCTGGCCGAGTCGAAGAAGACGCTGGAAGGCACGCCGAGCGTGAAGGAGCTGAAGGACGCGCACGAGAAGCTGACGCACGCGAGTCATAAGCTGGCCGAGATTTTGTATAAGGCCAATGCGACTACGGCGGGGGCTGCTCCCGGCGGAGAAGCGGCTGGCGCGCCTCACGCAGAGACTAAGAAAGATGAAGGCGTGATCGACGCGGAGTATGTGGACGTGGAGGAGAAGAAATAAGCGGAGTTAGCGTTGTTAGCGGTGTTAGCCCCGCTTCGCGGGTGTTAGCACGCGCTCTGCACGGTTAGCAAGTTAGCGGGGTGGGCGGCGGTTGTTGCCCACCCCAATGTATTTACAAATCATATTTTTATTGTTGGTTGTCCCCCAGCGTGAAGATTACATTGACAGTAGTCATCACCTTGACAGGTTCACCATTGAGGAGATAGGGCTTGTAGACCCATTGTTTCACTGCATCCAAGGCGGCTTGCTGGAGCAGCGGCGGACCACTGATTACATTAAGGTTTTCAATGCGGCCTTCCTTGCTGATGATTGCCTGAAGAACGACGGTCCCAGAGACTCGCGCGGCTTGTGCGATGGGCGGATAGTCAGGAGCAACTTTACTAAGAAGCAATCCCTGTGAGACGCCGGCGGAGATGGAGACCTTTCCATCGCCTGGGTCGCGTCTCTGTGGAACCATCTTAGTCTGCATCGGAGTTGCTTCGGGAGGCGGGATAAAAACTGGCTCATCAGAGGTTCTAACCGGTTCGATACTTTCCAGATGGGCTGAAAGAACGAGCTTGTCATCCTTGACGACTTCAAGATCGCCGGGAAGAGAATGGCCTTGAAACACAATAGAATGACTGCTCCTGATTACGGTTGCGCCTTGGTTAAGAAATGAAATGCGAAGAACCTCCGTGCCGGGATCAAAGCAGTATGTTGCATTCATCTGTGGATTGAAGATACGCACGGCATGATTTGCATTCAATGAATTTTGCTCCCCGGATGGAGCCGCTTTTGGTTTCAGCGTGAAGCATGCATATTTTGCGCCGTTGATTTCACGTTGCTCCGCCGCAATATCGCTGCGCGAAATCTGCATTGCAGTCGGTAAGGATGGATTGACGAATGCTCCTCTGATCTGCCATATCAGCGGATAAGGGGAGGTTGGATTCCCTAATAGCATCCGGCCATGATCTGTTCCGTACTCGGTCCGCGAAAACCCTGAGCTTGAATAATTTTCTTTGAACTTTTTGGGGCTTACATAGAATTCTTCGTAGATTCCCTGGTCCTTGGCAATATTCTGTTCATCGAAGATTTTGAAGGAGACCTTCAAGTGCCAGCTCTGATCGCCTATCTGTGAAAGCCCGTTGGACTGCGAGGCAAAGAGCATGAACGCCGTTGGGTCACTGGGCAGGGCGACGGCGGGGGCTTCTTGGGCGGGGGCGGCGGCTGGCGTTGCATCCTGCGCGAAGGCAGGGCGGCAGAGGAAGCCAAGCACGGCGAGGCCAAAGAGGCTGATGGAAACAAAGAGCGTATGTACGGAGGTGATTTTTCGCATACCGGCAAGATAGCACGTATAGCTCGGTTTGTGTTGCAGAATTTCGGATAATTCGATTGTTTGGTGCGGGTTGCGGGGAGTAGTGCAATGCACTACAATGAATCTTGGCACAATTTCAGCCCATCACGGTCGTTGAAACGCACGAGTTCCTCAGAGCGACGCGCAAGCTGATGGACGATGAGGAGCGGGCGGAACTTGTCGAGTACGTGGCATTCAACCCAACAGCGGGTGCGGTTGTACCCGGAAGCGGAGGGGTCCGCAAGCTGCGCTGGGAGTTGGAAGGGCGCGGCAAGCGAGGTGGAGCGCGGGTGATCTACTTCTATCACGACATGGAGATGCCCCTGCTGCTTCTCAAAGCGTACGCCAAGAACGAACAGGAAAACCTGTCCCAGGTTCAATTGAAGAAGATGCAACAGTTTACGAAACAGATGGTCGAGGCGCACAGAAGACGGAGGCAAATGCAATGAGTGAAATTGGCGAGGGGATTCTGCGTGGCCTTGAACAGGCGTTAGCCTTCATTGAAGGCACCACTGATGAGAGCCAATATGTCGTCCACATTCCGCCCGAGATCGACATCAAGGCGATCCGCGGCCGTCTGGGCATGACGCAACAGGAGTTTGCCAAGCGCTTCGACTTTAACATCAATACACTGCGCCACTGGGAGCAGGGACGGCGCGTTCCCGACGGGACGGCGCGCGCCTATCTGCGGGTGATCGACCGCGAGCCGGAGGCGGTACAGAAGGCGTTGCGCATCGCATAACTTCAACCCACCCTATCTCACCCGGCCTTTAACATTCGTGTTAGTATAGAAATCCTAAGCGCTGGCGGACCCCTTTCCGCTCAGCCGGATCGTCTCATGAACCTTTAACTCATGCGGATCACCCCATGAACCTTTACCTGATGCGGCACGCCAATGCGGGATTGAAGCGCGGGAATCCGCTTCTCGACGACAAGCGCGCGCTTGTCAAAGAGGGCAAGGAGCAGTGCATCCTGATGGCGCGGACGCTGAATGCGCTCAAGGTGCAAGTGGACGTGATTGTTTCCAGCCCGTTGAAGCGCGCCCGGCAAACGGCGCAACTGGTGGGCACGGAGATGGGTTACGACGCGCGGGTGGAGGTTTCGCCGGCGCTGGGGCCGGAGGCCGATTACGCGGAGTTTCAGAAGATGCTCTCGCGCTATTCCGCATACGAGAGCGTGCTGGCGGTGGGACACAATCCCAATATATTTCAATTTTTAGGGCGGCTGATTACGGGTAACGGCGGGGCGGCCGTTCGCATGAGAAAAGGCTCGGTGGCGCGCATCAAGATGGACCGCCATCCGGCGCTGCTGCAATGGCTGATCGATCCGCGCTCGGCGCGGGCCATCTACGCCAGCGTGCAGAAGAGCTCGCGGCCGAAGACCTCCAAGAAGTAATCCGCCTCCTTGCGCAGCGACCAGAGCTCAAGCTCCGCGCCGGTGCGCCCGGGGTGCAACTCCAGATAAACCCGCTTGGGATAGACCTTGATGGCGACTCTTAGCGCGTCGCTGGCGCGGTCCTGATTGAGCGCGAGGGCCAGGCGCAGCAGCACCACGGCCTTTTGCACGCGCTGGTGCTCGACGGCGGGAAGGTTGCGCAGGGCGCGGTCGCCGGGCTGGGGGCGGCTCTTGCCCAGGTAGCGGGCGATGGCCGAAACCAGTGTGCGCTGCAGCGGCGTGTAGCCGTAGATTTCGGAACTCGAAATAACGTACTGCGTGTGGCGATGGTGGCCCTGGTAGTTGATGAACTTGCCGGTCGAGCAGAGCATGGCGGCGGCGGAGAGCCAGGTTTCGTACTCGGACGGCAACTGGTGAAGGGCGTGCAGAGCGCGGTAGAGCTGCAGGGCGTGGGCGCGCACCGGCTCGGCGTGGCGCAGATCGACACCATAGCGGCGCGCGGTGGCCAACACGCTCTCCCAGCGCTGCTGCTCAAACTCGCGGTGAGCGATGGCGCGAGCGTCCTGCTCGGCCAGCATCTGGGCGAGAATGCCGTCGCGTAGGCCCAGCGGAGAATAAGTAAAGCCTTCCAGCCCGAAGCTCTCAAGAAACTCGGCAAAGACCAGCGCGCCGGCCACGATAATCTCCGCGCGGCGCGGCCCGATGCCCTGGACGGCGACGCGGTCGGCCAGCTTCATGGGAACCAGTTTGTCAGCCAGGCGGCGCACCTCGAGCGTGGGAACCAGCCCGGCAGTAGCTACGGGCACAGGAGCCTGGGATACGGCAAGCGCCTGGACTGTCTTGCTGATTTTTTTGCCCGCGGATTTCTTTTTGGATTTGCCCGCCGGCTTGACGGCTTTGTGGTTTTCGACGTTCTCCGCGGCCGTCACAATCGCATCGCTGAGCGCCGCGGCGGTGCCCGAGGTGCCGATGACCTGGGTGATCTTCTCCGGGCGAATTCTATCCTGCGCCTTGCGCAGCTCGCGGGCAACCAACTGCTTCATGCGCGCCAAGCCGTCGGCGGGCGCCGGATCGGAGGGCAAAAACTCCTGCGTGAGCCGCACCGCGCCCAGCGGCATGCTCACCGTCTCGTGGATGCGCTTGCGCTCGGAGAGGGTAATCTCGCAACTTCCGCCGCCCAGGTCAATCAGGAGCACGCGGTTGGCTACAGCCGGCTCGAATTCAAGCTCAGGCTGATCCTCACCGCTGCCCATGACCCCCAGATGAATGAGCCGGGCTTCTTCCAGGCCGGAGATGACCTCCAACTCCCAGCCGGTCTCGGCCTTGACCATTTCCCGAAAGGCCTGGCCATTGCGGGCGTCGCGCATGGCCGAAGTGGCCACGACACGAATGCGGTCAACGCCGCGCGACTGCACCGCGCGCTGAAAGCGCTTGAGCGCCTGCAAGGTGGCCGCCATGGCCTCGGGAGAAAGCAGCCCACACTCAAAGACGCTGGCTCCCAGCCGCGTGACCTCGCGGTCTTCGTGCAAGGTCTTCAAGTGGTGCGCCGCAACGCGGGCAATCTTCAATCTGCAGGAGTTGGAACCGATATCGATGGCGGCAAAGGTGAGCATGAGGGCGTGGCTCCGGAAAAATGGCTCTGCGGACAAGATACACGAGCGCGGCGGGGGAGCGCAGAATTCACAGCCTGCTATTCGTGCCGGCTGGAAACTACCCCCGCCGTGTCATGGCTCTCAAACCAGCCAATTACCCGGCGCTCGTATTCCTGTGGCTCCTAAGTTGCGAATCCAGCAGACGCTTACGGCACGGTGACTTCGATGTTGGTAGTCGTTTGCTCACTAAGAATCGCGGGGCCGGAAGATGTCCAGGCAGCTGAAATGGTGTACTGATAGGTTCCCGGCGTCATTGGAGGGCCGGTGAGGCATCCGCTGATTCCGCACACTCCGACCAGCGTAGCTGCAGCAAGCAGGACCATGGTCAGCCAGCGCGAGGCCCGGCGCCGCAAGCCGAATCCGAGCAGCAACGCGCCAGACAAAGCCAGGGCTGCTTCCGGCAGTCGACCTGAACGGCGCGGCATCCGATGCAAGTTGACAGGAAGGGGTGCGCCGTATGGATAGAAATAAACATCTCCCATCTGCGTGCCGGAGGGCACAGGAAGAGAAAGAAGCGGGCCGTAGGCGCAGGTGGGTATTTTGGCCACGGTTACCGGCCCGGAGTAAATGCAACCAATCGTCAATGTGCCGGCGGCGGGGATGCCCGAGACCGTGTATTGGCTTACGCCATAGCCGCTGGCTGGCATGGTGACATTAGTGGCGGTGATAGCGAAGGGCGTGACGGCCAGCGCAGGCACGCCGGAAAGCCCGCAAACGACGGCGAGAAGCGAACCTATGAGGACAAACAAACGATGATTTTGCATAGCAGAATCCTTTCGGTGAGGAGGGATTTCACTCCATCCACTGAATTTAACGCCAGACCGGAGTTGCGTTCCACGCGACCTGCGCGGAGCAAACAAAATCAGCAAAGCGAATCCGGCGCGGAACCAAACCGCTTACAGGATAGTAACGTTGATGTTCGTGGTCGTTAGCACCCCAAGTGGTGTTTGAGGACTGGGTTCGTATACTGCGGAGATCGTGTACTGATAGGTTCCCGGCGTCATCGGAGGGCCGGTGAGGCATCCGCTGATTCCGCTCACCCCGACCAGCGTACCAGCTGCAAGTAGGACCATGGTCAGCCAGCGCGAGGCCCTGCGCCGCAAGCCGAATCCGAGCAACAACGCGCCGGCCAGCGCCAGGCCGGCTCCCGGCATGTGGCGCAGAGGCAGCGGGGCACCGCGCAGTTCGCCCATACCAGGAGGAGGAACCTGGCCATAGGGAACGAAGAGAATGTCTCCGCTGAAAGTCGTCTCGCCGGCGGGCACAGGAATCGTCGGGGCTCCCACGGGCCCGCAGAATTGGGGTATTTTGGCCACGGTTGTCGGCCCGGAGTATGCGCAACTGATGGTCACTGAGCCGGCGGCGGGGATGCCCGAGACCGTGTATTGGCTGGAACCAAGACCGCTGGATGGCATGGTAACGTTGGCGGCTTCGATGGCGAATGGCGTGACGGCCAGAGCGCGCGCGCCGGAAAGCCAGCAAACGACGGCGAGCAGCGATACGAAGAGGACAAGCAAACGAGGATTTTGCACAGGAGAGTCCTTCCGGCTGGGCAGCTTTCACCCAGTCTGGTGGTTAGACTGGCACTAAAGTACCACCGTTTACATAGATTTCAACAATATTCTTACCCATCTTATGCCTCGCGGGCTTTGCCAATATGCAGTTTTGGGCTGCCGATAGTGCAAAGACTGTGTGATTTTGTAATTGTGCCTAGATATGTGCGGGCGAGGACGCCCGCACTACAGCCGGCCGGGAGGCCGTCGCTACATTCCTGCCATTACAAATTCAAGCGGTCACGGTACCAGGGCGAGGGGAGTACTCCGCCGGCGTGAAAGCGTGGCTGTTATCCTTGATTTGAGCGCCGAAAGCGCTGACTCAGCCATGACAAACACGACTCATTCCATCTCCCGCCCGCAATCCGCGATCTCGACCAGGAACGTGTGGCTGCTTTTTTTGGCGATCTTTGCCGCCGTGTACTTTGCCTCGCTGTTTACGCCGCCGCTGATGGACGACGTGGATTCCACCCACGCCCAGGCGGCGCAATACTTCTCCGAACAGAGCGACTGGATTTCGGCCAAGATCAACGGCATCCGCTACATCGAGAAGCCGCCGCTGCCGTACTGGACGGTGGCCGTCCTCTTCCATGTCTTTGGCCAGAACGTATTCTCCGCCCATCTGCCGAACACGCTGGCCATGCTCGGCTTGACCTGGATGGCCTGGCTGTGGGCGCGGCGGGGATGGGGCGAGCGCGCCGGCCTCTATGCCGGCCTGGGCGTGCTGACCTCGGTGGGGCCGTTTCTGTTTACGCGCTTCATCATTCCCGAGGCGCAACTGAGCCTCTTTCTGCTGATGGCCTTGTACTGTCTGCTCACCGGCTTTGAGCCGGGACGCGGGTCGCGCTTTTACTGGATGTGGGCGCTTCCCTCCGTGGCCCTGATGACCAAGGGGCTGATAGCACCCACCTTTTTCTTCGGCGCGGCCATACCTTACCTGCTGGTTACTGGCCTGTGGCGGCGCTGGCGGGAGATGAAGCCGGTCATCGGCCCGCTGATCTTCCTGGCCATCTCCGCGCCCTGGCACATTCTCTGCGGTCTGGCCAATCCCGACCAGGGAAATGCTATTGGCAACCACCCAACCTTCGGCAACGTGCACGGATTTTTTTACTTTTACTTCATCAACGAGCACTACCTGCGCTTCTTCGGCCTGCGCTATCCGCACGACTACAACAAACTGCCCGGCCTGGCCTACTGGCTGCTTCACCTAGTGTGGATCTTTCCCTGGAGCCTGTTTTTGCCGGCCCTGGCGGCCGTGGCGTGGAAGACCCGGCGCAAATGGATGCAGTACCTGCGCAGCGAAGACGGGACGGCGGCGGAGTCCGCTAGCGAAGCAGACGGGCTGGTTTTCAATCTCAGGTTCCGGGCGCGCTCGATCTGGCTGCTGAGCCTGTTTTCGGCGTGGACGCTGCTGTTCTTTTCGATTTCAACCAACCAGGAGTACTACACCTTCCCGGTGTGGCCGCCGCTGGTGATTCTCATTGCCGCCGTAGTGGCCGGTATCGAGGAGCAGCGCGCGCCCGATGGCGGCAAGCCGCTGCTTTCCACCGCCTGGCTCACCGGCGCACAGGGGTTCTTCGCCGTCATCGGCGTGCTCTCCGCTGCGGTTCTCGGCTGGGGATTGTGGGAATCGCGCCATCTGCCCTATGTGGACGACGTCGGGACATTGCTGGCGCATCGCGCAGTGGGCGATTACACGCTCTCCATGTCGCACTTGTTCGACCTGACCTTCGCCGCGTTTGCCGCGCTGCGATTGCCTGCCGTGATAGCCGGCATTGTCCTGCTCATCGGGCCGGCTCTTGGCTGGCTGCTGCGCATGAAGGGCAAACATCTGGCCGCCACCATCAGCGTGGCTCTCACCATGGCGGTCTTCCTCATCGCCGCGCACATCGCCTTTGCCCGCTTCGATCCCATGCTCGGCTCCAAGCGGATGGCAGATACCATCCTCGCCAAGGCCTCGCCCGCCGATAGCATCATCATTTACGGCGAGCAGTCGGAAGGCTCGTCGGTGATCTTTTACACGCACTACTTCTTCAGGAAACCGGCGAAGTTTGTCTATCCACGCTGCGGCCAGCACGGAGAAGGCACGCCGCTGCTGTGGGGCTCCTGCTACCCCGACGCGCCGGATATTTTCCTGAGCACAGAAAAGCTGTCGAGCATCTGGGGCACGGGCGAGCGCAAATGGCTTTTCGCGCAGGATCCGAATCAGCTCAAAGCGGAGCACGTGCTGGCCGGGCGGCTGATTCTGGTGCAGACCGTCGCGGACAAAGCGCTGTGGACGGACCGGCCGCTGCCCTAGGTTCATAGCGGGCAGCGGTCATCAACTACCCCGCCGCCCGCATCCTGCCTCCGGGCAGCAATTGATAGACCTGGTCGCGCCAGAGGACCCGGTTGCTCAGGTAGCTGGCCGCCCAGAATCCGAATCCCATCAGGTCGCGTACGGGGTAGAGCGCCAGCAGGCCGAACCAGCTTGGGTCGCGCACCACCAGCCGGCCTACGGCAATGGAGAGCACCAGCCGCGTGGCCACGCTCCAGCCGAGCAGCGCCAGAGCTAAAACTGGATGGCCGAGCGCCGCCGCCGCGCCCCACGCGAGCAGGCCATAGGGAATGCTGAAGGTGAGCGCCGTACCAAAGTGCCCCATGGGCCGCGAAAAGCGCGTGGAGCGCATCCACCGCGCCTGGTGCTTCATGGAAGCCACAAAGCCGGGATTGATAACCATGTGGTCGATGGCATGGTGGTTGAGCACCACCGTTTCGCCCAGCTTGTAGGTTTCGTTGCCGTAAATAAAATCATCAGCGCAATAATCGGCGGCCACGCCGAAGCCGCCGATGCGCCGGATTATGCTGCGGCGGAAGGCCATGGTCGGACCGAGCACAAAGCGCATCCCCTCCATGGCCCGCGCCGCCAACACCCCGGAGGTCATCTCCACGCTCATGCCGACGGCCTCGAGGCGCGCCCACAATCCTGGCCCGGAGTCGCCCCGCGGGACCGCGACGCCGCGATAGGGGCAGCACATGGCGCCCACTTGGCTCAAGGCAAAGGGCAGCGCCACGGCGCGCAGATAATCGGGGCCGACGCGCACATCGCTGTCGCTGATGACCAGAATTTCGTGGGCCGCCGCAGCCTCCATCTTTTCCAGCGAAGCCACTTTGGCGTTGATGTAATCCGGCTGGCCTCCGGTTGTAAGAAACCGCGCCGGAATCTGCGGATAGCGCGCGGCCACCTGGCGGGCAATGGCAAGGCCGGCATCTTGCTCCGACCTCGCGCAAAAGAGAATTTCGTACTGGGGATAATCCTGCTCAAAAAACGTGGCCAGGTGCGCTTCCAGGCCCGGCTCGTCACCATGCAACGGCTTCAGCAGGGAGAGCGGAGGCGTGAATCCCGGCCGTTTTCGCTCTTCGACAAGCTCTCTGCGCCGGTCGCGCAGATAGCCGGGCACCGCCGCCAGCACCATACCGGCAAAGACCGTGGACGAAATCAGGCCGACGAGGGCCACCCCAAGAAGAACGTACAACATACAGCTTCCAGAATACCCGGCTTCGGCGCTTTTGAGGGGTGAGGATTCTGTGTGCCAAAAATCGGCGCCGGCAGAAAACCAATGAAGTCGATGGGGAGGTTTTGAATGATGCAGCTTCAGCCGCGCCCAGGGCGCAAACTCTCCAGATGGCTGGTATCGATTGGCTCGGGGTCCTCGAATTCAGGAATGACCGGCAGCCCGGCCCGCAGGCCGCTCCACTCCTCGGAGACCACGATGCTGTTCTGGGGGTTGCCGGGCTGGTAGCGCGCCGAGCAGGGAAAGCCAGCCCGCACGTGGACCGTATCCACCTTGTCGAGCAGGTCGGTAATGTCCTGAGAGGACTCGTAGTCCACGCCGCCGATGCGATATTTGTAAAGCAGCATGGTGTGTTCGCGCGCCGGCTCGTTTTTGGATCTGGCGGCGACCTCGACCTCGCAGATGTCCAGGAACATGCCGTCCACCACGCGCCCAACGCGGGAGAGGAAATGGCGGCGGGCGCGCTCCCGCTCTTCCGGCGAGGGGCCCTTGCGCAGCAGCAGCCAGAGGCCTAGAGCAAGGAGCGCTACAAAGACGGCTCCGGCGGCGATTATCTCCCAAGTGGTGGAGCTGATTTGAGTCATTCGAGGCGAACGTTATCCTTTCAGTCCTAAACTAGAGGATACCGCAACGGGGCCGGGATGCAGCCGGATGGGCTGTGGAACCAGCGCAGGCTTCAGGTGCAACATAACCCCCGTTGTGGTGAAAGTCGAAAATGCCGAAAACCATCCCTCAGGGGCTAAAGCCCGTCGTTTCCTATTGGCCATTTACGGCACGGCTGAAGCCGTGCCCTTTCAAAACCTACCTTTCACCACAGGCTGTTAACCCCAGCTCCCGCGCTGCGCTATACTTTTGACTGCAACGTGAAGGAGTTATGGGCTGCAAGATGCCCTGTTTTCAGAGGTTTTGTCATGGCTATTCGCAAAAATCCCGCAGCGGCGACTGATTCCCGGAATCGCGACCAGTCTCGCAACCGGCCAGGCGACAGGATGCATTCCACCACCGTGATTTGCGTGCGGCGCAATGGCCAGGTGGTGATGGCCGCCGATGGTCAGGTCACGCTGGGCGACCACGTGCTGAAACACTCGGCCAAAAAAATACGGCGGCTCTATCAGGACAAGATTCTTGCCGGATTTGCCGGCTCGACGGCCGACGCCTTCTCGCTTTTTGCGCGCTTCGAATCGAAATTGGAGCAGTACGCCGGCAACCTGAACCGCTCGGCCGTGGAACTGGCCAAGGACTGGCGCACGGACAAGATGCTGCGCAACCTGGAGGCACTGCTGGTGGTGGCCGACGCCGGGCAGACTTTTTTGATCTCCGGGTCCGGCGATGTGATCGATCCCGACGAGCCGCTGGCCGCCATCGGCTCCGGCGGACCCTACGCCACCGCCGCCGCGCGCGCGCTGATGGAAAACACCGATTTGGGCGCCCGCGAAATCGCCGAAAAGGCCATGCAGATTGCCGGCGAAATCTGTATCTACACCAACCACCACGTCACCATTGAGGAGTTGAAGGGGTAAGAAATTGAGCCACTGAAAAAGCTGGCACGGTGGCGATTTGGCTTTGTGGCAGGGCATGACTTTAGTCGTACCGGAAACGCTGAATTATTGGGCACATGCGCTCTTTTCTCCTTGCACTTTACCTCAAGAGCGGTACAATTGCCGGGAATCGGCGCCCAAAATGGAGATGCCAGATTTATGCATATGCTTCCGCGGATTGTTCATGTCGGATTCATGTTCCTTATACTTCAAAGCGCTTATGCCATATCTCAAAAACCCTATAGCAAGAGCGAGTTCTGGCTCTCTGATGGCTACGGATTGCTGGTTACTTTGAATGGCGATGAGCTCCATGCATATGAGCTAACTTCGATCAGCTGCATCCCCGGCTGGTACGCCAAAAGGGTTCCGCAGCCGGAGGGAACACACGGGACTGTATATTCCGGTCGCGAGCAGTACAGGTTCACGGATGGCCCCGGAAAGACCAAGAGACTGCGCATGGACGGGACGGTTTCTGATATCATTTTGCGCCGCACCAATTCTCTTCCACGAAAGTGCTTGCGACCACCATCTGATTCGCCGCAATCAAACTATGCGATTTTCTGGCAGACCTTTGCCGAGCAATATGGATTCTTTGATCTGCACAAAATTGACTGGAGCTCGGTGGACAGCAAGTTTCGTCCACAAGTGACTGCGAATGTCAAGCCGGAAGAACTTTTTGAAATTTTCAGGCAGATGATCGAACCGCTGCAGGACACTCACACTGTACTCTTTGGACGAAATATCAAGAAAGTATTCGAGGGATCGCGAACCGATCCAAATCAACTCGATGACGAGACGTGGAATCAGGCAGAGAAAGTGATCGACAAAAATTACATCCGAGGCGGCCTGCGTTCTTTTTGTAATGGACGTTTGCAGTTCGGGATACTTGAAAACTCAATCGGCTACCTCCGCATCACCGCGTTCTATGGGTACTCCGATGCAGATAACTACGAAAAGGAATTGTATGCGCTCCAAACTGCCTTGGATGAGATTTTTGACGATGCAAACAAGATGCGCGGACTTGTCATCGATGTTCGTTTGAATCACGGCGGAGACGACCCACTTGGAATTGAAATCGCCTCTCGGCTGACTAACATTCGGTATTTGGCCTATACCAAGGTCGCGCGCAATAACCTAAAGGGCACCTTGCATTACACCGCGCCGCAAGGGAGTTGGGTTGAGCCCAGCACTCGTCCCGGATTTCACGGCCCAGTTGTGCTGCTTACGGGCCCCGACACAATCAGTGCGGGCGAGACCTTTACCATGGCCTTAATGGGACACACTCCTCACATCCAACGAATCGGCTTGAACACGCAAGGTGTCTTCTCTGACGTACTCAAGCGGTCGCTGCCCAACGGCTGGATATTCCATTTGCCCAACGAAGTGTACCTGACACTTGATGGAAAGGCTTTTGACGCCGCCGGCATACCCCCCGATCAAAAAATCAAGTTCTTCTCTGAATCAGACCTGCGGAGTGGCAAAGATGCCGCACTGGAGGCGGCCCTGCAGAAACTCGATGGATACTGAGTGTGGAAGTCAAGAGGCGGAACAAATCCGTTAAATATGGACCAGGAAGGCAAACTCAAGTAAACCACTGGTACACAACATTTAGAATTAAGGTTGCAACAGCGATTCACGAGGATTGAAGCAAGAGAAGAATGGCCATTTATCTACCCGCATCCGCCGAAGAACAAGAGCTCTCGCTGGACGAGCTGACGCCGCGCGAGATTGTCACGGAACTCGACAAGCACGTTGTCGGGCAAAAGGCCGCCAAGCGCGCCGTGGCGATTGCCTTGAGAAATCGCCAGCGCCGGCAGAAGCTGCCGCCGGAGATGGCCGACGACATCATGCCCAAGAACATCATCATGATCGGGCCGACGGGCGTGGGCAAGACGGAGATTGCGCGGCGGCTGGCCAAGCTGACTGGGTCGCCGTTTCTGAAGGTGGAAGCCTCGAAGTTTACCGAGGTGGGCTACGTGGGCCGCGATGTGGAATCGATGATTCGCGACCTGGTGGAGATCGCCATTGACATGGTGAGAGAGGAGCGGCTGGAAGAGGTGGAGGACCGCGCGGAGATGAATGCCGAGGAGCGGCTGCTGGATGTGCTGCTGCCGCCTCCGCCGCCCGCACCGCCCGCGCAGGAGGGCCAACTGACGCTGCCCGGCACGGAGAGCTATCAGCGCTCGCGCGAGAAGATGCGCCAGCAGTTCCGCGAGGGCAAGCTGGACGAGCGCATGGTGGAGCTGGATGTGCGCGAGCGCGGGATGCCGCAGTTCGGCATCATCAGCAACCAGAGCCTTGAGGATATGGAGATGAACCTCAGGGATATGCTGCCGAATATCTTTGGAGGCGGGACGAAGAAGCGCAAGATGAAGGTGGGCGACGCCTTTGATTACCTGGTCGATGAGGAAGAGGGCCGGTTGATCGACATGGATTCAGTGAACCGGGCGGCAGTGGAGCGCGTCGAATCGAGCGGCATTGTTTTTCTGGACGAGATCGACAAGATTGCGGGGCGCGAGAGCGGGCACGGACCGGATGTTTCGCGCGAGGGCGTGCAGCGCGACATTTTGCCCATCGTGGAGGGAACCACGATCAACACGCGCTACGGCATGGTGCGCACCGACCACATTCTTTTTATCGCCGCCGGAGCGTTTCATGTGTCGAAGCCCAGCGATCTGATTCCCGAGCTGCAAGGGCGCTTTCCTATCCGCGTGGAGCTAAAGTCGCTTACCGTCGATGATTTTCTGCGCATCCTGACCGAGCCCAAGGCCTCGCTGACCAAGCAATACTCGGCGCTGCTGGAGACCGAGGGAGTGAAGCTGGAGTATTCTCCCGATGCGTTGCGCGAAATGGCAGAGTTTGCCTTCAAGGTGAACGAGCAAACGGAAAACATCGGCGCGCGGAGGCTGCACACGATTATGGAGCGGGTGCTGGAGGATGTGAGCTTTCTGGCGCCCGACGTGACGCGCCACGTGCCGGATGAAGCGGCTGCCGCGGCGCTCAAGGAGGCCATCAAGAGCGAGTCATCGACGCCGCTGCCCTACGAGGAGCGAACGACTCCGGCAGGCACGGAGAAGGTTTTTCTTATCGACGCCGAGTACGTGAAACAGATGGTTGCGTCCATCGTGAAGGACCAGGATCTGTCGCGTTATATTCTGTAGCCTTAGGAAGAAACAAGCGTGGACCAGGAGGTCCACGCTACAGCCGGCCGGGAGGCCGGCGCTACAATTCCATGAAACTGGGATGCTATTGAACCGGGATTTGAACAATTCGCGGGATGGTACTGCGATGATTGTGGGAATAAATTCAGCAAGTTAGCGTCCGCTTCGCGGACATGGCAAGTTGGCGAGTTGGCGGCGACATTGCCCATCAAAGGTTTTATCCCACGTGGGTCGGCGAAAGCCGGTGAACAATTGATTCAAGCTGCTCATCCGGATCGACACACGAACTTCCCCCTGCGACATTGACGAGCGTAAATATGATGGATCATGGATAGATTGATGGGCAGCGCGGGCAGCGGAGCAATTCAACGGGAACGGAGGAGAGGATGAGCCGGAAGTTGCGGATGGGGATGGTGGGCGGCGGGCCGGGGGCGTTCATTGGGCCGGTGCACCGGATGGCGGCCGAACTGGATGGGCGGATAGAGATGGTGGCCGGATCATTTTCGCAGTCGGCGGAGAAATCGCGGGCGGCGGGCGAGAGTTTCGGCATCGATGCGGGCCGGGCCTATGCGGATTACAAGGAGATGCTCGCGGCCGAGAGCAAGCGCAAGGATGGAATCGATTTTGTGGCGATTACCACACCCAATTATTTGCACCTGCCGGTAGCCGTGGCCGCACTGGAGGCGGGGATTGCGGTGATGAGCGACAAGCCAGCCACAGCCACCTATGAAGAGGCGCTGAAGCTGGAGGCGGTTGTGGCCAAAGCTGGGCTGCCCTATGGGCTGACGCATACTTACGCCGGCTATGGAATGGTGCGGGAGGCGCGGGCGATGTGCGCGAGCGGGAAGCTGGGGAGGATTCGCAAGGTGGCCGTGGAGTATCTGCAAGGCTGGCTGAGCGAGCCGCTGGAAAAGAAAGGGAATAAACAGGCGGCGTGGCGCAGCGATCCGGCGCAGAACGGACCGGGAGGCTGCATCGGGGATATCGGGACGCACGCTTTTCACATGCTGGAGTATGTAACCGGGCTGGAGGTGACGGGGATCAACGCCACGCTACGCTCGGTGGTGGAAGGGCGGCAACTGGATGACGATTGCAACGCGTTTGTGCGGATGGAGAACGGCGCGACGGGGACGCTGATGGCGTCGCAGGTGGCGGCGGGGGAGTTGAACGATCTGCGCCTGCGCGTATACGGCGAAAAGGGCTCGATCGACTGGCAGCAGCAGGATCCGAATCGGCTGATGGTGAAGCTGCTCGACGGGCCGGAAGAGATTCATCACGCGGCCACGAGCTACCTGGGGCAGGATGCGAAGGCTGTTATGCGCGTGCCCGCGGGGCATCCGGAGGGATATATCGAGGCCTTCGCGGTGCTGTACAGGGAGTTTGCCGATGGCCTGACGGCGTGGCGCGCGGGCAAAGCGCTGCCCACAACGTTGCCAGGGATTAGAGCCGGAGTGCGCGGAATGCGATTCATTGAGCGGGCCATCGAGAGCAACAAGCGGCAAGCCTGGGTTGAATTTTAGAATTGAGTGATTGCGGAGCGTGAAGCGATGAAGACAATCAAGGGACCGGGAATTTTTCTGGCGCAATACGCCGGCGATGAAGCGCCGTACAATTCACTGGGCGGGATGGTGGATTGGGCTGCCGGGGTGGGATTTACGGGCGTGCAGATTCCAGCCTGGGACCGGCGGCTCTTCGACCTGAAGCTGGCAGCCGAGAGCCAGAGCTATTGCGACGAACTGCTCGGAATAGTGGGACTGGCCGGACTTCAAGTGACCGAGCTCGCCACACATTTGCAGGGTCAACTGGTGGCAACGCACCCGGCGTACGAGGCGCTGTTCGCGGATTTTGCTCCGCGCGAACTGGCGCACGACCCGCGCGGCCGGCAGGCGTGGGCGGTGCAGCAAATGCTGTGGGCGGCAAAGGCCAGCCAGAGACTCGGCCTGAAGGCACACGCTACTTTTTCCGGGGCGCTCGCCTGGCCGTTCGTCTATCCGTGGCCCCAGCGGCCGGCAGGCCTGATTGACGAAGCCTTCGCGGAGCTGGGACGGCGCTGGCTGCCGATTCTAGACGCTTTCGATGAGGCGGGCGTGGATCTGTGCTATGAGCTGCATCCCTGCGAGGATTTGCACGATGGCGCAACCTTCGAGAGATTTCTGGGAGCCGTGGGCGGACACCGTCGGGCAAACATTCTGTATGACCCAAGCCACATGATCCTCCAGCAGATGGATTACCTGGAATTCCTGGACCTGTATCACGAGCGTATTCGGGCCTTCCATGTGAAGGACGCGGAGTACACCCCGAGCGGACGGAGCGGCGTGTATGGCGGCTACCAGGATTGGATCGACAGGCCGGGGCGATTTCGCTCGCTGGGAGACGGCCAGGTTGATTTTCGTTCCATCTTCAGCAAGATGGCGCAGTACGATTACGCGGGCTGGGCGGTGCTGGAGTGGGAGTGCTGCCTGAAGCATCCGGAGGCCGGTGCGGCGGAAGGTGCAAAGTTCATCCGCGAGCACATCATCCGCGTGACCGATCGCGCCTTTGACGATTTTGCCGGAGGAGGCTCGGATGAACAGCAGAATCGCCGGATACTTGGCTTGAGCTAAGGAGACGCGCGCGAGCCAAGAGCTACTGAACGCAGCCATGATGTAAACTCAAGCAACGAGTGCGGCATTCTCCGCTGTGAAACCGGCTTCAAGCTGAACTGCCGGCGCGTGACGCCAACTTCCCCATGTGTCTGAGGTTGCAATGCAATTGATAAGAGTACTGCGCAGGTCAGCCTGCATCATTATGGCAGCCTGCGCAACCGCGGTCTTTGCGCAAACGCCGCCAGTTACTCCGCCTACCAAGCTTCCTCATCCCACCGAGAGCATGGTAGTTCTTGGCTCGGCGGTTCCCGTGCCGCTGGCGGAATCCTTCGCTTCGGTTGTGGTGCTGCCGGTGGAGGGCAAGACTCTCACGATGGAGTCGCCGCAGGAGTTGCTGCGCCAGGATTCGTCGGTTTATCTGGAAGAGCGCGGCGCGGGCGGCGGACAAGCGGACGTTGTGCTGCGCGGAGGCACCTTCGAGCAGGCCCTGGTGCTGTTGAATGGCTTCCGCATCGACGACAGCCAGACCGCGCATCACAACCTGGATTTGCCGATTCCTCTGGACGCGATGGACTCGATTCAAGTGCTGCACGGGGCGGGTTCCACGCTGCATGGAGCGGACGCGCTGAGCGGCGTTGTCGATCTTATTACCGCCGCGCCGGCCGCGAACTCGCTTCGCCTTCGCTCGGGATACGGCAGCTTCGGCGAGAATGAAGAGTCGATGCTGGGGGCCCTGGCACGCAGGCGATGGAGCAGCCGGATGACCGCAAGCCGCAATTTCTCCACCGGCTTCATGCCCGACCGCGATTACCGCAACGAAGATGCTTCCTCGGAGAGCTGGATCAGTTCGCGGCTCGGCATTTCGGACCTGCTCTTTGCCACGAGCGACCGCTCCTTCGGCGCTAACCAGTTTTACGGACCTTATAACTCATGGGAGCGAACCAAGGGATGGTTTGCTTCCGCACGCCAGGAGTTAGGCAGCCGCACCGTGGCGGCATTTGGTTATCGCCGCCACACGGATGAGTTTGTGCTGTTGCGCAATAACCCGTCCGTTTACGAAAACAATCACATCGACGGCTCATGGCAGGCTTCTCTGCGCCACACTCTTCCAGTTACTCTTTCGTCTGTGCTGTTGTTAGGACTGGAATCGGACGGCGACAGCATTCACAGCAACAATCTCGGCCTACATTCGCGCAATCGCGGAGCGGGCTATGTGGATCTGGACCTGCGGCCTGCCAAGTCGCGCTGGAAGTTATCCGCAGGGCTGCGCGAGGAGTTATTCTCCGGCGGACTGCAATCCGCACTAGCGCCGCACCTGGCCGGCAGCGTGCGATTAGCCGATAAATTAAAATTGCGCGCCAGCGGGGGTTACGGCTTCAGGCTGCCGACTTATACAGACCTTTATTACTCTGACCCGGCAACCATCGGCAATCCGAATCTGAAGCCTGAGTCGGCCTGGAGCGGCGAGGCAGGCGGCGACTGGGTCACGTCCAGCCGCTTATCGCTTTCTGTTACTGGGTTCTATAATCGCCAGCACGACACCATCGACTATCTACGCGCCGCTTCCCTGCCTAACTCCCTTCTGCCTGCGGGCTGCAAAGTCAACACATGGTGCGCGGCCAACGTGAGCGGCCTGCGCTTTGCGGGAGTTGAGTCTTCCGCAACCTGGGTTCCCGTCAAAGGACAAAAGATACAACTGGCATGGACTGAAGTGATTGGCGCGCAGCCGACTTTGACCGGCGTGCAATCGGAGTATGCCCTGAACTATCCGGTTGAAAATCTACGCGCCGTTTGGACGGTCGCGCTGAAACATGCATTCTCTGTTACTAACTCGGTTGCAGTGACTAAGCCCTATCAGCAGCCGGGCAATCCGCCCTGGAACGCTCAGCCCTATCCCGTGTGGAATGCCGCTGTAACGCGCGACACAGGGAGGCTGCGCCCCTATCTCCGCCTGGCAAATCTGAGTAACACCGGCTATCAGGAGATTAACGGCGTGGCAATGCAGGGCCGGTCGATTACCGGCGGAGTTTCGCTGTGGCTGGGGCGGTGATTTGCATGGAAATAACATTATGCCGACAGCCGCATATTCTGGTAAGGTGGATGCATACACTGGTGAGAATGCAGTCTTCCTCAACCCCACTCAATACAACGGAACAGGAGAGAAATCATGAGCAATCCAGCGCTGCACAACAAGATCAGCTACATCGAGTTCACCACCACCGACATTGAACGGACCAAGAAGTTTTACTCGACTGTGTTTGGGTGGAGCTTCAAGGATTGGGGCCCGGATTACATTGACTGCAACGCTGCCGTATCCGGGATTGCCATCGGTTTCGCAAAGGGCGCGACGCAACAGGAGCAGCCCAAACATGCGCCTTTAGTCGTGCTCTATTCGGCTGATATAAAGGCCACCGAAGCGGCAATCAAGGCCGCGGGCGGCAGAATCGTCGTGCCGACATTCGAGTTTCCCGGCGGGCGGCGCTTTCATTTTTCCGATTGCGCGGGCAACCTGCTGGGCGTGTGGTCAGAGTAAGCGCTCGGTAAACAGAGTTCATGACTTCCCAGGTCTCAAAATCGAGACCTGGGGCACCCACTCTTGAAGATTGAATCAGATGGCTCAGGAGGTGTGAGATTCCAACACGGCCAGGCGCTGGGCAAGCAGCGCTTCCAGCTTGACCAGCGCCGCCGAGAAGCCTTCAATGCCTTCCTTCAGCTTGTCAGTGGCCATGCGGTCGGCGGCGTGCATGGCGTCAAAGGCAGCCTTGTCCACGACAATCTTTTCGATGGGCAAGGCGCGGGCCGCATCGGGCGAAAGCTTGCGCGGCAGATCGGCTTGAGTCGCTTCCAGTTCGGAGAGCAGTTGCGGCGAGATGGTCAGCAGGTCGCAACCGGCTAACTCCATAATCTCGCCAATGTTACGGAAGCTAGCGCCCATTACCTGCGTCTTATAGCCGAATTTCTTGTAGTAGTTATAGACAGTAGTTACCGACTTCACGCCGGGATCGTCAACGCCGTGAAAATCCTTGCCGGTATCTTTCTTGTACCAGTCGAGGATGCGTCCGACAAAGGGCGAGACCAGCGTGACGCCGGCCTCGGCACAGGCGATGGCCTGGTGCAGTCCGAAGAGCAAGGTCAGGTTGCAATGGATTCCCTCGCGCTCCAGCACCTCGGCGGCGCGGATGCCCTCCCAGGTGGAGGCGATCTTGACCAGCACGCGCTCGCGGCCAATGCCCTCGGCGTCGTACTGCGCGATGATGCTGCGCGCCTGCGCGATGGTGGCCTGCGTGTCGAAGGAGAGGCGGGCGTCGACTTCGGTGGACACGCGCCCCGGAATGATAGCCAAAATCTTTTTACCGAAGGCGATGGCCAGCCGCTGAAAAGCGAGATTGGCTATAGCTGCATCGGTTGCGCCCGCGCCCAGTTCCTTACGCGCGGCCAATAGCACACTGTCCACGATGGGCTGGTACTGCGGCAACTGCGCCGCGGCGGTAATCAGCGATGGATTGGTGGTCGAGTCCTGGGGGCGAAACTTTCCGATTGCTTCGGTATCGCCGGTGTCGGCAACAACAATGGTATAGTTGCGCAATTGTTCCAGTAAATTATGCGGCATGATTCCTCCGGGGATTGGAGCTTCCAATAGCTAAAGCCTATGGCTCCAGTGTAACGCTATGCAGATTCATCCGTGCGGTCAAGGTAGCACATGAGCAGTTTCGGCTCAGCCCTGCTCCGGCTGGAAGGTGTTGGCCAGCACGCCGAGGCCGGGGATACTGATCTCTACGGAATCCCCAGCCTTGAGCGGACCTACGCCGGAAGGGGTTCCGGTGAGGACAATGTCGCCGGGGAGCAGCGTCATCACGCTGGTGATAAAGGCCAGCAGCCTGGGAATGGGAAAGATGAAGTCCAAGGTCGAGCCCTGCTGGCGGAGTTCGCCGTTGACGCGCGTCTCCAGAGTGAGGCCGGCATCGGGGTCCAGCTCGTCGCTGACGATGGGGCCGACGGGGCAAAAGGTGTCGAAGCCCTTGGCGCGCGTCCACTGGCCATCCTTTTCCTGTAAATCGCGGGCGGTGACGTCGTTGGCCAGCGTGTATCCGCGCACGACGGAGCGCCAGGCTTGTTCGTTGAGATTTCGAACACGGCGGCCGATGACCACAACCAGTTCGCCCTCATAGTCCACGCGCGCCGAAAGGGCGGGCATGCGCACCACGCCTCCGGGCGAGAGCAGCGCCGAAGCCGGCTTGAGAAAGATCAGCGGCTCGGCGGGCATCTCGTGGCCCAACTCCTTGACGTGCTCGCGATAATTGCGGCCCACACAGACGATCTTGGAGGGCGTGACCGGCGCGAGCAGATCGGCGGCGCTGAGCGGCATGAGATTAAAATTGAAGCTCCAGGAAGTCTCCCGGCCATGCTCCAGGCGGAAGGCGCGGTCTTCTTCGGGAGCAGCGATCAGGCGCGTGATCCACGGCTCGCCCTCGCGATCTTCCACCTCGCCATAGTGGGTTTGCTTTTCGAAGAGAAAGCGGCAATATTTCATGAAATTCTCCTATAAGACCATTCGAGCTTTCCCTCGGGGGCTATTGATCCCTGCAAAAGAAATGTCCTTGCGCCGTCCCTATGGGACTCCGGGGTAAATCTATGGAATCCACTTTCCCCACGCTAAAGCGCGGGGCTAATAACCACTGCGTCTCCGGCGCGCTTATCAGGACATTCCGTATACAACCATCAATAAACCCCGTACCCTTCAATACAGCCTGTACCCTGCAATGTGAAATAAAACATGAACATACTGAACAAACCATCGAACGAGCGCATCATGCCAATCGCTTACGGATTGGGCACGGATTCTTCAGTCTCGGCGGAACGGGCGCTTTCGAATCCGCCCTGGGAGATGGCGCTGACGGCATAGATGTAGCTGTGGCCGGGCTGGACCTGAGAATCGTGGAAGGCCGGGGGAAGCAGCGGCGCGGCAGGCGAGATGCGCTGCCAGGCGGCGTCGCCCTCCCGGCGATAGACAATGTAACCGGACAGATCGGGGTCGGTGACGGGCTGCCAGCTCAAGTCGATTGCGTATTGGGGTGTGTTCCCCGCGCCGTTTTCGCTGGTGGCGGCCACGGCAGCCAGACCGGCGGGCACGGTGGGCGGAAAGATGTCACGAGCCTCGACGCGCACGGGCGCGGAAAGCTCGCCGGCCAACTCCAGCGTTTTGCCCTCCACCGTGACGCGAGCCACACGCTGGGCGCGGTACTCGTAGACCTGGCCGAAGCGGATGCTGTTATCCAGAGCGCGACAGCTTCCCTTGCCTGCCTCCGGCGCACAGGAGTCCACCAGAAGGTTTTGCTCCAACGGCTCGGGCTGGGGTTCGAGCAATCCCGGTTGGGACTTGGGGGCTGGCGGCGGGTTCAGCAACTTGCGATGCAGGCGAATGGCGGAGGATTCCTGTGCAGCGGTTTGCAAGGACGCCCAGCGCAGAACCACGCCTGCTTTGCGCACCTCGGCAGTGAGACTGGCCACCGGCGCGGGCGCAACGCCAGCCAGCACGATGGCGGCGTTCGACTGCCCCGCCGAGCGGTCGTTGTGGTTCAACAGAAAAACAAAGTAGTTCAGCGGGCGCGGCACCCCTGCTGCCAACTCGGCAGGCAGCGTCTCGGTAAACGTGCCCTGCGCCCCCGGAGTAAACATCTCTTCGCCGCTCGCCGCAACGCACTTGTCCGCCCCCTCCTTGCGGCAAACGTACCCAGCCACGCTGCCCTTCAGTAGAAGCCTGTCCGTACTCTTTTTGGGCATGGTCCAGGTCAGCGTCACCTGGTTGCCGGTGCGGCTGGCGGCCAGGTCCGAGACTGGAACCGGCAACTTCAGCGAGGGCGGTTGCGGCGCGGCAGGCGTTCCGCAGCCGGTTAAAAGCAGCGCGGCGGCCAAGGCAGCGATAAGGCCAGCGGCAGCCAGGCCGGCTGGCAGTGCGGCGCATTGTAGTCTGTTTATGGAACTCATTGCCCTTTCAGTCTACCGGAGCAGCGCGGGAGCGGGTACGTAAAAACCATTACAACGTTCGCAACCGCGCACAGGCGTCGTCCAGCTCATGGTCTTTTTTGGCGAAGCAGAAGCGCAGCAGGTTTTCGCCGTGGCCGGGGCGGAAGAAGGCGGAACCTGCAACAGCGGCTACTCCAGTTGCGGCGAGCAGGGAGCGGGCTTTTTCGGCGGCGGTTTTGCCGGGGATGCGAGCGGCGCCGGCGAGTGCGTAGTAAGCTCCTGCGGGGACGCCGGGCTCAAGGCCGGCAGCGCGCAAGGCTGTGAGGATGCGTGCGCGCTTGGATTGGTGGTCGGCGGCTAACTGCGCGTAAAAGCTGGGCGGGAGCTGCTCCAGTCCGGCGGCGGCGCCGTGCTGCAGGGCTGAGGGAGCACAGATGTATGTGAGGTCGTGGAAATAGCTCATCGCGCTGATCCATTTGGCGCTGGCGCAGACATAGCCGATCCGCCATCCGGTTACAGAGAAGGTTTTACTGAAGCCGGAGATGACGATGGTGCGCTGCTTCATTCCGGGCAGCGCGGCGGGAGCGATGTGCCGCGCTCCGTCGTAGACGAAGTACTCGTAGATTTCATCGGTGATGAGGAAGAGGTCGTGCTGCTGGCAGAGAGCCGCAATGGCTTCCGTTTCGGCTCGGGAGAAGACCTTGCCGCTGGGGTTGGCCGGAGTGTTGAGCAGCACGGCGCGGGTGCGCGGGGTGACGGCGGCGCGAAGAGCGGCAGGATCAAGCGCCCAATCCGGCTCGGCCAGCGGGACAATGACCGGCACGACGCGCATGGACTTGAGAATGGCGACGTGGTATCCGTAGAACGGCTCGAAGATCAGCACCTCGTCGCCGGGGTTGAGAAGAGCCATGACGGCGGCGTGGAGGCCTCCGCTGGCGCCGGAAGAGACCAGGATTTCGCTTTCCGGGTCGTAGTCGAGGGCGTAGTCGCGCTTCTGCTTGACGGCGATGGCCGCGCGCAGGCGAGCGATGCCATCGAGGCGGGTGTAGATGTTGTGGCCGTCGTGGATGGCCTGGATAGCCGCCTCCTGAACCGGCGCGGGGACCGGCGTGTCGCAGATGCCCTGGGAGAGATTGATGCCGCCGATGCGGTCGCACTCGATGCTCATGGCGCGAATCTCCGACTGCACGACGGCGGGGGCAAGCTGGCTGAGGGCGAGGCGAGTGGCGGGCGGGTTGGGCATGGATTTTATCCTTGTACTTTTATCTTACAGATTGGAGTAATTGCGGCGGGGCAGAAGCGGCAAAGGGTAGAATCCATCTTGAATGCATGAACTTTCCATCGTGACCAGCATTGTGGAGACGGTGACGGAGACGCTGGCGGCTTTGCCTGATTCGTCCAGGGGCGCGCGGGTGCTAGAAGTCAGGCTGCGCGTGGGGGCGCTGGCCTCTGTGGTTCCCGAGTCGCTGGAGTTTTGCTATGGCATTGCCAGCGAGGGAACGCCGCTGGAGGGCTCGCGGCTGGTGGTCAACGTGCTGCCGGTGGTGATGCACTGCGCGTCGTGCGGCGAGGACGTTGAGCTGGAGGGGGTGCAGAGCTTCCGCTGCCCGAAGTGTGGCGAGCCGTCGAGCGATATGCGGCAGGGACGCGAGCTGGAGATTGATTCGATCGAGATTGAAGACGGCGAGGTGAAGGCATGACGACCAGGATTGTGGAATTGCGGCGGGGAATTCTGAAGAAGAATGACGAGCTGGCGGCGGGGCTGCGGGCCAGCTATGAGGCTGCCGGAGTGCTGGTGCTGAACCTGGTCTCCAGCCCGGGGACAGGCAAGACGAGTTTTCTGGAGCGGACGCTGAGGGATTTGAAGGCGCGGGGATCGCGGGTGGCCGCGCTGGTGGGGGATTTAGAGACGGATAACGATGCGCGGCGGTTGGCGGCGAGCGGGGCGCCGGTGCGGCAGATCAACACGCACGGAATTTGCCACCTGGACGCGGAGATGATCGGCAAGCACCTGGAAGGCTGGCCTGAAGTGACGCTGGGCGGGTTGGACTATCTGTTTATTGAGAATGTGGGCAACCTGGTCTGCCCGTCGAGCTACGACCTGGGCGAGCGGATTCGCGTGGCGCTGCTGAGCGTGACCGAGGGCGAGGACAAGCCGCTGAAGTACCCCACACTGTTCAACTCCGCCGACACGGCGGTGATTACCAAGATGGATATCGCCGAGGCGTGCAGCTTTGACCGGGAGCTGGCGCTGAGGAACATCAACGAGATCCGGCCGGGGATACGGATTTTTGAGACTTCGTCGAAGACCGGGGCGGGGATGGAGGAGTGGCTGGGGTATTTGGCGGAGGCGCAGGCGAAATAGGTATACAATGTATACGTGGGGTGGATGATGGCGGCGAGCAGCATGGTTCATATCCGGGTGAATGGCAAAGTGAAGAATCAGGCCGCTAAGACGCTGGCTGCCATGGGTTTGACCGTCTCCGACGCGGTGCGGATTCTTCTGACGCGCATTGCCGCCGAGAAAGCCATGCCCTTTGAGGTGCGCGTTCCCAACCGCGAGACGCTGGCGGCCATGGAGGCCGGAGAGCGTGGCGAGGTGACCCGCGCGGCCAGCGTTGCCGCGATGATGGATGAATTGAATGCGGACGATTGAGTGGACTTCGGCCTTCAAACGCGACTACAAGCGCGTCAAGGCAACGCCGCGGCACAAAGAGATTGAGACCCTGCTGGATGCAGTCGCCGGTCTGCTGTCGGACGACAAGCCGCTCCCGGAAAGATGCCGCGATCATGGCCTGAGCGGCAACTTGAAGGGCCATCGCGAGTGCCACCTGAAGCCGGATTTGCTGCTGATTTATAAACTGCCGGATGAAAAGACTCTGCGCTTCGTGCGCATGGGTTCGCACAGCGAACTGTTTGCTAGATAAAGGCAGCTCCTTTCGGTCAGCAGCATATAAGAAGTTGCTTTTGTGGGCGAAGTCTACGGAACAGATAATTGGTTGAGCCATCAGACCAGCAGATACAGATTATTTGTGATTTAAATCACCCCAAAAGCCTCTCAAACCCGGCATAATAGAAAGACTATGTGTCTTGCGATTCCGGGAAAAGTGGAAGAGATTCTTACCGAGGGAGATCTGCGCATTGGGCGAGTGAACTTTGGCGGCATCGTCAAGCGCGTCTGCCTGGATTACGTGCCGGAGGTCCAGGTGGGCGACTATACCATTGTGCATGTTGGGTTTGCGCTCTCCAAGATCGACGAGGAGACAGCCTTGCAGACGCTGGAGGACTTTCGGGCGATGGGTGCGCTGGATGCGGAGTTGGCCAGCGAGGAAGAGGCCTTTGCGCAGGCGGCGGCGGCGGCGCAGTCGGCTTGTCCGGATGGGAGCTGCGAAAAAACAGCAAGTTAGCGCCGCTAGCGTGGCGATAGCGAGTTAGCAAGTTAGCGGCGGCGGGTTGAGGTTTTTGGTTTCCCACCCTTTTCGCAAAGAACGCGAAAAGAATGGGGCACCCAGTTTTGCTGCCATACAGGAGTTCCCCAAATCCCATGAAGTACCTGACCGAGTTCCGCAACGGCGAGATCGCGCAGAGAATGGCGCGAGAGATTCACGCTGCCTCCACGCGGCCGTGGAAGATTATGGAGGTCTGCGGCGGGCAGACGCACTCGATTATCAAAAATGGAATCGACCAGATGCTGCCTTCTGGGATCGAGATGATTCACGGGCCGGGCTGCCCGGTGTGCGTGACGCCGCTGGAGCTGATTGATAAGGCGCTGGCGATTGCACGGCAGCCGGGGGTGATCTTCTGTTCTTTTGGAGATATGCTGCGCGTGCCGGGGACCGAGGGCGATTTGTTCCAGGTGAAGGGAGCGGGCGGCGATGTGCGCGTGGTGTATTCGCCGCTGGATGCGGTGGAGCTGGCCGTCAAAAATCCCGACAAGCAGGTGGTCTTCTTCGGCGTGGGCTTTGAAACCACCGCTCCGGCCAACGCCATGAGCGTGCACGTGGCCAAGCGGCGCGGGCTAAAGAATTATTCGCTGCTGGTGTCGCATGTGCTGGTGCCGCCGGCGATTGAAGCGATTCTGAGCGCGCCGGAGCGCAGAATAGACGGCTTTCTGCTGGCCGGGCACGTGTGCAGCGTGATGGGCTACTGGGAGTATCCGCCACTGGCAGAAAAATATAAGGTGCCGATGGTGGTGACGGGGTTTGAGCCGCTGGATCTGCTGGACGGGATTCGACGCTGCGTGATGCAGTTGGAGGCGGGACGGCACGAGGTGGAGAACGCCTACGAGCGCATTGTTCGCTTTGAGGGCAACCAGGGCGCGCAGAAGTTGCTGGCGGAAGTTTTTACGGTAACTGACAGAGCGTGGCGGGGCATCGGCGTGATTCCCAAGAGCGGCTGGCGGCTGAGCGAGCCTTATCGGGAATTTGACGCCGAGGAGCGCTTTCAGATTGAGGGGATTCGCACACAGGAGTCGCCACTGTGCCGATCGGGAGACGTGCTGCGCGGGGTGATCAAGCCGGCGGAATGTGCGGCCTTCGGCAAGGAATGCACGCCGCGGCATCCGCTGGGAGCGACGATGGTTTCGAGCGAGGGCGCCTGCGCGGCTTACTACAACTACGGAAGGTTCTTGTCGGCGGAAGAGCTGGCGAAAACAGTGGTCAGTTGTCAGTGATCAGTGGTCAGTAGGCCAGTGATGAAGGCGCGATGAAGTCGAGCATAGACTTGATCAAACATACCGAAGAGCATACCTCAGGGGCTAAAGCCCCTGATAATTTTGCAGCATTCACGGCACGACTGAAGTCATGCCCTGACGCTTCTTGCATTTCAACAGAAGTTTCAGCGACTCTTGCCTTTTTGTCGTACCCTTTTAAAGCGATGCTATTGGGAGTTGATGATGTCAGAAAATAAAATGCCAGCTACGCCGGATTTTTCGAACTGGAGCTGCCCGCTGCCGCTGGCCGATTATCCCACCATCGTGATGGGACACGGAGGCGGAGGCAAGCTGGGCAATGAGTTGGTGGAGCATCTGTTTCTGCCCGCCTTCCGCAATCCGGAGCTGGAAAACCTGGGCGACGCGGCGGTGCTGGAGCTGGGCGGCGGCAGGCTGGCGATGAGCACCGATTCGTATGTAGTGCAGCCGCTGTTTTTTCCCGGCGGATCGATTGGCGAGCTGGCGGTGAATGGAACGGTGAACGATCTGGCCGTCTCCGGCGCGGAGCCGAAGTTTCTGAGCGCGAGCTTCATTCTGGAAGAGGGCTTTCCGCTGGCGCAGTTGGCAGCGATTGTGGAGGCGATAGCGCGGGCAGCGGCGACGGCAGGCGTGAAGATTGTGACTGGAGATACGAAGGTGGTGGAGCGCGGCCACGGCGACGGCTGCTACATCAACACGACTGGCGTGGGTTTGGTGCGCTCGGGAATTTCGGTTGGTCCGCGGGGCGCGAAGCCCGGCGATGCGATTCTTGTCTCCGGAACCATCGGCGACCACGGCATGGCAATCATGAGCGTGAGGGAGGGGTTGGAGTTCGAGAGCCAGATCCGCTCCGATTGCGCAGCGCTGAACGGGATGATTGCCGCCGTCTTGGATGAATTGATTCTGGCGGGGGCGGGAGCGGCCATGCATGCGATGCGCGACCCGACGCGGGGCGGGCTGGCCTCCACGCTCAACGAAATTGCCGCGGCCTCCGGCGTAGGCATGGAGATCGATGAGCCGAGTTTGCCGGTGCGGGCGGAGGTGGAGTCGGCCTGCGAATTGCTGGGGCTCGATCCGGTCTACGTGGCCAACGAGGGCAAGGCAGTGTTTTTTGTCGCGCCAGAGATGGCGGATAAGATTCTGGCGATTTTGCGCGCGCATCCTCTGGGCAAGGATGCGGCGCGCATCGGCACGGTAACCGCGGAGCACAAGCGGATGCTGGTGGCGCGAACGGCGATGGGCGCGAATCGCGTGATTCCGATTCAGATTGGCGAGCAGTTGCCGAGGATCTGCTGAAGTTCAGAAATCAATCGAATGGAATGTCAACAACCGCCCGGCGCTTCTGCGGCCGAAAGTGTACTCGATTGCTCAGCGTCTTCAATTGCCGAGTGAAAGACTCCAGATGCAGGAAAAAAGGAGATGTGAGATGGGATTGATTATTCTGATTGTTGTTCTGCTGCTGATTTTCGGCGGCGGCGGAGGATATTACGGCTACAGACGGTGGGGCTACGGAGGAGGCGGAGGCATTGGGCTCGGCACCATTCTGGTGATCTTGCTGGTGCTCTATCTGCTGGGGTTTTTCCGATAAAGCGCGGCACATTGCGAGACTCGTGCTTTTCAGGGTGTCGAAGCCGAGACCCTGTAGCACCGAGCAACCAAAAATAGTTGTAAGGATGGGGTCCACGGCAGGTGCGGGCCCTTTGCTTGCTTAGTCAACCATCTCGAAGGCCCGGCTAATTCGCTGCAGCAGTTTTGCCGGCTCGGCGGGGAGATTGGAGCTGAGTTCCAGCACGATGGCGGGCGGGACGGCGAGGGCGTTGAGGGATGCGGCGGCAGAGGGCCAGTCGACGACGCCGTCGCCGGGTAAGAGATGCTCGTCTTTTGTGCCGTGGTTGTCGTGCACATGGACCTGGACGATGCGGTTGCCGAGCGTGGCGATGGCCGCAGGCACGCCGGCTGTCATGTGAGCGTGGCCCAGGTCGAGGCAGACGCCGATGGAATCCAGGTGGCCGGTTTCGAGAATCTCCACCAGATGCTCGGGGGTGGTGGGCTCGCTGAGCAGGTTCTCGACGAGCGGACGCACGCCCAGCGGACGCGCGAATGCGCCCAGGTGTTCGAGAGCGGTGAAAGCATACTCGATGGTGCGCGGCGACCACTCATCGTCCTTATCGCCTAGGTGAACGACGAGGTTGCGGAAGGGGATGTGCTCGGCGGTTTCGAGAGCCCTCTTGATCTCGTCCATGGCCTCGATGCGGCGCAACTTCTCAGGGTGCAGAAGGTTGAGGGCGGGCAGACCGGAGCGGCCCATCTCACGGCCGGCAAAGATGGGCGCGTGCATTGACCATGGGACGAGCGCGCTGGAGCGAAACCAGGAGGCCAGCTCCATTACATGCTCGCGGCTGGCGTAGTCGAAGTGCTGGCGCGCGGCAAAGATCTCCACCGCCTCCGCTCCCCACTGGCCGGCGAACTCCAGCAGCCCGGAGTGCAGGCGCTGGTTTGCGAACAGATGCGTGGACAGAACGCGCAGCTTGGCCACAGAGTCTCCCCCGCGCCGGAGGCATGGAATCATGCCCACGCGGCGCTGCTACTATTGTCGCATCTTTGCAACAACTTACGGGAAACCGGGTGTTGCGGAAGAAGGCGCAGGGAGGCGCGGGCAAACGAGGGAGGGGCGCGAGGGAACCTATCCTGCCAAATTTTTACTTAATAGAATTTATTTTCTATTTTACGAAAACGAATCTTTAAAACTGAGCAAAATTGAACATACCTGTCTGCTAAAGCCATTGAATTTAAAGATAAGTTGGGTGTATTTGCTCAAATATGAGGATATAAAAAGGGGGTGCGCTTCGGTTTCTCTACGGAAAGACCCCAGGCCAGATCGTGGAAGGGGACAGAATAGACCAATGGCGGGGCAGAATCAGGTAGGTTTTGATCCGGCGGTATTCCTGGCGCAAGCCGGGCTGGGGCGGAAGATTGTCCATTTGAATCCCAAGGAGAATTTTTTCTCCCAGGGCGATGCGGCTGATTACATTTTCTATTTACAGAGCGGCCGCGCAAAACTCACCGTAATCTCCAAAGAGGGCAAAGAGGCGACCATCGCGCTGCTGGCGGCGGGCGATTTTGTAGGCGAGGATTCGATGGCGGGAACGCCGGGGTTGCGCATGGCGACGGCCACGGCTATCGCCCCGTGTTCCGCGCTCAAGATCGAGCGGACGGAGATGATCCGCGTGATGCACGAGGAGCACGCCTTCAGCGACATGTTTTTGAAGTTTTTGCTGGGACGCAGCATGAGAACCCAGGCGGACCTGGTCGATCAACTATTCAACTCCAGCGAGAAGCGGCTGGCGCGGATCCTGCTGTTGATGGCGGATTTCGGGCAGCCCGGCGAGCCCGAGTCCATGATACCCAAGGTTAGTCAGGAGACGCTGGCGGAGATGATCGGGACGACCCGGTCGCGCGTCAGCTTCTTCATGAACCGCTTTCGCAAGCTGGGATTTATCGACTACAACGGCGGCATCAAAGTACACAAATCTCTATTGAATGTGGTTCTTCACGACTGAAACATCCTTCACACGACGACAAGCATTCTCAGGTCTAGGAAGAAACAAGCGTGGACCGGGAGGTCCACGCTACAGCCGGCCAGGAGGCCGGCGCTACAGATTCATCGACCGCGGGTCGGTAACGCCTGTGGGGGACTAAAAAACAATCCTGCGGCACTCTGGGAGAGCCGCAGGATTGTTGAGAGAAACAAGTTGTCGCAAGACTGGGGATGTATGGGAGTAGAGCAGCCAGCACGCCAGAAATATCGTACGCATAAAGCGCGCAGACTCCGGCGCGGAATTAATCCCAACGTCCTAATGCGGCCGATGAGCCCACCTCCATTATGTAAATGTTCATTATGCGTTGACTAACGGAAACGCACGGCACACGAACGTTTTATACGTATAGGCTCTATTTCTGGATACGTCTGTGCAATATTGCTCACTTTTTCGGATAAAATGATCCACCTTCAAGGCCGACCTTCCCCTGCCATGGCGAGAAGCCCTGCCCGCGCGTGTTACCCTTCCGGATGGAGCGATAGAGGAGGGACTTGTGCGTCTATCTTTGCCGCAACTGGTGGTCGTCGGAGTTGTTATTGGATTCAGCATTGGTTTAACGGCGCAGACGCCGGCACCTGCGGGACAGGCCGCGAAACCCGCCGCGACGGCAGCGGTTTCCAGGCCGGCGATACGCGCGCGGGCGACTGAAGAAGCCAACAATCCGGTAGCAGACCCCAGGGCCGTGGTCACCATCGGCAAGGCGCGTTTTACCGTGCTGACGCCGGAGCTGATCCGCATGGAGTGGGCGGCGAACGGAAAGTTTGAGGACCACGCGTCGTTTGTGTTTTTGAATCGAAGGCTGCCGGCGCCGAAGTTCGATAAATCACTGACCAGCGACAGCCAGAAGCTGACCATCAAGACCTCTGCGTTAACGCTGACCTATTCCTCAGCAACTGACGGGCAGTTTACTCCGCAGAATCTTTCCATCCAACTGAACGTGGACGGCAAGGAAGTGGTCTGGCATCCGGAGCTCGCCGATCCGGAGAACCTGCTCGGCACGACGCGCACGCTGGACGGCGCGCTGGGCGGCAAAACTCAGGAGCCCATTGCGCAGGGGCTCATTTCGCGCTCCGGATGGGCGCTGGTGAACGACTCGACAAGGCCGCTCTTCGATTCGGCCGATTTCAGCTTCCGGCAAGGCGAAAAGAGTCCCTGGCCATGGGTGATGCCGCGGCCCGCCGGAGAGCGCCAGGACTGGTACTTCTTCGGCTACGGCCACGATTACAAGAAGGCGCTGGGTGATTTTGTGCGCGTGGCCGGGCGCATCCCGCTGCCGCCGCGCTTTGCCTTCGGGGCGTGGTGGTCGCGCTACTGGGATTACAGCGATCAAGAGTTGGACGAGCTGGTGCGCGGATTCCACGAGAACGATGTGCCGCTGGATGTTCTGGTGATTGACATGGGCTGGCACATCAGCAAGGAGCAGTTGCAGGCAGCGGGGGAGAGCGATCAATCGGGGCATGATCTGGGCTGGACCGGCTACACCTGGAACAAGACACTCTTCCCTGACCCGGATGATTTTCTGGCCAAGCTGCATGCCGAGGGCCTGAAGACAACGCTCAACATGCATCCGGCCTCGGGCGTACAGCCGTGGGAGGCGGCCTACCCGGCCATGGCCAAGGCGATGGGCATCGATCCGGCGACAAGGAAATACGTGCCCTTCGACATCACCGATAAAAAGTATGCGACGAATTATATGAACCTGGTGCACCATCCGCTGGAGCGGCAGGGCATCGACTTCTGGTGGCTGGACTGGCAGCAGGAGCAGCGCACCAGGATTCCCGGCGTAATGCCCACCTGGTGGCTGAACTACGTGCACTTTACCGACCAGCAACGCGAGGGCAAGAGGCCGCTGCTCTTCCATCGCTGGGGCGGGCTGGGCAATCATCGCTACCAGATCGGATTTTCCGGCGACACGATTTCGGTGTGGGATTCGCTGGCCTTTCAGCCGTGGTTTACGGCCACGGCGGCCAACGTGGGCTACGCCTACTGGAGCCACGACATCGGCGGCCACATGCCCGGAGCTGTGGAACCGGAACTCTTCACGCGCTGGGTGCAGTTTGGCGCTTTCAGCCCCATCCTGCGCACACATACCACCAAGAACCCCGAGACCGAGCGCCGCGTATGGGCCTATCCGGAGCCTTACTCGACGATTCTGCGCTCCACCTTCCAGCTTCGCTACGCGCTGCAACCTTACCTATACACCGAGGCGCGGCGGACCTACGACACCGGAGTGGCGTTCTTCCGGCCGCTCTACTACGACTGGCCGCAGGAGGCTGCCGCGTACACCAGCAAGGGCGAGTATGTCTTCGGCGACCAGATGCTGGCAGCCCCGGTGACCGCTGCCGCCGACAAGGTGAGCGGCCTGGCCACGGAGACCGTTTGGCTGCCCAAGGGCGAGTGGATCGAGTGGCCGACGGGCAAGCACCTGACCGGACCGGCTACGTTCGAGCGCAACTTTTCCATTGAGCAGACGCCCGTCTACCTGCGCGCCGGAGCGATTGTGCCCATGCAGCCGCCCATGCGCTATACCTGCGAAAAGCCCGTCGATCCGCTGATTGTGAACGTGTGGCCGCTCGCGCCGGGGACACATTCGAGCTACTCGGTGTACGAGGACTCCGGCGTCTCGGTCGAGTACCAGCGCGGCGTCTTTGCGCGCACGCCGATCAAGGCCGCGCAAATCGGCGACACGCTGCGCGTGGAGATCGGCCCGGTTGAGGGCGGCTATCCAAAAATGCCGATGACCAGAGGTTTTGAGTTGCGCCTGCCCGCCGACTGGCCGCCTGCCGCGGTCACAGTCAACGGCGTTGCGGTGAAGCGCGCCGGAGTAACGGGCAAGGGCGGATGGAGCTTCGAGGGCAACACGCTGACCACCGTGATTCCCGCGCCCAGCCAGAGCGTTACAACCAAAGTGACGGTTGTGGTGCGCCGCGCCTCCGGACTCATCAGCCGCCGCAATGAGCTGGACGGATTTGCCGGAGCCATGACCCGTCTGCGTGGCGCTTACGACGCCATGAACCAGACCTGGCCGGTTTCCGCTCCGCCGGATGTACTTGTCGACGCCATGCAGACCGGTGACCGGCTTAGTTATCACCCGGAAAATGCGCAGCAGGAGATCGCACGCTTCCACGATCTGCTGCCCAAGGCGCAAGCAGCAATCGCAGGAATCCGCGCGACCTTTGCGCCGCGCATGGAAGAGTACGCCAAACGGCTGATGGCCAGCAATTGGCGGCCGGCAAACATGGACATGGAAGCGCAGAAACAGCGGCGACTGGACGCCGTGGCCCGGGCCGAACGGTTGGCGGCGGAGGCGAGCAAGTAAGCACGTTTGATCAGTGCTAAGACCGTATGATTGAGTAATTGTGACTGGACATGTGCGGGCGAGGACGCCCGCACTACAGCCGGCCGGGAGGCCGGCGCTACATTCTTGCCATTTCAAATTCAAGCGGTCACGGTACTATAGTTGCGGCGGTGAAGATTGTTCCCCGCGAGACGCGTCATATTGGCCTGCGCTGAGCAGGTTTGCCAGCAGACGGTAAGCTCCCGGCACTAATTCTGGAAGCTGGCGATTAAGCGCGTAGGCAACATAGATATACGTTCCCTTGCCGGGATGCGCCACCAGCAGGCCTCCGCGTTGCGGATCCTGGCCGGGGTCGGCGGTTTCGGTGAGCGCCGTGTAATGCGCGTCCCAGCTATCGAGAAATGAGTGGCCGCGCTCCTCAATCCATCCATCGAAGTCAGCATCACCGATGACGTTGGGCCAGTTGAGCAGGGAGTGCGAGGGGTCGAGCAGCTTGACTGGAGCGGTCTCATCCACTACGCGCTCGGCCATGCGCGACATTGATAGCGGAAAGGGCGCGGGGAAGTTGCCGGTCTGGTATTGGACAATCAGAGTTCCGCCACGGCGGACAAACTCGTCGAGTCGCGGCTGGGCGCGGGTGAGCTCGGGGCGCGCAAAGTACGCGCGAATGCCGATGACGATCACGTTCCATGCGGAGAGATCGCCCGAGGCCAGCTCCGAGGCCGTGAGCAGGTGCGCCGCCGAACCCAGGCCTTCGATGGCTTCGGGAACCAGGTCTCCGGTGCCCATCACGTAGCCGATGCGCAGGCCGGCGGCGAGCTTTACATCCACCTTGCGCGTCTTCAACTGCGTGGATTTGTACTGGTTGTAGGGACGCAGGCCGGGGTAGCCAACGCTCTGCCAGCCGGTCTGATAATCGCGACCGCCGGAGCGGGCGATGGCGTTGATGGCATAAGCGCCGGACACGGCGCCAGCGGGCGTGACGGAAAAGAGCAGAGGCTCGGTGTCGCCGGCGTTGTCGCGATGAAAATGCGCCTCTGCCGGCTGAGAAGTCCATCCGGCGGGAAGTTGCAGCGAGAGTGTTCCCTCAGCCGCGGCCTGCGTATGAACCGTGACCCGCACGGGCAGCGCCGAGCCGTCGAGCGGCAGAATGCGCGCCTCTGTCTCCATGCGTACACCGATAGACGGCGTGACCACGAGCGGCTCATAGACGCCGCCGATGCCGGGAACGCGTTGCAGCGCCTGGACGACCTGGCCGATGCGAATGGGCAGGCCGTCAAAGGTGAACTCCGCCCAGGCCGCCAGCGGATAGGGCGCAAAGGAGCGCAAACGATACTCCGGATGGGTCAGGTCGTAGTAAGGCTGCTCGATGTTGGGGCGGGTGAAGTAAGGCTGGGTCGGCTCGGCGTTATCCGGAGCATGGACAAGGAAGAAAGTGTCGGTGGTCCGATTCATAAAGTCGATTTTGTGGCCTGGAATATCGTGATCCCACGGAGCGCATTTGTGGTCAAACCATGGCCGGCATGAGTCAATCAGAAATACATCCCGAAGTTGTGTTTCTTCCGTGGCCTGCGAGGTATGAACCCGCACACGGAAGTTCTCACCGGGAGCAACGCTGCGCGGCATCTCATCGGCCGAGCCGCCACGGAATGGCCCTCCTTCCAGCACGCTGGCGGAGTTCGTGCGGAAGGCGATCATATCCAGACCGAGCAATTCCTTGAACGCCAACTGAAACTGCTCGATCTTCACATCCAACTCTACGAGTAAATTCGATTTCAATTCAGCGTTTCGATTGTAATCGAAGACTTTTCCGTAAAGGCCCAGTGCCTGTTCGTAGATCGGTGCGAGTTTATGCGCTGCTGCAACACAATTCTGGCCCTGGCGCCCGGACTCGAATCGCCTAAGGCCGGCGTCAATCTGGTTCAGGCTGGTTGTTATCCATACGGGCGGATTTTCCTTCACCAGCGCAGCCAGCCCGGCAACGCTCGTATCGATATTCACCTTGCTGTTGTGGAAGAGATCGTCGTTGCGCGAATTCATGTCCGGCTTAGCCGCGGCCTCCGGGGCTACGGCCCAGAGATGGTAGCTCGACGACACTGGTCCGCCCAATGCCGGGTCTGCGCCGCCGTTCTGCGACTTCTGTTGTCCCCAGCCCTCGCGCGCAATCTGCGCCGGGCTGCGGCCCAGCACCGGGTCCAGCGCACCCACCTGAATTGTGACGTCGGTCGAAGGCGCGCCCTCAATCCACTCGCCGGTCACGTAATTTTTGAAGCGCGCCGGAGCCCACTTGCCGGTGGCGTAGTCGAACATCTTGCCGTCTTCGATGCGCGCAAAGGGGGTCCGAGAGTAGACGGCCAGCGGCTGCCAAGGTAGTAATTCGTACTTCTTCAACTGATCGGGAAAAACCGACGGGTCGCCGGCCGCCTTGAAAACCTCCTGCGCAATTTCGCCGGAGACCTGGTGGTGGCCGTGGCCGTCACTCACGCCGCCGACGAAGGTGGAGACGATGATCTGCGGCCGCTCGCGGCGAACGGCCAGAACAGCGTCGTAGAGCACGCGATCGTGTCCCCACTTGGCGAAGGACTCCTCCTGCGTTTTGGAGAAGCCGAAGTCGGCCTCCGTGCCCCAGAGCTGCTTAGCGCCGTAATATTCGCTGGCCTTGAGCAGTTCGCTGGTGCGAATGAGGCCGAGCGCGTCGTAGCTCTCCTCGCCCAGGGCATTCTGGCCGCCCTCGCCGCGGGTGAGCGTCAGCAGCGACGCCCGCACGCCCAGAACGCGAGAGAGGTAAGTCAGCAACGCGCCGTCCTCGTCGTCCGGATGGGCAACGATGATCATCACGCTGGCGGTGGTCCCGAGGCGCTTCAGCGATTGCTCCAGAGCCGCGACGCCGCGATCCTCGGGCAATGGGAGCGCAATCTCGCTGGGCTCGGAAAGTGGAACCAGCGCAATTAAATTGTCCTGCGGCGCGGGTTGATGTGCGGCCTGTTGCGCTGCCAGGCGAAGCGTGACAGCCATCATCAGCCCGGCAAGAACCGCGCCCATTACAGCTCGTTGAAATCGATTCGTAAAAATCATACTCCCCGTCAGTGTACAATCCGGGGAGCGAAAGTGCCGCATGATACTCGCCTCCGCCAAATCCGCCGCCACCCTTCAGCGCCGCATCGGGCTGCGCTCGGCGGTGGCCTTCAACATGCTGGAGATGATCGGGGTGGGCCCGTTCATCGCGCTACCACTGGTTATTGCCGCGGCGGACTACCGGCTCTCGGTTTGGGCGTGGGTGCTGGGCGCGGTGATCGCCGTGGCCGACGGGCTGGTGTGGGCGGAACTGGGCGCGGCCTTTCCCAGGGCCGGCGGATCGTACGCTTTTTTACGCGAGATCTACGGCCCGGAGCGCGCCGGCAACTGGCTCAGCTTTCTCTACGTCTGGCAGTTGAGTTTCACCGCGCCGCTGGCCATCGCTTCGGGCTGCATCGGGCTATCGAGTTTTCTCGCATGGTTCTGGCCGGGGCTGGACCGCGCTCCACTCCATTCCTGGTCTGGGGCGCTGCCCGCGCTGCACTATACCAACTTCGCTGCCGCAGCAGCCTGTCTGCTGGTGACGGCGATGCTCTATCGCAACCTGAGTTCCATTACACGATTGGCCTGGGTGCTCTTTGCCGGAGTGCTGGCGGCTATCGCCGGGGTTATCGTTTCCGGTTTCGCGCGCGGTGGCTGGCAGATGCCCGCCTCGACGACGCTTACACTTCCTGCCGCGCTGGGCGGATTGGCGCAGGCCACGCTGCTGACTACCTATTGTTATTGGGGCTACTACAACATCTGCTTCCTGGGCGCCGAGGTGAAGCGCCCGGAGCGGACGATTCCGCGCGCCATTTTGTTGTCGGTCCTATTCGTCGCGGCTTTTTATATTGCTATGGACCTGGCCGCGCTGCCTGCGATGCGCGATTTGGGGCGCGACGCCGCCGCACACGTTTCCGCGGGCGAAGCCGTGCGCCTGCAACTGGTGGCCGACATCGCCAAATCCGCTTTTGGCAGCCTCGCCGGCCGGCTGATGGCCGCGCTGATTATCTGGACGGCCTTCGCTTCGGTCTTCTCGCTGCAACTGGGCTACTCGCGCGTGCCCTACGCCGCCGCCCGCGACGGCAACTACTTCCGCCAGCTCGCCGTACTCCACCCACGCCACAACATTCCCCACCGCTCGCTGGTTGCCCTGGGAGTGGTCGCCGCTGGCTTCTGCTTTTTCTCGCTGGGGCAGGTTATCACCATGCTGGTCATCACCCGCATCCTGCTGCAATTCTTTCTGCAACACGTGGGCGTCATCCTGCTGCGCATCCGGCGGCCTGATATGGAGCGTCCCTTCCGCATGCCGCTTTATCCGCTGCCGCCGCTGGCCGCCATCGCCGGATTTCTTTTCATGCTGATCAACCGCAGCCATGCCCTGGGAGGCCTGGCCGTTGCCGCCGCCATCGCTCTCTCCGGAAGCTGCATTTATCTGATCCGCGCCCGCCGTTCAGGCCAATGGCCCTTCGCTTCATCCCCAACAAGGCCATCATCCTGAACGTCCCAGGTTGTACAGAGCGAAGGCCACGCATAGACCGAGTCGAAGGATTTTGTCCAATCCGCTAAAAGCATATTACCGATTTGTGTAGAGTGCGGCGTGGACCGGGAGGTCCACGCTACAGCCGGCCAGGAGGCCGGCGCTACATCCCATTTATTACATCATCAAGCGTTCCTGGTACTATATTGTTCCCGCGGCGAAATAGCCGCGCAGCAGCAGCATGGCGACGCGTACATCGGCCTCCAGAATCTTCGCTTTACGGTCGGCCTGATCTTCGATGGCGCTCTCCGGGACACACTCACCAGCATCGCGGGTGAGCGAACCGTGCAGGCAACGGAGTCCGGTCCGCTGTAAAACTTCGACCATGGAGTCCAGCTTCAGCCCGCCTCCGGCCATGATTTGAATCCGGTCACCGGCCTGTATGACCAGCTTCCTGAGCTGCTCCACACCCGCGAGCACATTCGGCGCCCCTCCCGAGGTCAACAGGCAATCTGCCCCGGTGCGGATGACCGCTTCCAGCGCCTCGGACAAGTTTGATGTCTCATCGAAGGCCCGATGGAATGTCACCTTCATAGGGCGGGCCAGCTCCACCAGCTCCCGGCTGCGGATTACGTCAACGCGGCCGCAGGCCATCAGAACGCCCAATGCGATCCCGGCCGCGCCCGCCTGCCTGGCCCATTGCACCTGCTCCTTCATCTGATCGAACTCCCCGGCAGTGTAGACAAAGTCACCGCCATGGGGACGAATCAGCACATGAACGGGGATGAAAAGCGCCTGAATGGCAGCCTCTGCCAACTGTTTGCCGGGCGTGACCCCGCCAATGTCGATCTTCTCGCACAGCTCAATGCGGTTGGCGCCACCCTGATCGGCCGCCTGGGCGGCCCGGAGGGAATCGACGCAAAGCTCAAATAGATAGTTCTTCATGCGAGATTCCGGAAGGGCAAAATCAGCACTGCCCGGCCTCAGCCTCCGCAGATTTTCGATAGGCCTCGAGCTTCAAAGCAAGATCAAGACAAACAGTAAAGTATTTAGCGTTATTTGTCAAAATGCTCAACAAAATAATAATATATGCCTGTTTTGGTCATATCAGGCAGCACATAACTCCCCCTACGGAAGCCATCTGCAGAGTCTCGCCCCTGGAAGGGGAGATATTCCGGCAGAGGCTGAGGCTGCATGAGAGGGGTAGATTCCGTGTTGTGAAGATCACTGTACGTTATTGATAACGCACTTATTTTTCAGCATTTATGGCCACGTTGGCCGCGGCGCGTCACACGGCTGTTTCGAAGGATTTGGCTTCGCTGCACTCCCGGTCCGGAAATGGCTGGAAAGTCAGAATACGTGAGGAGATACGGCGATGGATGGGGGGAGCGGGCGCTGGCGTCAGACAGATAAAGAACGTGGCGCCGATCATGCGCATATCGCTCCAGAAGGTTGCCCGGCACATATAGCGCGCGTCCATGCGCGCCTTGAGCGGCCGGATGTGCCGGTTGTAGAAATCATCCAGTTTGTCGTTGGGAACGCGGCTGAGGACTTCCTCCTCGCGCCGGAAGGCGAGCGTTGCCGTGCCGGTGATGCCGGGACGATAGGGCATATTGGCAATGCCCAAATACTTCGGCAGCTTGGGCCGCGGCCCGACCAGGCTCATATCGCCGCGCATAACGTTGTAAAACTGGGGAAACTCATCGAGCTTGAACTTGCGCAACCATCGTCCCGCGGCGGTGATTCGGGCATCTCCCTCCCTGGTCAGGCCGGGGCCGCAGCTCTCAGAGCCGGAAACCATGGTGCGGAACTTGAAAATGCGAAACATGCGCCCAGCCTGGCCCACGCGATACTGGGCAAAGAAGGCAGGTCCCGGCGACGTCAGGCGCACGCAAAGCGCAATGGCCAGCATGGGAAGACCAAAAAGGACAAGAACCAGCAGAGCAACCGACAAATCAACCAGCCGCCTGAGCCAGGAGAGAGTCCAGGCGCTGGCGGAGGGGTTTTCAAGGCGTGCTCCTGAATCGGGCGCGCGGCGCAGAACGGCCGGCGGCGCGTAGTGGGCGGAGGGCGGAATGGTATCGGCGCTCAACTCAATCGCACGACTGGAAAGCGGCATGAAGCAAACCTCGAAAGCGGAATGTTGATCAGAAGCGTTGGCAAATCCCGGCCGCGCGTGAAATCCATGATGGCCGTAGCCCGGGTTGTACAGCCAAGCCGCATGTCCTCAACTCTGCGAGTGCGTCCACTTATGTTTGTCGGCTGCATAAGCTGTGAATATTAGGGCAAGGAGGGAGAAACGCAGGATCGGAGAGATGTTATCGGGAAGAATCCCGGAGCCATCATTTGATGAGACATTTCTCATGAGATTCCTTATATGAACAAGTCGCCACGATGCCGCGCGCCGCCAGAGCCCACGAGACGAAGCCGCGCAAGTTACAGCAATCCAGAAGAGGCACCGTGAAGCCCGCTACTTGAGCTCGTTGATCGCGGCCGCGCCCAACGCAAACTGTGAGAACATCTGCGACCAAGCCAGGAACGCGCTCATGGGTCCGGGCTTGATGCGCTTCTCCGGAACAATGATGCTATCGCCGGGATAAAGGCGCTCATCCTCAAATCCTGAAGAGAAGACCGACTGTTTCTGGCGCCGGCCAATCACCGATCCGTCCGCGCGCAGGATGAAGGTCTGTCCTCGATCCGCTTCGCGGTTCGGGCCACCGGCCATATGCAGGTAAGCGCCGGCACGGCCGCCGCGATAGAGAAATGCATTCTGATTGAGCACTGCGCCAACCACTTGCACGGTAGCCGGCATGGAGGGAACATAGAGCGTGTCGCCATCCTCCAGGGGCGTCGCCGGCAGTTCATTCTCTCCGGCGCTGCGGGGTCGCAGATTGAGCACGATTCTCCCCGTAGGCTGCAATAGGCGCAGCCGCGCGATGAGGCCCTGGTTGATGGACATAATCTTGCCCGCCTGGGTTTCAACCTGCGAGCTTTCGCTGGCTACACTGGCTGAGGCGACTGAATTGCGGGCCAACTGGTGCTCCAGCCGGTCAATGTACTCGTTATAACTCTTCTGTTCAAGAGCCAGAGTGCTTTTGCGGGTGAATTCCGCTCCGTAAAGATATGCCTTGGCGGTGAGTCCGCCGGAGCGCGTAACCAACGAACGGAGCGTTTCTCCCGGGACTACGCTGTAGACGCCGGCATGCACAAACTCACCCTCCAGCCGCACATACTTTATCTGCTCATCGATGGGGGGATGAATGTCCTCCTGCGAGAAGACGGTGATTACGTCGCCGGGCTGAAGCTCGAGATCCTGCGATGCATCGTGGTCGAGCACCAGCTTGCCGAGGTTGAACGGCAGCAGCGAGGTGGTCATGGTGGCCGGATACAGCCGCTCGATGACGGCGAAGTTCCAATCGGTTTGGGCGCCGGGAGTGGCGACTGCTTCCGGCTTGTCAGGCGGTACTTCTGTCACCGCGCTTTTGCTGGCGGGCGCGGCCAGCTCCGGCGCGGGCAGTCCGAGCTGGGTGCGCTGCCACCAGTAGTCGCGCGTCACCAGCGAGTCGCGATCCGGCAGGAGGTCGCTGAGGCGCATACCCTGATGCCAGCGAAAGCGCCCCGGGTTGGCCAGCGAGCCGCGCAATGTGACCGCCTCGCGATAGCTGGAGATGATGGGATCGATGCGCACAATGTCGCCGTCTTCCAGCAAGGCCGCCAGACCGTCTGCATCGGAATTCAACTCGAAGGCGCGCCGCCGCTCATGATCCACGATGCGCTCCACCGAGATGCGCCCACCGGAGGCAATCGCGGTTCTTCCGCCGGCGGTGTTCAGCAACTCTTCGAGTGACTCCTGGCCGCGCAGCTCGTAGATGGCGGCCAGCCGCACGCTGCCCAGCAGCGCCACCTGCGGGCCTGCGGCGGGAATGAACAACACATCGCCGGCTTGAAGTTGCATATCGCCCGTCTTGTCGCCCTTCACCAACAGCGTATAGAGATCGAAATCCGTGAGCACCTTGCCTTCGCGCCTTAACTCGACGTGGCGCATGGAACCGGCGCCGGAAGGGCCGCCGCTGAAAAAGATCGCATTCACCAGCGTGCTGAGCGCGCTCACCGTGTATTCTCCCGGCTGCCGCGCGTGCCCGGTCACATACACCTGGATGGAGTGAATCTCGCCCATATTGACGCTCAACTCGAAGTTGCGGTAGACGCGCCCGAGCGCGGTGCGCAGATGGCCTGCTAAAGCGGAAAAGGCGAGGCCGGCAACATGCACGGCGCCTACTTTGGGAAGGTAGATCTCTCCCTCGCGACTGACGGTTAGATTGGCGCTGAAGTTGATCTGTCCCCAGATGCGGATGCGCAATTCGTCTCCGGCGCCTACCACCATATCCTGCGGCGCGGGCCCCTGCTCAAGGGAGCCGAAAGAGGCCGGCCGGGTGTTGAAGAGGCGGGCTCCATAGATGGGCAGCATGCGGCCCGTGGTGGCAGCCACAAAACGCTGAAACTCGGTGGGAGGCTCAGGAGGCAGGGTCTGTATGCTCCTGGATGCGTTTAGCCCATTGCGCAATGCCGGCTCGGTGTAACTTGCGCCGCCGGAAAGGCTCCCGTTGGCCGAGGCCTCCGTAGAGTTGTCCGCCCGCGGTGACCCGAGCTGCGGAGTTTCCTGCATGGTCAGCACGGTAGGCGATGCCGGCGATTGAGTCGTTGAAGGCACAGCCTCCGGTGAATATTGGGCATGCAATGCAGAAGCGCAGAAGTCGAGAACGGCGGCGCAGGCAAGGCAGAGAAGCATCACGCGGCGAAGGATTGAGCGGACAGATGAATGGATTCTCATAGACGTCCCATTGTTTACACATGCAACCGGCAGAATGAACGAAAAAATGCAAGAGGATCTCGGTCTTGTTCCGAAATCGGACAGGCATGTAAGGGTATTCCCATAATCGATTTCGCACTGGAGGTTTTCTCATCTTCTCCGTTCGCGCTGATTCATTAGCGGGTAATCTGAGCGCAGTTTCCGGTTTTCCGGCTGAGTGGCCGGGAAATCCACACGCAACTGACCTTTATTGCCAATGGTGGCAGGCAGTGGCGATGGCTGTCAGGACTACGCCGGCACAGAACTCCACACAGGGAGTGCGCCTGCGGCGCAAGAAAAGTTACAACCCGCTCGAACGAGGAAGCCCAGCGTGCCAACAGAAGATCAGGAACCCGCCGAACTCGCATCCCAAACCTCCGCCAGCACTCTGCCGCCGTTGATCCGCGTGGCGATCAAACGCAGGAAGCTGATTGTCATCGCCGCGCTGGCCATTTTTGTGCTGGGTACGGCGGTTGCCATGCTGCTGCCCCGCCGTTACATGGCCACCACGGTCATCATGCCGCCTCAGCAGGGTGGCTCCGCGGGATCGGCCATGATGGCGCAATTGAGCAGCATGAGCGCCATGGCCGGGGCGGGCGCGAGCGCCCTGGGCATCAAGAACCCCAACGACATGCAGGTGTCCCTGCTGAAGAGCCGCACGGTAGAAAATGCCCTGGTGGCGCGCTTTCACCTGCAGGAGCTTTACCACACTGAGTACCTGTCGACGGCACGCAAACGGCTGGAAAAGCGGGCAATCTTCGACAACGGATTGAAGGATGGATTGATCCGCCTTTCGGTGGTCGACTCTGATCCGCGCCGGGCTGCGGAGATGGCCAACGGCTGGGTGGAGGAATACCGGCTCTTTTCGGCGACCCTGGCGACGAACGAGGCGTCCGGACGAAGGCTCTTCTTCGAGCGGCAGGTGGCCGACGCGCGCGAGAATCTGACGCGCGCCGAGGAGGAGATGAAGCAGACCGAACAGCGCACCGGCGTGATGGAGATAGACGGCCAGGCCCACGCCATGATCGCCGCGGCGGCCATGTTGCGCGCCCAGGTAACAGCCAAGCAGGTCGAGATCCAGGCGATGCGCCAGTTTGCCGCCGACGAAAATCCTGATCTGGAACGCGCGCAGCAGGAGTTGTCGAGCCTGGTGGCACAGTTGGCCTCCATGGACGTGGATCATGATCGCCTCGGCGGCGATCTGATAGCGCCCAGGGGCAAAATGACCCAGGCGGGTCTGGAGTATGAGCGAGTCCTGCGCGAAGTGAAGTATCGCGAGACCATCGTGGGCCTGATGCTGCGCCTATACGAGATGGCGCGGGTCGACGAGGCGCGACAGGGCGCGCAGGCGCAGGTGATCGACGCCGCGGCCGTTCCCGACCGCCCGGATTCTCTATTCAGAATCTGGATTGTTCTGGGAACGCTGCTGCTGTCACTGCCGCTGGCGCTGGCGCTGGCGCTGGTCACCGAGACGGTCGCGTTCCTGCGCGCTCTTCGCCGCCGTGCAGGCTGCTGGCCACTGGCGCTCGAAGCGGCCTGGAGCGGGGGAGAGCGATGAGCATTCGGCGGGCGCTGGGCCTGGATGGGGCTGTCGCATTTACTTCCCTGGCGAGGGCGGTGAGTATTGCGGGCAGCACCGTGACCGTGCTGCTGATTGTCCGCTTTCTGTCACCCGTCGAGCAGGGCTACTACTACACGCTGCTCAGCCTGGTCGCGCTGCAGATGGTCTTCGAGCTGGGCTTCTCGTTTGTAGTTCAGCAACTGGCCGCGCATGAGTGCATTCACCTGGAGTTGCGCGGAGACGGCCGGGTGAGCGGCGATCCGGCAGCCCATGCGCGGCTAGCCTCCACGCTGCAACTCAGCGTGCTGTGGTACAGCGTGGCCGCCGTGGCCATGGGCATGATACTGGCTCCGCTTGGGGCGCTCTTCTTTGCGCGCCACGCCGCGCATGCAACGGTGCAAGTGGCCTGGCGGGGGCCGTGGCTGATGGCCGTAGCCGCATCGATGATTGGCTTGTGGTGCATTCCCTTCTACTCTTTTCTGGATGGATGCGGGCAGGTGCGCGCGGTGGCCGCGCTGCGGCTGCGGCAGTCGGTGGCCGGCATGGCGCTGGCCTGGACCGCTATGCTTCTGCATCACGGACTGTATTCGCCGGCGCTGGTTATCGCCGGCCAGGCAGGAACCGGATTTTTCTTTCTGGCCGCGCGCCGCCGCCTGCTGTGCGGCTTGCTCTGGCATCAGGCCCGCGCTGCCTCCATCAGCTGGAGCCGTGAAGTCTGGCCCTTTCAATGGCGCATCGCTGTCGCCTGTTTGTGCTCTTACTTCACGATGCAGGTGTTTATCCCCATCCTTTTTGCACTGCGCGGGCCGGTGGAAGCGGGACAGATGGGCATGTCGCTCAGCATTACCGGTTACATGGCGAGCCTGGTGATGCCCTGGATTACAACCAAAGCGACTCCCTTCGGGCGCCTGATTGCGCAGCGCCAGTTTGAGGGACTCGACCGGCTGTTTCTGCGCACACTGGGCCAGGCCATGGCCATCTTCGGCGTAATCGCGCTGGCCGCCGATGCCGGTGCGGCGCTGTTGACCGTCGCCGCTCCACGGCTTGCGGCGCGCATGGTGACTCCGCAACTATTCGCCGTGCTAGTGTTGGCCGCCGGGGCGAGTTGCGTCGTGCAAAGCCTGGCCACAGTGTTGCGCGCCTTCAAGCGAGAGCCGTTTTTGTGGCAGTCGCTGGCGGTAGCCTCGCTCACCCTGCTGCTGGCCGCGCTCACGGCGCGCCGCTGGGGCATCACCGGCATCACTCTTGGCTATCTGGCGGCCACGGCGGGCATCGGCTTGCCATCCGCAATCACCATCTTTGCGCGCGCCCGAAGGAGATATCTGGCTATGAGCCCGCTGGCCGTGAGTGGAGGCGAAGCGGCATGAGACCTCTAACTCCAGGCGATGAATTGATCTACAGTTGCAGTCCTTCTGGAAACGGATGGCAGCCTGATTGCGCAGCAGCCCTGAAACGCGCCGGCGCATGCGCCCGGGCTTCCTACGCGGCGTTTAACTGTGTGCGACTACGAGCGTGGAGGCTTCGCGATGGCTGCTAACTCTGTTGGCTTCGCACTCCGGCCGCTGTCTATCGAACTCCCCGGCTCCCTGTCTGCCTCGCTCAAGCTTTTCGCCCTCTGCGCGATTCTGATCTTCTCTTTCGTGCCGGTTGCTATTTATATCAACCTCTCGCAGATCTTTCTTCTCGTGTTTTGCGTGATCACTATGTGCTGCTATCTGGTCCGCCTTGAAGCCGACATATTTGCCTCGCTCGTACTGATTGCTTTGATCTCCTTGTCGCAGGCAAGCGGCATCCTGCACAGCCCCGTATCGGACAAAAACTATCTGACGCCTTTTCTCTTTCTTACCTCTATGTTGATCGGTCCCTCGGTGATGCTTCTGGCCAAGTCGTACCCGCCTGGCACCATCAGCCGCCTGATGCCTCGAATCATCCACTGGATTCTTATCTTCTTAAGCATCGAATGTGTATCGAGGCTCATCTTCTCTCCTTATATGCCTGCAAGCGCGGAAAGGGATGTTACCGACAGCTTTTATCTCTACAAAGGCAGCCTCTTCTTTTTTGACTCCAACTTTGCAGGCATTGAGATTCTCTGCCTGCTGGCGCTCATGTTCGCTTTCCGAGATGTTATCGGACGAAAGAGGTGGTTACTGGCGTATATCCTCCTGTTCGCCACCCTATCCAGGGCATCCATTGCCGCAGGAATCTGCCAGCTTATTATCTACAAACTCTGGCGCTGGCGAGCCTGGACTTTCATTGGGCTGCTCGCCTTGCAGGCGCTCATCATCGTCAAGCTATTCATCGACTACATCACGCGGGGAAACGAGACTACGCAATCCATGGACGCAAGCTTTTCAACCAAGTTCTTCATCCTGACTCTCATGACGGCGATATATCGCCAGGCAGATACGGCGCAAAGATTATTCGGCATCGGAGTTGGCAACTTATTCAACCTGGCTGGAATATTCGCTCATAACATCGTGGCAACCCTTGTTCTTGAGTTGGGCATAGTCGGCTCGCTACTGCTTGCCGTCTACATATGGGTTCTCGCCAGAAAATGTCCGGCCTCCATCTATCTACTCGTTCTCCCCGTCATAATCCTCGGATTTTCTCTGGTGAGCACCTCGATGCCGTATTTCTTCGTTGTGCTCGGTATGCTTGCCGCGTTGCGCGGTACTCCGCGCGATGGAACCGGATTACCCGGGAATGAACCCGCAAACCGCAGCCGCGAGGCACAGAAAGGATAGTCTTGTCCAGAATAAGCGTACTTATATCTGTTTACAATGTCAGGGATTATGTCGCCGAGGCGCTGGCAAGCATACAGTCGCAAACCTTTGCCGACATCGAGATTGTAGTTGTCGACGACGGCTCGACAGACGGAACCTTGCAAATCGTCGAGCAGATCGCTTCCTTCGATCCGCGCATCAAGGTCGTCCAGGCGCCCAGGAATCTAGGTTTATCACTCGCTCTCAACCTGGGGCTCTTATCCTGCCATGCTCCCTTCATCGCCCGAATGGATGGGGACGATATAGCGTTACCAACCAGGCTGGAAAAGCAATATTGGTTCCTCGAAGAAAATCTCGATATTGCTCTGGTAGGCTGCGCTACCACAGCAATCGATCAATATGGGCATCCAATTCCCGGACTGGGTATCTCGCGAAAGCCAGTTACTCAGGAAGAGATAACCCGCACGATGTTGCTGGCTTCCCCGTGCAGTCATAGCTGGCTGGCGCGCTGCGAGGTGTACGACATGTTATCGGGCTATCGCGAAATGACGTTTTCAGAAGATTACGATTTTCTGCTGCGCGCGGCAACTGCCGGATTCAAAGTCAGCAACCTTCCGGAAGCACTGATGCAAATGCGCATTCGGCCCGGCAATATGACCTCGCGCCTCGAACTGAGAAAGGCGCACTACTACATCGTCAATTTATACCGCGAGCGTATAAGTCGCGGCACAGACAGCTTCAGCATTAGCGAGTATCAGCAGGCTATCAAGCCAGGCAAAGTGGAAAACTTCGCCTTTCACCTGTCGACGAAGTGCGTACAGAAAGGGCTTCTGGCACGCCACCGCGCATTGCGGTTCCTTCTCGCGGGGTTGTCCGCAATCTTGTCTCCATGGCAGGCACGCTATTTCCTTGATCGTATCCGGTTTAAAGCAGCGCTACGCGCATCCATGCATGCGTGCTGATTGCGATCAAGCAGGCAATTAAGGAGTTGGCAATGAAGATATGCTTTATCATTCACGATGTTACCTCGCGCGGAGGCACGGAGCGCGCGCAGGCTGCACTGGTAAACGCCCTCTCTGCCCGCGGCGAATCGATTTCAGTCTGGTCGATGTACAGCACCCGCCGGACCCTGGAGTTTTCGCTGGCAGAAAGCGTGAAGGTGAGTTATGGCCTCAGAAAGCCACTGCCGTTCTTTCTCGACTATCCGTGGCTGATCTGCGCCTTTGCCATTCATGTTTTCCGGCTGCGGCCGCGGTGGATCGTCTGCACCGGGGCAAACCGAATGATAATCGCCGCGCTGGCGGCCTTCATTCCCGGAGTGAAAGTCGCTATCTGGGAGAAGTTTCCTGTTTCCAACAGTGTTACCAGGCCGCGAGGCCGTCTTGCCCGGCGGCTGGGCGCGGCCTTGGCCTCTGTGATTGTAACTCTGACGGAGTTCGACAAGAACCTGTACGCGGCGCTCTATGCGCCGGCCGGAACGCTAACTCGCATTCCGAATATCGTGCATTCGCCAGGCGCATCCGGCGCAATTCGCCGCAAGGAAATACTGGCCATGGGGAATCTATCGCGCGAGAAGGGCTTCGATCTGCTGCTCGAAGCCTGGGCGCTAGCCATCTCACGACTCCCCGACTGGACGCTGCGCATTGTGGGCGATGGAAAGCTGCGTGATTCGCTGGTGCGACATGCGAGCAATCTCGGAATCCGGCAGCGCGTAATCTTTTCGCCTTTTTCAGACGATCCGTTTTCTTTGTACTCGGAATGCGGAATCTTCGTTCTCAGTTCGCGCTTTGATTGTTTGCCAGGTGTGCTCATCGAGGCGATGACCTGTGGCGCGCCTTGCATCAGCTTCGATTGTCCGAATGGGCCGCGTGAAATTATCCGGAATGGAGTGAATGGCATTCTGGTTCCGGCGGAACAGGTGGATGCTCTCGCGGATGCAATGGTAAAACTCGGCGAGAATCCGCTGCTGTGCCAAAGGCTCGGGAACGCCGCGCGGGCGCGAAGCGTCTCAAAAACGTATTCGGAGCCGCGCGTCGCGGCGCGCTGGCATGAAGTTCTTTATGGCCAGATGCAAAGCGCCAAAAAGCCTGTAACTTCGGTTGCTGCTGATCGAGCCGCCAGATCAAGAGCAGTATGAAACGCAACGATACAAATCTCGACCGGTTCGCGGCTTCGTCGTGAGTTTGTTTGCCGTTCAAGGTTGGATCGCTGGCGAGCATTCCTTTGAATCTTCTTAAAGAGCAGTTGCAGGGCATTGTCGTTCTTGTTCTCGCGGCACTGCTGTCGATGATCTCTTTCACACAATTGAGAACTCGCTCATCAGGTAGCGCAACCGGGTGGCGCAACACGTGCAAATACCACGCATATCGGGCGCTTGATCCGATTCCTTCCTGTGCGCTGTCTGGATTTCCTGCGTCCAGTAGCGGGGCGGCCATTCGCGGCGAATTGGAGGTATGCGGTCAGGCCGGCGAAAACTTCTCCGGTTCAAGGAAATGGAATGAAACTGTCCGTGCTGATGCCGGTGTACCACAAGGAATCTCCATCAAATTTATGTCAGTCTCTGGACAGTCTTGCGGCACAAACGCTTCCGGCCGATGAGGTGGTCATCGTCGAAGACGGCCCGCTGGGCGCGCCGCTGAATGCAACCATTGACGCATACCGGAAAATCTTGCCCATCATCTCGCTTGCCTTGCCCGTCCATGCCGGCCTGGGAGCGGCCCTGCGGGCCGGTCTATACGCGTGCCAGGGAGAGTACGTGGCCCGGATGGATTCCGACGATATCTGCGTGCCAAATCGATTTCAGAAGCAGGTGGAGTTCCTGGAAAACAACTGGGAAGTCGCTGTTGTGGGAAGCGCGATCGCGGAATTCGAGCAAGACCGCCTGGCTCCACGCTCGATTCGTATCTTGCCCGCCGCGGGCCAAGACCTGCGCCGCTTTGCCAGATTCCGGAATCCGATGAACCATATGACCGTCGTACTTCGCAAGTCCTCTGTGGTGGCATCGGGCAACTACGAATCCTGTCAGGGCTTTGAAGACTACCACCTTTGGGCCAGAATGTTAACGCTCGGCTACCGCCTGCAAAATATGGACGATATTCTCGTCTACGTTCGCTGCGGCAAGGGGATGCAGGACCGCAGAGGCGGTCTTGCATACCTGAAAGGAGAGATCGAGTTTCAGTCGTTTCTCCGCAAGATGGGCCTGGTGGATGCAGCCGGATCCTTCATTAATATTCTGGCGCGCGGACCGATCCGATTGGCGCCGAACGCCGTCCGCTCGCTGTGCTACAACTTGTTTCTGAGGACTTCTCCCGCCGCCATTCACAGAACTCTGCATCAACCCTGAAAATGCGCAAGGCCGTCAAACGCCTCCAGGCGTTGCAGGAATATAATTGGCTCTATGGAAGCGCGCGAGCAAACGAATATTCCGCAGACCCGAGACGCGAAGAGCGAGCCGGATGGATCGCCATACAGCGGCGAAACGGCGGCGCGAAAGCTGCATGCGCTGGAAGAGCGCCTGACGCAGTTGGGCAGCGTGATGGTGGCATATTCCGGCGGCGTGGACTCCGCGTTCCTGGCAGCCACGGCGCATCGCGTTCTCGGCAATCGCATGATCGCCGTGCTGGCCGACTCCGCCAGCCTGGCCCGCCGCGACTTTGAGCAGGCGTGCGATTTTGCGCACTCACAAGGGATTCCGCTGCACATCATTGCAACCGAGGAATTGAGCCGGCCGGAGTATCAGCGCAACGACGCCAACCGCTGCTTCCACTGCAAGGACGAGCTCTTTCAGGCCATGAAAGAGCTGGGCGCAAGCTTGGGGTTCAAGCACATCGCCTATGGCATGAATGCCGACGACACCAGGGATTATCGTCCCGGGCAACGGGCGGCGGTGGAGCACGCTGTTCTGGCGCCGCTGGCCGAAGCGGGATTGACCAAGTTGGAGGTGCGAGCGCTGGCCCGTGCCGTAGGCTATTCGCTGTGGGATCGTCCCGCAGCGCCCTGCCTGTCTTCGCGCGTGGAATATGGACTTGCCGTGACTCGCGAGGTGCTCGAACAGGTGGAAAAAGCTGAAGAGAGCCTGCGGCAGTTGGGTTTTCGCGAGCTGCGCGTACGTCATCACGGCGCGCTGGCCCGCGTGGAGCTGGCTCGCGCCGAAATGCCGCGCGCCCTCACTCTGGAGATGCTGGACGCCATCACCGCCTCTCTCAAACTGGCCGGCTTTCAGTACGTCACGCTCGATTGCCAGGGTTTTCGCTCCGGAGCAATGAACGAAATTCTGGGGAATGACCTTTTGCCCGCGGAAGTGCTGGCGCGGCGCGGGGCATAGCCAACGGTTTAGAATCATCTTGCGATGCGTATTGGTTATGTGGAGTGCTTTTCCGGCATCAGCGGCGACATGCTGCTGGGCGCCCTGGTGGATGCGGGCGTTCCCTTTGCCTGCCTCGAGGAGACGACGGCCGCGCTGAAGGTGGGCGCGCGCCTGGAGATGCGCAAGGTGAGCCGTGGCGGGGTGGCCGCAATCAAGGTGGACGTTTTCACGCCAGACACACCGGCGGTGAAGCCCGCACACGCTCACCATGATTCTCCGTCACACAAACCGGCGACGCATGCTCATGAGCACGGCGCCCACACCGAGCACTCCCATGCGCCGCACCGCTCGTTGTCTGTGATTCTGGAAATCATTCGCACCGCATCGCTTACGGAGAGCGTGAAGCAGCGCGCCACGCGCGCCTTTCAACTGCTGGGCGAGGCTGAAGCCGCGATTCATTTTGTCCCCGTTGAAAAGGTGCATTTCCACGAAGTGGGCGCGGTGGACACCATCGTCGATATTGTTTGCGCAGCCGTGGGCGCTGAAGCGCTGGGCGTTGATCGCTGGATCTCGTCGCCACTCAACGTGGGCAGCGGAACCGTTGTCTGCCAGCACGGCACGCTTCCCGTTCCCGCGCCAGCCACGCTGGCCTTGCTGGGCGATGCTCCGGTTTACGCGGCCGGCGATCCAATGGAACGCGTGACGCCGACCGGCGCGGCGCTGTTGCGGATGCTCGATGTGCAATACGCGACGCTGCCGCCGATGCGCATCGTGAAAACCGGCTACGGCGCGGGAGGGCGCGAGACGCCGGGCCAGCCCAACCTGCTGCGATTGCTGGTGGGCGAAGAAGAGGCTGCCACGATTGCCGCGGCCGAAGCGATTGCAGTAATCGAGACAGTGATTGACGATTGCAATCCACAGTTACTGAGTTATGTGAGCGAGTTATTGCTGGCCGCCGGCGCGTGGGACGTCTATCGAACCACGGTGCAGATGAAGAAGGGGCGCGCGGGCGTGCAGTTGACCGTGCTTTGCCGGCCCAATCTTGCGCCGGCGCTGCAGGAGCTGCTCTTCCGCGAGACCACTACTATCGGCCTGCGCTGGAGGCTGGAGAACAAGGTTGCGCTGGCGCGCGAGTTTGTTGAGGTAGATATACGCGGCGGCAAGGTGAGAATCAAGGTTGCCCGCCTGAACACCGGAAAGATCGCCAACGCATCGCCGGAGTATGAGGATTGCCGCATGATTGCCGCGGAAAATTCGCTTCCTCTCAAGCAGGTGATGGAGGAAGCCATGCAGGCCTATGCGGCCATGAAGGAGAAGCGCTGATGGATCGCGCTCTTATCGAATCTCTGCTCAACGAAGTTCGCGAGGGCCGCACCACGGTCAACGACGCGGTGGATCGCTTAAAGAATCTGCCCTTCGAGGACATTGGTTTCGCCAAGCTCGACCACCACCGCTCGCTGCGCACTGGAATGCCGGAGGTAATCTTTGCTGCGGGCAAAACCGCCGATCAGGTTGCCGCGATCTTTGCCCGCATGGCCAAGGCGGGAGGCAACGTGCTGGCCACACGCGCCACGCGCGAGATATATGAGGCCGTTCATGCCATCGAGCCGCGCGCCGAGTTCCACGAGACCGCCCGCGCCATTACACTCACGCAGGCTCCGGCCACTCCGGGCAAAGGAACCATCGCCGTGGTCTGCGCCGGCACGAGCGACCTGCCGATTGCCGAAGAGGCCGTGGTGACCGCGCGGTTGATGGGTAATACCGTTGAATTGATTGCCGACGTAGGCGTGGCCGGAATTCATCGCCTGCTGGCGCAGAAGCATGGCCTGCAATCGGCGCGCGTTCTCATCGTCTGTGCCGGCATGGAGGGCGCACTGCCTACGGTGGTCGGCGGGCTGGTGAATGCGCCTGTGATCGCCGTGCCCACCAGCGTAGGTTATGGCGCATCCTTCGGGGGCATTGCCGCGCTGCTGGGAATGTTGAACTCCTGTTCGCCCAACGTCTCGGTGGTCAACATCGACAACGGCTTCGGAGCAGCCTGCATCGCTTCGCTCATCAACAAGCTGTAAGGCAACCTGCAAAGCCTGGCAAGTGACTGGTGGCCTCCCAGGTCGCAAAAGCGATACCTGAGCTACCTATCAGAGTCCTGAAATCCTGCACGTGCATCAGTTGAGCAACGCGGCGATGTGCTGCCAATCGGTAGTGGTCAGAAACTCGTAGAGCCGCCAGTTGACAAAGTCTTTCTGCCTGAGGTTGGCACGATCTGCACCCACCGCCGGATGATAATAGATGTCAACAGAGATGACCTGCATGTCAGAGAGCGGGAGCGAGCGGTCGAAGAAATCGGGGTTGGTCGTCACCAGCTCCTCCGCATGCGGCGCGCCGGGCGCCACCAGCCCAGAAGCGTCGGGTCCTTCCGACTGTTTGTCATACCATGCCGGCGATGCACGCTCAGCGGGCGTCATTCGGGCCAGCTCGGCGCGAAGGGGTTTGACTATGCGGTCCGGCGCGACCTGCTCAGGCGCTTGTTGGGCGGCTTGCTTGCGCTGCGCCTCGCAGCGGGCCTGACCCGCCTTCAACTGGGCCGGCATATCAACCTCCAACTTCTCCATTTCTGTGCGATACCGCTCGGCACCAGCCGGATCGTTCTTCTTGACTGCCTGGTAGGTTTCCTCGATTGTCTTGCGGCGTTCATCCCGGCGGGAGATCCATTCGTTGTAAGCAGCCGCGCACGAGGGCGGCGCCGATTTCATTGCTTCGGCCAGGGGGGCGTTCAGACGCTCGCGCTCGCGAATGAGCGCCAACACAAGCTGCTCGCGGGTCACCGGCACCCATGGGGCGCGGTTCCTTTTGGTCAAAATGAGTTTCATGTCCCCTGAATGGTGTTCATAGACAGGAAACCCTCCAACGCGCGCCGTCGTTTGGTGCAGCATGTAGCGGATTTGGCGGCCATCGGGCAGCCGTATGCGTTCTGCCCAGGGCATGTCGCCAAGGGTCTCGGTCAGATTATTGACGTGAATCCATGCTTCGTTTTCCACAAACTTCTGAAGGCCCAATTGTCCATTTTCCAAAAGCAAGTAGTACCACAACTGTATATTCACCGAGAACGCGGGCGGATGATGGACGCAGGACTGCTTCTCGCATAGATCGGGTTCGTCGAAACCCTCGTAATTGGCATACGCGTGGGGTTCGATTCCCATCGGCGGGCTGAAAATTTTGGATTGTTGAATAGCGGAAATGAGCCCGCTGATTTTGGCATCGAATCTGCTCTTTTCAGCAGGGCTGAGAGTTGTCTGCTCCTTTGCCGTCATGTATTCGTGGCGTTCCAGCGTCCACTTACCTACTTTGTCCGGAGCGTAGCGCGTCTGCGCCGCCAGCCCTCCGGCCAGGCATCCGGCAATCAGGACGGTCTGAGCCATGCTCCGCATGCTTGATGCCATGATTCCCTCTCATCCGGCGCTTTAAGCCGCCTTACTGCTTCACCAACTCCACGCGACGGTTTTTGGCCGGATACCACTGGCCTTGATTTTAGACCCGGGGCAGCCCGGCACCAGCCTGGACCATCGGGTACCCCCACCCGTATTTTGGGCGCAAATTCCTTGTTTTCTAGAGTTTACAGACAGGGTTGCGCTGTAAAATCTAGATAACAAAGAAGTTCCCTGCAAAATATTCCTGGCAAAGGAGTTACGGGCAGTTTTGGCCTCTGTTGGCCGCTTATGCATAATCTCCCAGGTCTCCAAATGCGAGGAACCTCCACCCCATGGACGAAGACCTGTCCATGGGGACCCCGGACCTGGGGCACCTGTGATCTTTCAAGAGGTTGTCCATTCGATTGAAACCGGAGAAGCTGTTTGTGACGAGCAAGCAGAAGCTTCGGAGGAATCGAATGGACTATCACAAGAATGCACCATG
>Ga0181524_10000265_pt1 | contig 63459 bp, 58 predicted proteins | sample PEATcosm2014_Bin_34_FD_119761 | JGI IMG/M metagenome (GOLD analysis project Ga0181524, IMG submission 119761) | Peatland microbial communities from MTU Mesocosm Facility, Houghton, MI, USA - PEATcosm2014_Bin05_60_metaG | ecosystem: Environmental > Terrestrial > Soil > Wetlands > Peat | place... | reverse complement strand
GACGCGGCTGCCCGGGCGGTCGATATCGGCCATGGTGTTCAGACTGGACGTCGCCGGTACGACGAAGTTGCCTTGAATCAGCGCGTAGGGCGGCGTGAACGAAATCTCCTCGCCGCGCACCGGATCGATGGCGAGGAAAATAATGTCCAGCTCGGATCGCTTGAGCGCGTCGAAGACCTTTCCCGCCGCGTCGAAGGTGGCGAGATCGACGGGTACGCCGAGGCGTTCGCCGAGGCGGCGGGCAAGCTCCACCGACGCCCCGACCGGCGATCCGGTCGCCGGATCGGTCTGCGCCAGCACGATGTTTCCGAGATTGATCGCGGCGCGCAACCGCCCGGTCGGCACCAGATCCTGCAACAGGCTCTGTGATCCGGCTGTCATGGAGAACCTCACTGGGTATCGCGACGGCCGCGCAATCTATCGCTAATAGTGTACGATGCAAGCGGCGCGTCGGTGCTATGGGAGCGAAGCGCGCAGCCAGGATTCATCGCAGCGTAATCCGCGAATTTGGCCGGCCTCAGTTATCGCCCCTGAACCATTCGATATAGCGCGCAGCCAGGAACGCGAGTATCGCCTGGTGCGTATCGTATTCGTTGCCTGACGCATGCTGCTCGAGGGTGCGGCGCGTCAACATCCTTCGCATGCGCGCAAAATCGAAATAGCGCGATAGCCGGCCCGCCTTCTCCATGCGGTCGATTTCGGCGAGCACGCGCGGCTCGATGCTTTTGGCCATCATCAGGAAATCCGGACCAAGATCGTCATTGCCCGGCGGGCGGTCCTGATATTCGGGCGGATACAAGTCCCTGAGCGCCACGCGCGCGAGATATCGCGACTTTCCGTTCTTGACGTAAAGCTCCTCGGGGATGGCGAGGCCGAATTCCACGACCCGCTTGTCGTGGAACGGCTGGGTGAATTCGAGGCCGTGTGCGGCGGCGGGGATCGAGTAACCGAGTGCCGCAAGGTTCTGCTGCGCCCGAAGCCCGCGCTCCATGCGCATGCGCTGGCTTTCGCCGCTCCGCCGCCTCAAGCGCGAGCGCGCCTTTTTGCTCCTACCCTCGATGACCTGCCGCGATAGCGGCATTGTCGGCCCGAACAGCGCAAGGCCGCTGCGGCGGCGGGCCCACACGCTCATCCAGGATGCAGGCGCGAGCGGCAACAGCACATTGCGCACGAGCGTCTGCTTCACGCTCTGGCGCAGGTGCCGCCGCATGGCGCCGAACTCCGAACCGAAGCGGCGGAATTGACCCTTGAGGAGAAAGCGCGCCAGCATGTTTTGCCCGCGCGGATTGATCGTGTAGTCCCCGCCATGGCCGTCCATCACGATGCGCGCACCGGCAGCGGCGATCTCGGCAAACATGGCATGGGCGACGTAGCGGTATGAACTATGCCGGTTGTCGCTCGATCGGAAGCCATGTTCCATGAAGCTGAAGATGTCGAGTCCTTCGCGTGTGACATAGCGGACGTCGAGATACGGCATGTGGCGGCGGCACATTTCCACCCACTTGCGCGCGTGGTGGATGGAGCCGCGATAATCTTCCGGCATCACCGACGACGCGGCGATGAACTTGCGCCGCTGCGCCGTCACGACCGGGCCCGCCAACGCGCAGATGGCGCTGGAATCAAAACCGCCGCCCATCAACAGCCCGGCCGGCGTGATGGCACGGCGCAGCCGGCACTCAACCGCCGCGGTCAAGACCTTGCGATAGGTCTCGATGTAATAGGCTTCGTCGCGGCCCTCGTGCGCCGGATCGGCATGCGGCTCCCAGTAGCGGCGCGAGGTGACTGCGCCATCGGCCGCTATCGTCATTACCGTGCCGCCGGGAATGGCGCGAATGCCTTCGTAGTCCGTCTCGCCTACATCGCTCGGCGCATCGAACAGCAGTCCCTGCGCGACCTTTTCTTCCAGGAGCACCCGAGGTACCTGCGGCAGCGCCCACAAACCTTTGATCTCGGTGGCGAAGGCGAAGAATCCTTCACCCCGGTAATAGAACACGTGACGCTGGCCCATATGGTCGCGCCCAAGCGTGAGTGATTTCCTCTGCGCGTCCCAGACGGCGAACACAAAATCGCCGATCAAATGATCGACGCAATCGGCGCCCCATTTTTTGTACGCCGCGAACAGCACCGCGCTGTCCGGCATGTCGGCAAGCGCCGCGGTGCCGATCGACAGCGCCTCGGCAAGCTCCTCACGGTTGTCGAGCCGAAGGTCGGCAACGAAAGATATATGCGCATCGTGCAGCGGCTGCGCATCGGACAGGTCCTCGCGGGTGACCCGCATCAAGAGATGGCCGAGACCGATAGGCCCGGCACACCATGTGCGCGCGCAGTCGGGACCGAGATGCGCGAGCCGCGTCATCTGCCGATCGAGATCGCCTTGCGCAACCGGCTCGCCGTCAAATCGAAATACTCCGCAGATGCCGCTCATGACGTGCTCTGGCTTTTCACATGCACAGTTCGGTGAAAGTTGATGGGCTTTCGAGCGCCTGCGGCTTCACGGGTGAGAGCGTTGCGCAACCATAAACGATTGCGCAAGGGTGGATTTTCGGCTATAAAGTATTGGTCATAATGGTGTAGTTCCGTTCTTTGCTTAGATGTTATGAGCGTGTGATGTCCGTTGCCGATCGCGTTGATACCGATACTCCGTCGCAGGTTCATTCGAAGTCGCGCAGGCGCCAGTGGAGATCTCCTTCAATTATACATCCCCCGACGAGTCTAGCGGCGTCTGAAAAACCGGTTTCAGATCAATACGGAACGGACTTCCATTACGACACAAAGACGACGATTGTCGGCCCTTCCTAATGAATTTGGTAGGTCCATCGCAGCGATCCAGACGGGACCGCTGGGCGGCAGTCCGAATTGACTCTCGGCCGTAAGCCGGCGTTTGCCCACCGCCGCCGCACCTATAAGCGGAGGTCTTGACTCGCTCCCTGCCGCCCTTGCTCATAAAGCCGGGTGCCTGTTCGACGAATTTAGCGATTGTCGCCTCGGCGAGTTTTGAGATAGCCGCACCGAAGCGTCGGGCTACACATTCGGCAGTGGATCGGCCGACCCGAAAAATGCGTGCGGGCGCGAACACCGGATCGCCCGGATCACGCCCACAGTTCTTTGCTGGCGAGCCGCGCGCCTTTGACCAGCGCATCGAGCTTCGCCCACATGATGCTGGGATGGACGCGGCGGTGGAACGGGCCCTGGGCAAAGCCGCAATCGGTGCCGGCAATGAGGTTTTCGCGGCCGACGAGCTTGGCGAGCCGCACGATGCGCTCGGCAACCAGTTCCGGATGCTCGACCACGTTGGTGGCGTGACTGATGACGCCGGGAATGAGCAGCCTGCCCGGCGGCAGCTTGGCGCTTTCCCACACCCGCCATTCGTGTTCGTGGCGGGGATTGGCGCCTTCGATGACCAGCGCGCCGACTTTCATGCCGAGGATAAGATCGACGATATCCTTCAGCGGCACGTCGGTCGTGTGCGGGCCGGGCCAGCTGCCCCAGCAGACGTGGTAACGGATGCGATCGGCCGGCAGACCGGCGATCGCCTCGTTGAGCACCTCGACCTGTAAAGCGAGCCAGTTGCGGTAGTCGGCAAAGCTCGCCGGCGGCACCATGCGGTCGTAGCTCACGGCGGCGCGCGCATCGTCGAGCTGCAGCACGAAACCGGCGTCGATGATCATCTTGTATTCGGTGCGCATCGCCGCGCCGATCGCCCGGATCAGGTCCTCCTCGCTCTTGTAATATTCGTTCTTGCGGTCCGGGATGACGCTCGCCGGCGCGGCCACCGGCAGAAATGCCTCTTCGACCTTCGCGTCCTCGAGTGCCGCCTTGAAATTCTCGATGTCGCGGGCAAGCTCGGCCTGTCCGGTATAGGCGATCGGCCCGACGCAAACCGCCTCGACCGCGGTGGCGACGCCCTCGCGCGCATCGAGTTCGGCATAGAATTCGGCGAAGCGTTCGCGGTCGACGCCGCGCGTGAACGGATTGGCTCCGGGCTTGATCGGCCGGCGCTCGAAGCCCGACAGCCGTTCGAGCACATATTGCGACCAGCTGATCGATTTGCCGAACTCGCCGTCGCTGACGACGTCGATGCCCGCCTGCGCCTGCTCGCGCACGACTTCGGCGACCGAGCTTTTCAGGCAAAGGTCATAGGCCGCCCGGTCGTAGGGCTTGCCGGCCTGCTTGGCGCGCAGGAACTCCTGCAGCGCCGGCGGCCGGATCAGGCTGCCGACATGGGTCGTAAGAATGCGATCGGTACTGCGCTTCATTTCCAACTTTCCTCAATGCCGCCTGTTTTGGGACAAGATTTTCCGGCGATACCGCAGACCCCTCACGACCAATTGGCGCGTTTGCGCAAGGCGGCACTCGCTGCAGCGGCGTCCGAAACGATGCTGTCGACGTCATATGCGGTCAGTTTGCCGTTGCGCTTGAGGATACGGCCGTCGACCACTACGGTGTCGACATCGGACGGCTCGGCCGCCGTCACCAGCATGTGCGCCGGATCGCCGAATACTCCGAGATTGACGGTTCGCGTATTGACCATGATCAGGTCGGCACGCTTGCCGGCCTTGAGCGATCCGACCTTGTCGGCAATTCCCATCGATCGGGCACCCTCGCTGGTGGCGAGCTGCAGCACCCGCCGGGCGGTGAGCTTGAACTCGTTCTCGGCGATGCCGTTTTCGGCGTTTTGAACCACTTTCATGATACCGAACATATCGGCATTACCCGACAGTTCGACGGTGTCGACCGACAGACCGACCGGAATTCCGGCGTCCAGGAATTTCGCGGTTTGCGGCAGTCCGAAGCCGATGCGCAGTTCGGTGTAGGGCGAAATGCTGATCGCCGCACCGGCATCGGCGACGGCTTTGATCTCGTCGGGCGTCGCCTTATTGGCATGGATGATCTGCATGTCGTTGCGCAGCAGCCCGGCCTTCGCAATCGCGTCGATCTGGCCGATCACCGGCCGCGAACCGCTGGCGTGAACGGAAACCGGCAGACCGAGCTGACGCGCCGCCTCGATCTCGGACTTGTAGATTTCGGGCGGAATGGCGGTCGCCGGATTGTTACCGCCCTGGCCTCGCCAGGCCAAGCCGAGAGCAATCAATCCGTCGGGTGAAATCCGGTTCCAACCGTCGCTCAGCCGTTTAAGATCGGCGAGGTCGATATGCTGATTGTTGGCCATGCCCTGTGCCGCGCCATAGGAGAAGCGGGCGCGCAGCCCGGATTCGCGCAAGGCTTTGAGGTCCGCATCGGCATAGTCCGCTGCGCGGATGTTATGGCACCAATCATGGACATGGGTTATGCCGTTATTGATCGCCTCGGCGCAGGCGAGCCGCGTGCCCTGGTACATGTCTTCGGCGAGGTATTTCTGGCCGAGCAAGGCGGTCGTGCGAAAATAGCCCGCCTCCGGCTTATCGCCCGAGAGGCTGCGCAAGAGCGTATTCCACATATGCCAATGGCTCTCGATCAGACCCGGCAGCACGATCATGCCGCGGCCATCGATGACGGACGCGCCAGGTGCTTTCAGATTCTGGCCGATCGCGACGATTGCCCCATTCGCTACGTGCACGTCGGCATTGGCGATGTCGCCAACGTCGTCCATGGTCATGACATAGGCATTGCGGATGATGAATGTCGCACGGGTCGGCAGCGCGTTCGTCTTGCCTGCGGCCCGTCCAGGCGTTGCAAGTCCGGCACCTGCAGCGGCAAGAAGCGTCGCGGCGCCCGCCAATAGATGGCGACGGCTCATCAGTCCCGACTTGAGCATTGTGTCTTCCCGATCGGCAATAACAGCGCGGGTCCCTCATACAGCACCGCGCAAATTTCGCAACGGTGCGTGCGCGTACAAATTATTGCGCCGAGTTGGGCAAGTGCCCAATGACTGCACGATATTTGCTGGACGAAAGTCCGGCGTGACCGCGGATTTGGCGCGAGAGAGGAGGCGCGATCGCACCGCATACGCGCCGATCGGCTGCAATTTGGCTGCGGCGGCCGAACGCTATCCGGCCGGGGGCCTGCGGTTACGCGGCCGACTTTCGTGCTTTTACAGGGCCAGCAAGGTCGTCAACGTCGTAGCGTCCGGCGCGGTCCAGGATCAGTTCGATCGACGCCACCTCGGTGCGATTGCGGCCGTTGTCCTTGGCGCGGTAGAGCGCGTGATCGGCCTGCACCAACAACGCCGAAATATCGAGCACGGCGTCGTAGCTGACCACGATACCGATCGACACCGTTGCCACCACGGGCCGCCCGTCGACCTCGTAGGTCGCGTCGGCAAACGACGTGCGGATCTGCTCTGCCACCGCGACCGCGCGTTCGCGGTTCGCATCGACCAGGACGGCGGCGAACTCCTCCCCGCCGAGCCGGCCCAACAGGTCGGCACGCCGCATGCATTTGCCCGCCACCTCGGCGAAGCGCACCAGCACCCGATCGCCGATGGCGTGGCCGAAGCGATCGTTGATCGATTTGAAATTATCGAGATCGAGCAGTATGACCGCGAGCGGACGCGGATCGTCTGCCCGGCGCTTGAGCCGGGCCTCGCCGTCCTGCAGGAAGGCGCGGCGATTGGCGATGCCGGTCAACGGATCGACCAGCGCCGCGGTCTTGTGGCGGTATTCGGTGCGCTCCTTCGCCATCGCGAGCAGGATGAAGGCGATCGAAATCGTGAACAACAGCGCCTCGAAGCTGAGCACGGTCATCCACACGCTGTTGAACACTTCGTTGCCGGCCGGCGACCACGGCAACAGCGCGCCGAACGGCGTGCGCAACAGATAGAGCGCGCCATGCGCGAACAGCATGAAGATCGCCGGCCAGCGCGACACCAGGTTTTCGCCGCGGCCGCGCCAGAACTCGTAGGCCGTGGCCCAGGTATAGGCGGTGACGATGCCCGAACTGAGCAGCGCCCGCAGGTCCCAGGATCCTGCGACACTCGGCAGGTGGGACACTACCAGCCACAGCGCCGCCCCGCCGAACAGCAGCATCGGCTGCGGCCGGCGGTGATCGAACACGCGCGCGCCGGTCCACGTCACCGCGAAAGCCGTGAACAGCAAGGCATTGGCGAGATCGATCGAGATCAGATCGGAAACCAATCCGAACTTGCCAAACAGCATGATCGAGGCCGCCCGCAACAGATCGGCGAAGCCCCACCAGGCCACGGCATAGATCGCGGTGTTCTGTACCCACGCGAACAGCAGCAGCAATCCGAGGATCGCTTCCACGTAAATCGTCACCAGGAAAAGGGTATTGACGTCGAGATTCATCATCCGCAACCTGGCCGATCCAAAGCGGGCGCCGCGTATCGAAAATTCCTCGCATTGCCCCCATAGCGCCACCGCCGGAAAGAAACGATGAACGGCGATTGCGCCTTGGCCGCCTCGCGTGGTTATGGTTTCAATCGCGTTTCACGGACCCGGAGAATTCGCCAAGCCTGGTTTCTCCGCTCCTTGTTTCCACCCGCTCGGTCATCTAGGGTCGGCCACGCTCGGGGCCCTTAGGCGATGCAATTGCGCAACGGAATCATTGAAGCGATCGGCAATACGCCGCTGATCAAACTGGCGCGGGTTTCCGAGGCCACCGGCTGCACCATCCTCGGCAAGGCCGAGTTCATGAATCCGGGCCAGTCGGTCAAGGACCGCGCGGCGCTGTTCATCATTCAGGATGCCGTGAAGCGCGGCGAATTGCGGCCCGGCGGCGTCATCGTCGAGGGCACGGCCGGCAATACCGGCATCGGCCTAGCATTGGTCGGCAATGCGATGGGCTTTCGCTCGGTGATTGTCATCCCCGAAACCCAGAGCCAGGAGAAAAAAGATACTCTGCGGCTCTGCGGCGCGGAATTGATCGAGGTTCCGGCGGTCCCCTACTCCAACCCCAACAATTACGTGAAGCTTTCCGGCCGGCTCGCCGCCCAGCTCGCCAAGACCGAAAAGAACGGCGCGATCTGGGCCAACCAATTCGACAACGTCGCCAATCGGCAGGCCCACATCGAGGCCACCGGACCGGAAATCTGGCAGCAGACCGACGGCAAAGTCGACGGCTTTGTCAGCGCGGTCGGCACCGGCGGCACGCTCGCCGGCGTCGCTATAGCGCTCAAGGCGCGCAGCACGGCGGTGCGCATCGCGCTGGCCGACCCGATGGGCGCGGCGCTTTACAGCTACTACACGACGGGCGTGCTGAAATCCGAGGGCTCCTCGATCACCGAGGGCATCGGCCAGGGCCGCATCACCAAGAACCTCGAAGGCGCGCCGATCGACACGGCCTATCAAATTCCCGACAGCGAAGCGGTGCCGATCATCTTCGACCTCCTCGAACACGAAGGCCTGTGCCTCGGCGGCTCGTCCGGCATCAATATCGCCGGCGCGGTCAGGCTGGCGAAGGAGCTGGGACCGGGCCACACCATTGTGACGATCCTCGCCGACTACGGCACGCGCTACCAAACGAAGCTGTTCAATCCCCAATTCCTGCGCGAAAAAAGCCTGCCGGTGCCGGCATGGCTCGAGCGCAAGCCGGACATCAATGTTCCCTACGAATGAACTTCACCGCTCCCCCCGCGTTAGCGATCGAGAACAAACATGTTGCGAACCGATAACACCCCTCCCCCCTCGCCGACGAGCCGGTTTCTGGTATCGACCGACTGGCTCGCCGACCGCTTGCGCGATCCCAACATCGTCGCCGTCGACGGCTCGTATTTTCTGCCGGCGCACAAGCGCGATGCCCACGCCGAATACCTCGGCGGCCATCTCCCAGGCGCGGTGTTTTTCGATATCGAAGCCGTCGCCGATCACTCCACCGACCTGCCGCATATGCTGCCCGGGCCCAAACAATTCGGCGAGGTCGTGGGCGGGCTCGGCATCGGCGACGGCGACACGGTCGTGGTCTACGACAGTGTCGGACTGTTTTCGGCGGCGCGGGTGTGGTGGACGTTCCGCGTGTTCGGCGCCAAGTCGGTCTACATTCTCGATGGCGGCCTGCCGAAATGGAAAGCCGAAGGCCGGCCGCTCGAAAGCGGCGATACCAAACGCGCCGCCAAAAGCTTCACCGCCGAGATGAATGTCGGCGCCGTGGCGCTGCTCGACGACATCCGCCTGGCGCTGAGCAGTGACAGCGTGCAGATCGTCGATGCCCGCTCGGCGGAACGCTTTGCCGGCAAGGCGCCCGAGCCGAGACCTGGCTTACGCTCCGGCCACATGCCGCGATCATTCAACGTGCCTTACGAACGCGTGCTCGACAACGGCCGGCTCGCCTCCCGCGAAAAAGTCGCCGCGGCGTTCAAATCCGCCGGCGTCGATCTCGACAAGCCGATCATCACCACTTGCGGCTCCGGCGTGACCGCCGCGATCTTGAGCTTCGCGCTTGAATCGCTCGGCAAGGAACCCAAGGGCCTTTACGACGGCTCCTGGGCAGAATGGGGCACGCGGCCGGACTCGCCGATCGTGCGCGATTGACGGATAGCTTATCTGAACGACGGCTTGTCGAGCCGACGATTGGCCACGAGCACCATTATCTTGCCGATCCTTCGATGTCCGCTGCCGGCAGATGCGCACATTTCAATCAGGTCGCTTCGGTAGCGAATGACCCGGAGCGACGCGGGTGGTGGCCCAACCCTGGCGCTTGGTTCCCGCGCGGACGGAACTCGCCAGGTCAGCAGTAACCTCATCGTCCGGGTCGTCGTCGTCAAAACTGAGGACGGTGTCCGCTTGTCCTACGGCGCGGTCCTTTATGCGCTGTGCCGCATCGCGCAACTCCGCGGCGGCAATATCCCGCACGGCGCTATCCTCGCCGAGCTGATGCAGCTTCTCGGCATCCATGTCGCATTAATTGAATGCCCCGAAAGCGCGCGTTATTTTGCTGGGGGTCGAGTGTATCAAACCGGAGACAATTTTCAGGGGAGCACACCAGAGCGTCCAGAAACTTTTGTTCGTCCGTAAAAATAGAGTTTTGCAATAATCAGGTGAATTGCGGAAATAGGGCAGGAACGATTGAAGGATTATTGATGACCCAGCGTCGCCTGTTATGCGAACATTTGAATTGACGCATTGATTCACATCAATGCGATGAGCACATTTTCTCATAACAGTTAATGACTCGTTCGGGTCACATAATGGTTATTTGCGCGCGGCCTAAACGAGCGGCCCTAAATGACAGGGTTTTAGTTCAGAAACGAGCGAACTACTCGCATTCAAAGGGTGAAGATAAAGTCCCGCGCGCCGAGCGCTGCGTTGATTTTCAAAGGAGAACGTCATGAGGCTTGTCCGATCCTCGATGGCGGCCCTCGCCGTAACGATACTGGTGGCTCTGTCGACCAGTTTCGGCCAGGCACTCGCCCAACAAGCTGTCCCACAACAAGTAACGCCGCTAGCAACGCCTGAGACAGTCCAGGATGAGATGCGCAGTGTGCTGTCGCAATACGGCAGCTTCGTGCAGCACCCGAAATATGGTGAGGTCTGGGTACCGACCGTCACGCCGCAAGGTTGGCATCCCTATCCGCCGTGCCATTGGGTGAACACCAGGCAGTACGGCTGGTACTTCGATGATCCGACGCCGTGGGGACAAATCGTCCATCACTACGGCCGATGGGCTCATGACCAGCAGATGGGCTGGATTTGGATACCAGGTGCCGAGTTCAGCCCGGGTTGGGTAGTGTGGCGCACGAGCCCGCAATGGATCGGCTGGGCGCCGATGCTGCCTGATGAGGACATCAAGACCGTTTCAGTCGATGAATTCAACAATAGCGACCAATGGATTTTCATGGACGTCGCTAAGTTCGCGACCGGCTGCGCCGAGTCTGCCGTAGTCGCACAGCAGCAGATCCCAATGCTGCTGAAGGAGACGAAATATGTGACGCTGCTCGAATATGTCGACGGCATCGCGGTTTTTGTTTTTCCTCCTTATATCGTTGGGCCCTTCGTTGACATCAACGTGGCCTTCGATCCTTGGCCAGCCTGGTTCTTCGGTCAGTTTATCATCGATTGGAATTGGATCTGGCACCACACGTTGATCTGGAACGTGAATGTCATCTGCGCGCCATAGCCATCCGAACAGCCGAAAGGAACCAAAGTCATGTGCACTTTGAAAAGCCTTATGAGCCGGCTAACCAGGATCGCAAGCACGGCGGCGATCGTCATCTTCGCTTTGACTTTTACGACCACGCTGTCGTGGTTCAGCTCGACCGCATTCGCCCAGCAAGCGGGACCGCAGTCACAGGCCGCGCCAGCTTCAGCGGACGTCAAAGCCGTGCTATCGCAATACGGCAGCTTCGTGCAGCACCCGAAATATGGTGAGGTCTGGGTACCGACCGTGACGCCGCAAGGCTGGCATCCCTATCCGCCGTGCCATTGGGTGAACACCAGGCAGTACGGCTGGTACTTCGATGATCGAACGCCGTGGGGACAAATCGTCCATCACTACGGCCGCTGGGCTCATGACCAGCAAATGGGCTGGATTTGGATACCAGGTGCCGAGTTCAGCCCGGGTTGGGTAGTGTGGCGCACGAGCCCGCAATGGATCGGCTGGGCACCGATGCTGCCTGATGAGGACATCAAGACCGTTTCAGTCGATGAGTTCGACAATGGCGGGTACTGGATCTTCGTAGAGGTCGCCAAGTTCACCGCGGGCTGCACCGATACTGTTGTGGCAGCACTACCGCAAATTCCGGCGCTCTTGAAACAGACCGAATATGTAACTGAATTCGAGCTTGTCGGGGGGGTCGGCGTTTTCGTGTTGCCGCCGTACATCCTAGGGCCGCTGGTGAACATCGACATCGTGGTGGCGCCCTGGCCCGCTTGGTTTTTCGCTCAGGTTGTCCTCGATTGGAACTGGATCTGGAACAACTTGGTCGTGATCAACGAAACCGTCTACGTCCCTTGCCCCCCTGGTGATCATGGTGATCATCATCCCCCAGGGACGGCTGCGGCACCGCCGACGGCACCCATCGTCACCACGCCACCGCCAGTCACACCACCCGGACCGCCGGCAATCGTTTCGCGCTGCCCTGCGGGAACAGTCATAGGACCGCAAGGCTGCTTCATCGGCGACCCATGCGGGACTGGGCTCACGCGCGGGACGACAGGTGGCTGTGAACCGATCCACATTAGTGTCGCCCCGCCGCCGCCTCCTACTGGCGGTCCCACTCAACGCTGCCTGGGTTTGAGCGGAGCGGCCTTTAGGCAGTGCCTCGTCGACACGCGCGGGGCCCAACCGACCCCGATCGTCGCTGCACCTACAAGTGTGCCACCAATCGGCTCGGGACAAGGACCCAGCATAGGGACCATTCGTCACCCGTCCTTCGGCGGTCAGCAGAATGTCGGAGTTCCGGCTGATCGCGGGCCGCGCTTCCCACATCCAGGCAGTGGTCAGGGCCCGGTCCGGCTCAATCCAAATACCATCGTCATGACTCCTGGTGGCGGAGGCCATAACGTGTTCCAGCCCGGGGGACGCACATCCCGTCAGTCGCCACCGAAGATTACCCACACTCTTCCACCATCGGCACCACACGCTCGGAATGGCGGGATGGTAATTGTTCGCTGAGCAGCGCTGACCCCTTACCAAACCGGCGGCCTCGGCCGCCGGTTTGCTTTTGAAAGGGAGTCCTCCGAACCTCGCGACTCGATGTCGGATATCCCTTCGAAACTCATCGTGAATGCGAACATCCCGACTGGACCCGGATCGTCACTTCGACACTATCAATTGCCGCATCGCGAAAGGTTCATTCGATCACCTCGTCGGCGATGGCAAGCAGCGACGGCGGCGCGTCGAGGCCCAGCGCCTTGGCGGTCTTGAGGTTGATCACGAATTCGAATTTGGTGGGCTGCACGACCGGCAGGTCGGCAGGCTTCGCGCCCTTGAGGATGCGACCGACATAGACCCCGGCTTGGTACCAGGTATCCGCACGGCTGGCGCCGTAGCTCATTAGGCCGCCGGCATCGGGATATTCGCGAAGCCCGTAAATTGACGGAATTCCATAACGCGCCGTCAGTGCGACGAGTTGATCGCGGCGGACGGCAAAGATCGGAGCGGTGCCGATGAGGAGTGCGCCAACTCTCAACTGGCTGATAGCCGCGAAAGCCGCATCAATTTCACCTTCGCTGCCGACATTTACGACGTGAAGGCGCTGCCCCAAAATTTGCGCCGCGTCTCCCGCGTCTTTGATTTGGACTTCAGCCATCGTGCTGGTTGGGTTCACGAGCAGGCCAATATCGGTCACCCCAGGCGCGATTTCCCGCAGCAACTCCAGTCTTTTTGTCGTGAGCGTCGTCCCAATAAAGGTTATACCGGTGACATTTCCGCCGGGTCGATTGAAGCTGGCAACGAGGTTGTCACCGACCGGATCGCCGCCGTAGGCAAATACGATAGGAATTGTCCCAGTGGCTGCCTTGGCCGCAAGCGCCGGAACCGACGAACCAATCGCAAGGATCACGGAGACTCGGCTACCAACCAGATCGGCCGCCAGCGCGTTCAGTTGACCTTGATGCCTGCAACCTTCACCAGCGCGATATTCGCGGCGACCTCTTTTTTGATCAGCGCGTCGAATTCCGCGGGCGACAGCGGCATCGGTTCCAACCCTTGGGGCTTGAACTTCTCCACCACGGCCGGCTCGGCCATCGCCTGTTCGGCTTCTTTGCGCAACCGTTCGAGGATGACGGGATCGGTCTTCGCCGGCACGAACATGCCCATCCAAAAATTGTAATCGGAATCCGGATAGCCCGATTCTAGCGTGGTCGGCAGATCGGGCAGCGCCGTCGAACGTTTCGGGGTGCAGACGGCGAGCCCCAAAAGTTGGCCATCGTTGATGAGGGAAATGGCGGACGGCACGCCCATGCAGGCAAAATCGACCCGTCCGGTCATGACCTCGGTGATGGCTTCGGGGCCGCCTTTGAACGGCACATGGGTGGCGTTGAAACCCGCGGCGACGCGGAACCGTTCCGCCGCCAGATGCGTCGCGCTGCCTACTCCCGCTGACCCGAAGGTCATGGTGCCGGCTTTCGCCGCGGCCACCAACTGGCTCAAAGTCTTGATGCCCTTCGACGGCGCGACGATGACGACATTGGGCACACTGCCGAACGGGATGACGGCGGAAAAAGCTTTCGTCACGTCATAAGGTGCGTTCGGATAAATAGCGGGCGCCGAGGAATGCGCCGACGCATTGACGAGGATCGTGTAGCCGTCCGGCGCCGCCTCGGCGACTACAGCGCAGCCAATCGTACCGCCGGCACCGCCGCGGTTTTCCACGAAGACCGACTGGCCGAGCCGCTGCGACAACGGATCGAGGACGATGCGGCCGACGATGTCGACGCTGCTGCCCGCCGAGAACGGCACGATCGCGCGAATCGGACGCGTCGGCCAGTTCTGGTCGGCCGAAGCGAGCCCCGGCAAGGCTGGCGTCGCGAGCGCGGCAACCGAATAGCCCAGAAATGCTCGGCGCGTCGTCATGGAAGTTCCTGCATGGATGTTTCTTCGTGTCTTGCTTCGTGCCGCCCCACCATAATAGAGGCAGCATCGAAGAAGCGCGGCGGGAAAGCAAGCGCCCCAACCCGAAGGCCGGCGGACTTCCACTGCGAAGTCACTTCCAGTGCAAAGTCACTTCCACTGCGAAGTCACTTCCACTGCGAAGTCACTCCTCCACGAAGTCGATGCGCATGCCAGCGCACATGACGAAAGGCGCGGCCTCGGCCGCGCCCTATTTATCGGCGTGCAATCCTTCATCCGTTCGGCGATGCGCGCCGCAACATAAAGCGACCGCAACCAAACATCGAATACGGCAGATACCGATCGCGGCTGAGCGGCCCGTCTAACCTCGACAGGCCTTGGAAAACGGAACCGCCCGGGAGCGACGAAGCGGTCAAGAAGCTTTCTTGAAGGCCTGGTTGACGTTGCGCGTGATCGGCTCGACGCTTTCGCCGGCGATCTTCTGTCCGAACGCTGTCAGCTCTTTGGACTGTTGGCTCAGCATCTCGAACTGCTTGCGGGCGTGCGACGTCCACAACCCGGTCAGTTCGGACGGGTCCTTGGCGGTCGCAAGCTCACGAGCGAATTCGAAAACGGCGTCGGCGTTGGCCCGCGCCGCGTCGAGCATCTTGACGTTAAAGGCACGGATATTGTCGACCGTAGCCGAACAGGCCTGCTCTACCGCCGCTTTGCCTTTCTCAAACGTCTCATTGGCAATCGCCGCGCTCTTGTCGGCAAACTTCCTGGTCTGGTCGTGTTCGCTGAGGGGACTCATAGTGTTTTCCTTTGAATTGTTCGTGGATTTTTTAGTGCGCACGCGATTGGAGTAGCGCACGTGGCCAGTTCGCGGGTGCCGACGGCACCCGCAATACTAGCCAGAATCAAATTTTAATCAGGATTGTGCCAGCCGATGGCCGCAGCGCTGCCGGTGAGTGAACGGAGACTTCGGCATGTCGCCGTTTCGTGGGCAGTCCTCTGGCAAGAGGTTGCTTGCCTATCCTAAGTAAGTGTTAACGATGGGATCAAAGCACAATGGCGCGTCGAGCCTTTATTTCGCGCTCGAAGTAATGGCGGATGTAGCGCCCGAGCGTAGCCATGATCGCCGCGACGCCGAAGGATCCGCCGGCGACGCCGGGCGCGCAAGCGAAAGCCGCAGGAGGGGCTCCTGCGGCTTTGCTTTTTGCGCCCGCTGCGGGGATGCGAGATTCAGCGGACGCAGGTAATTCCTTCAGATTACAGATGCGAGTCCTGATCGCCGCCGTCGCCCGTCATGCGGTGCATTCTGCCGCCGGCACCTTGGTTGTCGTCCTGGCCGAACCGGAAGCCGCGGTGGCCCCCACCTTGGCCGTCGCCTTCGCCCTGGTGCCAGCCGCGCTCCATGAAGGCGTGCATGCGATGGTGCGGCCGCAATATGTGCGCCAGCGCCATGAAGCGGCCCTTCTGCTCGTCGTCGAGGCTCGCATAAAGCGGCGCGCCGGCGTCGGCGACCTTCTTCAGTGCGGCGCCGGCCTTGGCCATAGTGTCGGCGCGGCGCGCCAACCGGTCGAACGGCGTAGCCGGCGCCTGCTGCTCGGCGGCTTGGCGCGCCTTAACGCGCTCGATGCGCAGCTGCACCATGTCGCGCACCGCCTGCTCGAACGGCGGCCAGTTTTTCGTCTGGTCGGGCGTGAGCTCGAGGCCGGCCTTCAGCGCTGCAATGCGCGCGTCGCTGAAGGCGGTAATGTCGGCCGCGCTGCGCTCATGATGGAACCCGCCGCCCGGCCCGCCATCGCCGAAGCCGCCGTGGCCGCCGAAACCCTGTTGTGCGTAGACGAAAGAAGAGCCGGCGAGCGCGAGCAGCGCCGTCGCGGCCAGAACTGGTTTGATGATCGGCTTGAGCATGTGATCCTCCTCGGCACTCAAACGCTTGCCCCAACTAGAAGACTACTGCCGCGACGACACAAGTTAAACTTTCGACATGTTGCTTTTGGGCTCGGATTACAGCTTTGTAATCTTCGCAAAGCTGGAACGCTTCAAACAAACAAGAATAAAATCGTTGAATCTGCATGGCACACTCGCCGTCGCCTGCCATTCAACGCAACACCGTTCAACGCAACACTTGGCGCAGAAACAGCCGGGTCCGTTCGTGCTGCGGCGAATCGAAAAACGCCTTGGGCGCGTTGATCTCGACGATCTGCCCCTCGTCCATCAGAATGACGCGATCGGCGACTTGGCGGGCAAAGCCCATCTCATGCGACACCACCAGCATCGTGATACCGTCGTTCGCCAGTTCGACCATCGTGTCGAGCACTTCCTTCACCATCTCCGGATCGAGCGCGGACGTCGGCTCGTCGAACAGCATGATGGTCGGGCTCATGCACAGCGCGCGAGCGATGGCGACGCGCTGTTGCTGGCCGCCGGACAGCCGGGCTGGATATTTTTCCGCCTGCTCGGGGATTTTGACGCGCGCGAGGTAGCGCATCGCCAGTTCCTCGGCGTCCTTCTTCGACATGCGGCGCACCCAGATCGGCGCCAGCGTGCAGTTTTCCAGCACCGTGAGATGGGGGAACAGATTGAAGTGCTGGAACACCATGCCGACATCGCGGCGCACCGCGACGATGTGCTTGGGATCGTCGGTCAATTCGATGCCGTCGACGACGATGCGGCCCTGCTGCCAGTCCTCCAGACGGTTGATGCAACGCAGCACCGTCGATTTGCCGCCGCCCGAGGGACCGCAGATGACGATGCGCTCGCCGCGCGCGACGGTCAGGTTGATGTCGCGCAAGGCGTGGAAGTCGCCGTACCATTTGTGCAAACCGATGACCTCGACCGCCGGTCCGGCGTGGGGCGCGGCGGCCTGGGGCTCGTTGCGAGGATTTTCCATCACGGTGCTTTCAACGCCGATGCGCGCGCGCCAGGCGCGTTTCCACGCCGCGCGCATAGCGCGACATGGCGTAACAGCAGAGAAAATAGAACACCGCGGCGAAGGCATAACCGGTCACGCTGGTGACCGGCGTCGCCCAATGCGGGTCGACGCGCGCGGCTTCGATGGTGCGCAGAAAATCGAATATGCCGACGACGAAGACGAGCGTCGTGTCCTTGAACAGTCCGATGAAGGTATTGACGATATTCGGCAGCGTCACCCGCAGCGCCTGCGGCAGGATCACGAGCGCCGTCATGCGCCAATAGGGCAGCCCGAGCGCCTGCGCCGCCTCGTATTGGCCGCGCGGCACCGCCGCGAGCCCGCCGCGCACCACTTCCGCCATATAGGCGGAAGCGAACAGCGCCACGCCGATCAATGCCCGCAACAATTTGTCCGGCGTAAAGCGCTCGGGCACGAACAGCGGCAGCATCACGCTCGCCATGAACAGCACCGTGATCATCGGCACGCCGCGGACGAATTCGATGAAGGTCACCGAGAAAAATTTGACCACCGCAATATCGGAGCGCCGGCCGAACGCCAGCACTATGCCGAGCGGCAGCGAAGCGACGATGCCGACGGTCGCCACCACGATGGTCACCAGGATGCCGCCCCACAGCGAGGTCGGCACCGCGGACAGCCCGATGAGCGGCGCGCCGCTCAACAGAAAAAACGACAGGATCGGCAGCACGATGAAGAAATAAAAGGCGCCGATATCGCGGCGCGGCGCCGCAAGCCAGGCCAGCCAGGCGATGCCGAAGGCCAACGCCAGAAAGAACAGATCGACGCGCCAGCGCGCGCCGATCGGATAAAAGCCGTAGACGAAATACGACAGCCAGACCCGGACGAAGGCCCAGCAGGCGCCGGGCTCCGGATTGGCCGGCGAAGCGAGGCAAGCCTCCCGGTCCGCCCCCGACCACACCGCATCGAGCACGAAGAACCGCAACACATGCGCCGCCGTCCAGGCGATGAAAATCGCGCAGACGAGCGTGAGCGCGACATTGCCGGGCGACGAAAACAGATTGGCCCGCAGCCAGCCGATCGCGCCGGCGCGCGCCGCTGGCGGTGGCCGCCGTTCGGCCGGCGCGGCGCGCAGATAAAAGCCGTCCGCTGCTCTTGCCATGATCGTCAACGCTCCACGACGGCGACCGTCTGCCCATAAATGTTCATGAGCAGCGACGCGACAAGGCTGATGGCGAGATAGACGGCCATGGTGATGGCGATGACCTCGACGGCCTGGCCGGTGATATTGAGCACGCTGCCGGCGAACACCTGGAAAAGGTCGGGATAGCCGATCGCGACGGCGAGCGACGAGTTCTTGATCAGGTTGAGATATTGGCTGGTCAAAGGCGGCACGATGACCCGCATCGCCTGCGGCACGACGACCAAGCGAAGCGTCGCGCGCGGCCGCAAGCCCAAGGCCTGCGCCGCCTCGGTCTGGCCGTGCGGCACCGCGAGCACTCCGGCGCGCACCACCTCGGCAATGAAGGCCGCCGTATAGACCGAGAGCGCGACAAGGAGCGCTGCGAACTCCGGCAGGATTTCGACGCCGCCCAGGACATTGAAACGGCCGAGCTGCGGCAGACTGAACGACAGCGGCGCACCGGCAAGCGCGAACACGACGAGCGGCGGGCCTGCGATCAGGCCGAGCGCAAGCCAGGCGACCCGCACCGGCGCGCCGGTACGTTCCTGACGGCGCCGCGACCACACGCGCAGAGAGATGCTCGCCGCGATGCCGATTGCCAGCGCGATCGACACATAACCGAAGCCCGGGCCGAATTCCGGCCGCGGCAGAAACAATCCGCGATTGTTGAGAAAGCCGCCGCCCGGCAGCGTCACGCTGGCGCGCAACTCCGGCAATGATTTGAGCACCGCGTTGTACCAGAACAGAAGCTGGAGGAGGAGCGGCACATTGCGGATGGCTTCCACATAGGCGCAGGCGACTTTCGCCACCAGCCAATTGCGCGACAGCCGCGCGAGGCCGACGACGAAGCCGAGCACGGTCGCGAGCACGATGCCGAGGCTGGCGATAAGAAGCGTGTTGAGAAGGCCGACCCAGAAGGCACGGCCGAATGTCGATGCGCTCGCGGAATAATCGATCAGCGTCTGGCTGATATCGAAGCCCGCGGTATTGTTCCAGAAGCCGAAACCGGATGCGATATGGGCATGCGCCAGGTTCTGCGCCGCGTTGACGATCGCGGCGTAAGCCACGCCGCCGACGACGGCAAGGAGCGCCAGTTGCAGCGCGATATCGCGCGAGCGCCGCGCGCGGCGTGACGAAGTGGGACGTGACGAAGTGGGGCGTGACCCATTATTGACGGTTTCAGCCATGGCCGGGCCCGCGGCGGCGCTGGCGGGCGCGCTCGGCGCTCAGCGCACCGGCAGACCGTATTGCAGCCCGCCCTTGGTCCACAAGGCGTTGAGACCGCGCGCGATCTTGAGCGGCGAGCCCTGGCCGACATTGCGCTCGAAGCTTTCGCCGTAATTGCCGACCGCCTTGATGATGCGATAGGCCCAATCGTTGGTCAGGCCCAAGGCATCGCCGAACTGGCCTTCGACGCCGAGCAGCCGGCGGATATCCGGGGCGCTCGATTTCAACATGGCGTCGACGTTCTTTTGGTTGATGCCGAGTTCCTCGGCATTGATCATGGCATGGTGGGTCCAGCGCACGATGTCTTCCCAATTATCGTCGCCTTGACGCACCGCCGGGCTCAGCGGCTCCTTGGAGATGATTTCCGGCAGCACGACATGCGCGCTCGAATCGGACAGCCGCAGCCGTTCGCCATATAGGGCCGACGAATCCGTCGTATAGGCATCGCAACGGCTGGTGTCGTAGGCCTTGACCGCCTCGTCCGCCGTCGCGAAGGTGACGGTCTTCAGCGACATGGTGTTGGCGCGGAAATAGTCGGCGAGATTGAGCTCGGTCGTGGTGCCCTGCTGCACGCAGACCGCGGCGTCGTTGAGCTCGAGAGCCGAGTTCACTTTCAGCGATTTGCGCACCATGAAGCCCTGACCGTCGTAAAAATTGACGGCGGCGAAATCGATGCCGAGCGAGGTGTCGCGCGACATCGTCCAGGTGGTATTGCGCGACAAGACGTCGATCTCGCCCGACTGCAGTGCGGTGAAGCGATCGGCCGCCGTCAGGGGCACGAACTTGACCTTGGTCGGATCGTTGAAGATCGCCGCCGCGATGGCGCGGCAGAAGTCGACGTCGAAGCCCGTCCAATTGCCTTGCGGATCGGGCAAGCCGAAGCCGGCCAGCGTGCCGTTCGCCCCGCAAATGAGTTGGCCGCGGTCCTTGACCGCCTTGAGCGTCTGCGCCGTCGCCGCTTGCATGCCGAACGCAAGCGTCAGCGCCAGCGCCGACGCCAGGGCACGTGACGCAATGGCACGTGACGCAATGGCAAGTGACGCAATGGCAAGTGCCGTCGCTACCCGTTTCATGCTTTAGCCTTTCAGCAGGAGGCGCGCAAAAGCCCCGCAATGAGCCGCGCTTGACGCTCAATATCTCGCGGTGCGCATCTGAGAACGATCGCGCTTTAAGGTCAAGGGGTTGACGAACGCCTGCAATGCCGGGGTAATGGCGCAACCAATCGCTGCATCGGCCCCCCGGGCGAGGCAGCGGGCGGGCTGTTGGGACACACGATATGAACGAACATACGACATGAACGAAAAGAGTAAGAACGGCAGCGGTGCCCGCGCCCGGCGCACCGCGACCACGCTGGTTACGGCGGGGCGCGATCCGCGGTCCTATTACGGCTTCGTCAATCCGCCGGTCTATCACGCCTCGACGGTGCTTTATCCGAGCGCCGCGGACTATGTCGCGCACCGCGCCCGCTACCAATATGGCCGCCGCGGCACGCCGACCACCGAGGCGCTCGAAAGCGCGCTGCAGGAGATCGAAGGGCCGCAATGCTCAGGCGTCGCGCTGTTGCCGTCGGGACTTGCCGCGATCTCGGCCGCGCTCTTTTCGGTGGTGCATGCCGGCGATCATGTGCTGGTCACCGACAGCGCTTATGGGCCGACCCGTAGTTTTTGCGACCAGATTCTGACCCGGCTCGGCGTCACCACGACCTATTACGATCCGGTCGTCGGCGCCGAGATCGCCGATCTGTTCCGGCCGAATACGCGGCTCGTCTATCTCGAATCGCCGGGCTCGCTGAGCTTCGAAATGCAAGACGTCGGCTCGATCGCCAAGGTCGCGCACGACAAAGGCGCGCTGGTGCTGATGGACAATACCTGGGCGACGCCGCTCTATTTCCGTCCGCTCGAACACGGCGTCGATCTCGCCATCCAGGCCGGCACCAAATATATCGGCGGCCACTCCGACGTGATGCTCGGCACGGTCTCGGCCAATGCGGCGACCGTGGCCAGCCTGAAGCAGACCGTGCGTCTCACCGGCCTGTGCGAAGGGCCCGACGACGTCTATCTGGGCTTGCGCGGCTTGCGCACGCTCGGCGTGCGGCTCGACAGGCATTATGAATCGGGCGTCGCCGTCGCGCGCTGGCTCGAAGCCCGGCCGGAAGTCTTGCGCATGCTGCATCCGGCGCTGCCGAGCCATCCCGGACACGCGATCTGGAAGCGGGATTTTTCCGGCGCCAGCGGCCTCTTCAGCATGGTGCTCGAGCCGGTGCCGCAAAAGGCGTACTACGCCTTCCTCGACACGCTCGAACTGTTCGGCATCGGCGCCTCATGGGGCGGCTACGAAAGCCTCGCCATCCCGTTCGATTGCGCGCCGCTGCGCACCGCCTCGCGCTGGCAGCCCGGCGGCCCGACGGTGCGCTTCCATATCGGGCTCGAGGCGGTGGAGGATCTGATCGCCGATCTGGAGCGCGGTTTTGCGGCGCTGAATGCCGCGGCGGCCAAGAGTAGCGCATAGCCTATGGGCTCAAGCTCCACATACCGGAGTGCTGATCCATCATCAGCAATCGAGGTTTGCTGTCCCATCTCGCATTGACCTCCGCGCAAATCGTACCGTCTACTTGGCAGATCGCAACCTTCGTCACCCCAGAATCGATTGTGCCCGTGCTGATTCGAGAAGATTCTCCCCGGCAATGAAGACAAGGGCACCAGCAATCACGGTCAGCACGACTTTGGTATAGTAGTCGATGGGCATTTTTACCTCCGTCGCAAGTTGCAAGAAGACATGTTACAACTCTTATTAGCTACGGGCAAGTGGCTGGTCTCTTGCTTAGCGGAAAACTGCATTTCAAATCTTCTCGAAATGAGCGCTTACGCGGCGGCCAATTTCTGGGAAAAGGAAGGTAAGAGACGCGAGGCTTTCCTCGTCGGGCCGATAGGCGGGGTCGCGCGCCTTGATCTTCGGCCGGAATTTGCTGCACTTAATTTTCCATTTGCCGCTCGTGTCCTGCGTCTCAAGGAGTGCCTTGCGGCCGTAGAGATCGAGCCCGTACCCGAATGCCAGCAGATGTTGCGGATAGTCCTCCGCGAGATGATGCGCGACCTGGATCAGCGATGTGAATTCCCAGCCGACGGGCGTTCCGGCCTGGACACTTAGTAGGCCATGCATCATGGCCCGAAAGCTGCTGTCGGCGTGCGGGGCCTCCGGTATCGCTATGCCCCTTGCCGCCAATTTCGCGCGGGTTTCTCGCCAGCGTTCAAGTATGTCGGGTCGGGTATCATAGGGGAACTGGACGGATTTCCAGACATCGAAGAACGCCGCTCGCAGCTCCTGATCAACTTCGTCCGCGAGGCGCTCTTTCGTACTCTTGCAGTCAATTAAATAGGCCTGCTGACGTTGGATATCCCACGTAAGTTCGTGAAACGATATTGTCCGTTGATCCCAACGCTCGTAGATGCCAGGCCCGTCGCGAGAGACCTGCCGGTAATGGCAGCGCAAATGAAAGGCACCCCGTTCTTCCGATATGCGCGTAGTCTCATCGTCAACGACCATGATGTTTGAATTATTGGAGAATAGCAAATCATCCATTGTAAGGCGCCGATACTCCGGATCGAAGTGGCCCACGATCCAAATCAGCAGCGCGCCCTCCTTGCGGTAAAACATCCGCCGCTCGACGACGACATCGAGGAAGGTCGTTGAGAGCTGCGCTTCGAAGGCGATCCACTGGCCGTCGCATATCGCCTGGACATCCGGCTGCCGCCATTGCGCCGGGTCGTGTTCGGAGCGCCAGCGTCGCTCCTGATGGATGCTCTCAGCTTTAAAGAGAGGATCGGCGGCGAGACTCCGTTCGATGAGTCCCTTGATCCGCTTGTGCGCTTCGCTCTCGCGCAAGCCGTGGTACTTCCGTGCGCGAATTTCGGCCTCTCCCAACAAGCCGCGCGTCTGTGCCGGGCACGAGCCGTTCTCGACCTTGTGACGGAAGAAGAAACGCTTTTCAGGCGACGACGCGATATAGACCGGCGTGCCGCACAGCGCGCAGGCGAATAGGGGCTGGTCGCCTTTCACTGCCTCGCCGATCGCGACGCGTTTCTCGATAAGGGCGTCGTAACGGTGGCTTGTAATGAGCGCGGCGCTCTCCAGAATGTCACCACGAACGAGATCGATCACCTCGTCAATTTCAGGTTGACTGACCGCGCTGGCCGGCGCGGTGGGATCGATGGTCACATTGCGAGCGAAAACCGCCATGGAATTGAAGTGGGATCGAATCGACGGATGCGCTCATTATACACAGGAGCGCGCGTCATATTCTTTGAGGACGGGGACTGCTCCGCTAGTTCTTCGGGCAAAGCAGCAAATGAGGGATTTTGGTCTTATCCGTGGCCAAGTTGTTGGCAAATTCGACGAAACTCCCATAATTGCTGGCCGGCCGGATTTGGAATCCGAAGTTACCGATTGCTCCGGCGCTCCATTGATTGACGAGACGGGTAACTTCCACGACGTACCAATGGGTCTTTTGCGGCGCTGGCAGAGCCTCGGTAACGATGGGAAAACCACCCGGCCGATCCTTCCACCAGATATGCTGTGTAAGGTCCCACTTCCACGGCTCGATGATCCGATCGACGAACAGGGGAATTGTCTCATGCTCCCCGTCCTGCGCAAACAGCAGCACCCCTGCAAAACTCATCGGCTCATACCTTGCCGGTAGGTCGAACTTGATCAGCGTGAAATACCAGTCGCCCCGTCCGCCAACCTTGAGGACCTCGTTGAGGAGTCCACCGCCCGGTCCACCACCACCCGGCGCAAATGAATAGATGTTGGTGATCCAAAGGCTCGTCCAATTGAGGGAAGGTTGCGATGATGAGAGCAGCGTCAGATTTGGGCAGCTTCGAATGGCGGACAAGGCGCCTGCTTCGCCGTAGCTGCCGCCATACCGGACGCAATCAATTCCCAAATGCTTGTCGCACTCGGCGAGGCTGTAATCCCGATTCAGGTAGCGGCCAACAGTAATACGCTGATACAACCACAAGGCCGAGCTCTTCACGTCAACAAACAATCCAGCAACGAAGTACAGACCGGCGATGATTCCCATGAGCGTCGCCGAACGCCGAACGAGGGGATGCTTCTGCAAATAGTCTTGGGTCTTGGGATGTATAAGACCGCCGCCGGTCGCGACGATTGCCAATCCGATGATTATCAATTCGAGCGTCTGGAGCATTCGGTAGTCAGTTGCTTGATTGTTGGCAGACTACCATGACGTGCCCTGATGGACGATCCCTGCGTAGCGCTTCGCAACCAATAGGTAGCTACTGATGTCGAGACGTTGCCTTACTCCCGTGGCAGCTTTGGCGCCCAGCAAGGCTAATGCGGGCACGCGGCCCCTGCCGGCTCCGGCTCCAACGAGGAGTGGTGTTGCATGATCAACTCGTGGCGAAAGACATAGGTGTAGCGGGCCCGCAACAGCACCTCTTTGTTGGTGCCGCCGTTCAGCTTGAAAGTGTAGAGCCCGCTGGCATAGCCGACACTGCAGTCGCCGCCGATATTCGCGTGGACGAATCCCCCCTCTACGACCGGTTGCTTCTTGAGGAAATCATCAAAATAGCCCTTGATCGCTGCACGGCCGATCAGGGGTCCGTTGGCGCAGGTCGGCAGCAGCACCGCGTCGGTTGCGTATTTGTCGACGATCAGCATCGGATTCCCGGGCGGCTGCCACGCTTGTTTCAGCGCGCTGGCCCAGTTGTCCAACAGTCGTTGAACGTGGTTGACCTCGCACACTTGTAGGCGCGGTCTCGACCATCCCGCAGACGGCCAAGCCACGACGGCAAGGAAGATCACGGCGGCGGCTGCGTATCCACGCAGCACGATGCGATCGAAGGGCTTCATGGCGTTGCTCCGTCATCAAGACGCTGTTGCGGCACGAGCGTGGTTCACGTCGCTCATTCGGGCTTCTTGCTCAGGCGAAGTGCAATCAACATACTGTGCTACCTACAGTAGCATACCTTGCTGCCGCACTAATTGCAACCTCTGTCGCTGCCAGTGCGAAACCATCGAACATCTCATTGGGGATCGAGAACGCCGCGCTACGCCGCCGACAGCGCCGCTTTCCTTTCGCGCATGACGAAATGGAGATTGCGCGCATAGACGAAGAAAGAAAACGCTTGGCCGGCGATGAACACCACGTCCTTACGATAAAGCGCATAGATCAGGAGCAGCGCACCGCCGGCGATCGAGAAAATCCAGAACGCCATTGGAATGACGCTGCGCCCGGCCCGCTCGGAGGCGATCCACTGCACCACGAAGCGCGCGGTGAACAGCCCCTGGGCGATGAAGCCGAGGATCACCCACCAATCGAGCCTGGTGACGAACACGTCGATCAGATAGTTCCCGACCGCGTGCGACATATCAATGAGCAAGGGTTATCTCCTTGGACTGCGGAACGCGTTTTCTGCGGCGAATAAGCCACCAGACCCCGGCGAGATCGAGAATGCCGACCCAGAGCCGATCCCAAAAGCCGTAATTCGAGGCGCCATGACGGCGCGGCCGATCCACCACATCGACATAGCCGATGTCGAAACCTTCGCGCCGCACCAGTGCCGGCAGAAAACGGTGCAGCGCGTCGAAATAAGGCAGCGCCAGGAACACTTCGCGGCGGAACGCTTTGAGGCCGCAACCGGTGTCGCGGGTGCCGTCCTTCAGCACTGCGCTGCGCACGCCGTTGGCGATGCGCGATTGCAGCTTCTTGAAGCCGGTCGCCTTGCGTCCGGTGCGCTGCCCGCAGACGAGGCCAAGGCGCGGCGCGCCGCTTTCGAGCGCGGCGATCAGTGCCGGAATGAAAGCCGGATCGTTCTGGCCGTCGCCGTCGATCGTCACCACGATCGGCGCCTGCGAGAGCGCCACGCCGGTGCGTATCGCCGCCGACTGGCCGCAGGATTTTTCGTGACTGATCTGCCGCAACCAGGGCCGCTCCGCCATCAGGCCGCGCAGTTCCGCTTCAGTGCCGTCGATCGAGCCGTCGTTGACATAGACGATCTCGAAAGCCCGGCCCGGCAAAGCCTTAGCGATCTCGGCGACGAGCGGGGCGATGTTGCCGGCTTCGTTGCGCACCGGCACGACCACGGATATTGCGGGAGCGCCATCGCGCCCATTTTCTTCCGACATGCCGCAAGCTTCTAAAGGTCATCTTGCTCCGGTTCAATCCGGCGGAAATTACCGCGGCTTCAAAGGGATGTCGGCTTCGTGACGACCACTTGGCGCAACGCCGCCGCGATCCGCCCCAACGACGGTCCCGGATAGGGCCGCAAATCGCGCGGGCAAAACAAGAGCCGACGTCCGACAAACCAGCGCCGCAACAGGAACGCTCCGGTGGCGCCGACCAGCGCGCCGGCAATGACGTCGCTCGGATGGTGCGCCAGCACGATCACACGGCTCGCCATGATGGTCAGCGCAAAAACCCACATGACCCATCGCGTGCGCGGCCAGATCGCGCCGATCGCGATCGCGGCCGCGACCGACGTCGTCGAATGGCCCGACGGCATGGCGGCGTATTCCGGCCGCCAGATAAACGGCATGTAGCTGAACGGATCGTCGGCGCCGCCGACAAAAGGGCGCGCCCGTCCGATCAGGCGCTTGACGATTGTCGCGAACAGCCCGGGCACGCCGATCGCGAGGAACAGAAAGCCGAACCGGACCGCCAGCGCCGTCAGCACGCCTCGCGTCATTTGCGGCAAGGCCGGCGAGATCACGGCGGCAAGGCCGATCAGGATGACGGCGAACGGGATGAGAAACCAGCCGGACAGGCCGAAATTGGTGATGTGCTCGAACACATCGCGCACTCCTTGCGGCAGATTGGCCGCCCAGGCGGTGCCCGCGACGTCGACGAAGACCATCCACATCACGACGACGTAAAGCGTAGCGACGCTCGCGGCGACGGCCGGCAGGTGCGGCACAAGAATTTTGGCGGGCGGCGCCGGCGCAATGAACAAGATCCAGCGTTCGAAATTCTGCAGCGTGTTTTGCAAAAACACATCGGCAAGACCGCGTGGCGTGCGAGCCGGACCACCGTCGCTCACCGCCATAAGCTTGCCCGAAGACGCGTCCGGCGCCGTCACGGCGCGCCTGCGGATTGGAACACCGCGATGCTGATCGGCCGGCCGATGCTGATATTGTAGCCGTCGACCCGCGGGCCGCGGTCGTAGCGCAGCCCGATCGCCTCGGCACGCAACGCGAAAGCGCGTTCCTGCCGCGCATCGACGAAGGCGAAGCGGCAGACGCCGCCCATCAGGAAATCGGCGGCGCCCGCCGCGTCGGTGAAGCGGGTCTTGGTGCCGGCGAGAAATACCAGGCTCGGCTCTTCGTAGCCGACGCTGGCGGCCGCCGGATTCCGGCACTCGGAATCGCGAAGCACTTGCGCGAGCGCCACGCTGGGGAAAGCCGGTTCGAGCGACGGCACGACCACGGCGTACATTGCGACCGCCATGAAGACCGCGGCGGCGGTGGCGCGCATAAAGGAGCGTTCGGCGCCGTCTTCACCGTATAATTGCCAGGCAAACAGGCCGCAGACGACCGCCGCGGCGAAGAACGGCCAGGCCAACAGCGCCAGATCGCGGTCGATGACGACCGCCGCGATTACCGCGACGATGCTGACGATGATCGGGACCAGGAACCACCACATGACGCCGCGCACCAGCCAGATCCGCTGCGACAGCACTTTGGATTCGACCGCGCCGGCGATGAGGATGGCGATCGCCGGATAAAGCGGCAGCACGTAATGCGGCAATTTGGTCACGACCAGTTCGAACACGATCCACGACGGCACCAGCCAAGCCAGGAGAAAACGGGCGGCCGGCTCGCGGCGCACCGCCCACACCGCCGGCGCCGCGAGGCCAGCCAGCATCGAGGCCGGGAAGAAAGTCGCGAAGAACAAAAGCAAGTAGAGGCCCGGCGGCGCGCCATGGGCTTCCTGCGAACTCGCGACCTTGGCGAGCATGTCCTGGCCGACCGAGGCGACCAAGAATTGGCGACCGACGCGGACCAAGATCGCGATGAACCAGGGCAGGACCAGAACAAAGAGCCACGCGAGACCGGGCAGCGGCCGTAATGCGAGCAGCCAGCGCGCCGAGCGGTCGACGACCGACACGGTCACCGCGGCGAGGCCGACGATCATCAAAATGAGCGGCCCCTTGACCAGGATGCCGACGGCAAGCGCGGTCCAGAAGACCGCCAGCGGTCCCAGTCCGACACGCGCGACGGCTTGCGCATCGTCGGCGCGGCGCGGCGCCAGATAAACGCGTGCCAGCACGGCCATGGCGGCGACGACCGTGCAAAGCAGAACGGCGTCGGTCTTGGCGAGCCGCGCTTCGACCCCGACAAGCGTCGAAGACAGCATCATCAGGCCGGCCAGCACCGCGCCGCGCCGGCTGACAAAGGCGAGCGCGCACCAATAGGTTGCCAGGACCGCCCCGATCGCGCCGAGCAGCGACGGCACCCGGTACAGCCAGATGGTGGTGCGCGCATTCGGCATGCCGAGCGCGCTTGCCGTATTCACCACCGCCGCTTGCAGCCAGTAGATGCCGACCGGCTTGCGATAGCGCACGTCGTCCTGATAGCGGATGTCGACATAATCGCCGGACTCGATCATCTGCTTGGTGGCTTGGGCGAAATAGGCCTCGTCGCGATCGACCGGCGGAATCTGGAAAAAGCCGGGCAGAAAGGCGAACAGCGCGATCACGACGAGGACGGCCGGTGCGCGGCGGCTCGATCCGGCGGCATAGTCGAACAGCGCGGCAAGGCCTTTTGCCGGCCAGTAGGACCGCGATGCCCAACTGCTGGTCGTGCTCATCGTCGTATCGCACTTAATGTTTGTGCATCATCGGTTCCGAAAACCGCGACGCGATCTTCGGGATCGTGCCGTAAATGGCGGCCGACAATAGTAAAATCCGCTCCCCCGGGGAAGCGCGGCGGCATGCATTTTCGCTGGCTCACCGCGCATTGGCCGACAGCGGCGCCGCCGCCCGGCCGGCCGAGGCGCCGTCGGTGACCCGCACGACCACGCTGTCGCTTGCGCCAGCGGCGTCGAGAACCGTCACCCGGGAAAAGCCAGGGCCATCCGGATTGAAGAACAGCCTTCCCCGCCCTTCGCCGGGCACCGGGACGCCGTTGACGAGCACCGTCAACGGCGCCACCGCGCCGGAAACCTTCAAGGTCACCGGGTCTAGTCTGCCGTCGGGCCCGGACGGATCGAGTTCGGCGCCATTGGGCGGAAACAGGATACGCAGCGGCGGCCGTGCGGTTTCGCCGGCGAGCCGTCCGGGCTGGAAGCGCCGCAGCGGCGGCGGCAGTCTGGCATTCGAGGCGAACAGCACGCCCTGCGGCGGCCGCGGCAGCGGCGAAACGATCGCACCAAGCCGAGCAAAGGCGTCGAACAGGATCGGCGCCGCCGCACTGCGGCCGACCAGGCCCGGCACCGGCGCGCCGTCAGGCCGTCCGACCCAGACGCCGACCGTATGCCGGCCGTCGAAGCCGATCGACCAGGCGTCACGATAGCCGTAACTGGTGCCGGTCTTAAACGCGATGCGGCCGGCGACGCCGTTCTCGGGCGGCGGCGAACCCAAAAGCACATTGCCCACATACCAGGCGGCGACGGGCTCCATGAGCCGGCGCGCCTGCGGCGCCGGCGCGCCCAAGCGCTCGTCGAGCGGCAGAGCGTTGCCCTGCCGGGCAATCCCGGCATAGAGCATGACCAGATCGGAAAGCTTCAGCCCGACCCCGCCAAGTCCGATGGCAAGCCCTGGAGCTGCATTCGGCGGCAATGTCAGCGCCGCGCCGGCTTGGGTAAGGCGCGCGGCGAGCCGGCTTGGGCCGACACGATCGAGCACCGCGACCGCAGGAACGTTTAGCGAATATTGCAGAGCCTCGCGCACCGTGACGGTGCCTTTGAAGCCGAAATCGAAATCCTTCGGTGCGTAAGCGCCGTAGCTTACCGGGCGATCCTCCACCAGAGTCTCAGGATGGATGAAGCCGTCCTCGAAACCGAGCCCGTAGATGAAGGGCTTCAGCGCCGATCCTGGCGAGCGCACCGACTGGGTCATGTCGACCTGACCGGCCCGACGCTCGTCGCAATAGGCCGGCGAGCCGACATGCGCCAGCACTTCGCCGGTCGCGTTGTCGACGGCAAGGATCGCGAGCGAGATGTCGGGACCGAGCGTCGCAGCAAGACCGCGCAGGCGTTCGCGGGCGAGTTCCTCGAGATTCTTCTGCACCACGCCATCGACGGTGAGTCGAAGCACGCGCTCGGCAGGCGCTTGCGCGGTTGCCTCGTCGGCCGAGTGCGGTGCCAGCATCGGCATCGCGCGGCGGGCGGCGGGCACCAGCTCGGCCTTGGCGAGCGCGATCTCGTCGGGGGGAGCTGCTCCGGTCGCGGCGAAGCGATCGAGCACGCGGTTGCGCGCCGCGCGCGCGGTATCGCCCGAGCGGTCGGGCCGCCGCTGTTCCGGCGATTGCGGCAGCGCGACAAGGAGCGCCGCTTCGGCGAGCGTCAGGTGGCGCGGTTCCTTGCCCAAATATACCAGCGAGGCGGCGCGGATGCCTTCGATATTGCCGCCATAGGGCGCAAGCTCGAGATAAAGCGCAAGCACTTCGTCCTTGCTCAAGCTGCTTTCGATTTCGAGCGCGCGCGCGATCTGCCGAAGCTTTGCCGCAAGGCTGCGCGCGCGGCGCGGTTCCAGCAACCGCGCGACCTGCATGGTCAGCGTCGAGCCGCCGGAACGGATGCGGCCGCTCGCGACCAATTGCCCGGCGGCGCGGGCGAGCGCCAGCGGATCGACGCCGTGGTGGGCGCGGAAGCGCTTGTCTTCATAGGCGAACAAAACATCGAAGAAGCGCGGATCGACGTCGGCCGTGGTCGCCGGCAACCGCCAGCGGCCGTCGCTCGTGGCATAGGCGCGCAACAGCCGGCCGTTGCGGTCGAGCACCTGTTTCGAGAATTCGAGATTCTTTCCGAGCGGCGCCGGACCGAGCGAGACGATCCAGCATGTCGACGCCAAAATGGCGATGCCGGTGAGCGCGGCGGCAAAAACGGCGACGCGGGTTCTCGTCATTGCGAGCAATCCAGCCGGCGGCGCGGCTTCTGAATTGCTTCGTCCGTTCGCTCCTCGCAACGACGCTGAGGCATCATTTTCCAGTCACCACCTCGACGTTTTCGCTGCCGGTACGGCCGAAGCGGTCCGGGCGATACATGTCTTCGACGCTTGCTTGCGGCCGCACATATTTGCCGGGCGCGACCGCGCGCACGATATAGGCCACGCTGAACACCGCCGGGTCGCCGCTCTTGCGCTCGAAGGCGGCGTTGAAGCGGTCGTCGCGGAATTCGGTATTCACCGGATCGGCGGCGTCGGTGAACCACGGCAAGACGCCGGTATCGCCGGACGAAACCAGATGCGGATTGTCGATTTCGAAACCCGCCGGCAAATAATCGGCGACGATGACGCGGCCGAATTGCGGCTGCGCCTCGGTCATCTTCAAGACCACGACGACGCGACTGTTCTGCTTGACGCGCGCGATATCGATCGGATCGCCATCGAGCGTGTAGCTCAGGCGCTCGATCTTAAAACCGTTCTGCGCCGCGGGCTCGGGCGTCACCGGCGCGCCGGTGACTGTCACCACCGCTTTGACCTCGTCGTCTCCGGTGTTGGCGATGCGCAGCGGAACTTTGAGGTCGCCGGTGCCGAGCGTGCGGTAGAGCGGTTGCCTGATCGCCTCCCCGTTCACGTCGAGCGACACATTGCCCGCGTTCTTGGCCATGGCGCTCGCTGCGAGCAGAAGCCAGGCATCCTCCTGCGTCGATGTCGGCTGCAGCGAGGCACGCGCGGCTTCGACGCGCTGCACCGCGCCTTGCACTGTGGCGCTCCCGGCGCCGCCTTCGGCGGCGAGCGTGACCAGCGCCGCCGCATCGCGCAAGGTCGAGCCGTAATCCTCGCGGCTGGCGAGGTCCGGTAAGGGCTGCGGGCCGATTGCGGCCAGCGCCGCCGCATAGACGCGCTCGGCGCGGGCGCGGTCGCCGACCATCGCTAGTGCCGCTGCGATTTGCGCCTTGGCGATCGGCGTCGTGAGCGCATCGAGCTTGGCGTCGGCGAGGTAGCGCAAATCCCCGATCGGCGCCGCGCCGTTGCGCGCCAGCACATAGAGCGCGTAAGCGAGATCGGTGCCGCCGTTTTTCCCCGGATCGGTGAGATCGGCGACCGCATTGCGCAAGCGGTCGAGCGCCAGCTTGAACGCCGCCTCGGGCACCGCGAATTTGCGCTCGCGGGCGCGGGTGAGGAAGTCGGTGACGTAGGAATCGAGCCAGACATCGTCGCCGCCCGCGCTCCACAGGCCGAACGAGCCGTTGCCGCCCTGCCGGGTCAAAAGCGCATCGATCGTCTCGCGGATGCGCCGATCGGTATCCGCGTCGACCGCGACGTGGGCGGCGGCGGCAAGATCGCCGACATAGAGGAGCGGCAGCGCGCGGCTCGTGATCTGCTCCGAGCAGCGATACGGATAGCGATCGAGTGCGGCCAGGAGGCTCGCCGCATCGAGCGCCGTCGAAGCGCCGACCGAGATCGACACCGCGCCGGTCCCGGGCACGAGGTCGGCGAACATGTCGGCTGACAGCGTCAGGCTGTCGCCCTTGGCGATCGGCTTGATCGTGCGGCGCGCCAGAATCTGCGCCGGCGGCCGCACCGCGAGCATAAAGCTGCGTTGCAGCGCGAAGCCCGATGGGCCGTGGACCGCGACAGTGACGGTGCCGCTTCCGGCGCGATCGGCGGTGATCGGAACATTCACCGCGCCGCGCTGTTTGGCCCGCAAGCTCAGAGTTTGCGTCGCGCCGGCGCCGGCGATGACGGCATCGGCGGTAGAGACCGCAAGCGTGTAGTCCCCGGCTTGGCCTTCGACATTGTCCAGATCCAAATGAACGGTCGAGCGGTCGCCGGGCAACAGAAAGCGCGGCAGGGTGGCACTGAGCACGACCGGATCGCGCACCGTCAGGTCGACAGTGCCGTGGCCGATCTTGTCCTTGCTCCACGCTACCGCCATGACCCGGACGGTGCCTTCGAAGTCCGGTATGTCGAAAGCGACTTCGGCGCTGCCGTCCTGGCCGACGGTGACCAGACCGGAATAGAGCGCGAGCGGCGGGCCTGAGGGCGGACTGCCCTGCAATTGCGCGCCCGCGTCGCCGCCAGAGCGGATCTGGCCGCGGGTGCCCTGCATGCCGTCGATCAGATCGCCGTAAAGATCGCGGATGTCGGCCGACAACGCGCGCTGGCCGAGATAGTAATCGTCGGGCGACGGCGGTTTGTAGTTGGTCAGGTTGAGAATACCGACATCGACGGCGGCGACGACCAGACGCGCCTCTTCGCCCGCCGCGAGTCCGTTGACCTTGACGGGCACGCGCAAGCTCGAATTCGGCCGCAGCAACGTTGGCGCTTTGAGATCGACGGCAAGCGTCTTCGCCGCGCGATCGATGGCGAACCATTGCACGCCGATGGCGCGGCCCGGCATGCGCTGCGCCGGCGCATCGAGCGGCCGGCGCAATGTGGCGACGAGATAGGCGCCGGAACCCCAATCGGCGCCGACCGGCAGTTTCAGTTGGGCTAAGCCTTGCTTCACGTCGGCGGTCTGGCTCGCCAACAGCTTGTCGCCGATCACGTTGAGCGTGACGCGCCCGGCGCTGCGGGCGGTGACGGCAACCGTCATGGTTTCACCGGGCCGGTAGTCCGGCTTGTCGAGCGCGACCTCCAACATGTCAGGCGTGTCGGCATTGGCATCGACATACCAGCCGGCGTCGAAATCGACAGACGTTTCGGGCCCGTTCGGATCGGACGTCGCCACCGCAAGCCGGTAGCGGCCGAAATTCGCCGGCAGCGAGATCCGCCCCGCTTTGTCGAGCGCGGTGTCGACTGCGCCGTCGGCAACCCGCGTCGTGGTCTTGACCGGTTCGAAATTCCACGAGCCGTCGCGCTTGTAATATTGATAATGTGTGTCGATCCGCAGCAACTCGTAATGCAGCCCCCGCTGGGCGACCGCCGTGCCCTCCGGCCCGACCACGACGACGTCGAAATTGGCGCTGGCGCCGTCGGCGAGCGATTTTCCCGAGAACAATGGCTTGACGCCGATCATGTTGCCCGCCGGCGTCACCGGCAAAACGATCTTGTGCTCGACCGCGCGACCGCCGGGTTCGGCCATGCGCACGGCGATCTGCGCTTCGAGCGGATGCGTGCTCGGCGGTGGCTTCTCGAGCGTGACGGTGAATTTCGCATTGCCGGCATCGTCGGTCGAAGGCAGATCGTCGAGCGATTGCCGCGACGGATCGACTTCCTCGTCGGCAAGCCCGAACTGATAGCCGGCAAATCCGGGCCGCTCCTTGGCCGCCGCGATATCGACCTCGCCTTCGAGATCGAGATTGGCCGCAGGCGCGCCGTAGAGGAAACGGCCGGCCACCGCAACATCGGCTGGCTTGCTCGGCGCAATGCCCGTGGCCTGCGAAGTGAGATCGAAGGCGATCCGGTCGGGCACGTAATCCTCGACCAGAAAAGTCGTTTCGCCGACCGCCGGGCGTTTCGGATCGGTGAAGGCGCGCACATGCCAGGTGCCGGTCGGCGCCGCCGCATTGATCGGCAGCGTCAGCGTATGGCCGCCGAGGCCCTGGTCTTGAACGAGCGCGCGCTTGAACTCGACGCCGTCGGGCCGTTCGACCAGAAGCGTCAGCGGCACACCGAGCGCGGCCGAGCCCTGCGCGTCGCGCAGGAGCGCCGTGAGATAGACCGTTTCGCCGGAACGATAGACGCCGCGTTCGGCATAGACGAAGGCGTCGAGACCGTTCGGCGCCGGGCGGCCTGCGACGCCGCGGTCGGTCAGATCGAAAGCCGAGCTGCGCAGATTGAGAAAGGCGTAATCGCCCTGCGGATCGGCGGCGGCGAGGAGCGCAGGCGCGGCGCCGCCCTCCCCGTTGGCAAGCCCCGCTTCGAACAGCGCCTGGCCGGCGGCGTCGGTCCGCCGCGTCGCCAGCACCTCGTTGCCGCGCGAGATCAGGCGCAGTTCGACGCCGCTCTTGGTGTCGGTCGAAGCCAGCGAGTTGACGAAGACGTGGATGCCGTCATTGCCGGAAAAGGCGGTGAGGCCGAGATCGGAAACGATGAACCACTGCGTCGCCAGCGCATCGTAATTATTGTCGAGATTTTTCGTCTCCTGCGGCTGCGCCACCATCACGTAGACGCCGGCCTTGAGCTCGCCGACCGCCTGCTCGACCGGAAAAGCCGTCGTGACTTCGGCATTCAGCGCGCCCGCAGCGACGGCGAGGTCGCCCTTCCAGACCGCGACGCCGCGCGAATTCTGCAAACGTTCGATATCCGAGCGATCGAGGCTCTGCTGAAAATCGCCGCGCGCATAGCCCGCGCCCTCGATGGTGTCGATGAGGCTGCGGTCGCTGATGCGATAGACTTCGACCGCGACCGAACGGGTATTGACGCTGATGACCGGAATGCCCTGCTGGCCGGCGCGTGGCAGCACATAGGCCGAGGTCGAGAACCGCACGAACGGCTTGCGGTCGCGCACATAGATCGCGAAGTCGGCCGATTTCGACAGCGTCTCGTGCACCACCGACGGCAAGCCGGCGCGCAGCGTCACGGTGTATTGCTGGCCGTGCTGCAAGCCTTCGACGCAAAGCTGCTTCTCGGCGACCGAGAGCGCGGGCTTATCGGCGCCGGCAAGGACGACGAAGGGCGAGAAGTCGCTCCGCCCCGGAATATCCTCGGAGAATTGGAAGCAGGCGCGCGGCGAGGCGGTATCGGCGTCGACGGTATAATCGAGGACGCGGAAGCCGTATTGGTCGCGCAACCGCTCGTATTGGCCGCGGATGTCGGCGGCTTCACGGATTTCGAGCGACAGCCGCAGCGCATCGAGCGCCGGCCGCCATTCTTTGCGCTGGCTCAGAAGCGTGCCGAGGAGCGCCAGACTGTCGGCCTCCTCGGCCGGTTTGGCGGTGCGCTGATAGGCGATGTAGGCCGCGCTCGAGGCGCGATCGAGCAGCATCGCGCGCTCGCGGTCGTCGGCCGGACGGATCTGCTGGATGGTCCGCGCCAAGCGCAGCCAGGTGGTCGCGTCCGAAGGCATCGCCGCAACGATTTGGCCGAGCACCGCCATGCCACCGCGGAAATCGTTCTTCGCAAAGGCAGCATCGGCGTCGCGCCGTAGCTGATCGACCGGTTTTGTCGCCGTGCCGGCGTCGGACTTGATCTGGGCCTCGAGCTCGACCGCGCTATTGGTGAGATCGTCGTTGGCAAAGGGCTTTTCCACGGCTGCCGCGGGGAATGACGCAATCAGCACGCAGGCGGCAGCGGCAAAAGCCACGAGGCCGGCGCGAAAGAGCGAAAGCATCGCTGAACTCCTCCCAAGAGCGCCTAATCCGGGTGCTCAATTCTGGCTCACTGTGGAAGTTGAAGCAAAGATCATGTCGAGGTCGTGGCCGAGCCGGCCTCCACATGATCCCAACCACCCCGGATTTTTCCGGCGCGTGCGACGCCATGGCCCGTCATCACTTTTGATCCCGGCCCACATTGCAGCTCAGGCTTGGTCCTTCCTGGCGCGGAGCCCTCTTATGATCGATATGGCAGCCGGAATGAGAAGCTTATGGGTGGCGGCATCCAATGGGTTGTGCATGAATCCCGCAATACTTTCCTTGGTTTGTCGAATTTCTTGGCCGAGCGCATCGACGCTGGCCTTCAAACCGCGCGCGTCATCCTGAATGGCTTCGATTGCCATCTTGCGAACGTCGAAGGCGAGATCGATCTCGCGTCCCGGCTCGGAGCTCCTGCCCATCAGCACGACGATGCCGGCGAGAACGAAATCGCCGAGCGCGACGAGGGTTGCCGCCCAGACCGGACCCCAAGACGTCTGCAAAGCATAGAAACCCGCCACATTCGTCATCCCGAGGCCGAAGACCGCGATCAGACCCGCAAAGGCGAACAGGCCGAACCGGCGCACCATGCCGTTGAGCCAGATCCTCCCAATCAAGGAATCGGCCTTTTGCAGCAGGCGAAAGTCGCGGACCAGATCATCAATCATATCGCAACTCCTGAAGCATGCTCCCGAAAAAGCCCGCCCTCGGACTTGATCCGAGGGTGGAGCCCGGTTTTCGGAAAAGATCATGCTCAAACGAAAAATCCGGACCGTGATCCGATTCAATTGAATTGGATCATGGTCTAGCGTCGCCCGAGCAGACGACCGATCAATATTCCCACCACCATGGCGCCTACCACGCTGGCGGTAGGATGCGCCGCTATGTTCTTTTCGGCGTCGTCTACGAATTCTTTGATTTCGTCGACGAGATCGCGAAGCTCCGCATGAAGCTCCTGTTCTTCCGGCGCAGGTTCGGGCCGGGCGGCCGGCGCCGCTGTTCCGCCGCTCGCGGCTGCGCGATCTGCCGGCGGCGAGCGGCGCTGGCGATACGAAGCTGCCAGTTCCTCTTGGAGAGACTTCAATTCGCGCGACAGGACGGTATCCTTGGTCACGATAGCCTCCTCAAATCGGCACCTTTTGCAGCCTTGCGCGCGGATATCTCGTGCCGGCGCCCGGAAAAAGCGGCTCCCGACAATGCATAATCGGTCGTTTCGAATAGCTTGTATAGGCAACGCCGAGCGGCGCTGAAGGAATTGATCGGCGGTTCCGCGGGCGCCGGCGTCCGTGATATACACTGCCGCGATATTCCACTCGGCCGCGTCCGCGTGGTTTAATTCGGTACCTAGAGGGTCCCGAATTTGGAACTCCCTTACGGCCCCGTAGCTCAGGGGATAGAGCAACAGCCTTCTAAGCTGAAGGTCGGAGGTTCGAATCCTCCCGGGGTCGCCAATAAAATGAATTACTTAGTAGAAATTCGTCACCCAGCATGGAATGGCTGTTTGCCATTTGGATAGACATCGAAATAGAACGATTCGAGGGAACGTACCCATCAGTGTCGCGGACCACGATCGGGTGCGTATGCTTCTCGATCAGTCAAGGCGGCGGGAAGCAGCGCGCGGATGGCATGACGGGGATGTTCGGCGGGTCGGTCCAAAAATGCACCAGTGACCACGGCAGCGGTGTGACGACTTTCGCCGATCAAGTTCTCGAGCCGCACCTGGCTGCAGCCAACGAGACCGGGCCGCAGCCACGCCATCACGACGTCCGCGCGATGTCAGCTTAGATTCCGCCGGAATTGCCGCATTGCCACGAGCCGTGGCGGTCCAATCGCGTCGCGGCTCCTGTGGATAATTGCCACCGGGCAGTCCAGGTCGCCGGCGCATTGCGCATCACCTCGATATCTAGTCCAATCCCAGGAATCGAGCGCTCCGCAAGCGACGGACGACGCTGCCAGGTTCGGGGAGATTGTTGTTGCGCGAGAAAGAACTCCGCATCGCGCTGGTCTGCTTCGGCGGCGTTTCGCTCGCGATCTATATGCATGCCATCTGCAAGGAAATCTTGAAGCTCCTGCGTGCCTCGAGCGCTTTGCACCGGATCACCGATCGTTCGCGCCGCGCCAAGGCCTCGTTTTTCGGCAACGTCGATTCGAACGATCCGGAATACGACACCGAGGCCGACTATTTCGAACTCCTGCGCGAGATCGGCCGCAAGATAGAGCTGCGCGTCATCGTCGATGTCATCGCCGGCGCCTCGGCGGGCGGAATCAATGGCAGTATGCTTGCGCGCGCGCTGAGCCATGATCTACCGACCGCAGCGTTGCGCGATCTGTGGCTCGACAACGCCGATGTGACTGTGCTGCTCGCACCGGAAGCGCGCGCCACAACATGGAGCAAGTGGGTTCTCAAGCCGTTCATCTGGGGAGCGGCAACGACCGGCTTATTCGATGCGGTCAGGGACAAGGAGGTGCGTCAGAAGCTTTCGCTGTTCCTACGCTCGCGCTGGTTCAAGCCGCCGTTCCACGGCCTCGGCATGGCCGGGTTGATGTACGACGCGGCTACCGTCATGGGCGCGCCCAGAACACCTACGGCTTCGCTGCTGCCGTCCGGTCAGGGCCTCGATCTGTTCGTGACCCTGACCGATTACCACGGCTACCGCCAACTGGTGCAGATTCACGACCCCCCCTTATCTACGAGCGCGAACACCGCCACGTGCTGCATTTCAAGTATCGCCGCCGGCCCGGCGGTGAGGTAGAGAGCGACTTCGACCTCGACAACGCGCCGGCGCTCGCCTTCGCCGCGCGAGCGACATCATCCTTCCCCGGCGCGTTTCCGCCGGCGCGGATCGTCGAGATGGATGAGTTGGTGGCGAGCCGCGGCGCAACATGGCCGCGCCGGGAGGAGTTCATCCTCCGCAATTTTGAACGTCATCTCAGGGCCGATATCGATCCCGCCACGGCTGCCTTCATTGACGGCGCCGTCCTCAACAACCGCCCGTTCCGGGAAGCGATTTCGGCGATCTACGGCCGTTCCGCCTATCGCGATGTCGACCGACGGCTGGTCTTTATCGATGCCCACCCGGCATCGGTGGCCTCCAACACTCACAGTAAGCTGCCGGGCTTTTTCTCGACTCTCAAGGGGGCGCTTTCGGACCTGCCCTCGACCCAGCCAATCGCCAACGAACTCGCCTGGGTGACCAATCTCAACGCGCAGGTTCGCGGCATCAAGTCGATCATCGAAGACGCCCGGCCGCAGGTCAGCGAACTCGTCGCCGACATTATCAAGGAGCCGCCTGGTCGCCGGTTCTGGGCCGACGAAATCCGCGGCTGGCGCGAGGCCGTCAATGCACGCGTCGCCCGCGAAGCAGGCTTCGCCCACGAGGGCTATGTGCGCTTGAAGCTCGCCTCGGTGCGCGAATTCGTTGCCCGCCTGATCATGATGATCGGCGGTGGCCCGCCGAACTCGCCGCACGCCCGCGCCATCGAGGAAGTCGTCAACGCCTGGGCGGTCCATCGCGGCATCGTCTACAAGAAAGCCGAGAGCGAGGCGCTGAAGCACGAGGCCGCGGCGATGCTGCGGCTGCCGCCCTGGGTCGAATTCTTCCTCACCTTCGACGTCGATTATCGCAAACGCCGGTTGCACTTTCTGATCGAGGGTCAAAACCGGCTATATCGGTTGCTCGATGAAGAGCGCTTTCCCGGGCTCGACCCCGCCGTGGTCGACCGGCTCAAGCGCGACTTCTACCTTCGCCTCGATGTCCTGACACAACACGAAGAGGCGAAGTTCTTCAGCTCCCGAGTCCATTCGCTGGCGGAGAAACTGTTCCACAACGTGCCCTCGATGGCGGAGGCAAGAGACCTCGCGTCCTATGCGCGCCAGTTCGTGGCAAGCGACAATGTCGAGACCATCGACCGGCTGGTGGAGGCATTGGGCCAGGAAATCGATCTTGATGCCACGACGCGCGATCTGGACGAGCTGTTGGCTTCGCTCGACCCCGCCGACTGGCATCCGGAAGCGCGTCGCGAGGTTTTGGTCAATTATCTCGGCTTTCCGTTCTGGGACGTGCTCACTTTCTCGGTTGCGACGGGACGCGGCACCGGCGAACTGCGCGAAATTCTCATCGACCGCATCAGCCCGCAGGAAGCGCACACGCTCAAGGGCTTCGAAGGGAGCAAAAGCCTGAAAGGGACCGGCCTCGACAATTTCGCGGCCTTCTTCTCCCGGAGCTACCGCGAGAACGATTATCTGCTTGGCCGCCTCCATGCGCTCGACCGGCTCATGGATATCGTTTGCGATGCGGCCGGCATCGATCCAGAGCGCGACGGCATCGATGTGCTCGCGCTGAAACGGCGGGCGTTCGAACGTATCCTCGATGCCGAAGAGCATCATCTCATTCACAGCAAGAAATTGATCGCCGCGATCAGGCAGTGCATTGCAGATATCGGATCGGCTTGATCGGCGAGTGTCGCCGGCTGCCAAGGCTCCTGGCTTTGCGAATCACGAGCCGGCGATTGACACGCGCCGACTGTAGGACTCGATCGCCTCGCGCAGCGTCTGCGGCAACGGCACGGGCTTGCCGGTCTCGAGCGCCATCATGGCGGTGACCATTCGGGCGCGCAGACGTTCGATGCCGTCGAGGTGGCAGACGATGGCGAGCCCCAGCGACGAGCGACCGATGCGATCGACCAGCAAAGTCAGGTCGATCACGTCGCCCATGCGGCTTGGGATCTTGAAATCGCATTCGATGTGAACGAACGGGAAGCCGTGCTTGCTGCCCATGATCAATTCGGCATAATCGCAGTGCAGCTCTTGGTCGTACCAATCTTCGATGAGCCCGTTGAACATATCGAAATAGCGGGGGAAGTAGACAATTCCGGCCGGATCGCAGTGCGAAAATCGGACCTGTACGCTGCGCGTGAAGGCCCCGCGCGGCGGCACAAATCTGTCGTGAAGCATGGGGCTATGTCCTCTTTAAATCTTGCCGGGGTCGCCAGTTCCTGCCGCGGCCCGGTCCGTGCAATTCTTGGTCCCGACCGCGCAGTGCTGATATTCTCGAGAAAGAACGCCTTGCCATCACCGCAAGTGACATGACCGCCAGTGACATGATCGCAAGTGACACCTCGCTCTCCCCAAACACCAAGCCGCCCGCGTTCGTCGTCCGGGCGATGCGGGCGCTTTGGCGATTGCTTACCGATCCGCCATATCGCCATGTGCAGCGGCTGCGCATTACGCGCTCACAAAAACTCTATCAACCCGCCAACACCACGTTTGCGAACCGCTATCCAAGGATCTTCCGCTTTGTTCAAACCGAACTCGGCGCTGACAGCGATGCAAGGCTTCTCTCGTACGGATGTTCGACCGGAGAGGAGGCGTTTTCGCTCCGTCAGTATTTTCCACGCGCCACCATCAAGGGCATCGATATCAACCCTGGCAATATCGCTATTTGCCGTCGCCGGCTGAAAGAAAAGCGCGACGGCGCGATCTCGTTCGAGACCGCCAGTTCCACGACGGCCGAACCTTCGGGCTCATACGATGCGATTTTCTGCATGGCGGTGCTTCGTCATGGCGATTTGAAGTTACCGGGCGTCACGCGTTGCGACCACCTTATCCGTTTCGAGGATTTTGCAGCAAGCGTCGAGGACCTTACACGCTGCCTCAAGCCGGGCGGACTTCTCGTCATCATTCATAGCAATTTCCGTCTGTGCGATGCACCGGCGGGAGCCGAATTTGAAACGATCCTACGGGTACGGCTGCGGCTTCCCTCGGACCAAATGCGATTCTTCGGATCCGACAATCGGCTGATCGAGGGTATGCAGTATCCGGACGTCGTGTTCCGCAAAAAGTCGAACAGAGCAGCCTGAACCGCCGGCAGAGGATGTGCACATTCGTAGCTGCCTCAACCGCTTAGGGCCGTCATCCGCGCTGGCCGGCGGCGCCGAACATTGCCGCCGCCGCCGCCGCGGCAGCAGCCCAGACGGCGGCAAATAGGCCCACAGCCACGCTCCCGGCCGGATTCCACAAAACCTGCTCTAGCCGACTTCGCGGTATAGGAGTATGTTTTTCCCCGCGCCGGCAAAAACCAAGAAAAACACGGCGCCGATCCGGAGGACACACGATGACAAACTCACGTCAGTTCGCGCTCCATTTGCAATCGAAACCTTCCCGCCGCAACGTTCTCAAAACCGCAGCGCTCGGCTCGGTCGCCGCCATCGCCGCTCCCTATGTCAGGGACAGCTATGCCGCGGGCTCGCTGGCGCTCGGCGTCTGGGACCATTGGGTGCCCGGCGCCAACAATGCGCTGACCAAGCTGTGCAATGAGTGGGGCGCCAAGAACAATTGCGAGGTAAAGATCGACTACATCACCTCGCAGGGCGAAAAGGACAAGCTCACCGCGGCCGCCGAAGCCCAGGCCGGCACCGGCCACGACATCATGTCGCACCGCGACTGGAACGTCCGCGTCCACCAGAACACGCTCGAGCCGCTCGACGATCTGGTCAACCAGCTGATCAAGCAATACGGCCCGATCAGCCCGGTCGCGGAATATCTCGCCAAGATCAAAGGCACCTGGCGCGGCGTGCCGACCGCGGTCGGCAGCCAGGTCAAGCCGTGCTGCTCGCGCTTCGATCTTTACATGCAGCATGCCGGCATCGACGTCCGCGAGATGTTCCCCGCCGACGAGACGAAATACGACCAGGCCAAGGTCGACAACTGGAATTGGGACACCTATCTCGCCGCCGCCGAGAAGCTCTACAAGGCAGGATTCCCGGTCGGTCTGCCGATGGGCCAGTCGAGCGACGCGGTCGACTGGGTCGGCGCGCTGTTCAATTCCTACGGCGTGGTCATGGTCGACGCCAAGGACAACATCAAGGTCAACTCCGACGAAACCCGCACCGCGTTGGAAATGCTCATGAAGCTCATGGCGGTCAACCCGCCGGAAGTCTATGCCTGGGACGACGCCGGCAACAACCGCTGGCTGATTTCCGGCAAGGGCTCCGGCATCATGAACCCGCCCAGCGCCTGGGCGGTCGCCAAGCGCGACAATCCGCAAGTCGCGGCGCAATGCTGGACGCACGCGATGCCGCGCGGACCGAAGGGCCGCTTCGTCGGCCAACTGCCGCAATTCTACGGGGTCTGGCAGTTCTCCAAGAACAAGCAGGCGGCGAAGGATCTTCTGCTCTTTCTCTCGCAGAAGGAATCGATCGCGCAACTCGTCCAGGCTTCCTTTGGCTACGACCTGCCCTCGTTCAAGAGCATGTACGATCTCGACACCTGGAAGACCGTCGAGCCGCCGCTCGGCACCGTCTACAGCTATCCGCCGCGCGGCGACGAGCAGACTTCGATCGCCGGCGCGCCGGCGCGCTCCGAGGTCGGCGCTCAGATCTACAATCAGGCGATCAATACCGTGATGGTCGCCAAGTTCACGCAAGGCGGCGAGAAGCTCGACGACGTGATCAAGTGGGCCGAGAACGAGCTCGAAGGAACATTGCGCGCCTGAGCGCTTCCGCCCCCGCGAGCGGGGGAGGAAAGAGAGGGTCGCCGATGAATCGCGTGCCGGCCTGTGGGGGGACCGGCATGCATCACACCCGACGGGAGGCTGATCCGAACGGATCAGTGTCGTGGAATGGCCGATACCGCCCAGACATGGTCGCCGGGACTGCAAGGAATTGTCCTGCATGCGCCGGCGCGACGCGGGCTGCGCTTGTTCCTGCGCCGCCGCTCGACCGTCGCCTTTTTGATGTGCCTGCCCTTGATCGTGATCATCGCCGGGCTCGTCGTCTATCCGGCGCTCTATTCGATCTATCTGTCGATGCTGAACAAGGCGCAGACGCGCTTCATCGGGCTTTCCAATTTCACCTTCCTGATGTCGCGCGACGTGTTCTGGATGGTGGTGCGGCAGACCGCCATCTTCGCGCTCAGCGCGGTGTTCTTCAAAGCGCTGATCGGTCTGATCACCGCGCATCTGATCAACAATCTGCCGGCCAAGGGCCAGCGCAAATGGCGCGGCATGCTCTTGGTGCCGTGGGTCATTCCGCTGGCGCTGTCGTCGCTCGGCTGGTGGTGGCTGTTCGATCCCACCCATTCGGCCCTCAACTACGTCATCTCGAGCCTCGGTTACAGCGAGATTCCGTGGCTGAGCAATCCTTATTGGGCGCGGTTCTCCGTCATTCTGGTCAACGTCTGGTACGGCGCCCCGTTCTTTTTGATCATGTATCTCGCGGCGCTCAAATCGGTGCCCGAGCAGCTCTACGAGGCCGCGGCAATCGACGGCGCCAGTGCCTGGCAGAAATTCCGTCACATCACGCTGCCGATGATGCACAACATCATCGCCATCACGGTATTGTTCTCGCTGATCGTGACGTTCGCCAATTTCGACATCGTGCAGATCATGACCGCCGGCGGTCCGCGCAACATGACGCATGTGTTCGCGACCTACGCCTTCATGCTCGGCATCCGGTCCGGCGACCTGCCGCTCGGCGCCGCCACCTCGCTGTTCATGTTCCCGATCCTCGGCGTCGCGGCAATCTTCATCCTGCGCGGGGTGCGCAAGCGCGGCCGGGAGATCGGATGAGCACCGCCGCCCTCGCCGCACGCGCTCCGGGTATCGGATTCCGAGCGAGCCTCAAACGCAATCGGCGCTGGGCGCTGATCACGTCGTACATATTCCTAATCCTGTTCGCGATCTTTTTCCTGATTCCGCCCTATTACATGGTCGTGACCGCGATCAAGAGCGACGCCGAAGTGGCGCGCATGGCGACCAATCCGTGGATCATCGCCGACGGCGTCACCTTCGACCAATTCAAAATCCTTCTGACGCAGACCGACTTCCTGATCTTCTTCAAGAATACCGCGATCGTGACGGTCTGCGTCGTCGCCATCACCATGGTGGTGAGCGTGCTCGGCGCTTTTGCGCTCGGCCGGATGAAATTCTGGGGCTCGAGTATCCTGGCGACCGGAATCTTCCTCACCTATCTCGTCCCCGACACGCTGCTCTTCATACCGCTGTTCCAGATCGTCAAGGCGGTCGGCCTTTTGAACTCCTATTGGGGCATGGTGCTGGTCTATCCGACGCTGACGGTGCCGTTCTGCACCTGGATCATGATCGGCTATTTCCAATCGATCCCCAAGGAGCTCGACGAAGCGGCGCTGATCGACGGCGCCGGCCATTTGCAGATGCTGACCAAGATCTTCATCCCGGTGGCGCTGCCCGGCATCATCGCCGCGATGATCTTCGCCTTCACGGTGTCGTGGGCCGCTTTCGTCTATCCGATGGCCTTCTTGTACTCGGCCGACCAGCAGGTTCTCACCGTCGGCACGGTGACGAGCCTGATCCGCGCCGACGTCTACAAGTGGGGCATGCTAATGGCGGGCGCGCTGGTCGCCGCCGCGCCGCCGCTCGTGATCTACGCCTTTCTCATGGACTACTACATCGCCGGCCTGACCGCCGGTGCAACGAAAGGTTGAACATGGCCGTAGTCGCGTTGCGCAACGTCGTCAAGCGCTACGACGATGTCGAAGCGGTGCGCAGCATCAGCCTCGATATTCCCGACAACGAATTCGTCGTGCTGGTCGGCCCGTCGGGCTGCGGCAAATCGACGACGCTGCGCATGATCGCCGGCCTCGAGGAAGTCACAGCGGGCGACATCTATATCGGCGGCGAGGTCGTCAACGACCTGCCGCCGAAGGATCGCGACATCGCCATGGTGTTCCAGAATTACGCGCTCTACCCGCATATGTCGGCCTTCGAGAACATGTCGTTCGGGCTGAAGCTGCGTAAATTCCCCAAGGAGGAAATCAAGAAGCGCGTCGACCATGCCGCGCGCATCCTCGACATCACCGAGCTGTTGGACCGCAAGCCGAAGGCTCTGTCCGGCGGCCAGCGCCAACGGGTGGCGATGGGCCGCGCCATCGTGCGCAATCCGAAAGTGTTTCTGTTCGACGAGCCGCTGTCGAACCTCGACGCCAAGCTGCGCGTGCAGATGCGTACCGAGATCAAGCGCGTCCATCAGATGGTGAAGACCACCACGGTCTACGTCACCCATGATCAGGTCGAGGCGATGACGCTTGCCGACCGTGTCGTGGTCATGAACGGCGGCGTGATCGAGCAGATCGCGACGCCACAGGACCTCTATCATCATCCGCGAACGCGTTTCGTCGCCGGCTTCATCGGCTCGCCGGCGATGAATTTGATCCGCTGCCGGTTGGAGGGCAATGGCACGGGCCTGCGCGTGCGCATTTCCGACCGGATCAGCCTGCCGCTGCCGGAAGCGCAATCGGCGCGCTACCACGCGATGGCCGGCAAGGAACTCGTTTTCGGGCTGCGGCCCGAACACATCACCGAGCCGCGGCGCAACGATCGCGACCCGAATTGCGAGTTCGACACCGTCCTCGATGTCGTCGAGCCGATGGGCATGGAAACGATGGTCTACTTCACCGTCGACGGCCAGGAAGTCTGCGGCCGCGTCGACCCCGGCAGCGCCAAGGGCCCGGGCGAAACGATGCGGCTGCACGCCAACCTGAATCACATGCACCTGATCGATCCGCAGACCGGATTGGTGCTGTAGAGCATGATCCCGAAGAGTGGAAGTTGGTTTTCGGAAAAGAGCTTGCTCAATCAAGATGCTGGAGCGGGATGACTTTTCCTTGAATCGGCATCCTGCTCGCGCATTTTGTTTTTGCATGTCCTTTTCGCAAAACCGGTTCCCACTTTTGCGGGACACGCGCTAGGCGGCCAACAGAACCCCCCCCCCCGGCCGAGGGCTCGGGGACTGGAAGCACTCCCACTTTGACGAAATAAAGACGCCCGCACGTGATCAAGTAGGAATGTTGTTTTCTGCGATGCATGAGTCTGTTGTTAGCCCCGAGCGGAAGTCGCGTGATCGCAGGACTGACAGTCAATAGGGTCCGACTTCGATTGGCGTTTCGCTCTTGATCGATCCAAGTCGCTGCGCCCAGTCCGCCAGCCAAGTCTCACGCTGCGAAGCTTCGATACGCGCCGGGCCGTACACGACCTGTGGCGATAGTACCTCGAATCCCACGAAGTTGAGCATCCCGCGCTGGACCGGCCTGAGGATGGCGTCCAGGTCGCCGTTGAATCCACCCCGGACATAGGCGGACTGCGGGCCGCCGGTCGTCAGCGACAGCAGCGCACGTTTGCCGCGAAATCTGCCGGTATTGTAAATGTGGCCGTTGCCGTAGGTACGGCCCATCGCGAACACCCGGTCGACCCAGCCCTTGAGCATCGCCGGCAGGCCGAACCACCACAGCGGGAACTGCCAGATCATCAGGTCGGCGGCTTCCATCTTGGCGATCTCGGCATCGATCTCGGCGGCAAAGCCGCCGCAATCGCTAGCGTGCATCTCCTCCACTTGCAGCTTGAGATAGTCGGGGTCCTTGACGCTGGTGAAGTTGCGCCGGCTCGACACCGGATCGAAGCCCATGCGGTAGAGGTCGCTGGTGGCCACCTCGTGGCCAGCCGCGCGCAACGTCTGGATGGCGGTGTCGAACATCGCGCCGTTGAAGCTGCGGCGCTCGGGATGCGCGAGGACGAGAAAGACGTTCATGAAAAAAGTTCCTTGTTCAGTGCGGCGCACGTGCGCCACCGCGCCACTTGCCAGCTTCGACCGCTGTCGGTGAGCAATTGTCCCTGTCTGGCATAGTCGGACTCCTCTGTTACTGAGGATGACGAACATGCGCCCCGACCCCGAGGGTCGCGAAACAATATCGGCTTTCAGAGGGTTACGGTCATGGCGATGCTTTGGGCGCCAATTGGGCCGGCCATGATGGCTCGCAGCAGCGTCACAGGCCGGAGTTCGACGGTGGCATCTGCGGGAAGACAGTGCTGGAAGCCTGCGCTTGAGCGCTATCGATCCGTGACTGCGGTTGACGGTCTGCCGCGATCCATTGGGAGGCCAGGATGAAGACCAAAAAGACAGCCAACATGCATATGCCGGCGCGGAATTTGGTCACGTCATCGGCGTCGAGCAATGATCCGCGCGACGGAATATCCGAACTCGTCCGGCTCGGCAAAAGTGTGATCAAGCGGGCGGCAATCGTTGCTGGGTCGAGATGGAGCGATGGCCCGGCAGGGAGCGCCGCGATCAAGGAGGCCAATCTCCGAGTCGCGGCATCCCCTGGCAACTGAGCTAATCTGCCGGCCTCCTGCCAGGGGTCGATATCCAATCGTGCCAGCGCGGAAAGCACGCTGAGCGGCACGTCATTTCTATCCTGCCCGATCGGCGCGAAGAGAAAGTCGTCGAACTCGGACCCAAGGACCGAAAATGAAGCAGAACCCGTCATTTCAATCACCGCATTGCATGGGCTCGCATCGACTGATTGGCCTATTATGGCGTCCTTCAGCCTAATTCAGCTTTAACGAGATATGAGTTTCGCTTGTTGACCTAGATCAACTGTCCAAGGTCATAGCTGCCTTTGTGCGACGCATGGACGTCAGCTTTATTCGCACGCTGTGTATTGCTGCACCGGATGGAACTTCCACAGACGAAAGTCCTATTTGCTAAAGCGTGTTCCGGTCAATTTGACCCGTCATTGCGAGCGAAGCGAAGCAATCCAGGCGAAGTTGCGAGGCGGCGAGGCCGTGCTGGATTGCTTCGTCGCTTCGCTTCTCGCAATGACGACGTTGATTCAATCTGATCGGAAAATGCTCTAAACCGGCCTTGAGCTTCCGGCGTATTCCGGCATCTGCAATTGTGTAGGCGGTCCAGGGTTTATCGGCGAATGCCAATCACGGAGCGTGGCTCACCTGGACCGACAGGCATGAACTCCATGGACCGCTCGTTCGATCAATGCGAGCGGTCGAGGCTTACAGCGGGCCGAGCAGGCTCTCGGCCTTCATAGGAGGCTCATTATGACGCGCAACTCATCGTACGAGATTTATGAGTACGCGCCCCATTCAATTGCGCGCCTCTAAAGCGAAAATCGCCGGGGCAGCGCTGCCCCGGCGAGGCTGATTATTCGGCCGAGCTTTATCAGGCGTCGTATTCGGCCGAGATATCCTGGCCGGTGAAGTCGGGCATGAAGGATGCCGCGATCACGCTGATGACCGAGCACGCGGCGATGTAGATCGCGATGGCGTAGCCGGTCTGATAGGTGGCGAACAGCGCGGTGGCGATCAGCGGCGCCGGACCGCCGGCGATGACCGATGCCAACTGATAGCCGAGCGAGGCGCCGCTATAGCGCAGGCGCGGCGTGAACGATTCCGCGATCAGCGCCGCCTGCGGCCCATATTGCATATCGTGCGGGATGAGCGAGAGCACGATAGCAATGAACACCGCCGACGGGATCGCCGTGTCCACCATGCCGAAATACAGGAATCCGAACAGCCCCATCGTCACGACGCCGATCAGGTACATGTTCTTGCGGCCGATGCGGTCCGAGATATGGCCGGCGAGCGGGATGGTGACGAATGAGACGCAAGCCGCCACCATCACGGCATCGAGGATGAAGTTTCGGTCCATATGCAGCGTGCCGACGGTGTAGGCGAACACGAAAGCGGTGAAGACGTAGAACGGCGCCTGCTCGGACAGCCGCAGCAAGGCCGACAGGATGATCTCTTTCGGCTGCTTCTTGATGACTTCGATGATCGGGGTGTGCTCGATCTTGTTGGTATCGAGGAGCTTCTGGAACACCGGCGTCTCGAGAATGCCGAGCCGAATCCACAGACCGATGCCGACCAGGATGATCGACAGCGCGAACGGCACGCGCCAGCCCCAGGTCAAGAAGTCGCTGCCCGACCATGAGCTGAAGGCCATGACCGCCAGCGACGAGAGCAGAAGCCCGCAGGGAACGCCGAATTGCGGCCACGACGCGACCAGACCGCGCTGGTTATGCGTGCGCGACCACTCCATCGACAACAGCACGGAGCCGCCCCATTCGCCGCCGACGCCGATGCCTTGAATCGTCCGCAACACCGTCAATAGCACCGCGCCCCAGATGCCGATCGATTCGTAGGTCGGCACGAAGGCGATGGCGAAGGTCGCCAATCCCATGCACAACAGCGTCGCGATCAGCGTCGCCTTGCGGCCGATGCGATCGCCGTAATGGCCGAATATCGCGGCGCCGATCGGTCGACCGACGAAACCGACGAAATAGGTGCCGAACGCGAGCAGCGTCGCCGACAGCGGATTCTGGTTGGGAAAGTAGAGCTTGCCGAACACCAGCCCGGCCGCGGTGCCATAGAGAAAAAAGTCGTACCACTCGATCGCGGTGCCGACCGTCGCTGCGATGACGGCTTTGCGCAATTGCGCGCTGTGTTCGGCCTGCGGTAGCCCCCCTAAGGTCGTTGTTGCCATAGCCATGGCGTGTCCTCCCCAATCCTCGCTTTTATGGAGCGGGTTTTGTTGTCGGCCCATCTCCTGACACCAAAGATACTTCGTGGCGTCACAAATGGCTATAGCGAAGCAGTCCCGGAAGAAACGGCGAACGCCGAATTTTTGTGCAGCGCGAAATCGGGGCGCGGAGCTATCGCAGACTGTGAATAGGAGCTATTGGCTCGGCCGGCTCGACGCCATCACGGTCACCGGCGTGTCGCGATACTCGTCAGCGAACAGCCGCTTGAGATTGTCCAGCTTCGGCAGGTCGTTGAAGACGATATAGGGATAAGTCGGGTGGAGGACGGCGAAATCCTGGTGATAATCCTCGGCCGGGTAGAAGCCCGACAGCGGCTCGAGCTTGGTCACTATCGAGGCGCCGAACAGGTGCGCCTTTTCCAGCTCCGCGATATAGGCCGCGGCGATCCGCTTCTGCTCGTCATTGGCATAGAAGATGGCGGAACGGTACTGCGTACCGAAATCCGGCCCTTGCCGATCGAGTTCGGTCGGATTGTGCGCCACCGAGAAATAGATCTGCAAAATCTTGCCGTAGGAAATTTCGCGTGGATCGAAAGTGACGGACACCGATTCCGCGTGCCCGGTGCGGCCGGTGCCGACCGTCTCGTAGTGCGCGGTTTCCTTTTGGCCGCCGGCATAGCCGGAAACCGCCCGGGTCACGCCCTTGGTGTGCTGATAGACCGCCTGCACGCCCCAGAAGCAGCCGCCGGCCAAAACGGCGGTCTGCAATTCGCCGTTCGCCGGCGCGGTCTGGTCGAGCGACGGCGACGGTATGGCCACGGCCGGCTCCGCGGCCTGCGTGACACTTGCCGTCAGGCCAAAAAGCGGGATCAGCAGCAACGCGCCGACCACAGGCGCCAGTAAAAAGCGGCGGCCGTTCTCGTCCGTCCGAGCATGCGCCTGTTTGGTCGTCCACTCGCCCGCCATCTTGCTCCTCCGTCGCTGTGCCGCGTGACGAACCGACTCTTAGGCCAATCCGACGATTACGGGCCAATCACAAAAGCCGGCAAGGTATTGCGGCTTGCGGTCACGACATCGTGTATCGGCCGGCGGCGCTATTGCGAGCGCGCAGCGTTCAGGAGCGGAATGTCGCCTGCCGGTTTCGGCTGCGGCAGCGATTGCAGATAGGCATAGATATCGTCGAGCTCGCCGTCGCCGAGCACCGGCGCCCGATACGGTGGCATCGGCCCGTTGGTGGTGCGGACGAAGGATTTGAAGGCATCGAGCGGCAGCGCGGTCCGGGCGATCACCAGGCCATCGCTGGTCGAGGCGCCCTGCCCGTTGAAGTCGTGGCACTGCCAGCAACCAAATTTGACGTAAGCCGTCTTGCCGTTCTCCGCCGAAGCGGCAACGGCTGAGTGTGATCCGGTGAGGCCGCTCGCAAACGCGAGCAGTGCGACAACCGCCGACGCTGCCGAGATTGGAATGAAACGCATGAGCCTCTCCCCTCAGCGCGGCTGCGTCACGACATTGACCAGCGCCGGCTGGCCGGATTTGACCACGGCGACCGCTTCCTTGATCGCGGCACCGAGATCGGCCGGATCGGTAATCGGGCCTTTGGCCCACCAGCCCATCGATTCCGCGAGCGTGTGATAGGCAATGTCGGGATTCATGATGCTGGTGCCGATCGGCCCGAGGTCGTTGCCGGTATTGGCGACCCGGTTGCGGAAGTTGGAGAGCCGTTGCAGGTGCATGACCTCCTGGTGGTAGGCGCGGTTGTTGTGCATGACGGCGAGCAGCGGGATTTTGTGCCGCGCGGCAGTCCACAATACGCCCGGCGCGAACATCAGATCGCCGTCGGACTGGATCGAAACCGAGAACCGGCCGAGATCGCGATTGCCGAGCGCTGCGCCGACCGAGGCCGGCGCGCCGTAGCCGATGCCGTAGCCGCCCGACGCGCCGAGCCATTGATAATGTTTCTCGATCGGCCATAGCCGATTGGCCCAGTTGCTGGTGTTGCCGGCGGTCGAAACCAGCGACCAATCGAGATCCTTGATCTGCGCGTAGAGCTCCATGACGAGCCGCGCGGTCGAGATCGGTGTGGCATCCCAGGCGACGGCCGCCGCCTGCTTGGTGGCTTCGAGCCCCTTGGCATGGGCCTGGCGGATGGCGTCGCCGCGCTTTGCCAGCGCGTCCTTGCGGTCGTTGGGGAGCGCCGACTTCACCGCCTCGAGCAGCGACGGCAAGGTCGCCTCGGCGTCGCCGGGCATCGCGAGGTCGATGCTCTGGAAGCGCTGGAAGTCCTGGTAGTTCGATTTGGTGAGCAGGTCGACCGAGCTGATGCTGATCAGCTTGGTGTTCGGCTTGATCTTGGAGACGTTCGCGCCGAAGCCGTCATTGCCGTTGTCGATGAAGCCGTTCACCGTTCCCCAATAATCGGACAGCTCCATGCCGATCACGACGTCGGCCTGGCCGATCACGTTCGCCGGACGGCTGAGGTAGTGCGTGTTCGGAAAATTCATCCGGTTGCCCTGGTCGACCACCGGCGCCTGGAGGAGTTCGGCGAGTTCGACCAGAAGCGTGACGCCATTCGCCGTCCGCGCCACGCGGTCGACCACGATGACCGGCCGTTCGGCATCGACGAGGAGCCGCGCGGCTTCCCGCACCGCGGCCAAATCGCCCTGCGGCGGTACGCTGGCGAAGAATTTCGGGATGTAGAGCGGCGCGCCGAAATCACGGATCGGCTCCATCTGCAAAGCGCCGTCGAGCGCCATCATCACCGGGCCGTAGGGCGGCGTGGTTGCGATCTTGTACATGCGCACGAAGGACTGCGCGAAGTGCTGCGCCGAGACCGGATTGTCGTCCCATTTGGTGAAATCGCGCACGATCGCATTGATATCCTGGCCCGAATGAAAGGTCGGAACGCCCGGCCCCCGATGCGCGGCGTCGAGGTCGTTGCCGCCGACGACGAGCACCGGCACGCGGTCGCACCAGGCATTGTAGATCGCCATGGTCGCATGCTGCAGTCCGACCACGCCGTGGACCAGCGTCATCAGCGGCTTGCCGGTCGCCTTGAAGTAGCCGTGGGCCATGGCGACGCCGGATTCCTCGTGCATGCAGGTGAGGAATTCCGGCATCGTGTTCTTGCCGTAATTGATCAGCGACTCGTGGAGGCCGCGGTAGCTCGCGGCCGGATTGGCCGGCACGTATTTGATGTCGAGCGTCTTGATGACATCGACCATGAAGTCGGAACCGGGCCTGCCGCTGTCGCTCGACGGCAGCGCCGCCGCTCCGGTTTCGGTTGCCGCGACTTGGGCGTTCGGCGGCAAGGCCGACGGCAGCCGTTGCGGCGCCTCCGGTCGCTGCGGCGCGGGCGCGGCGGCGGCAGGCACGCCGCCGGCGGCGCCGGCGACCGCCGCTGCGGCGAGAAATTTTCGGCGGTTGAGCTGCGGATGACCCGATTGTGGGCGATCGTGTTGCGGAGGATCGGATTGCCGAGATGACTTCTGCATCGACATTTATCTCCCCTTGGATCTTCTCGCCTTGGTTTGTTGGTGCTGGCCGCGAAGACCTCGGGGCGGCGGCGCAGGGCCGTACGACATCGCCGCCGTGCGACATCGCCAACGCGACGCCCCGCCGGGGCTCGGCCGCCATCCTGGAGACGCCTCCGGGCTATAGCGGCGCTCCGGTACGCAGGTAGCCTTATCAATGCGTCCAGGCGCCGCGCCGCGTCGAGGCGAAATTGTCGGCATAGGCGACGCGCGCCCGCTTCGGCGGCTGACTGTCGAACACTTCGAAGGCGATGCCGTTACGCTCGCAATAAGCGATCGCCTCTTCCTTGGATTCGAAGCGTAGCCGCAGTTGCTGCTTCATGTCGCCCGAACTCGTCCAGCCCATCAGCGGATCGATGGCGCGCGGCTGTTCGGGCTCGTAATTGAGCACCCAGTCCTTGGTCTTGCCGAGGCCGGACTGCATGGCATTGCGGGCGGGCTTGTAGATGCGGGCGGTCATGTGCGTCTTTCTCTATTATGGCCAGGTTAGCGTTGTAGGATAGCGTCACATGTCAGGATCGCGGCCGATTTGTCAGAATCGCAATGATATGAATCAAGGGGTTAGGTGGTCGGGGCAGCAGGATTTGAACCTGCGACCTGGAGTACCCAAAACTCCCGCGCTACCAGGCTGCGCTATACCCCGCCGGTCGCGGTCCTGGATAGCCCGTTCGCCAGCGTCCAGCAAGCCGCGAGCATCGGTTCGAAGCGTTGAGGAGAAGGGAAATTCGCCGTTAGAGCATGTCCCGCAAAAATGCCCGCCCTCGGACTTGATCCGAGGGTGGCGGCCGGTTTTGCGAAAAGCCCATGCTAAAACAAACAGCTAGTGGGACGACGGGCCGAGCGGACCGCTTTCGGGCCGGACTTCGGCGGCCATCATGCCCTTGGGCCCGGGGCCGAAACGCACCAGCACGAACTGGCCGGGCCGCAGCTCGGTCAAGCCGTAGCGTCGTAGCGTCTCCATGTGGACAAAGATATCCGGCGTGCCCTCGCCCATGGTGAGAAAGCCGAAACCGCGCAGCCGGTTGAACCATTTGACCTGGGCGCGTTCGAGCCCGCTGGTCGGCGTCACCGTCACATGGGTGCGAACCGGCGGCATTTGCGCCGGATGGATCGCCGTCGATTCATCCATCGAGAGGACGCGGAACGCCTGCAGACCCTTCGGTCCCGGCACCACCTCGCACACGATGCGGGCGCCCTCATAGGCGGTCTGAAAACCGTCGCGGCGCAGACAGGTCACGTGCAAGAGCACGTCGGACAGGCCATTGTCGGGAATGATGAAGCCGTAGCCCTTGGCGACATCGAACCATTTGATGACGCCGACCATCTCGATGACGCGCGGCGAGGTCTCGCCGGACAGCGCGGCATCGGGGCCAAGCCCCGGTTTGTTGAATTTTGGTTCGATCCCGTCCGACGCCATGACGCCGAGGCCGCCGCTCTTTGCTGGCGCCCAACGGGCGCATCGCGAATCTAACGAATCTGTTGAATTGAGGATAACACCGACCATCCGGGGGAAAAGGACAAAAATGCAACACGTCGACAAAAGCGTCATCGCCTGTGCACAAAGTGGACGCGTTCACTGAACGATAAACGGTTCGAGCACCGTCCCGATGTCCTGGCGTATGACGAGGTCGGCGATGTCGTCGAACTCGGTTGTTTCCCGATTGATGATGACGAGGCGCGCGCCGTTCCGCTTTGCCATCAGGGGGAAGCCGGCCGCCGGCCAGACCACGAGCGAGGAGCCGATCGCGACGAACAGATCGCAGGAAAAAGCGAGGTCCTGGGCACGCTGCATTGCGGCATCGGGCATCGCCTGGCCGAATGAGACGGTTGCGGTCTTGATGAAGCCGCCGCAGCTCGGGCAGTCCGGCGCGCAACCGTTCGCCTCGTCCATGCGGCGGCGCACCCAATCGAGTTCATAGCGTCGGCTGCAATCGAGGCACAAAGCGAAAGTCGTATTACCGTGCAGTTCGACCACGTCTTCGGCGGCAATTCCCGAAGCCTGATGCAGATTGTCGATGTTTTGCGTGACCACGGCCGGGATTTTGCCGGCGCGATAGAGGCTGGCGAGCGCGCGATGGCCGCGGCCCGGGCGGGCGGCGCCGAACTGATCCTGCATGGCGAAGCGGCGCCGCCACGACTCGTTGCGCGCCTCCTGGCTGGCGAGAAATTCATCGAACGGTATCGGCCGGTTCTTGGTCCAAAGCCCGCCCGGGGAGCGGAAATCGGGGATGCCGCATTCGGTCGAAACGCCCGCCCCGGTGAAGGCGAGCACGGTCGCGGCCTCGTGGACCAGGTCGCAGATACGCGCGATGGCGCTATCGAGATCGGGAGCGATCATGCTACCGCAGCCTGCCTTCATCCCCGCGGCGCCCGCCCCGGCGTGCGATATCCTATATACTCGCTTACATTATATTCACTGAGATTCAGCTCGCGGGATAGCGGCCACGCCATTCCGCTTATCCGATCAGCGGAGGTATTCCATGCGTTATCTGCATACGATGCTGCGCGTGCGCAATCTCGACGACGCGCTCGACTTCTACTGCAACAAGCTCGGCCTGAAGGAAGTGCGCCGCCGGGTCGACGACAAGAATAAGTATACGCTGGTCTTCCTCGCGGCACCCGCCGACGGCGACCTCGTCGCCAGCGGACCCGCCAACCGGCAGGCGCCGCTCGTCGAGCTCACGTATAATTGGGACAGCGGCGAGGACTACGGCGACGCCCGCTATTTCGGCCACCTCGCCTACGAGGTCGACGACATCTATGCGCTTTGCGAGAAGCTCTTGAAGGCCGGCGTCACCATCAACCGCCCGCCGCGCGACGGCATGATGGCCTTCGTCCGCTCGCCCGACAAGCAATCGATCGAACTGTTGCAGAAGGGCGAGCCGCTGCCGGCCAAGGAGCCGTGGGCCTCGATGCCCAATACCGGGAAATGGTAACCCGGGCTTCCATTATTTGCCGCGACAGCACGATCCGGAACAAGCCTGCCCTCGGACTTGATCCGAGGGTGGAAACCGGTTTTCGGAAAAGATAGTGCGCAATCAATAAGCTAGGGCGCAATCGCTGCAATCGGAGGCGATTTGCGCTCTATGCCAAAGCACTCTATATGTCGCGCGCTTTTTACAGAGTAAGCGTCCGCGCTTACTGCGCGCCCTTCGTCTAGCGGTCTAGGACACCGCCCTTTCACGGCGGTAACACGGGTTCGAGTCCCGTAGGGCGCGCCAGTCATTTCAATAACTTAAGCGCACAGGCGCGGCCGGCCTGTCCAACGAATGCCCCCTCTACGAGGCAGACACGGGCGCGGCAACACCCCTTTCAATCTCTCGATCCATGCCCATATTATGCACTTGAAGCCATATGCCGTCTAAGGCATTATCCTCCGCATGCCATGGACCGTGCTCTTCCATCCGGAATTCGAGGCGGAATTCAGCGCGTTGCCTGAGACCATCCAAGACGAGCTCTTGACGCGTCTCGGTGTCTTGCGGGAGTTCGGGCCGTCGCTCGGGCGTCCTCACGTCGACACCCTCAACGGTTCGTCTTTTGCGAACATGAAAGAGCTTCGGTTTCGGCTCGACGGGCTTTGGCGCTTTGCCTTCGCATTCGACGCTCAACGGCATGCCATCGTGCTCGTCGGAGGGGATAAAGAAGGCGCGCGCCAGAGTGCTTTCTACAAGGAACTGATCCGCATCGCTGATCGACGCTTCGCAGCGCATGTGGCAAGCCTGAAGCGTGCAAGTCTGAAGCGTATCGGAGCGAAGAGGTGAGCCATGCGAAACCTTGACCAGATCATCGCCGACCTACCGCCCGAGCGACGCGCAAAGATCACGGCGCGCACACGCAAGCTTATTGCCGAGGAGGTGGCGCTCCGCCATCTGCGAAAGGCGCGCTACCTCACGCAGCAGAGCATGGCGAAACTGCTTCACATCGACCAAGCGGGCATCTCGAAGATCGAGAGCCGGAGCGACATGCTGCTTTCCACACTGCGAAGCTATGTCGAGGCTATGGGCGGATCGCTCAGACTGGTGGCCGAGTTTCCCGACGGTGTCGCCGAATTGGCGTCACTCGGCGAGGCCTTGGACACAAGTGCTCCCGCGCGGACTGCCAAAACGAAGGCCAAGGCACGGGCGAAGCGTCGTCAGCCTCAGCTCGTCCACGCCAACGATTAAACCACATTTTGCCGGCCGGCAGCTTCGGCCTTGGCATTCCGCTCGGCTTCCATTTTGCGACGATTGAAGCCCTTGGCCGGGAGCTTGCAAATACCGCATCGGGCCGCCCACAGCGCACGTGAAACTTGCTGTCCGTCGCCTGGACCGGAAGCATCGCTAATCCGCCAGCCCCAAGACAAACGCCAAAGCAATACCGAGCCGAGCCATGTCTTGATTGCCGAGACGCCCAATCTTCCGTCCGATCCGTTCGCGTCTGATGGTGACCGGCTTATCGGCCATCACCTGCGATTTGAGCCGCAATCCATTTTCGGGCCCAGGCTCGAGGGTGACGCGAAAATCCGGAGCGTCCACCAGCTCGGACGTCAACTGGCAGACCACCACTGAAGCGTGGCTCTCTGGAAAGGCGTCGGACCGCACGATGACCGCCGGACGGGCCTTGGCCATAGTCGCCGGCCGCGGCAACGGTCACCAGATCACCGCGTCGCATCGGCGTCGAACTCGGAGACTGCTTCGATCCACATCAGCGCGTCGCGCTCGCGATCCGGGTCGAGGCCGGCGACCTGCTTTGCCACCCGTCGTCGGACGGCCCACGAGCGGGGATCGGCAACGACGAGACGCAACTCGCGCAGACCCCGTGCGCGCCGTCGCCGCCGCATCATCTTCATCCGTTCGGCTGGCGTCGCCATGGAGTTCTCCATCTGTAACGCGTTACAGCGTAACGCGTTACAGACCGGAACGCGAGGGTCTGGATTGGTGAGCCCGCAGGGCGCCTCGGCTGCCTTCGGGTGAAGCCGAAAGGCGCAGCAAGCTCAAGCTACGCGATCGGACTTTGGGCTGCGCCCACGCGTTCTATCGCACGTATCCATAGCGCCACGGCGAAACTGGTATGCCGATCGTCATCGACCGTGGCACGCCAATAGCCACCGAGCGGAAATCGCGGGCAGCCGAAGAGCGCCGAGCGAACTCCGCGCCCTCGCCGACCGTTCACATGCCGGCATTGATCTCGGTCTGCAGCGTCGCGGCATTGGCGGCGTCGTTTTGCGCTTCCGCCGCCGCCATCGAAGCCGTCAACGCGTTGGTGTCGTTCATCGACTGGATGGCTTGGAGTTCGGCGGCGGTGTCGGCAGCGGCCTGGGCATCGTTGAACGCCGAGCTGGTGTCGACCGTGGACCAATTGTCGAAGGTCGGCGTCCAATCCGACGCACCGGGAGAACCGTGCGAAGCCTGCCGCGAAACCCGCCCCGGCCATCCACCACCAAACAGGCTTTGGAAGAATTGCCCGAGATCGGCCGGTCGCCGGGCAAGCGCATAAGCACGGCGCGGCGCACCATTTTTGGCGACAACATGTTTGGCAACACCATGGCCGGCAACACGCGCCTGAGCTGCGTGCGCGGTTGTTGTGCTCGTCTTGACATGTGAGGCGGCTTGGGCGGCGGCGGCGAACGCATTTCCGGACAACGCAAGCGACGCGATGATCATGACAGGGGGAATAAGCGGTCTCATGGCACGCTCCTTGTTTGTCGGCTTGAAGCCGAGGAGAATCCCGAACGCTGCTTGCAAGGCTAAGGCGGACCGGATTGAAGGCCGATGGCCGGCAAATTAATTCGGGTCCATATTCAGTCAGCCTCGATGCAGCCGGCTTAATGCAGCGCACAATTCATCAATCTGTTGCATCGCAACCGAAATCTTTCCTCCTGCTGCCCTCATCCTTGACTCACATTGGCCACGCCGACGCCACAGAGCGGCCCTAGCGTCGCAACGGGTCCGAGGGACGGCATAGGGAGGAAAACGATGGCTCTGCAAAATAAGAGGCCGCAAGACATCGGACATGCCGCAACGGATACGCAGGCGCGGCTTGCCACCTACGGCAAGAACAATTGCCGGCAATGCGGCGAGTGGCTGCTCGCCCCGGACTGGTCGGAATATCTGAGCCCGCGCTGCGTGCGGCACACCTGGTCGTGCGACGCCTGCGACTATCGCTTCGAGACCGCGGTGTTCTTCGCCGCGACGGAGTAAGCGCCAACCGCTGCACGCGTGCCTGTTTGCCGACGCGCCGGATCACTGGCGCGTCGGATAGGCGTGGCGCCGTCCATTAAAGTCTTCGACGGTAAAATCCTCGACCGCGCCACCGTCTGGGCTCGGATAACCTGCACTCAGATAATTCGGGCCGATCGGCGATTTGCCGAAACCGCCGGGAATATCGAGCACGTAAGTCGGTTGGCACAGGCCCGAAACGCGGCCGTGCAGCGCGCGCATCAAATCCTGCCCCTCGGCGATCGTGGTGCGGAAATGCGCGGTGCCCGGCGCCAGATCGGCGTGGTGCAGATAATACGGCTTTATCCGGCATTCGACCAAAGCGCGTAGCAGCGCGGCGAGCGTTTCGGCATCGTCGTTGACGCCGCGCAACAGCACCGATTGCGACAGCATCGGAATGCCGGCATCGACCAAGCGCGCGATTGCCGCGCGCACTTGCTTGCTCAATTCGCGCGGATGATTGGCGTGCAGCACGACGAATGTCGCCTTGTCGCTGCGCAGCGCCCGCACCAAATCAGCCGAGATTCGTTGCGGCGCCGCCACCGGCATGCGCGTGTGCACGCGGATCACCTTGACATGCGCGATGCCGGCAAGCGCCTTCATCACCTCGGCAAGCCGCCGCGGCGACAGCACCAAAGGATCGCCGCCGGTCAGGATCACTTCCCAGATCCCGGCGTTGTTCCGGATGTAATCGAGCGCGGCGGCGAGAGCCATGCGCGACAGCCCTCCCCGCCCCGGCCCGACCATTTCGCGGCGGAAGCAGAACCGGCAATAGACCGCGCAGGCATTGACGAGTTTCAAAAGCACGCGATCGGGATAGCGGTGAACGACACCCTCGACCGGGCTGTGCGCCCCGTCGCCGATCGGATCGACGCTTTCCTCGGCGCGGACATCGAGCTCGCGCGCGTCGGGCACGAATTGGCGCGCGATCGGATCGCGCGGATCGGCCGGATCGATCAACTCGGCAATCGCCGGCGTGATCGCCACCGCATAGCGCGCGGCGACTTGTTCGAGCGCCGCGAGCCGCGCCTGGGGGGCGGTTTGCGCGTTGTTGGCGCGCGCGGCTCGAGTGCGCAGGGATTTCGTAGCTGTCCTCATGGCCGGCCTCGCTTGCGGAGCTGATTCCCCTTATGCTTGAAGCGGAGTCATTCTAGCAAGCGAGTAGCCCGCATGAACGCAGCGACATGCGGGATAACACGCGACGAGATCGGCCCCGGATATCGCTGCGCTCATCCGGGCTACGCTCGCTGAGATCCACCGGTTCGCTTGAACACGCCAGATCGCGATCTAAACATATGGAAATTCCTCTCCCTCCTGATCAGGAAGCGCGCCTTGCTGCGCTTGCCGCCGGTGCCGGCCGCAGCCCTGGCGAGGTCGTGCAGGAAGCGCTTGAGCTGTGGCAAGCCCACCAGGCGCGGCGCCACCAGGTGACGCACACGCCGGCAGAAGCCGCCATCTGCATTCGCGAGTTGCGCCAGGGTAACGTCCTGCCCGAGGGCGAGACAATCAAAGATCTCATTCAGTACGGTCGTGCGTGACGTTCGTTCTCGACAATTCCGTCGCCATGCGATGGTGTTTCGAAAGCAAGCGCAGCCCGGATAACCGAAGCGACATGCGGGATGACCCGATCTGCTTGACCGATCCCGCATTCTCCTTCGCGCAAGGGCACTTGCTGATCGAGACGAAGTAGCGGATGTTCGCTGCATGAAGGTGCGCGATGTCATCGGTCTCATCGAACAAGACGGCTGGTTCCTGGTTGCCACGCGGGGCTCGCATCGGCAATACAAGCATCCAATCACGCCCGGCCGTGTTACCGTGGCCGGTAAGCCATCAGACGATATGGCGCCTGGTACGCTCAACAGCGTGCTCAAGCAGGCCGTACTGAAGGAGCGGAAGTGATGCGTTATGCTGTGGTCATCGAAAAGGCCGAGGGAAATTATTCCGCCTATGTGCCGGACCTGCCGGGCTGCGTCGCGACCGGGACGACGATCTCCGAAGTGGAGTCGGAAATCCGCGAAGCAATCCGATTTCACGTCGACGGGCTCAAAGCGGACGGCGCGGTTGTGCCGGCACCGACAAGCATCGCCGAATATGTCGAGGCTTAGCGAGCGTCCCCGTATTACGCTCCGGTCCATACGGGCTACATTCGTTCCGTCGTCATTGTCCGCCTATGACCTTCGCGGCGGTCACGGTAACGGATACGCTCTCTTGACATTAGTCTCCGTTTATGGTACATTTGTTGCGAATCATCTCGCTCACGTCAGGGACGCCAGTCGGTGACTCCGGCTGGCAGGAGCGAGTGCGGTTCCCGCGGGCGG